>ENA-OPCX01000798-OPCX01000798.1-human-gut-metagenome-genome-assembly--contig:-NODE-798-length-14894-cov-2.357436_pt1 | contig 14894 bp, 12 predicted proteins | sample MGYA00241570_ERZ501491 | MGnify/ENA primary metagenome ERZ501491 (study PRJEB25962, sample SAMEA2042620) | human gut metagenome | biome: human gut; feature: human-associated habitat; material: faeces... | reverse complement strand
GCAGACCATATTTGAGGATGGCGTTCATATCGCTCTTCTCGATGCCCTGATCGATGATGAACGCCATGATGGTGGGAAGCAGGATATCCATGATCGCTTCCAGCGCGGAAAGAAGAGGCGGATTTTGGTGTTGCGAAAACAGGCGCGGGCAAGACGATTGTGGTGGACTACGGCGGCGCCAACGTGGCGAAGCCCCTGCACATCGGTCATCTGCGCCCCGCCATCATCGGCGAAGCCATGAAGCGGCTGTATGCCTTCTTCGGCTACAACACCATCGGCGACGTGCATCTGGGCGACTGGGGCCTGCAAATGGGTCTGATCATCGCGGAACTGCGTGACCGTCAGCCGAACCTTCCCTATTTCGACCCGGACTTTACGGGAGAATACCCTGCCGAGCCTCCCTTCACCCTGTCGGACTTGGAGGAGCTTTACCCCGCCGCCTCCGCCCGGAAGAAGGAAGACGAAGCCTTCGCCCAGCGCGCCCACACCGCGACCTTTGAGTTACAGCAGGGCCGCCGGGGTTACCGCGCCATCTGGCAGCACATCATGAACGTGTCCCTCCCCGACCTGCGGCGGATTTATGACAGTCTGGACGTCCACTTTGAAAAGTGGCTGGGGGAAAGCGACGCCGACCCCTACATCCCCGCCATGGTCGCGGAGATGAAGGAAAAGGGCTACGCCGTTCTCTCCGAAGGCGCGTGGGTCATCCCCGTGGCCGAGGAAACGGACAAGAAGGCGGTTCCCCCCTGCATTCTGGTCAAGTCCGACGGCTCCTCCATCTACGCCACCACCGACCTTGCCACCATGGTTCAGCGGATGCAGGACTGGCACCCCGACAAGATGCTCTACGTCACCGACAAGCGGCAGGCGCTGCACTTTGAGCAGGTGTTCCGCGCCGCCCGGAAGTGCGGCATCGTCCCCGACACCACTGCCTTGGAGCATATCGGCCACGGCACCATGAACGGCAAGGACGGAAAGCCCTTCAAGACCCGGGACGGCGGCGTTCTCCGGCTGGAGGCCCTTATCGCCGATATGACGGCCTTCGTCCGTGCCAAGGTCGTGGAAAACCAGATCGTGGACGCCTCCGAAGTGGACGATACCACCGCGAAAATTGCCCTTGCCGCCCTGAAATACGGCGATCTCAGCAACCAGCCCACCAAGGATTACAACTTCGATCTGGAGCGCTTCGCCGCCTTCGAGGGCAACACCGGCCCCTACATTCTCTATACCATCGTCCGCATCAAGTCCATTCTGGCGAAATACGGCGATTGGGCGCACCTTCCCATCCAGCCCCCGGCGAACCCCTTCGCCAAGGACCTGATGAACGTCATCACCCGCTTACAGCCCACGCTGGAAACCGCCCTGGCTTCCTCCGCGCCGAACCTGATCTGCGCCTACATCTACGAGTTGGCGGGTGCGGTGAACAAATTCTACCACGAAACTCCCGTCCTCAAGGAAGCGGACGAAACCCTGAAAGCCGGACACATCGCTCTGCTGGGCTTAGCCAAAAACATTCTGGAAACCTGCATCCACATCCTCGGCTTCTCCGCCCCGGAGAAAATGTAACATTGCAAAAAGCTGCCCCTCGCGATCTTCAAGAATCGCAGGAGGCAGCTTTTTTTGAAAAGGCAGGACGCAAAAACCGCTCTGGTTACCCAGAGCGGTTTTAACTGTTTTCATGAGGGATCAATAGAACTTTCTCTTGTTCTTACGGGCAGCTTCGGACTTCTGCTTCCGCTTCAGGCTGGGGCTGACGTAATGCTCACGCTTCTTGACCTCAGCGATCACGCCTTCCTTGGCACAGCTGCGCTTAAAACGACGCAGAGCACTCTCCAGAGACTCGTTCTCCTTGACGCGAATTTCAGACATTGTTTTCCCTCCCTCCGATGGCATCCGGCTCGATCCAGGATGCTTTCAGGGCCATACCGGCTTGATACATTATAATTGTTCTTTCCCGAATTGTCAAGGAATAATTCTAAAAATTCACAAATTATACCGAACTCCAAAGAAAATCCGAACCCATTCGGGAAATGGGATCACTTGACGATCAGGTTGACCAGCTTGTTCTTTACCACAATGGTCTTCACAATCTGACCGCCCTGCTTCTGCAGGAACTTGGCAATTTTTTCGTCCGCCACGGCGTTTGCCACCACTTCCTCGTTGGAAAGATCGGCGTCCATCAGCACGGTGCCGCGCATCTTGCCGTTGACCTGCACCGCGATGTTCACCTCGGCGTCCTTGCACTTTTCCTCGGAATAGGTCGGCCAGCTTTCGTAGGCGATGGTATCGTCATGCCCCAGCAGCTGCCATATCTCCTCGCCCACGTGAGGCGTGATGCAGGAAAGCATCTTGATGAAGCCCTCGGCATAGGCCTTGGGGCAGCTGCCGTTCTTATAGACCTCGTTGACGAACACCATCATCTGGGCAATGGCCGTGTTGAAGCCCAGCGCCTCAAAGTCGGAGGTGACCTTCTTCACCGTCTGGTGATAGATTTTGGTGAGCTTGCCGTCGTCGGTATCGGTGATGTTCTTCTCCTCGGTGAAGAAGTTCCAGACGCGGTTGATGAACTTCTTTGCGCCCACCACGCCGGTGGTGCTCCAGGGCTTGGACACCTCCAGCGGCCCCATGAACATCTCGTACAGCCGCAGGGTATCCGCGCCGTACTCCCGCACCACGTCGCTGGGATTCACCACGAATTCCGGGAAGCGCTTGCCCATCTTGATGCCGTTCTCACCCAAGATCATTCCCTGATGCACCAGCTTCTTGAACGGCTCCTTTACGGGAGACAGCCCCTGATCGTACAGGAAGCGGTTCCAGATCCTTGAATACATCAGATGACCCACGGCGTGCTCCGGGCCGCCAACATACAGGTCAACGGGCATCCAGTGCTTCGCAAGCTCGGGGTCGCAGAACACCTTGTCGTTCTTGGGGTCGATATAGCGGAAATAATACCAGGAGGAACCGGCGCTGCCGGGCATGGTGGAGGTCTCCCGGACGCCGTGAATGCCGTTACGGTCGTATTTCTTCCACTCAGTGGCGTTTTCCAGCGGTGCCTGACCGTTGCGTCCCTTGTAATCCTCCAGCTCCGGCAGGATCAGGGGCAGCTCATCGTCGGGCAGGAAGTAGGTCTTTCCGTCGTCGGTGTACACGCAGGGAACCGGCTCGCCCCAGTATCTCTGACGGGCGAAGATCCACTCCCGGAAATGGTAGTTGACCTTTCTTCTGGCCACGCCGGCCTTTTCCAGCTTGCAGGTGATGGCCTCCTTGGCCTCCTCCACCGTCAGGCCGGTGAACTCTTCGGAGTTGATGAGCCTGCAGCCCTTGCCCAGATAATCCTGCTTCTCAAAGGCGTGCTCGGACACGTCCGCGCCGTCAATGACCTGAATCATGGGGATGTTATGCACCTGAGCGTACTCGAAATCACGCTGGTCGTGGCTGGGCACGGCCATGACCGCGCCGGTGCCGTAGCTCGCCAGAACGAAGTCGCCGATAAACACAGGCACCTGCTTGCCGTTGACAGGGTTGATAGCGTAGACGCCCTCCAGACGGCAGCCGGACTTGGTCTTGTTCAGCTCGGTACGATCCATGTCGCTCTTCTTCACAGACTCGTCGATGTACGATTGAACCGCTTCCTTGTTCTGCACCCGGTCCATCAGGCTCTGCACGATCTTGCCGTCGGGGGCAAGCACCATGAAGGTAATGCCGTAGATGGTCTCGATACAGGTGGTGTAGATGGAGAATTCACCGCCGCCCACCAGCTGGAAGTCCACCTCCACACCGGTGGATTTGCCGATCCAGTTGCGCTGGATCTCCTTGGTGGATTCCGGCCAGTCGATCTCGTTGAGACCTTCCAGCAGCTTCTCCGCAAAAGCGGGCTGGTCGATGACCCACTGCATCATGTTCTTCTTGACCACGGGATAGCCGCCCCGCTCGGACTTGCCGTCGATGACCTCGTCGTTGCTGAGCACGGTGCCCAGCTCCTCGCACCAGTTCACGGGCATCTCAATGCGCTTGGCGTAGCCCGCCTCGTAGAGCTTCTTGAAGATCCACTGCGTCCACTTATAGAAGGACGGGTCGGACGTGGCGATCATCTTCGACCAGTCGTAATCGAAGCCAAGCTCCTTCAGCTGAGCGGAGAAGGTCTCGATGTTCTTCTGGGTAAATCCGTTGGGATGATGGCCGGTATTCACGGCGTACTGCTCCGCCGGCAGGCCGAAGGAGTCATAGCCCATGGGGTGCAGCACGTTGTAGCCCTGCATCCGCTTCATGCGGGAGACGATATCCGTCGCCGTGTAGCCCTCGGGATGGCCCGCGTGCAGGCCGACGCCAGAGGGATACGGGAACATATCCAGCACATAGTATTTGGGCTTGGAGAAATCCCACACGTCGGTGTAGAAGGTATTATGCTCCTGCCAGTACTTGTGCCACTTGGCCTCAATTTTTGCGTAATCGTAATTCATGCCGAACACACCTCTCAAACCGGCTGCATTTCGGTCAGCCGGATATATACTAAGGAACCTCTGAATAAATCGCCTTCGGCTGGCGGCGAATCTTTTGCCCCATCCGTGCAGTTCTGAAAGCGGGAAATACATACAGTATTCCTCCGCTTTCAGAACTTTCGGCTGAGCCAAAATCTTCTGCCGCCAGCTCTCGTCGATTTAATCAGAGCTTCCTTAATTCTCTTCGATAACGATATCCCGGATATCCACAAGTTCCGCGTCCGCCCACAGGCGTTCCAGATCGTAGAACTTCCGGGCTTCCTCAGTAAAAACGTGGACGACAATGCTGCCGTAATCCAGCAGCTCCCAGGAATTGCCCCGGTGGCCTTCCCGGCTGAGCATCTGCTCCCCCAGCTGCTCCAGCGTGTACTCGGCATAGTCGCAGAGCGTCTTGACGTGGGTGTTGGAGGTGCCGGTGCAGATCAGAAAGTAATCCGCAAGAGAGCTGACCAGGTCAATTTTCAGCAGCTTGATGTTCTGTCCTTTTTTGGCGTCCAGCGCCTTGGTAACCTCGTAAGCGATTTCTTTTGGGGTTAACATAACTTCTTCCTTTCTACAGGGCTTCTGCTTCCTGACGGTTTAGCCAGTCCAGAGCTTCTCTGGACTCCGGCGAAACCTCGTTTCCCTGCTCCTTCAGATGTTCCAGCGTCATTTCCAGCCCCAGCTTCAGCGCCGCTGTCAGGTCGGAAAACGCCAGCTCCCGAAGCTGTTCCACGCCGGGAAAGCTCCGGTTCGGCTCCATATAGTCTGCCACATAAATGATGGTTTCCAGCAGATTCATGTCCGCTTTTCCCGTGGTGTGGCTGCGGATGGCGGAGACCACCGCTTCATTTTCCCCGAAAATCCGCTCCGCCACCATGGAACCGGTGAGTGCGTGGAGGGTTCGGGGGTATTTTCTGGAAAATTCGCCTAATATTTTACCATATTCGGCACAGACTGTCAACTGCAGCGGCCCGTCCAGCGCCTTGGTAATGTCGTGGAGAATGCCGGCTCTGGCAGCGTCGGTCACGTCCGCGCCCCAGCGTTTGGCCAGCGCCACCGCCGTATCCCGGCAGCCTAAGACATGTGCCACCCGGTTGGGATTCAGCAGCCGGATGACCACCTGCTCCAACTCCGCCATGGGGAGATTTTTCCACTGTGCGTTCACATCGTACAGCCCATGTTCCCGAATGTACGCCGCCACGCCGGGGGACAGAAACGGCCCCGCGCAGTGGAACGCCAGCATCCGCCGCAGCTGGGTGGAGGAAATATCGACAATGTCGTTTTCTACCAGACAAATCTTCGCCCCCCGCTGCTCCAGCTTCGCCTTATTTTCGGCAACGGCGGTTTTTTCTCCCTTGTTTCCCCGGTAGAGAACGCCCAGCTCCGCATTTTTCAGGATGTCGTCAGGCTGCTTCCACTGATCGAAGCACAGGAACATATCGCTGCCCATGAGCAAAATCAGCTCCGCGTCAGGATAGCGCTCCTTCAGCTCCGATACGGTCTGGAAGGTGTAGCTGACGCCGCCCCGGTTCAGCTCGATGTCCGAAACCTCGGCCTTCGGGCAGTCCGCCGCGGCAATGCGCAGCATTTCGAGACGCTGTCGCGGGGTGGGCGAGTGCTCCGGTATCGTCTTGTGGGGCGCAATACTCGTGGGGACGATCACGAGCTTGTCGAGGTTCAGCGCCGTGACCGCCTGCTTCGCCGCCTGAATGTGGCCGGCGTGTGGGGGATTGAAGGTTCCACCGTAAATGCCGATTCGTTCCATTTGCACCGCTCCTGTACCTGTTTATCCCGCAAAATGCGGAAGAAAAATTCCGCTGCTGTTCCTTTGTGGCACCGTTCGGGTTATTTCTGCTTTCTCTGCTGCCGTTCCCGGCTTTGCTCAATGGACTTTTCGATGGCCTGTTCCCGGAAATACTGGTTGCGCTGCTCCCGCGCCTGACGGGCTGCCTGACGGCGGGCGCGAACGCCCTTGCCTACCGGGTCAGCCTTGGACTTGGGAGTCTCCTTGTGTTTGGCACGGCCGGTCTGGTTGCGCTCGGCCTGACATTTTTCGCTGAACCGCCAGATGACGAACTTGGAACCGACGCAGGAAATGCCGTCGGCGCCGGTGGCCTCGCAGATGGCGTCGGACACCTCGCGCGCGCTCATCAGTGCGGTTTCCAGCACCTTGCCCTTCACCAGCTCCCGTGCGGTGAGCAGCTTGTCCGCTTCCGCGACCACCGCCTCCGTCACGCCGTCCTTGCCCACCATCAGGGTGGTTTCCAAGCTGTTCGCCTGCGCCCGGAACTCGGCGCGCTGTTTACTTGTCAGCATAGCCTTCCTCCTTGAGTTTGTCGTAAAATGCCCGCAAAGCAACCGCCCGGTGGGACACCTGATTCTTTTCTTCAGGCGTCACCTCCGCCAGCGTCTTGCCGAAGGGCGGATAGTAGAAAATGGGGTCATAGCCGAAGCCGCCCGTCCCGGCAGGGGCGCGCAGCAACTCGCCGTGCACCTCGCCCCGGGCCTGAATCACCTTGCCTTCAGGCGCGACCATGGTGATGACGCAGACGAACTGCGCCTGACGCTGGCCGTCGGGGACATTCTCCGTGTTTTTCAGCAGCAGCTGCAACCTGCCCCAGTCGTCCAGGGTATCGTCGAAGCCGTACCGGGCGGAGTAGATGCCGGGTTCCCCGTTCAGGGCGTCCACGGCAATGCCGGAGTCGTCCGCCAGCGCCGGAAGCCCGGTGGCCCGCATGACGGCGTTGGCTTTCAGAAAGGAATTTTCCTCAAAGGTGGTTCCCGTTTCCTCCACGTCAATGTCCACGCCCAGGTCGGACTCCATCACCAGCTCCATATCGAATTTCTCGGTGATTTTCCGGATTTCTTCCCATTTATGTCTGTTTTTGCTTGCCAAAACTACTTTCATGATACTTCCTCAGATCAATGCTTCCACGAATTCCTTCGCGCTGAAGGGCATCAGGTCGTCCGCCTGCTCGCCCACGCCCACAAACTTCACGGGGATTTGCAGGGCGTCCGCCACGGCGATGACGATGCCGCCTTTGGCGGTGCCGTCCAGCTTGGTCAGGGCAATGGCCGTGACCCCCGCAATTTCCTTGAACTGCTTTGCCTGAATCAGGCCGTTCTGGCCGGTGGTGCCGTCCAGAACCAGCAGGACTTCCTTGGCGGCGTCGGGCAGCTCCCGCGCCACAATGCGGCTGATCTTGTTCAGCTCGTTCATCAGATTCGTCTTGTTGTGCAGCCGTCCGGCGGTGTCAATGAGAATCACGTCCACGTCCTTGGCCTTGGCGGACTGGATGCCGTCAAACACCACGGAGGCCGGGTCCGCCCCCTCGTGCTGGCGGACAATGGATGCGCCGCTTCTGCCCGCCCGAGAGCTCCAGGGGCGATTTCTCAAAGAGCTCCTCCCCTATGCCGGCGGCCGCCGCCCGGAAGGTATCTCCCGCCACCAGCATGACCTTCTTTCCCTGAGAGGTCAGCTGCTTCGCGATCTTGCCGATGGTGGTGGTCTTGCCCACGCCGTTGACGCCGATGACCAGAATCACGCTGGGGTGGGTGGACAGATTCAGCTCCGTGTCCCCCACGGAAAGCATGTCCACCAGAATCTCCTTCAGCGCTTCCCGCGCTTCCTCCGTGGTTTTCAGGTGCTGCTCCCGGACGGCCTTGCGCAGCCGCCCCACAGCCTTGACGGAGGTGTCCACGCCTAAGTCCGCCAGAATCAGGCTTTCTTCCAGCTCATCGTAAAAATCATCGTCAATCTCGGAAAAGCCGGAAAACACACTGCCCAGCGTGCCGCTGAGCGCCTCCCTGGTCTTGGTCAGTCCGGCCTTGATCTTGTCAAAAAAGCCCATAAAAATCTCCTTTTTATTCCACGATTCCCAGATATTCTTCCATCTGGTTCAAGTCCAGCCGCAGCAGCTTGCTCACGCCCTGCTCCTGCATGGTCACGCCGTAAAGCACGTCGGAGGCTTCCATGGTGCCCCGGCGGTGGGTGATGACGATGAACTGGGTCTTCTTCGCCAGATTGTGAAGATAGCTGGCAAACCGCTCCACGTTCCGGTCGTCCAGTGCCGCGTCGATCTCGTCCAGCAGACAGAAGGGCGTCGGCCGCACCTTCAGAATGGCGAAGTACAGCGCCGTAGCCACGAAGGCTTTCTCGCCGCCGGAGAGCAGCGTGATGGTCTTGACCTGCTTTCCGGGGGGCTGGACGCGAATCTCAATGCCGCAGGTCAGGGGATTTTCCGGGTCTTCCAGAACCAGCTGTCCCTTGCCGCCGCCAAACATTTCTTCAAAAGTCTGCCCAAAATAGTGGTCGATTTTCCCGAACTCCGAAACAAAAATGGTGGTCATCTCTTTGGTGATGTCCCGGATGACGCTTTCCAGCTCCCGCTTGGAGGTCAGCACGTCGTCCCGCTGCCCGGCAAGATAGGTGTAGCGCTCGTTGACCCGGGCGTATTCCTCGATGGCGCCCAGATTGGGCGTACCCAGCGCGGCAATTTTCCGTTTCAGCTCTGCCGCACGACGGTTTCCGGCGGTGACGTTTTCGATCTGGCCCCGATGCTCCGGGGCGGTGCCGGGGGTCAGGCCGTAGGAATCCCACAGCTTGTCCACGATCTGCTTTTCCTCCATGGACGAAGTGACCTTCTTCTGCTCCAGCAGGGCGCAGGCGCGCTCCATGTTGAGAATGTCCTTGTTCTTTTCCTGTGCGTCCCGCTCGGCGCGGGTCTTGGAGGCTTCCGCTTCCGCCCGGTCTTCCAGCGTCTTTTGCATCAGGGCGTTCATCCGGTCGGACTCCGCGTCGTTTTCCTCCTGCTTGATTTTCAGCTGGGCGATCTCTCCTTCCAGACGGTGGGTGTCCTCCCGGATGGCATCCGCCAGCGCTTCCTTCTTCTCCCGGTCGCCCTCCATGGCTGCCCGGAGGTTCTGGAGGTCCGCAATGTGGGTCAGCGCCGTACCCCGCTCGGCTTCCAGCGCCGCTTCCGCAGTTTTCAGCTCCGTCATCTGTCCGGTGATGGCGGCGTTCGCTTCCGCCGCTTCCGTCTGACTGCCTTCCAGCTGTGCCAGCGTCTGCCGGGTATCGGCAAGCTGCTGGGTGTAAACCTGAATTTTTGCCTGCTGGGCGGCATAGCGCTCCCGGTCGGAGGTCTGCCGCGCGTTCAGAGAATCCCGCTCCCGCTGGGCGGAGGTCTCCGCCTCCACGATGGCATTCAGCAAAATCTCAAACTGCTTCTCCTGTCCCTGCAGGCGCAGCACCTGATCCTCCGCGCCGCGAAGCTGATCCTGCGCCGCCTTCATCTGGAATTCCACCTGATCGCACTGCCGCTGGGCTTCCTGCAAGTCCGCCTGGGCAACCAGCAGCTCCTGTTCCAGCTTCTTTTCCTGAGCCGTCAGCTTTTCCAGCTCATTTGCCCGGGACAGAATGCCCGCTTCCTTATTTACGGAGCCGCCGGGGTTCATGACCTGGCCGTCCAGGGTGACAATCTTGAACCGCCCCCGGTACTTCTGGGACATGGCGATGGCCGCATCCATATCGGACACGATGACCGTCCTGCCCAGCAGATTTTCCACAATGCCCCGGTACTTTTCATCGCTCGCGGTCAATTCAGACGCAATGCCCACGAATCCCCGGCAATTTTCCAGCCCGGTCTCCTGTAAGCTCCTGCCCTGAATATTAGACATGGGCAGGAACGTCGCACGACCACCGCCGGTGCGTTTCAGGTAGCCGATGGCCGCCTTGCCGTCCTGCTCCGTCCCAACCACGATCTGCTGCATGGCCGCGCCCAGCGCGATCTCAATGGCGACCGTGTAGCTGTCCTCGGTGCGGATCAAACGGGACACGGGACCGTGGATATTCCGCAGCGCGCCCCGCTGGGCTTCCTGCATCACCATGCGGACGGCCTTGTTATAGCTTTCAAAATCCCGTTCCATTGCCCGGAACACTCTGGCCTTCGCCGTCACGGAATCCCGTCGGGAAGTCATGTCCCGGATTTTTTCCTGCAATTCGTCCCGGCGTTTGACCCGGGTATTCTGCCGGAGGGTGTAGCCCGCGATGGTGTTGTTGGCCGCGGTCACTTCCTCCTGGGCTTTTTTCAGCTCCTTACGGCAATTATCCAGATTGGTCTGGGCTTCCTGCTGTCTGGCCGCGCCGGCGGACAGGTCGGCATTCAGCTGCTCCAACCGCTTCTTGGTCTGCGCCATGCTCTCTTCCAGACCCCGCACGTCTGCCTGACGTCCCGCGACATCCGCCGCCAGAGAGGATTCCTTCCCCCGCAGCTCCAGAAACTGCTTGGTCAGTCCCTGCGCGCTGGCGGTCATGGCGGTGAGCTTGTGCTGCAAATCGTCCAGCTCCCGGCGTTTTCCCGCGAGAGACGCTTCAATTTCTTCAATTCTGGCCTTCGTCTGGTCGATCTGGGACACGATGCCGCCGGAGCGGTCTTCCTGCCCTTTCAGCTCTTCCTCAATGCGGGAAATGTTGGCGTTGTTGTTCTCCACATTGCCCCGAAGCACGGCCATCTGCCCGTCCAGCTGCTGATGCGTAGCGGACAGCATATTCACTTTCAGACGGACGGTTTCCAGTTCGCCGTCCCGGGTATGCAGGGCTTCGCCCAGCTGGTCTGCCTGACGGTACAGGGCATCCAGATCGTCATGGGCCTGCTGCAGAACGAAGGACGCGGACGCATAGTCCTCCTCCGCCTTCTTGGCGGCGGCGGAAAGCCTGTCCAGCGTATCCAGCCACACGGCCACCTCCACGCCCTTCAGCTCGTCCTTCAGTTCCAGATATTTCTTTGCCTTTTCCGACTGCTGCTTCAGCGGTTCCAGCTGCAATTCCAGCTCGGAGACCTTGTCGCCGATGCGCAGCAGATTGTCCTCGGTGGCGGCCAGCTTCCGTTCCGTCTCCTCCTTGCGGTGGCGGTATTTGGAGATGCCGGCGGCTTCCTCAAAAATTTCCCGGCGGTCGCCGCTTTTCAGTGAGAGGATTTCGTCGATCCTGCCCTGACCGATATTGCTGTAGCCCTCCCGCCCAAGGCCGGTGTCCATGAACATCTCGTTGATGTCCCGCAGGCGGGCGGACTGCTTATTGATGTAATATTCGCTGTCGCCGGAGCGGTAGTAGCGCCGGGTGACCATTACCTCGTCGGCGTCGTAGGCCAGCGCCCGGTCGGAATTGTCCAGCGTCAGGGTCGCCTCGGCGAAGCCAACGGCGGTGCGCTTCTGGGTGCCGCCGAAGATCACGTCTTCCATTTTGGCGCCCCGGAGGGTTTTGGAGCTTTGTTCGCCCATGACCCACAGAATGGCGTCGGAAATATTTGATTTTCCGGAGCCGTTGGGGCCGACGATGGCAGTAATGTCGTCGCCGAACCGGATCAGCGTCTTGTCCGGGAAGGACTTAAAGCCTTGCAGTTCCAATGATTTCAGATACACAGCATAACCTCATGTAAAAGAGAGTAAAAGATAATAATTCAGTTTATTATATCTGACAAAGAGCGCAAATGCAAGAGTTTCTTTCGCTTCCCGGCGTTTATTGCCTCCCAATTCTGAAAAAATCGCACCCGGACAAAAAAACAGGAGTGGCACCATTCGCACTGCACCACTCCCGCCTTAAACTCAATATTTCCTATATAGGTTTATGCTACCCACGCAATCAGGTCTCCAGAAAGGGATGAAATATTACCTGATTACTTTTTTCTTGATCTTTTCCGCCATTCGCGTCATCAAGTTCTTCATTGTCAATGTTTCCCCGTCTACCGCTCTGGCAAGGCGATCATTCACTCGCTTGGGCAGGTACACCCGGCTGCGGCGGTAAGCCTGTTCAACAGGCTGGTCAAAAATATGACAGATAAATTCTCCCAATTCCTTTTCCAGCCGCTCAGGATACGTCGGGTCAACCAGCACAGGCTGATTCAGCATTTCCAGATACTTTTCATCGTCCTGGTCAAGCTCCTTTATTTTCTCAATTGCCGCGTCAAAAGACGGATAGTCTGCCACGTTGATAAAAGCGTCTTTATTAAAAATCTCTGCTACCGTCGGGCTTCCATAGTACACCGGGATCGTGTCCGAATAAAATGCATCCATAATCTTCTCGGTAACGAAGCCATAGTGATTGGTGCTTTCAAAACACAGCGTAAATTTACACTTTCTCTGCAACGCCGTTTTGCTGCCGTCCAGCCAGTTCACGACCTCACCATTGGGCATGTTGTTCAGGTAAGTCCCTGCCGATTCCACGCGCCTGTATTCATTCAGCTTCTTGAAGAAATCGCCGCGGATGTTGAATTCCGACTCATGGCTGGATATAAAGTTCGCAAAAAGTTGTTTATTTTGTACAAATTCTTTCGTGTACCCCCCCCATGCTTGTTCACTATGCTCAGCCATCGATCTCGCGGCCATACTCAGGGCGGAAGCTGGAAATTCCGGTCTCCAAATTGGATTGGGTACGGGCAAATGGAGTAGTCGATCAAATTAAAATCCGGGATGTAGTTTTCGCCGGAATACATGATCCGAACCTGGGGATATTTGCAATATTCGTAGTATTCCGCTCCCAGCGCATCACAAATAATATAATCCGGCTCATCCGAAATCTGCACGTCATACCCGTGGTTTTTAAGGATGTCATAAATCAGGTTCTGCTTTTTATCGAAATAATCATCGACACGCGCATAATTGATTTTTACCGTTTTCAAAGCACATTCCTCCATTCCTGTTATGCATAGTAATCTTCCGGTGACGGCTTTTTCGCCTGCGGCCGTTTCAGCAGCTTTTCCGTGCCGGTAACATACATGAGAAGCACCGCTTTCAGAAGATACCTCGGCGGGAACGTATTTCCCCTTTGCAGGAAATACCGTCTTGCGTAATATTTCAGCAGCCGGATGCTCTCCTCCGTGTTGTCCGGGTAATCCGCCAGATAGGAAAGGGCGTCCACAAAGCTGATGTCGAACTCCCGCCGCAGTTCCGGGAAGCGTTCCAGCACCTTTTCCCGGCGCTTCGCCATGAAATCGATCCGGTCAACGGCGATCTGTGCTCTGGCCGCCGGGGACTGCATCACGCTGGACGCGCGCTGGCGGTAATTATACACAACGCGCGGGTCGCAGACAACTTTCGCGGCGTTCATGACGCCCTGATAGGTGAAATATTCGTCGTCGATCTTGTGTCCCTCTTCAAAGAAAATGCCGTCAAACAGCGCCCGTTTATACAGCTTGTTCCACAGGAGCCCGCAGGTCCAGTCCGTGGCAAAACGCGCCAGAAAGGCTTTTCCCTCCATCACGCACCGGCTTTCGTCGGCGAGCCACTGCTCCGTGCGGGTGCGGAACCGGTTCTGAAACGCGCACCGGACAATATCCGCGCCGTTTTCTTTCAGGAGCGACATCATGTAGGCGTATGCCCCCGGCTCCAGAAAATCGTCGCTGTCCGCAAAGCTCAGGTATTCCCCTGTGGCCGCCCGCAGTCCCGCGTTTTTCGCCGCCGCCGCACCGCCGTTTTTCTGGTGGATGACCCGAATGCGGTTGTCCCGCTGGGCATATGCGTCACAGACGGTACCGGAATCGTCGGTGGAGCCGTCGTCGATGAGGATGACCTCCAGCTTGTCGTAATCCTGAGACAGAATGCTGTCCAGACACTCCGGTAGGTAGGCCGACACGTTATACACCGGCACAATGACCGAAATCACGTCCTTCATTCCTGACGCTCCTCTCTCCTGCCCAGCTTGCCGTACAGCCACCAGAACGGCTTCATAGGATAGGCTTCCTCATACACCCAGAAAAGCTCCCGGCAGAGCGGGAACAGATCAAATTCCTTCCCCTGCCTCAGTCCGTCCCGGAGCTTTTTCCGCAGGGTTTTCAGGAGCCGCCCCCTGCCCGGATTGTCCCATTGCTTTGCAAAGCCGATCTGTTCGTATGTACTGTAAATATACTGTCTGACCGCCTTTTTCAGCAGTCTCTGGTTGCCGTTTTCCCGTGCGAAAGCGATCTGGTTTTCCGTCGCTTCCAGAATGTGCAGTTTCCTCGGCGTCCACTTGGACAACATAATACCCACGGGATTCTGGTAGTAAGCGTACAAAGGCTCCCGCGTCACAGCCACCTTTCCCGCGCGGTATACAGCGAGATAGGTGGTGAACTCGTCCTCGTGCAGCTTTCCTACGGGATAGCGCAGGGTGTCAAACAGGCTCTTATGGTACAGCTTGTTCCATGCGATCGCCGGTACATCTTCCCCGGCCTCGTCGGGGCAGTAATAGTCGTCCGCCGACAAAACGCGGTATTCCGGCGCACCCATAGCCGGGAAATCCCCGCCCCCGGTGCGGAAATAGCCGCAGGCACTGAGCAGGCACCCCGTTTCCTGAACCATCGTGTACAGCCGCAGCAGGAAATCCGGATGCACCCAGTCGTCGCTGTCCACGAAGGCCAGCCACCGGCTGCCGCTGTT
>ENA-OPCX01000788-OPCX01000788.1-human-gut-metagenome-genome-assembly--contig:-NODE-788-length-15020-cov-4.081657_pt1 | contig 15020 bp, 12 predicted proteins | sample MGYA00241570_ERZ501491 | MGnify/ENA primary metagenome ERZ501491 (study PRJEB25962, sample SAMEA2042620) | human gut metagenome | biome: human gut; feature: human-associated habitat; material: faeces... | reverse complement strand
AATAAGCGCAAAGCTCCGGGGAGAACTTGCGGCTGTTAATAAAAAGTCTCGCCTCATCCTCTGTGATCAGGGTGAATGCCGGTGCCAGTACATTTCCGTCGTCGGAATTTTTGCGGATATTAAACAGCCATGCCACATCGTCAAGGCTTGACAGAATGTGCACGGTCGCGTGTTCCTTCTTCATCGCGGTTCTGAGGCGGGCAAGCTTCTCCGCAACGGTCTCGCCTGCGTACTTCACGTCGAGGACCCACACCTCCGGTGCCGGAAGGATCGGGCGTTCTTCCCAGACCTCACCCGCAAGGTCATCGCCGACGGAAAGTGTGGCATGTTTCTCTGCCATCATGGTCTCAAATTTTCTTCCCTGGGCAGCATTTACCACTCGGCCGTCAAAGCCTAAAACGCCGCCTTCCGGCATATGGTCCATCAGGTATTCCTCAATGGTCGGGACGCCCTCCTCGCCCATCGCCATCAAACGTGTGTCCTGGCCTTCCAGCTCTTTCTTCGCCTGGACAAAATATCTTCCGTCTGTCCACATGCCGGAAAAAGCCTGGGTGATCACCATGGTCCCCGCGGAACCTGTGAAGCCGGACAGGAATGCGCGGCATTTGAAATAATCCTCCACATACTCAGAATCGTGGAAATCGGAAGACGGAACATAGTACGCGTCCACATTTCTCACTTTCATCAGGGTCCTGAGTTCCCTCAAACGTTCATTTGCCATTTTTTTACCTCCATAAGCAGGAAAAGTTACCGCACACATCTTTGTGGACCGTAACTGTTTTCCTGAATATTTAATACCGGTCAGGCTTGCGCCGCCGGGTCGTTCTCATAATAAGTCTGTGCAGATCCGCATCCGCCTGCTGCTTACAGCAGCGGAATTCCCGCCTTCTTCGCCTCCTCGCGGACCTCATCCGGCCACAAGGAAGACTGGATCTCACCGATATGGGCTTTTCTTAAGAAGAACATACAGATCGGGGACTGTCCGATACCTCCGCCGATGGTGTATGGAAGCTCTCCGTGTAACAATGCCTTCTGGAATGCAAGCTTCTCGCGCTCCTCACAGCCTGCCGCCTTTAGCTGCTCGTGCAGGGAGATCTCGTCCACGCGGATACCCATGGAGCTTAACTCAAGGGCAATGTCGAGAACCGGATAGTAGACGATAATATCGCCGTTTAATTTCCAGTCATCATAGTCCGGTGCACGTCCATCGTGGGGCTCTCCGGATTTTAACTTTCCGCCGATCTGCTCGATAAATACAGCGCCGTGAAGCTTCACGATCTCATACTCTCTCTGCTTCGGGGTGAGATCCGGGTAGAGGTCCTCAAGCTCCTGGGATGTGATAAACTCGATGTGCTCCGGGAGAACATGGCCGATATAGTCGTACTCGTATGCCATATAGTCCTCTGTGATCTTTAATGCCTTATATACGGCACGGACAGTCTCTTCCAGTGTCCCGCGTGTTCTCTCCTCCTTCGTGATCACCTTTTCCCAGTCCCACTGGTCCACATAGATGGAGTGGAGATTGTCCATGTCCTCGTCGCGGCGGATAGCGTTCATATCGCAGTACAGGCCCTTGCCCACACGGAAATCGTAGTCCTTCAGGGCCTTGCGCTTCCACTTTGCCAGTGACTGCACCACCTGTGCCTCAATGCCGCTTTCCTTGATATCAAAGGTGACCTTGCGCTCAACACCGTTCAGGTCGTCGTTCAGACCGGTGGATGCTTCCAGAAACAGTGGAGCAGACACGCGGTACAGGTTCAGTGTGGCGCACAAGGTGTCGGCAAACAGACGCTTGACCGTACCAATGGCGCGCTGCGTGTCGTACAGGTTCAGCGCGGGCGTATAGTTTGCCGGGATGATGGTTTTGCTCATAACAAAATACCCCTCTTCTATTGGATTCCGGCCCTGATCTCCCAGTACAGGGCACGGCTTTTGAACCGGAAAATACTTGTTTCATTATGGCATATTTTTTTAAGAAAGTAAAGTGAGAAGGCAAAAAAAGGGGGCTGCCGGTAAGGCAGTCCCGTTTCCGCAGCCCGTTTCCGCAGTGAGAAGGGCGGCTTTGCATCAGCCGAAAAGCCCCTTCAGCAGGATCAGCAGCACTTTTACAAAATCGCCGGTGCCCAGCAGCTTGTACAGAGAGATCAGAGTAGATAACATGAATGTTTTGCTCCTTTTTTGCAATTTCGGGACAAAATGCCCGGCATGCATGGAATACGGCTGGGCAGAGCAGCGGATTGCAGGAAAAAACTGGGAGAAAACAAAACGGCACCCGTGCCGCTGCAAAAGCAGTACGGGTGCCGGAAGATCAATTGGTTTTCAACAGCTTCAGCGCTTTACGTTGAAAGCTGCCATGCCGGGGTAAACGGCGCTGCCGCCCAGCTGCTCCTCAATGCGCAGCAGCTGGTTGTACTTTGCAACACGCTCGGTACGGCTGGGAGCACCGGTCTTGATCTGGCAGGTGTTCAGCGCCACGGCCAGATCGGCAATGGTGGTGTCCTCGGTCTCGCCGGAGCGGTGAGAGCTGATGGCGGTGTAACCGGCCTTGTGGGCCATCTTGATGGCTTCCAGAGTTTCGGAAACAGAGCCGATCTGGTTCAGTTTGATCAGGATCGCGTTGCCTGCACCCAGCCCGATGCCCTTGGCCAGACGCTCGGTGTTGGTAACGAACAGGTCGTCGCCCACCAGCTGGACCTTGCCGCCCAGCTCGCGGGTCATCTCCTGCCAGCCTTCCCAGTCCTCTTCATCCAGGCCGTCCTCGATGGAGATGATGGGGTACTTTTCCACCAGACTCTTCCAGTGTGCGATCAGCTCGCTGGAGGTGAACTCGGTGCCGGCCTTGGGCAGCTTGTAGAAGCCCTTGCCCTTGGGGCTCTTCCACTCGGAGGACGCGGCATCCATAGCCAGCATGAAGTCCTTGCCGGGCACGTAACCGGCCTTTTCGATGGCGGCCAGAATGGTCTCAATGGTCTCCTCGTCGCTGGACAGGTTGGGGGCAAAGCCGCCCTCATCGCCCACAGAGGTAGCCAGACCCTTGGCCTTCAGGATGGAAGCCAGCGCATGGAACACCTCCGCGCACCAGCGCAAAGCTTCCTTGAAGGAGGGCGCGCCCACGGGCATGATCATGAACTCCTGCGTATCCACGGTGTTGGTGGCGTGTGCGCCGCCGTTCAGGATGTTCATCATGGGGACGGGCAGGCGGTTGCCGTTCACACCGCCCAGAAAACGGTACAGCGGCATATCCAGAGAAGCAGCGGCTGCACGGCAGGCGGCAATGGACACGGCCAGAATGGCGTTTGCGCCCAGATTGGATTTATCTTTGGTGCCGTCGGCCTTGATCATGGCAGCGTCGATGGCGTAGATGTCGGAGGCATCCATGCCCACAACAGCATCCGCAATGACGGTGTTGATGTTCTCAACAGCCTTGGTCACGCCCTTGCCCAGATAGCGGCCCTTGTCGCCATCCCGCAGCTCCAGAGCTTCAAACTCACCAGTGGATGCGCCGGAAGGTGCGCAGCCGCGTGCCACAGTGCCGTCGGCCAGAGTGATCTCCGCTTCCACGGTGGGGTTGCCGCGGGAGTCCAGAATTTCGCGGCCAATAACAGATTCAATTTCCAGATCGTTCATCTTGAAAACCTCCTGAATATCATTTCCATCCCTGTGCTGCCCGGGGCGGGCAGACGGGTGACGGTCAGTCATGATAGTTATGTCTAACTAACCAATAGTATCCTACCACGCTTTCCGGCCCGGTGCAAGAGCCGATGCGCATGTTTGCGGATGTAAACTTTTTAAGGAGCAAAAACGGCAGCTGATGGGGCAGAACATTCCGGCAAAGCAGGAAACAGCTGGTCTTTACAGTCTGCCCACTGGCAGCAGCGGGGATGCATCATGCTTGCCATGTGAATTTCATATGGCAGATATACTAAAATTTTTCTTTACTTTTTGTCAGGACGACTCTATACTGTTTTCTGGTTCTAATATGTTTCTTTATGGTAGATAGAGGAGGATTTTTTATGAATAAGGATCTGACGGTCGGCAAGCCGTCACAGGTTTTGTGGCAGTTCTGCCTGCCCATGTTCGGCAGCATCATCTTCCAGCAGCTGTACAACATTGCCGACAGCCTTGTTGCAGGCAAGTTCATCGGCGAGAATGCACTGGCTGCTGTGGGCAACAGCTACGAGATCACCCTGATCTTCATTGCATTTGCCTTTGGCTGCAACATTGGCTGCTCGGTCATCGTGTCCCGCTACTTTGGCGCAAAGGACTACGATGAGATGAAGACTTCGGTCTACACTTCCCTGATCGGCTCTGCCGTGCTGTGCGCCGTTCTGATGCTGATCGGCCTTGTGGGCTGCCACAGCCTGCTGGAGCTCATCAACACCCCGGAGGAGATCCTTGCGGATTCTTCGCTGTATCTGGATATCTACGTTCTGGGCCTGCCCTTCATGTTCTTCTACAACATCGCCACCGGCATCTTCTCCGCTCTGGGCGACAGCAAAACGCCCTTCTATTTTCTGGCAGTCTCGTCCCTGTCCAACATCGGCGTGGACATCCTGTTCGTGGCCGGTCTCAAGATGGGCGTAGCCGGTGTGGCATGGGCCACCTTCCTGTGTCAGGGTGTGAGCTGCGTGCTGGCCATGGTGGTGGTGTTCCGCCGCATCAGCGCCTTCAAATCCAAGAACAAGGTCGTGCTGTTCTCCTGGAACATGCTGGGCAAGGTGGCCGTGGTGGCCATCCCCAGCATCCTGCAGCAGAGCTTCGTCTCTGTGGGCAACATCATCCTGCAGAGCGTCATCAACACCTTTGGTGCCAGCGTCATTGCAGGCTACTCTGCAGCCGTCAAGCTGAACAACATGGTCATCACTTCCTTTACCACGCTGGGCAACGGCATCTCCAACTACACCTCCCAGAACATGGGCGCGGGCAAGATGGACCGTGTGCACAAGGGCTTTGGCGCAGGCCGCAATCTGGTGTGGATCATCTGCGTGCCCATCGTGCTCCTGTACTTCTTCTTCGGCCGCTTCCTGCTGCTGCTGTTCATGAATGACCCGCAGGGTCCGGCCATCGACACCGGTATGCTGTTCCTGCGCATCCTGTCTCCCTTCTATTTTGTGGTGTCGCTCAAGCTGGTCACTGACGGCATCCTGCGCGGCTGCGGCATGATGGTGCGCTTTATGATCGCCACCTTCTCCGACCTGATCCTGCGCGTTGGCATTGCCATCGTGCTGAGCAGCACTGCTCTGGGCAGCACGGGCATCTGGATGGCATGGCCCGTGGGCTGGTGCATCGGCACCGGCCTGTCGCTGGTGTTCTACTTCGCCGCCATCCGCAAGGTCCTTGCAGAGTCTCCGGCCAAAGCGGAAGCAGAGGGCGAAGCTGCCGAGGCACGTACAGAGGCCGAGTTCGCCGCAGATGCCGAAATGGAGACCCTGTAACCCTTTTGCAACTTGTGAATTGTGTTCACCTGACACACAAACAAAATGAAGCAGTTGAAATAGTGCACAAAACAGACCCATTGCTTTTGGCTATTTTGGCGACAAAGTCCACAAAATGCCCCTGAAAGTATGGACGGTTTGTGAATTGCGGATTTTGGCTCACAGGTCTATAATATTGATAACGAAGCAAGGTCGCTTTGAGGGAAAGATGGCCTTGCTTCCGTTTTTATACTGAAGCACGAATGCTCCTAAGGAGGATATTTACTATGAAAAAGATGATTTCTCGTCGTAATTTCCTGGCCGCTGCAGGTGTTGTTGCTGCAGCCGGCGTTCTGACTGCATGCGGCGGTTCTTCCAACAGCACTGCTGCTTCCGCCTCTACCGCAGCTTCTGGTGCCGCTGCTTCCGGCGACACCATCAAGGTGGGCGTTCTTGGACCTCTGACCGGTGATGTTTCCGTTTACGGTCAGGCCGTTGTCAACGGCGCTACCCTGTACCTGAAGCAGGTCAACGAAAAGGGCGGCATCAACGGCAAGCAGCTGGAGATCATCGCCATGGATGAGCAGGGCGATGCAACTCAGGCTGTTACCTGCTTCACCAAGATGTGCGATCAGGGCATCACCGCTCTGGTGGGCGATGTTACCACCACCCCGACTCTGGCAGTTGCTGCCGAGAGCGCAGACTACAACATGCCCATGGTCACCGCTTCCGCTACCGCTGAGGCTGTCACCTACGATGCCGAGACCGACACCGTGAACGAGAATGTGTTCCGCGCAACCTTCACCGACCCGTTTCAGGGCATCAAGATGGCTGACTACGCTTACCAGCGGTTGGGCTACACCAAGGCAGCCGTCATCTTCCAGAAGGGCGCTGACTACAACGAGGGTCTGGCAGAGAACTTCGTCAACGAGTTCGAGAGTCTGGGCGGCACCATCGTCGATCAGGAGACCTACTCTGAGGGCGATGTGGACTACAAGACCCAGCTGACCACCATTCTGGGCAAGGCTCCCGAAGTGGTGTTCTGCCCCAACTACTATCAGGAAGTCGGTCAGATCCTGGCTCAGGCTGAGAGCATCGGTCTGGCAGTCCCCTTCTTGGGCGGCGACGGCTGGGATGGTCTGGAAGGCTACGCAACTGCCGACCAGCTGAAGGATGCCTACTTCTGCGCAAACTACGCAAAGGGTTCCAACTCCGACTTTGAGGATGCCTACAAGGCTGAGTACGGTGAGGAGTATCCCAACGGCTTCGCTCCTCTGGGTTACGATGCTGCCATGACCGTTGTCTACGGCATTCAGGCTGCTGAGGATGCCGGCCTGACCGCTGGTGATGACGACTACAAGCAGGCCGTCATCGACGCTATCGCAGGCGGCACCATCGATGGCATCACCGGCACCTTCACCTTCGATGAGCACCACAACCCCGTCAAGCAGACCGCTATCCTGTGCTTCGACGGTGCAACCCCCGTTCTGAAGGAAATGTTCTGATCTGCTTTGATCCTGTGCACCGGTGTGCGGCATAAAGGCAGCACTCAGAAATAAAAGACCCATTGCGGAGACCGCCGGAACAGGTTTTGCTCGGCTGTCTCCGCTTTTTTGGTAAAAAAGTGCATTCTCTAAAAGGCGTGCAAACGCCGCAAAGAAAGGAAGTATCAGTCCATGACAGTGTTTTTTAGCCAGCTGATCAACGGCTTGTCCCTTGGCAGCATCTATGCACTGATCGCACTGGGTTACAGCATGGTGTACGGCATCATCCTGCTGCTGAACTTTGCCCATGGCGATGTCATTATGGTTGGTGCGTACATGTCCTGGTTCGTGATGAATCAGCTGGGCCTTGGCCCGGTCACTGCTGTGTGCGCCACCATCATCACCTGCACGCTGCTGGGCGTTGTGATCGAGAAGATCGCCTACACCCCGCTGCGCAGCGCACCCCGTATCTCCCTGCTGATCACGGCAATCGGCGTGTCCTTCTTCCTGGAGTACACTGCAGAGCTGATCCTTGGTTCCGGTGCAAAGGTCATTCCGGCCTACTACACCAACCAGACCTTCCGCATCGGCTCTGTGCCGCTGGGCCTCACCTCTGTCATCACCCTGCTGGTCACGGTGCTGTCCATGCTGGTGCTTACCTTCCTTGTGCAGAAGACCAAGCTCGGCAAGGCCATGCGTGCCGTGTCTGAGGATATGGACGCTGCCCGCCTGATGGGCATTAACGTCAACAGCACCATTTCCTTTACCTTTGCGGTGGGTTCCGCTCTGGCCGGTATCGGCTCGGTGCTGTACTGCTGCAGCTACCCGCAGGCGACCCCCACCATGGGCTCCATGCTGGGCCTGAAGGCCTTCGTTGCAGCCGTTCTGGGCGGCATCGGCTCCATTCCCGGTGCCATGATCGGCGGCATCGCCATCGGCCTGTGTGAGTGCTTTGTTTCCGCCATCGGCCTTTCCGCATGGAAGGATGCCGTCACGTTTGCGATCCTGATCATCGTGCTGCTGGTCAAGCCCACCGGCTTCCTTGGCCGCAAGGTTCAGGAAAAGGTGTAAGGAGGGCATGAAGATGAATACCAAACGCAAAACGCTCAAAATGCCCGTGCGCTACCTGATGAACGCCGTGCTGGTGGCTCTGCTGTTCGTGGGCCTGTCCTTCCTCACCCAGAACGTGCTGTCCACCTACCAGAACAAGGTGCTTCTCACCGTGGGCATCAACATCATTCTGGCTGTCTCGCTGAACGTTGCCACCGGTTATCTGGGCCAGCTGCCGCTGGGCCACGCCGGTTTCATGGCCGTGGGTGCTTACACCTGCGCCCTGTTCACGAAATACAGCAATCTGCCCTCCGGTGTTGCTTTTGCCGTGGGTCTGGTGCTGGCCTGCATCGTGGCGGGCCTGTTCGGCGTGCTGATCGGCATTCCTGCTCTGCGCCTGACCGGCGATTATCTGGCCATCCTGACGCTGGGCTTTGGCGAGATCATCCGCATCACCCTGAACAACATCGATGATGTGCTGGGCTTCAAGCTGTTCTACGGTGCCAAGGGCCTGAAGAACATCCCCAAGTATTCCAACTTCGCCAATGTGTTCATCTGCGTGGTCATTACCTGCTTTGCCATCCACGCCATGATGAAGAGCCGCCACGGCCGTGCCGTGCTGGCCATCCGCGATAACGAGATCGCTGCCGAGAGCTGCGGCATCCAGACTACTTATTATAAGGTCATGGCCTTTGCATTCTCCGCCGCCTTTGCCGGTCTGGCCGGCGGCCTGTACGCCTGCTATCTGGGCGTTCTGGACCCCTCCACCTTCGGCTTCATGAAGTCCATCGAAATTCTGGTCATGGTGGTTCTGGGCGGCATGGGTTCCATGCTGGGCTCCATCCTGTCCGCGACCGTGCTTACCATCCTGCCCGAGGCGACCCGCAGCTTTGACAGCTACCGCATGGTAGTCTACTCGCTGGTGCTGGTCCTCATGATGATCTTCCGTCCGGGCGGCCTGCTTGGCAGCTACGACTTCTCCATGAGCCGCATTGTGGAAAAGATCATGAACGGCGAACTGTTCCAGAAGAAAGCAAAGGAGGGCAAAGACCATGAGTGAATACCAGACTAAGCTGCACAGTGTGCCCTCCGGCGGCTTTTTGACCGACCGCGACATGGACAAAAAGCCCATTCTGGACGTGCGTGAGCTGGGCATCGACTTCGGCGGTCTGACCGCCGTGGATGGCTTCAACCTGATGATCGGCCGCAACGAGATCACCGGTCTGATCGGCCCCAACGGCGCCGGTAAGACCACCGTGTTCAACCTGCTGACCAACGTCTACCAGCCCACCCGCGGCTCCATCCTGATCGATGGTATGCCCACCGCCGGCAAAAAGACCTATCAGGTCAACCGCATGGGCGTGGCCCGTACCTTCCAGAACATCCGCCTGTTCAAGGAACTGAGCGTGATCGATAACATCAAGGTGGGCCTGCACGAGTCCATGAAGTACAATCTGGCATCTTCGCTGATCCGCCTGCCCAACTACTGGAAGGAAGAGAAGAAGTGCACCGAGCGTGCTCTGGAGCTGCTGGATATCTTCCACATGGCAGACCTCGCCAATGTGCAGGCAGGCAGCCTGCCCTACGGCGCACAGCGCCGTCTGGAGATCATGCGTGCATTGGCCACCAGCCCGAAGCTGCTGCTGCTGGACGAGCCTGCTGCCGGTATGAATCCCTCCGAGACTGCAGAGCTGACCGAGACCATCCGCCGCATCCGCGACGAGTTCAACATCGCCGTGCTGCTGATCGAGCATGATATGAGCCTGGTCATGGGCATCTGCGAGGGCATTGCCGTGCTGAACTTCGGCCGCATCATCGCCAAGGGCACGCCGGATGAGATCCGCAACAACCCGCAGGTCATCGAAGCCTATCTGGGCAAGAAGGAGGGCTAAGCCATGGCTGATACGTTACTGAAAGTTGATAACATCAACGTCTATTACGGCAACATCCACGCCGTCAAGGACATCTCCTTCGAGGTGGATCAGGGCGAGATCGTCACCCTGATCGGTGCCAACGGTGCTGGCAAATCCACCACCCTGAAGACCATTTCCGGCCTGCTGAAGCCCAAGACAGGCGACATCCTGTACAAGGGCAGCAGCATCAAGGGCATGCGCGCCCACAAGATCGTGGAAGCAGGCCTTGCCCATGTGCCGGAAGGCCGTCATGTGTTCCTGCACATGACCGTGGAAGAAAATCTGGACATGGGTGCATACACCCAGCCTGCTTCCACCATTGCACCCAACAAGGAAAAGGTGTTTGAGCTGTTCCCCCGCCTGAAGGAGCGCCGCAAGCAGCTGGCCGGTACCATGTCCGGCGGCGAGCAGCAGATGCTGGCTATGGGCCGTGCACTGATGAGCAACGCTTCCATGCTGATGCTGGACGAGCCTTCCATGGGCCTTTCGCCGCTGCTGGTGCAGGAGATTTTCGACATCATCCAGAACGTGCACAAGGAAGGCATGACCATCCTGCTGGTGGAGCAGAATGCACAGATGGCTCTTTCCGTGGCAGACCGTGCCTACGTCCTTGAGACGGGCCGTGTGGTCATGGAGGGCACCGGTGCCGAACTGCTGACCAACGAGCGCGTGCGCAGCGCATATCTGGGCGGCTAAGCAAAAAATCGTATAAGAAAAGGGGCTGTTGCACATGCAACAGCCCTTTTTTTGCAGTATTTGTTATGCCAGCAGAGACATGATATTTGCGGTAATCAGGCCGCCTGCCGTGCCAATGACGTAGCCCATCAGAGCCATCAGAACGCCAACAGGCACCAGAGCGCCGCTGTAGGCACCAGCCAGAATGGGAGCGGATGCGGAACCGCCGATGTTTGCCAGAGATGCAACACCGCAGGTGAACATATCCAGATGGAAGATCTTTGCCAGCAGCACCAGAATGATGCCGTGGATGGCCAGGATCATAAAGCCAGCCAGGATCCATGCGGGTGCATCGGTCAGCTCCAGGAAGCTTGCGCGGGAGGCAAGCAATGCCACCACGGAGTACAGCAGCAGGTTGGACAGCTCGGTGCTGCCTGCCATGCGGCCCACGGGGGTGACAGCGCCGATCAGGCCGGACAACGTGATGAGCAGGACGGTCCAGGTGGCCTTGTCCAGGAAGGGCATTGCGCCGTTCAGGGCTGCGCCGATATCCTGACCGAAGGCGGAGATCACCAGAGCCAGACCCAGCAGGAAGATCAGGTTGACAAAGCTAGCCTTATCCTCGTTGCCCTTTGCGTCCTCTTCCAGACGGCGGGACACTTCATCCAGCGTGGTGGTGTCGGCCTTGACCCACTTGTTGAACTTGGGAGCAAGGTTGATGGCCCACAGCAGGAACATGACCCAGATGGAGTAGTCGATGGAGTCCACCACCAGTGCGTAGGCCATGTCAGCTTCGCCGATGTCCAGCGCAGCCTGCACGGCGATCATGTTGCCGGAGCCGCCCATCCAGCTGCCGCACAGAGCGCCCAGTGCCTTCCATGCTTCGGAGCCAAGGGGCCCCTTCATGATGGCGAAGGTGGCAATGAAGGCCAACGAGATGGAGACGGAAGCGGCAAAGAAGCCGCCCAGCATCTTGGGACCCAGCTTGATGATCTTGCGGATGTCGCAGCGCAGCAGCATCAGGAAGATCATTGCATACAGCAGGTTGTTTTTCAGCACGGAGTAGGCAGGCTTGGTGGCCTCCATGTCCCATGCACCCAGCGTGCAGAGAATCATGGTAATGAGGTACAGCAGAACGATAGGTGGTGCATAGTCGAAGAATTTCGACTTCGTGTAGCGTTGCAGCCACACCAGCAGTGCGGCAATGAACACCAGCACGGCGATGTAGGTGAAACCGTTTGTGATCATGAACCCAATCCCCTTTCTTTTTGTGCAATTTTTTGCGGACAATTGTCTTTACAATATCGACAACTTCGTATACAATACTACCATAGATTTCATAATCTGGCAATATTTTTTATCGAAAGGGGTAGGTTTTGCATGAAAATTACGGAAGTACGTCTCGGTCTGATCTCCGTGCCGCTGCGCGTGCCTTTTAAGACGGCTCTGCGCTCGGTCAGCAGCGTGGAGGATGTGATCGTAGAGATCCACACCGACACCGGCGCTGTGGGTTATGGTGAGGCACCTCCCACCGGTGTGATCACCGGCGACACCACCGGTGCCATCATCGGTGCCATCCGCGACCATATCGCAAAGACCATCATCGGCCGCGATGTGGACGACTTTGAAGACCTGATGATCGCACTGAATGCCTGCATCCAGAAGAACACCAGCGCCAAGGCTGCTGTGGATATGGCCCTGTGGGATCTGTACGGCCAGCTGTACAAAATCCCTGTGTACAAGCTGATGGGCGGCGCAAAGAAGTCCATCGTCACCGACATCACCATCAGCGTCAACGACCCCGAAGAGATGGTGCGCGATGCCCTGAACGCCATCGACCGCGGCTACGACTGCCTGAAGGTCAAGGTGGGCAAGGAGCCGGAAAAGGATATTGCACGCCTGAGCGCCATCCGCGGTGCTGTGCCCAAGGAGACCTGCATCCGCATCGACGCAAATCAAGGCTGGACCCCCAAGGAAGCCGTGCGCATCCTGAACGGAATGCAGGAGAAGGGCCTTGATATCGAATTCGTGGAGCAGCCGGTCAAGGCCCACGATTTTGAAGGCCTGAAGTATGTTACCGAGCGCTCCTATGTGCCGGTGCTGGCCGACGAGAGCGTGTTCTCCCCGCAGGACGCACTGACCATCATGCAGATGGGAGCCGCAGACCTCGTGAACATCAAGCTGATGAAGTGCGGCGGCCTGTACAACGCCCTCAAGATCGCATCCGCTGCCGAGGTGTACGGCGTGGAGTGCATGATCGGCTGTATGCTGGAAGCCAAGATCAGCGTGAACGCCGCCGTGCATCTGGCCTGCGCAAAGCAGATCATCACCCGCGTGGATCTGGACGGCCCCGTGCTGTGCAGTGAGGACCCCATCCTCGGCGGTGCAGTGTTCAACGAAAAAGACATCACTGTTTCCAACGAGCCGGGCCTTGGCATCAAGGGCATTGAGCCGGGCAAGATCAAGTATTTGGACTAAACTCCTTCCGTCATTACTTCGCAATGCCACCTTCCTCAAGGAGGGAGGCCTTGGCAAAGCGGAAAACTTTATCTTTTCGCCGGAGGCTCCCTCATTGAGGGAGCTGGCGCGGCGTGAGCCGTGCCTGAGGGAGTTATGCAAAAACGGCACCTGCCAATTCCGCAGGTGCCGTTTTGTGTTTTGGGCCGTTATGCTTTGTAAGCCAGAATAGTCTTCAGGTATTCCCACACACGGGCCACCGATGCAATGTCGGCACGCTCGTTGGGGGTGTGGACGTGCAGCAGGTTCGGGCCGAAGGAGATGCAGTCCAGCCCGTCGATCTTGCCGGAGAGGATGCCGCATTCCAGACCTGCATGAATGGCAACGATCTGGGGCTTTGCACCGTACTGTGCCTCGTACACAGCAACACAGCGGTCGCGCAGGGCGCTTTCGCGGGCGTAGGTCCAAGCGGGATAGTCGCCGTGGAACCGCACGCTGCCGCCCAGCAGCTCGGTCAGGGTCTGCAGCTTGCAGCTCAGCAGCTCCTTCGCCGAGGGCACCGAGCTGCGCAGGGAGAAGCGCAGGATGGCTTCGGTGCCGCTCATCTCGGCCACGCCGAGGTTCAGCGAGGTCTCCACAAGGCCGGGCACATCCATGCTCATGCTCTGCACACCCCATGGCATCAGCAGCAGGGCCTTGCGCAGGCGCTGGGTGGAGTTCGCATCCAATGCATCGTATTCGCCGCAGCCCTCCTCGGTGAGCTGCAGGCGGATGCCCGGGTCAGCAGTGCCGAATTCTGCTTTCATCTGCGCGGTAAAGTCTGCCCCGGCAGCGCGCACGGCTTCGGTGATACCGGCAGGCAGCACCAGCGTAACGCTGCTTTCTTTCGGGATGACGTTTTCCTTTGCACCGCCGGAGAGGGTGAGCACAGCGTACTCTGCACCGTGGTCAGACAGCAGGGTCAGGTAGCGCCCCAGCAGAGCGATGGCGTTGGCGCGGCCTTTGTGAATCTCGGTGCCGGAGTGCCCTCCCGCAAGCCCCGCGATGTCCGCCTTCACGGCGGTGCCGGTCACAGCCGCACGGGTGATGGGCAGATGGCACTCGACGCGGCGTCCGCCCGCACAGCCTGCGGTGAGCACGCCTTCTTCCTCTGAGTCGATGTTGAGGAGCAGGCGGCCTTCAAGGTCGGAAAGCTCCATGGCCGATGCACCCAGCAGACCCACCTCCTCGCAGACGGTCAGCACGACCTCCAGCGCAGGGTGGGGAATGTCCTTTGCGTCCAGAACAGCCAGCGCATAGGCCACGGCAATGCCGTCGTCGCCGCCAAGGGTCGTGCCCTCGGCGCACACATAGCCGCCGTCTACGACCGGGTGGATGGCATCCTTCTCAAGATCCAGCGGGCAGTCGGCGGTCTTGTCGCCCACCATGTCCAGATGGCCCTGCAGGATCAGGCCAGGCTCCTTCTCGTATCCGGGTGTGGCCGGTGCCTTGATGAGCACATTGCCCATCTCGTCCTGACGGCAGGCAAGGCCGTGGGCCTTGGCGAACTGCACGCAGTAGTCGCTCAGTGCCTTTTCGTGGTGGGAGGTGTGCGGAATGCTGCAGATCTCCTCAAAGTAATAAAAAACCGAAGCTGGTTCCAGTCCGGTCAGTGCACTCATATACTCTCGCTCCTTTATTTATAAGGTGAAATGCTTCTGTCCATATTCTAACAGATTCTGCAGCCGGATACAATGTGTTGTATCCGGCAAAATATTTTTTCTGCCGGTGCTTGCAGACGGCGGGCCGGGTCGTATAATAGGAATAGTTACAAAAATAACATTCGAGTGGCTCTAAGGTTCCGCCGCCCGGAAAGGAGAACTTCGCCATGCGCTATACCATCAGTGAAATGGCTTCGCTGCTGGGTGTGACCACCCATACCCTGCGGTACTACGAAAAAATATCGGAGAGCAGTGGAAACGGCGGAGCTAATTGTAGACCATCCATTCATTGTGGAGGAACTGCATGAAAGGACGATCGGAGATGCC
>ENA-OPCX01000780-OPCX01000780.1-human-gut-metagenome-genome-assembly--contig:-NODE-780-length-15118-cov-2.488415_pt1 | contig 15118 bp, 10 predicted proteins | sample MGYA00241570_ERZ501491 | MGnify/ENA primary metagenome ERZ501491 (study PRJEB25962, sample SAMEA2042620) | human gut metagenome | biome: human gut; feature: human-associated habitat; material: faeces... | reverse complement strand
TATATATTGTAGCCTGCAAAAGTTGCGACTACAGCGACTATCAGGGCCGCGAAGATTTTCTTACTCATAATTTTCACACCTTTTTATGAGGTTAATAATTTTGTTGTTTCTTGTGTCTCTTTTTCGGGGAATCACCCACCCGCAGAAAAAGTAAATGATGCACCTACTGATTCTTACTTAAATTCATTACCTTTGTAACCTATAAACCTCCTTTCTTTTGAAGGTTTTTCCTAAACTTTTCCAGAGCATGCATCGTTTCACTCCCTTCCCAACCCAATTAAATATTTAATATCCTTTAAATATATATTTCACACCACTATGATTAACAGGACAATCCAAAGAGCCTACACCTATACAAGAAATATGTGTATATTCCTCACCTTCAGCCAATGCTTCAACATTCTGTAATGACAAAGAATCCAACTTATAAGATTGCTCTCTGAAATACGAGAATACAGCCAATACGAAAATGGCAAAACAGCCAATTGCTTTTAAATACTTTTTCATATACTCGGTTGTTTTAGTAACACATAACAAATATAGACGATTTCTTCTGTCTATTAAGAAAACGTTCCTTACTAAAACTTACAAGTTGAAAATCAATAAAATGCCCCCTTACCAGAACTTATATCAAAAGAGTTCTCTCTGCGAGAAGTCATCACTCTTCTTAGGCAGCACCAACTGATACCCACCTTCATTTTCCATTTTTATGATAACACGAGTAGGCGCTAAAGCTTTACGCAAACGAGAAACAGCCGTCCATAAACGATTCTTATCCTTTCGACGATCAGCCCACATCATTTCAAGCAGTTCTTCATATGATAGTTTATTTTCAGAGGCCTCTAAAAAAAAGAGTAAAAGCCGGCTACCCTGAGCATCCAGTTTTATCCGGTTTCCGGCACAATCCAAAACATGATTTCGAGGATCAAAAGTCAACCCTGAACAGAGTTTATAAATGACTAATTCTTCACCAAACATTTCTTTTATTTTTCTCAGTTCTGCTATTTGCAGTTCGCATGCAGCCAACTTTTGTTGAAGCTCTCCCCGGTCTATCTTTTCCTTTTCCAATTTATCGGAAAGCATCGTTATTTGGAGCATACCCTCTTGACATTCCTTTGCAAGAATACTTTGCTGTTCTTTGCTACGTTTCTTCTCTACTGACAATATTTCAATCTGAGCTTCTTTTTGTTTATGCTTCTCCCGTAGATCACTCAGTTCTCTTATCCGCATTTTTTCTTCTTGTTGAAGCAAATTCAATTGTTGTTCATATTGCCTGCGTTTCTCTTCTAAATCTTGATACCGCTCTCTCTCCTTCTCCAGCCTTTCCTTTAGAAGCTCTTCTTCAACCTCCGAATCAGACAAACGTTTTTTCACCTTATACACATAGTAGAAAAAAGCAATAAGTATAAAAGTCACTCCAACAATAAGGACAAATGAAGAAGAAGAGTATCGAATCACCGACCAACAAGTAGAAGATAAAAAACCGGCAACCTCTACCTCACACTCGTTCCCGACATAGGCAATCCAAATGGGCGATACAAAACAATCATTGCCACAACTCCCTTCAGAACGAATACATTTACTTGAATCGGCAGTAACTACCTGTACAGAGGTTTTAGCGACAATATGCCGCATTCTCAAACTATCTGCCCAAATCCGATTCAAAGTATCAGCAGAAAGCTGCTTCTCCATACAAACAACAGAATGCAAAGAACGCTCATTAAAATCAGAAGATATATTTTTCAAATCCTTTTTTACATCTACAACATAATCTTTTGTACCAAACTCAGTTTTCACAGAAAGTCTGGTCCAAGGAGCCGTTGCACCCGATACATTCATAGACACACATGGTAGATCCAGTTCCCTTTCCATTCGCAGCATTTCGCCTTTTAATGCCTGTATGAATAGATTTTTTGATTCCACACGCATCATCTCATTACTTCTCTGATAGAAATAACAACCTATTAATAAAGCTACCAATAGTGTCCCTCCAATACCCCAAATTAGTTTTATCGGCCTCATATCTAATTCTCTATTTATACAAATATCGTGTATTTATTTCTGGTTTTAAAGAAAATAAAGAAAAATTTCAAGACAATAAATTCCCCAATAGCATAAACGTATCAAAGCGCATCAAACAGACTACGTATCATTAATTCTTTATTTACTCGCATCCTGTTTGGTGATATACCCAAAACCACTACCTTTGCACCCTCAAAACCCAAACAAAAGCCACTGATGAAATACAAACTCCTCGTACTCGACTTGGACGGAACACTGACCAACGCTAAAAAAGAGATAACTCCACGCAACCGAGAAGCACTGATACGTGTACAGCAACAGGGTGTGAAACTGATACTTGCATCGGGACGTCCTACCTTTGGTATTGCACCCTTGGCCGACGAACTGCGCATGAAGGAGTTCGGCGGATTTATCCTCTCCTATAACGGCGGAGAAATTATCGACTGGAGTACCGGAGAGATCGTTTATGCCAATGTATTGCCGGACGAAGTGATACCTCGGCTATACGAATGCGCCACACGCAACCAACTCCCTATCCTGACTTACGACCGGCAATATATCATCACTGAATATCCCGATGACGTGTATGTCCGGAAAGAGGCTTTCCTCAATAAAATGCAGATATATCCTTCCAAGGATTTTCTGAAAGATATCCGTCTGCCGCTTCCTAAGTGCTTGATTGTGGGTGAGCCACATCGTCTGATTCCCATTGAAGCCGAACTTTCGGTAGAACTGCAAGGTCAACTGAGTGTTTACCGCTCGGAGCCCTTCTTCCTCGAACTGGTGCCACAGGGAATAGACAAGGCACAATCTTTATCTGTCTTACTTAACAAGCTGAACATGAACCGGGAAGAGATGGTGGCTGTAGGCGACGGCTACAACGATCTTTCAATGATTCAATTTGCCGGATTGGGTGTAGCCATGGGCAATGCACAGGAACCGGTAAAGAAAGCCGCCGACTACATTACCCTTAGCAACGAGGAGGACGGTGTAGCTGCGGTCGTAAACAAGTTCTTTACAAAAGCACCCGAGAAGGGGGAGACAACAGTTTAAACACAGAAATTAATAAGAAAGCAAGTTGATTTCTCCATGATATTAACGCGTTATATATAAGTATATTATCATTCATCATACTAAACTTATCTCAGCCCGTATACCCGGGCCGGTGGGCCCGGGCATGCGGGCTCATGGGCACAGGTATGCGGGCTTATGGGCCCGGGCATGCGGGACGAGATAAAGTCCGGACCATTTTCACTAAAGATACTAAGGAAAAGGAAATGCTTTAAACGGCATAAACAGATAGATAATACGCTATATACAATTACATATCAATACCTTATCCATCAAAAACAGTGGGTGGAAGATGGAAGATAAAGGTGGAAGATAAACGGCTTGAAAACGCTATCTTCCACCCATTCATTTCGCTGATAATTAGATAAGTAAACAGAAAAAGGTGGAAGATGGAAGATCGGAATGCATTTTTCGTATGAGTGGCCCGATCTTACATCAGACACATATACTTACAGAGAATAATCCGGCAGAACACGTCCCAATTCAAATTATTTATTCTAACTTTGTGGTTTAAAACAGAATAAATCTCAAACGTTATGGAACATCAACTGACGATTTACAACACTTTAGATAGAAAAAAAGAGCTGTTTGTGCCTTTGCACGCTCCACATGTGGGCATGTATGTCTGCGGACCGACGGTATATGGCGATGCACATCTGGGACATGCCCGTCCGGCCATCACGTTCGACGTACTCTTCCGTTATCTCACCCGGTTGGGTTATAAAGTGCGATACGTGCGTAATATCACCGACGTAGGCCACCTGGAACATGACGCAGACGAAGGGGAAGATAAAATTGCCAAGAAAGCCCGTCTGGAACAACTGGAACCCATGGAAGTAGTGCAATACTACCTGAACCGGTACCATAAAGCCATGGAGGCACTGAACGTACTTCCCCCCAGCATTGAACCACATGCCTCGGGACATATCATCGAGCAGATCGAATTGGTAAAAAAGATTCTGGATGCCGGCTATGCATACGAAAGCCAGGGTTCGGTATACTTCGATGTAGCCAAATACAATAAAGACTACCATTATGGTAAACTCTCGGGACGCAATCTGGACGATGTACTGAATACAACCCGCGAACTGGACGGACAGGAAGAAAAACATAATCCTGCCGACTTTGCCCTTTGGAAACGGGCACAACCGGAACACATCATGCGCTGGCCTTCGCCATGGGGTGACGGTTTCCCCGGCTGGCATGCCGAGTGTACAGCCATGGGACGTAAGTATCTGGGCGAACACTTCGACATTCACGGAGGAGGCATGGACCTTATCTTCCCGCACCACGAATGCGAAATCGCACAGTCGGTAGCTTCACAGGGTGACGATATGGTTCACTACTGGATGCACAACAACATGATCACCATCAACGGCACCAAGATGGGCAAGAGTCTCGGAAACTTCATCACGCTGGATGAATTCTTCAGCGGCTCACACAAATTGCTGACTCAGGCTTACAGCCCGATGACCATACGATTCTTTATCTTGCAGGCACACTACCGCAGTCCGGTGGATTTCAGCAACGAAGCATTACAGGCAGCAGAAAAAGGACTGAGCCGACTGATGGAAGCAGTGGATGGTTTGGAGAAAATCACTCCTGCAGCTACTTCGAACGTCGACGTAAAAAGCTTGCGCACGAAATGTTTTGAAGCGATGAATGATGACTTGAACACTCCGATTGTAATTTCGCACCTCTTTGACGGAGCCAAGATGATCAATAATATCATTGCCGGAAACAATACCATCTCTGCCGATGACCTGAAAGAACTGAAAGAAGTATTCCATACATTCTGCTTCGATATCCTGGGCCTGAAAGAAGAAATCGGCTCGTCGGACGGACGTGAAGCCGCTTATGGGAAAGTGGTCGATATGCTGCTGGAACAGCGGGTGAAAGCAAAAGCTAACAAAGACTGGGCTACGAGTGACCTGATCCGCAACGAACTGACTGCACTGGGATTCGAAATTAAAGATACTAAGGACGGATTTGAGTGGAAACTGAATAAATAAAATCTCAGAAAATTATTTAAAAGCACCACAAAGGACGCGGAGGGAACAGGACTGATAACTTTTTCTGTATACTCCGCGTCCTTTTGTAATAAATCGGAACAGATATTAAAATGACAGCACAAGAATTCTTTAAAAATGACCTCTTTGCCACCAACGCAGGTGTAGAGTTGATTGAAATAAGGGAAGGATACAGTAAAGCAAAACTGGAAATCAAACCCGAACATCTGAATGCAGGACAACGGACACAGGGAGGTGCCATCTTTACTTTGGCTGACCTGGCACTGGCAGCGGCAGCCAATTCACACGGCACACTGGCCTTCTCCCTTTCTTCCAACATCACCTTCTTACGGGCCAGCGGACCGGGCGACACGCTTTATGCCGAAGCACGAGAACGCTATACAGGACGCAGCACGGGTTACTATCAGATAGATGTAACCGATCAGGAAGGCAGGTTGATAGCCACCTTTGAGTCAAGCGTATTCCGAAAAAAAGACGAAGTTCCGTTTACTTTGTAATGATAGAGGTCTGGGGATGACGGTAACCGCTGACACTCCGCAGGAATGCTTTGGCCGAACCAAAGTTAAGGTGCATATCCAACCGTACCGGAAGATGATTCCGGTCGTCTGTTACATAAAACGTTATAACCTCTTTCTCCTTTCCCTTTTTATTGTACTCTACCAGTGAGAATATCAGACAGCGATAGGTCGTATCGTTTTCGGCAGTAATCTTCTTGATTCCCCTGTAAATGAGGGTCTGCTCTTCTACCTTACGCCCTGTCGCCATCGGAAACTGAATACGCTGACCGATGGTATATTCCTTCGGATCGAACGAACGGGCCTGCGCCAGAATAGTAAGCATATCATAAATGCAACGATTGTCACTTTGCTCCGTCTCGGTGATACTTCCGTCTTTACGCACCCGTTTTTGATTGACATAGCACATGCCGTCCCGAAACGAAAAACGGGCTTCATCGACGGTATAACGTTTTCCTTCTTCGGCTCCCTTACGGAAATAACGGGGTTCCAGTTTTTCAGTCATGACACTTGTCAGTGTATCCCGCATCTTAAAGAAGAAGTCGGCCTCTTTACTGCTGATGGCCAACAGATTGACCCGATAGGCCGGCTCGGAGTGATAAGTCGTCGAGTTAGTGGTAAGGCTGGCAAGTCCCACTTTCTTCCAAATGAATTTCCAGTTGAAATAAAGTTCGTACATGACGTGCTCACCGGACTTAAACGCATCGTTCTTTGCTTCACACTGGGCATTGCCCGATGATGGGAAAGCAAAAAGCAGGGCGATAATAAGGCATATCCACTCTTTCCGCCTAATTGCGGCGGTTACGGTTTGCGTTTTGACTATCTCGGGTCTTTTTCTTCTTGTCTTCATCTGGTTTTTGTTTTTTAAGTTCGTCCGGCTTTTGCTTATCCAGAGGCACAGCTGTCACATTCCAGTCCTGAGTAGCATCCCAGTTCGCTTTAAATTCAATGATATGCGGATAGTAGTATACCATCTCCGGCTGTATACCCTTTTCGTAGTCACCGGGATCCCATACTCCGTTACCGTTGGTGTCATTAATCAACCGGGCTCCATATTTGCCGGGATTCAGATAATAGACCTCCGCCCTCCCGTCAATCACCGGACGCCGTCGAAGCACTTTATCCTGATTATCCAACAGTTCGACAAAAGCAATAGAATCTGCTCCGGTTATATTGAGGAACACGTTACCATATTCTTCGATCTGGCGAACCTTGAAAGCTTGTTTTATTTTATTGGTAAACAAACCATAAATACCATGAAAAGCTGTAGAGTCAACGGCAAACTCATACTCTCCCCCGGGTTCCCAGTCATAATAGAGATTATAGCGGCGCACATCCAGTGAATCATGTTCGAACTCAAAAGAAACATCCGTCCATATCGTATCTACCTTCTGTCGAAGATGGATATCGGCACTGTCAAAGCGCGCGACCGGTTCTTCGAAAGTCAGGGTAATATAATCGAATACGTCCATAGATGAAGGCGCGTGAGTATTTACCGACAAAAACTTGGTAGGTTCGGGCTCATCGTCTTTCTTCTTTTTCTTTTTAGGTTCTTCTTTCTTCACTTTCTTCGCAGCCAACCTCAGCGTATCTGTACGTGGGACCAACTGATTTAACGTATCTGTGTACAAATAGTTCAAACTCAACGTAAGTGTATCCTGCTTATAGAGCAACGAGTCGCGTATCCAATAATGGATAGTATCGTTACGGAATGTTTTTTCTATAATAAAAGCGTCCTTTTCATCGAAGTTCAGTCCTTTCAGTACAGGTAAAGAGTCCGCCGGAGCCGAAAAATACAAAGAAAATTTTTGGGGAGTAAGGCGTTCACTCTTAACCAGATATTGTGAAACAGAAGGTGTTTTGAACGAACGGAGCACAATATTATCGGGCAGGTAATAAGTATACTTCTGTTCAACAATAGTATCGATAGTCAGTGAGTCGACCCATGTGGTATCCTGACGTATCCTCTCTTCAAAGCGGGGAATAATCAATGAATCATTGAAAGCTACAGCTTCGGCTTTCTGATTATAGAAAAAGTTCTGATCGGCATCCATCAAACCGAAAATACGATATTTACCCGGTGCAACTCCACGAATCGTAAAATGCCCACGACTATCGGTGCGAGCCACACGATCAAAAGGTAATTTGGTAAAAGCCGAGTCATTCAGGTTGGAATGAAGCCCCACTAACATACCTTTTATAGGCTCCAGATCGGAAGCCTCAAGTAATGTGCCCGACACTTCCATCGTATCAATGGAAGCTCCCGTAGAGAACGTAAACGCAAAATTACCAAGCGGGTTACCTTCATTGTTATCAACAATGGCATCGGAGAAATCGATAGTATAAGTTGTATTGGGTTTTAAAGAGTCGAGAAGATTTACGGTAATCCGCTTTCCTCCGGGTTTTATTTCGGGTTGTTGCAACTGGGGGGGCGAAACCACTACCTTTTCATTAGCCTTCTCGAGCTTAATGAACTCATCGAAATCAAGAACAATCTTTGACTTTTTATTATTTACAGCTCCTGCTGCCGGCGCACTGCCGATGAAGCGGGGTGGCGTTTCATCAAAAGGTCCTCCATCCGGACGCCCCATACTGGCACAAGAATAAAGAGTAGCCATCAAAATAGCGACGCCCAACAGACTACGGATGAATCGTTTTTTTCTATGTATACTGTCTTTTAACATGCTGCAAAAATAAACCTTATCCATTAATTAATGCTATACTTTACACTAATTTATTCAAAAAGAGTCTGCTTGACAAGACAAAAAACGTATCTTTGACCAACAATTTACAAACCTAATAAGATTAACCCCATGAAAAGACAACTGCTGACTTGCTGCCTGGCGATATGTAGCCTCGCAACCATGGCTCAACATGACGAATGGAAAAACCCCGAAATTAATGCGGTAAACCGTGCACCGATGCACACCAATTACTTTGCTTACTCTTCAAGTGAAGAAGCCGCAAAAGCCGACAAGGAAAATTCAAGCAACTTTATGACCCTGAATGGCATCTGGAAATTCAACTGGGTGAAAAATGCAGATGCGCGACCGACCGACTTCTACCGGACAGACTATAACGATAAAGGTTGGGGACAGATGAAAGTCCCCGGTGTTTGGGAAATGAACGGATACGGTGATCCGATTTATGTCAACGTAGGTTACGCCTGGAGAAGCCAATACAAAAACAATCCTCCCTATGTGCCCATAGAAAACAACCATGTAGGCTCGTATCGGAAGGAAATCATTATTCCTGCCGAATGGTCAGGAAAAGAAATATTCGCCCACTTTGGTTCGGTCACTTCAAACATGTATCTATGGGTCAACGGTAAATATGTGGGATATAGCGAAGATAGCAAACTGGAAGCTGAGTTTAACCTGACCAAATATCTGAAACCGGGCAAGAACCTGATTGCGTTTCAGGTATTCCGCTGGTGTGACGGTACGTATCTGGAAGATCAGGACTTTTTCCGCTACTCGGGAGTGGGACGCAACTGCTATCTGTACAGCCGCAATAAAAAATATATTCAGGATATCCGTGTAACTCCCGATCTGGACAGCGATTATACAAACGGTACATTGAACGTGGCACTCAATCTGAACGGAAGCGGAACAGTAGAATTGAACCTGACGGATCCGGCAGGAAAAAGTGTTGCTACGGCACAGGTTAACGGAAATGGGGCAAAGTCTGTTGTTATGGACGTGAACAATCCTGAAAAATGGACAGCAGAAACGCCCAACTTATATACACTGACCGCAACCCTGAAAAACGGCAGCAACACGCTGGAAGTGATCCCGGTAAAAGTAGGTTTCCGCAAAATTGAGCTAAAAGGCGGACAGATACTGGTGAACGGGCAACCGGTGCTCTTTAAAGGTGCCGACCGTCACGAGATGGATCCGGACGGAGGATACGTGGTTTCACGCGAACGCATGCTGCAAGATATTCTGCGCATGAAGCAGCTGAACATTAACGCGGTACGTACCTGCCACTATCCGGACGACAATCTGTGGCATGACCTTTGCGACCAATACGGCATCTATGTAGTAGCGAAAGCCAATGTCGAATCGCACGGAATGGGATATGGCAAAGAAACACTTGCCAAAAATCCATCTTACAAAAAAGCGCACATGGAACGTAACCAGCGCAATGTACAGAGAGGATACAACCATCCTTCCATCATTTTCTGGTCATTAGGAAACGAAGCCGGATACGGTCCGAACTTCGAACAGTGCTATACATGGATCAAAAACGAGGACAAAACACGCGCCGTACAATATGAACAGGCAGGTACCAATGAATTTACAGACATTTTCTGCCCGATGTACTACGATTATGATGCCTGCAAGAAATACAGCGAAGGCAACATAGACAAACCTTTGATCCAATGTGAATATGCCCATGCTATGGGTAACTCGGAAGGTGGTTTCAAAGAGTATTGGGATCTGATACGCAAATATCCGAAATACCAGGGCGGGTTTATCTGGGACTTTGTAGACCAGTCCAACCATTGGAAAAATAAGGATGGAGTAGATATCTACGGATATGGCGGCGACTTCAATAAATATGATGCTTCGGACAATAATTTCAACGATAACGGACTGATCAGCCCTGACCGTCGCCCCAACCCGCATGCCCACGAAGTAGGATACTTCTACCAGTCGATCTGGACTACCCCCGGCGATCTGTCAAAAGGAGAAATAAAGGTATATAACGAAAACTTCTTCCGTAATCTGGACGGTTACTATGCAGAATGGGAATTGCTGGCTAACGGCGAAGTGGTTCAGACAGGTATGATCAAAGACTTGGAAGTAGCTCCGCAACAGACCAAGTCCATAAAACTGAATTATAGCACAGATGGAATTTGCAAATGCAAAGAACTTTTGCTAAATGTGGCCTTTAAGTTGAAAAAAGCGGAAACATTGCTGCCTGCCGGTTATACGGTAGCTAAAAACCAGTTGACCATCCGCCCGTACAGCGCTCCGAAACTGGATCTGCAAAATGTACACCAGGTGAACATCGCGACTGTTATCCCAACCATTAAAGAGAATGACATTAATTATCTGATCGTCGAAGGAGAGAACTTCCGCATAGACTTTGACAAGCATGACGGATTCCTGTGTAGATACGACGTAAACGGCATGACAATGCTGAAAGAAGACGGTAAATTAACTCCGAACTTCTGGCGTGCTCCGACCGACAACGATATGGGAGCCAACCTACAAAACAAATATGCCGCATGGAAAGAACCAGGATTGAAACTGGTTTCTTTGACAAACAAAATCGAGAACGACATGGCAACTGTCAATGCTGAATATACAATGGATGCAGTAAAGGCCAAATTATATCTGACTTATACGATCAACAATGAAGGTGCAGTAAAGGTCATACAGAAAATGGTAGCCGACAAATCGGCTGAAGTTTCCGATATGTTCCGCTTCGGCATGCAGATGCAGATGCCTAAATGCTTGGATCAGATCAACTACTACGGCAGAGGTCCGATCGAAAACTATTCCGACCGTAACAACGTTACCGACTTGGGTAACTACAAACAGACTGTAGAAGAGCAGTTCTACTCTTATATCCGTCCGCAGGAAACAGGGACCAAAACGGATATCCGGTGGTGGAAACAGACCAACAAGGGCGGTAACGGACTTATGTTCATTTCGGAAGCTCCATTCTCGGCTTCAGCCCTGAATTATTCGATCGAATCCCTGGATGACGGTACGCAAAAAGACCAAAGACACTCCGAACTTGTACCTCAGGCAAATTATACCAATATGTGGATTGACAAGGTACAAATGGGATTGGGTTGCGTCAACAGTTGGGGAGCACTTCCACTGGAACAATACCGTATTCATTACGGGGACTATGAATTCTCTTTCATCATGAAACCGATTCAATCTAATTTATAAACAGCAACAATAAAGGAATCTGTCCCCGCATTTCTATCCAAGAAGCGGGGACAAGTTTCTCTTTTTACAAAAATTGGTAAAAAAGCATAATCACTATACATATTTCGTTAAATAGCTAGTGCAAACTTTTATTTTATGTAGAAAAAGACTACTTTTATTGCCGATTTTTAAATCTAATTCAAGACTAATTGTAAAATCGTTTACCATAAAAACAAATGGCTACTAATAACAATTCTAATCGTTATCCTTCCGAAAACAAAGGGAGATTTTTCAAAGGAAAAACCTTCATTCTTTTGGTCGGGTTACTTCTCGGGGCAGGCATTATGGTTGCCGTATACAAAACATCCGTTTATTTCTCTTCCGATGAATCTTGTATGATGTGCCATGTTCATCCGCATGTAGAAGACAGCTGGAAACTCTCCAAACACGTAAATAACGGAAGCGGTGTTAAAACACATTGTGTGGCTTGTCACCTTCCGCCTCAAAGCGACACATGGAATCATTATACGGCTAAAGCCAAATTGGGACTGAAAGACGTATGGTCTTTCATGACAAAAGACAGTGCAGATTTCGACTGGAACACCAAGTCGGAACTGGAACATGCCGTTAAATATATTCCGAACGAATCCTGCAAAGAATGTCATCAGAATCTGTTCCCGGAAGGGATTAACCAAGATGGTATCACTGCTCACCTTTATTATGACGAAAACGAAAAGAAACTGGATTTGCAGTGTATCAGCTGCCACCTCGACGCGGGGCACTATAATCCGGATTACAAACATGGTAAATTAACAGGCATTCCCGGTACTGCCACAGCAGCGGTCGACACCAGCCTTTATTTCAAGACGGCGACACCTGTCACATCATTTACCGACTATACGGAACAAATTCCGGGTACGGCCGTTACTTTCAAAATGGTTGCCATTCCGGGCGGTACATTCAAAATGGGTAGTACAGATAAAGAACCGTTCCATAAGGCAGATGAGGCTCCGGTCCGAAATGTTACGGTCAGTCCTTTCTTTATGGCAGAAGTAGAAGTTACTTGGGATCAATATTGGGCATTCTACGGACAAACCATGAGTGAAGGACGTACTCCTCCCGAAACCGTATACGCAAATAACAGCAATCCGGATGTCGATGCCATTTCCGGTCCGACTCCCCCGTTCGGATTCCCCGACCAAGGATGGGGTGCTGGTGATCGTCCGGCTATTACGATGACACATTACGCAGCAGAAACATTCTGCCAGTGGTTGTCTAAACAAACAGGAAAAAAATACCGTCTGCCGACCGAGGCAGAATGGGAATATGCAGCCCGTGGAGGAACGGAAACTCCTTATTTCTTCACAGGAAATCCTAAAGATTTTTCAGATCAGGGATTCTGGCGTAAGTTCTTCGATGCAAAGACAGACAGCATTAGTTCATTCGTGATTTACGCGAAGAACAGCAAAAACAGAACTCAAGAGCCGGGCGAAGTGAAAGCGAACCCGTTCGGTTTGAAGAATATGTTGGGTAATGTAATGGAATATTGTGCCGACAAGTATGATCCTGAAGCTTACGCTAAAAGCGGAAGTAGCGCCACAGATCCATTAGTTACTGAAGGTACAGAATGGGTAGTGAGAGGCGGTAATTACACCTCCGATGCGGCAGATCTTCGCTGCGCTTCCCGTGATTATACCAAACATGAAGCTTGGTTAAAAACCGATCCGCAACAACCGAAGAGTATCTGGTGGTACTCCGATATCAGAGGAATCGGTTTCCGTGTTGTATGTGAACCTAATAAATAGTGTCTAAAAAAAATAATATCATGAAAAAAGAGAACAGCATTAGCAGAAGATCATTTCTGAAAAGTTCAGCCCTAGCGGGTGCGCTTGGAGCAATTGGAACAGGTAGTACAGTTGGTGTATTAACTTCTTGTGGTGGAGGTGAAAGTGCGAACGCAATAAAGCCTTTGAAAGAACCCGGTACTTATTACGTGCCCGAATTACCAGATTTGGCGACTGATGGAAAAGAACTAAAAGCTGGTGTAATCGGGTGTGGCGGACGTGGTTCCGGAGCCGCTTTTAACTTCTTGAACGCTGCAAACGGCGTTACGATCGTGGCTTTAGGCGATACGTTCCAAGAACGTGTCGATGATTTGGCAAAGAAATTAAAAGATGAGAAAGGAATTGATGTACCGGCTGATAAACGTTTCGTCGGCTTGGATGCGTACAAACAAGTGATTGATAGCGGCGTAGATGTAGTGATCGTCGCCACTCCTCCCGTATTCCGTCCAGTTCATTTCCAATACGCCACAGAAAAGGGCAAACATTCCTTCTTAGAGAAACCTATCTGTGTTGATCCGGTTGTTTACCGTACCATTATGGCTACCGCAAAACAAGCTGCGGCAAAGAACTTATGTGTCGTAACCGGTACTCAACGCCATCACCAACGCAGTTATGTCGAGTCTTACAAGAAGATCATGGAAGGATTGATCGGTGAGATCACGGGCGGTACGGTTTACTGGAATCAGAATATGCTTTGGTATCGGGATCGTCAACCGGAATGGAACGATTGCGAATATATGATCAAGGACTGGGTAAACTGGAAATGGCTTTCCGGCGACCATATCGTAGAGCAACACGTACATAATATAGATGTATTCACTTGGTTCAGCGGATTGAAACCAGTCAAGGCTGTAGGTTTCGGTTCTCGCCACCGTCGTATCACTGGCGACCAATATGATAACTTCAGCGTTGATTTCACAATGGAAAATGGTATCCATATGCATAGTATGTGCCGCCAGATAGATGGTTGTGCAAATAATGTAAGCGAATTCATCCAAGGAACCAAGGGATCATGGAGCAGTGACACGATGGAGATCAAGGATTTGGCAGGAAACGTTATCTGGAAATATGATAGCGAGGCCGAAAAAGCGAACTTCAAGCAAACTGACCCGTATACATTAGAGCATGTAAACTGGATCAACTGCATCCGTGGTGGTAAACAAATCGAGCAAGCTTCTGAGACTGCTATCTCCAATATGGCCGCAATCATGGGTCGTGAGTCCGCTTACACGGGTGCCGAGACCACTTGGGATGCCATGACTGCCTCTGCATTGGATTACACTCCGAAAGATTTGAGCTTAGGAAAGATGGATATGAGCGGCTTCGTCGTTCCTGTTCCGGGTAAACCAATCGACAAGAAATAATCCAGACTGTTTATGACATTAAATAGAAGAAACTTTTTAAGAACCTCCTTATCCGGCGCTGCTTTAGCGGTAGGAAGTACGGCCTTGGCCTCCTGCTCTTCCAAGCCGGCAAACACTGCCAAAGGAGAAAAAGGGAGCGACAAGCCCGGCAAGGACCTTGAATTAAAGCTTTCTTTCCAAGAGGGAATCGCCCCGGGTGAAAGTTTGAACGAGAAACTTGATTTTATGGAGAAGTTGGGCGTTGTAGGTTTTGAGCCGGGTGGCGGAGGATTAGCCAGCCGGGTAAACGAGATCAAGCAGGCCTTAAACGGACGTAATATCAAAGTGAGTGCCATTTGCGCCGGCTTCAAAGGCTTTATTCTTTCTACCGATCCAGCCATC
>ENA-OPCX01000764-OPCX01000764.1-human-gut-metagenome-genome-assembly--contig:-NODE-764-length-15283-cov-4.745929_pt1 | contig 15283 bp, 9 predicted proteins | sample MGYA00241570_ERZ501491 | MGnify/ENA primary metagenome ERZ501491 (study PRJEB25962, sample SAMEA2042620) | human gut metagenome | biome: human gut; feature: human-associated habitat; material: faeces... | reverse complement strand
CACTAGTGGGCACTTTAAATTAAACATCGTTCTTTGAAATCTTTGATAATCGCATAGTTATGTGTCTTTTTGGGGCGTGACGATTTGAATTGAAAAGTTATTTTAGCTTTGCCCAAAAGCTAAAAACAATGAATCAAGGCAAATATATCTTCGCCCAACTTACAGATTTTCTTCCCCGTCGTGTCTTTGATCGTTTGGTAGAGAAGTATTCTGGGAATAAGAAAATCAGAACATTCACCTGTTGGAATCAGATGCTGTGCATGATCTTCGGACAACTGACCGCCCGAGACAGTATGCGTGACCTTATGCTCAGCCTTGAGGCACACAAGAACAAGTACTATCACTTGGGATTCGGTGCAACAGTTAGCCGTACCAATCTGGGGAAAGCAAACCGGAATAGAGATTATCGTATCTACGAAGAATTTGCTTATACCCTGATTGCGGAAGCCCGTAATAACTACAACAAAAATGACTTCGAGGTGAAAGTTGACAGTAATGTTTATGCCTTTGATTCCTCCACCATAGACCTTTGTCTGAATGTTTTTTGGTGGGCAGAATTTAGGAAACACAAAGGGGGCATCAAACTTCATACCTTGTATGATGTAAAGACTTCCATACCGACAATCGTACTGGTAACCAATGCCAAAGTACATGACGTAAACATGCTGGATGAGTTGAGTTATGAAAAGGGAAGTTTCTATATCATGGATAAAGGATATGTTGACTTCACCCGTTTGCATAAGCTTCACACCTGTGGTGCTTACTTCGTTACACGTGCAAAGAATAATATGAGATTCCGTAGAATGTATTCCTGTGAAGTTGATAAAACAACCGGAATAAAATGTGACCAGATTGGAATGCTTGAAACGTATAAATCGCTCAAAGCATATCCGAACAAACTCCGGCGGGTTAAATACTACGATGAAGAACTGGACAGAGAATTTGTGTTCATCACCAACAACATGGAACTCTCAGCAGAGGAAATAGCTTTGCTATACAAGAACCGTTGGCAGGTGGAACTATTTTTCAAATGGATAAAGCAACACTTGAAAGTAAAATCTTTTTGGGGAACTACGATGAATGCAGTCAAGACACAAGTGTACTGTGCCATCATAACATACTGTCTGGTTGCCATTGTTGCTTACAAATTGAAAGTCAACCGTCCAATCTACGAAATTCTACAAATTTTGAGCTTTTCTCTACTGGATAAAACACCTGTAAGAGAGATACTTACCGATTGCGATTACAAAAATGTCAAAGAACTAAATTATAAACAATTGAAAATCAGCTGGGACTAAGTGCCCAGCAGTGATTATCTGTCTTTAGACAAAGGAGGGGAGGTAGTTGTTGATTTGGGCCGTGTCGCAGTTATAGATTGCCTGGAGTATATGCCCCGGAATGACGACAATTTTATTTCTCCGGGTGATACTTATGAGTTGTTCTGTCATGCCGGTACTGAAGGATGGAAGAGTTTGGGAAAACAGCGGGCTGATACTACCTGTTTGGACTGGATTGTGCCTGACAATGCATTGTTCTGGTTACGCGATCTGACCCGTGGGCGTGAAGAACATATTTTCTTTATGCAGAACGGGCGGCAGAAATTTCCAACCTTTTAAGATTTAAAATGAGGTATCTAAAGAAATACATAGGCGTTTTATATAACTTGCTGGTTTGTGTGGCCGGAGGGAGTTTGTTAATGATGATTATTTGGTTGTTATTACAGATATTTGTTTTTGCCTCATTTGCCATACCTTCTGACTCCATGGAGCCGGTTCTGATACCGGGTGACTATGTGCTTGTCAATAAAATGTTGAAAGGACCACGTATATTCAGCCTTGGTGATGCCCGGCAACATAAGCCGCTACACATAGATCGTTTGAAGGGATTCAGTGAATTTCAGCGCAATGAGGTATTGGTCTTTAATTTCCCTTATCCGGAACGATGGGACAGTATAGGGTTTAACCTGATGCTTTATTATGTAAAGAGGTGTATCGCATTGCCGGGTGATACTGTTGAAATAAGGGACGCCCGATATAGGGTCAGAGGTTATGATAAGGAATTAGGAAATATAGTTTCACAAAACAGTTTGGCGCATTTTTTGGAGAAACCGAGGAATGTGGAGAAAATGATACAGGAAAATTGTTTTTTTGCTTATCCCGGTGATACCATCTTAAAATGGAGTATTAAAGATTTTGGTCCTTTTTATCTTCCTTCCCGTGGGGATACTATTGTGATGGATGATAAACATTATTTGCTTTATCGCAACCTTATAGAATGGGAGCAACAAGATAAATTAATAGCAAGTAACGGGCATTTTTATTTAAATGGGCGGGAAGTGGAGCATTATGTTTTTATGCACAATTATTATTTCATGGGTGGTGATAATTGTTATAATTCTCAGGACTCGCGCTATTGGGGGCCTTTGCCGGAGGAATATATTGTAGGAAAGGCGACATTGATATGGAAGTCTAAGAATAGAGTGACGGATGAAATATGTATGGACAGGATATTTAAAAAGATAAAGTAGTATGAGAGTTTGTGGTGTATATTTTGTTTTTGTAATTCTTCTTTCTGCTTGTACGAATGGAGTAAGTCATTTGGATATTGCTTTGCAGCAGGCTAAACATAATAAAGCGGAGTTGGAAAAAGTGTTGAAGCATTTTAAACATGATAGCTTGAAATACCGTGCTGCCTGTTTTTTGATTGAAAATATGCCTGGTAAATATTCAATACTCCCTTATGATTCGTTGGATAGATATAAGAACTTTTTGAAGATTATCCCACAAAATGATCCTATAAGTTGGGATGTACGATATTCTAAGATTTGGCATGGATTTGATTCTATTTCTAAACGACAGTTGGCAGGCTTTAGTAAGATTGAAGATATAAAAGTTATAACGGGAGATTATTTAATAAAAAATATTGAATATTCCTTTAAGATATGGGAGAATGGACAAATAAAAGATTACTGTTCATTTGATGAATTCTGTCATTATATTTTGCCTTATCGTATAGACCATGAGCCATTATCGGATTGGCGTGAGGAAGGTTTTCAAAAGTTTGGTCATTTATTGGATTCTTTAATGTCTCCACGAGAATTGGCCCTTCGTATCATAAAATTAGGTGGAATGCGTTATAATATAGGAATGACTAAATATCCTTATAAACAGTCTTATGCTGAAATGCTACAGACCCGTTGGGGTACTTGTGATGATATGGCGGCATTTTTAGCTTTGTCTTTACGTGCCATTGGAATCCCTGCTTCTATTGATTATGTTCCGGCATGGGCTAATAGGAGTTCTTCGCATTGTTGGAATGTGGTGAAAGATGCTACTGGTGATTTTATAGAAGTGGGATATGGTCCTGAAGGAAAAAATGAAGTTGTATACAAGATTTCTAAGATTTATAGGAAAAAATATGATATTCCACTATGTGACGTTACATCCGAATATGCTATGCCTCTTTCTGATTTAACCTTTAGAGTGCCTTCACAGAAAGATAAACAATTAATCAGTCTTTGTACTTTTAATAATTATGACTGGGTTCCTGTTGCTTTATCAAAGGTGATGAATGGAGGTGTTTTGTTTGAATCAGTCGGGAGAGGAATTTTATGGGGAGATAATCAAATAAGAACTTATTTAAACGAAGGAAAGGGGATCGTTTTCTTAGCATTTATCAGCCAAAAAGGGCGATTGAATAATAAACCTATAGGGTTTCCTGTAATTCTTTTAGAAGATGGAACCATAAAAGAGCTGTGTGCTAGTACAGAAAAAGAAAGTATTATACTTTACCGTAAATACCCATATTATGGAAGTAATAATGCAATAATATATGATAGTAATGAAATATGTGTCGATAATGAATATGAATTGTTCTATTGGAATATGAAATGGATTAGTTTAGGGCGAAAATTTGCAGTCGACAATAAACTTCATTATGATGATGTACCTAAAGGCGCTTTATTGTGGTTAAAAAATCATACTCAAGGAAAAGAAGAGCGGATTTTTACATACGAAGATGGGAAACAAGTTTGGTGGTAGAAATGGGAAATAAATGGCTGAAATATGGAATGGCATTGGTTGCAGGCATACCGGTTGCGTTGTGCCTCAGTGTGGTGTGTTGTGGTACGTCTTCACTGCCTGCCGATATACTGGAAGATGACTGGCGGTGGATGTATGCTTGTGGTATTTTTTCATTGGCAGCTTTTGCCCTGTTGATATTTCTTTTTCCGGCACGGATTAAGGAATGTCTGCCGGCTGTCGTATCATGGGTATTTATTCTATACGGAGTCGTTGAAGCCGTGTGGGGCATCCGTCAGGTATATGGTTTCACCTATTCCAACCATTCCCTCTATGCCTTGACCGGTTCATTCTATAATCCCGGTCCTTATTCAGGCTACCTTGCCATGATATTCCCTATCTGTCTGTATGAATGGTTAAAGCGGAAGGAGGATAAGAAAACCATATCTTATTATATTGTTTTATTCGGAATGCTATTGATTCTTTGTGTGTTGCCTGCCGGTATGAGCCGCTCGGCATGGATAGCCGCATCGGTCTCTTCCGTTTATATTTGTAGTATGCACTATAGGATGGAAATTCAGCATTATATCAGGCATCATCGTAAGCAGGCAGTGTCTTTTGCCATAGTAACCTTTATTTTGGGCGGTATAGCATTGGGTGGCATTTATCAAATGAAGAAGGATTCCGCAGACGGACGTCTGTTCTTATGGAAAATTGCTGTCCGGGCTGTCAATGAACATCCATGGACAGGATGCGGCTGGAACAGTGTTCCGGCTGCTTACGGACAGGCGCAGGAGAATTATTTTGCAGCCGGAAATTATACGGCAACGGAGGAACTTGTGGCAGGTGCTCCCGAATATGTTTTTAATGAATATCTGCAAGTAGCCATTGCCTGGGGAATACCTGTGCTTTGCATCGGGTTGTTGATACTAAGTGGGAGCATGTACATAGGTCATAAACAAGGCATCTATGGACTATGCGGCGCATTGCTATCTTTAGCGGTATTTGCGTTTTCTTCTTATCCACTACAATTTCCAGCGTTTGTTTCGGCTTTGATTATATTAGTATTAGCTTGCGGTATCCGTGTTCTTCCTTTAGAGAAAGTTTGGCCTCGCATTTTGTTTACTGTTTTATTGTTAATCGGAAGCTATGGCTGTTTCTGTAAATATCAGCAGAAATCCAAGACTGTAGAAGCTTGTAAGCAATGGACCAAAAGCCGTATGTTTTACCACTCGGGAGCTTATCAGCAAGCAGTAGAAAGTTATGCTGAAATTCAGAAAGAAATGAGAGAGAATGCTCGCTTTATGTTTGAGTATGGCCATGCCTTGCATAAACTGCATGAACCCGAACTGTCGAACAGGGTGCTGAAAGAGGCCTTGAAAGTGAGTGGCGATCCCATGATACTAAATATTATCGGGAAAAACGAACAGGAAATGAAGCATTATGAAAGTGCGGAATATTGGTTTATGCGTGCCGTTCATCGGCTACCCGGGAGGATTTATCCTTATTATCTTTTGGCTAATCTATATGCGGATCCGTCTTTTTATCGGCGTGACAAATTGGAGCGGATGGTACAGACGGTATTGGAGAAAGAACCGAAAATTCAATCTACCGCTATCAAGCAGATGAGACGGAAAGCACGGGAATTATTAAAAAAAGTACCTGAAAATTAGTTTTTTCAAAATAAAAAGTTTTTATTTGTTATAGATATCACAAAATATGACCATGAAATTACACATCTTTGCATCGGGCTTATTGTTAGCTGTTTCTTTCACTGCCTGCTCGGGAGAAAAAAAGGAAACAACGGAAAAAGAAGGGGTGGAAACAGTTCTTCCTTCTTTACCCAATGAGGTGACGGTGATGCCGCTCAAAAAGCAGGTTTTCAATCATGAGTTGATCAGTAACGGGAAAGTGACGGCGCAGGATTATGCCGACCTGTATTTTCGTACCTCGGAAGTGGTGGCAAACGTATGGGTAAAGAATGGAGATATAGTGCGAAAAGGTCAAAAGATTGCCCAATTGGATTTGTTTAAGCTGAACAATACGCTGGTACAGAATAAAAATAGTCTGGCGCAGGCTACTTTGGAGATGCAGGATGTGTTGATAGGACAAGGATATGCTCCCGATAATCTGAAGGTGATACCTGCTGATGTGCTGGAACTGGCCAAAGTAAAAAGCGGGTATGAGCAGAGTAAAGCCCAATATGAATCTGCTCAATATGATATGGAACAAGCTACGTTGACTGCTCCTTTCGATGGAGTAATTGCCAACCTCTTTGAAAAGAGGTATAATATGCCCAAAACTTCCGAGCCTTTCTGTCGGGTAATCCATACAGGTAATATGGAGGTGGATTTCACCGTACTTGAAAATGAGCTGCCATTACTGAAAGTGGGGGATAAGGTGGAGATTACTCCTTATGCATCGGCAGCAGGGGTGCGCCAGGGAAGTATCAGTGAGATTAATCCGCTGGTGGACGAGAATGGAATGGTACGGATAAAGGCACGAGTGAACGGGAGTAATAAATTGTTCGACGGCATGAATGTAAGGGTAGGCGTGAAGCGTTCTGTGGGTGAACAACTGGTTATCCCCAAAACGGCAGTTGTACTACGTTCCGGCAAACAGGTGGTATTTACACTGAAAGAGGGTAAAGCTATGTGGAACTATGTGCATACGGGATTGGAGAATATGGAGGAATATACCATAACAGATGGACTGGAAGAGGGCATGGAGGTAATAACTACCGGAAATGTGAATCTGGCTCATGAAGCACCGGTGAGGGTGATTAAAAATTGAAAGTATGGTTAAGTTCTTATTGCAACGGCCCATTGCGGTGCTGATGGCTTTTACCGCCTGTTTTATTGTAGGGTTGGTAACCTACTTTTCGTTGCCTGTATCTTTGCTGCCCGATATTGCCATACCGCAGATTACCATACAGATGACGGGCGAGAATTCATCGGCACGCGAGTTGGAGAATACGGTGGTCACCCCTGTGCGCAGGCAGTTGTTGCAAGTAGCCGGACTGAGGGAGATAAAAAGTGAAACCCGTGACGGGGCGGGTGTGATCCGTCTGGAGTTTGATTTTGGCGTGAATACCGATCTGGCATTTATAGAGGTGAATGAGAAGATAGATGCCGCTATGAACAGTCTTCCCAAGGAAGTGACACGTCCCAAAGCCATCAAGGCAAGTGCGACGGATATTCCTGTACTTTACGTCAATATGACCTTGAAAAACGACGGTGCTTATCGGGAAACCGACGAGCAACAATTTCTGGAGTTGTGCGAATTGGCGGAGAATGTGGTGAAACGCCGCATCGAACAGTTACCCGAAGTGGCTATGGCGGATATAACCGGAGTGCCCGGAAGGCTTTTGCAAATTGTTCCTGATAAAGATAAACTGGCCATGACGGGGATCAGTGTGGAGGATATAGAGAATACACTTTCCGCCAATAATGTAGAGCCGGGAAGCATGTTGGTGAGGGATGGCTATTATGAATATAATATCCGTATAGCTACCTTACTCCGTACGCCGGAGGATGTGAGAAATATTTATATCCGTAAAGGGGAACGCATTATGCAATTGAAAGAACTTTGCAAAGTGGATGTTGTTTCGCAAAAAGAGATGGGACGCTCCGTTGCCGGAGGAAAAAGAGCGGTGACGCTGGCCATTATCAAGCAGAGTGATGAAAATATGGATGCCATGAAGGCGAAGCTGAAGGAAACGACCGATTATTTTGCATCCCTGTATCCGGATATCGAGTTCAGTGTGAGCCGTAACCAAACAGAATTGTTGGACTATACTATTTCGAATTTGCAGCAGAATCTTTCTTTGGGGTTCTTGTTTATCTTTATTGTAGCTGTGCTGTTTCTGGGGGATGTACGTTCACCGCTGATTATTGGTATCAGCATGGTCACTTCTATTGTTATTACGTTCTTTTTCTTTTATTTCTGTCATGTGTCGCTGAATGTGATATCACTTTCGGGCTTGATTCTGGCAGTGGGTATGATGATAGACAGCGCCATTATTGTAACGGAGAATATTTCGCAGTATCGTGAACGGGGATATTCTCTGAAACGTTCTTGTGCCGTGGGCACGACGGAAATGATTACACCGATGCTCAGTTCGTCCCTTACAACCATTGCGGTATTTGTGCCTCTGATATTTATGAGCGGCATAGCTGGAGCTATTTTTATGGATCAGGCTTTTTCTATTACGGTGGGATTGATGATATCTTATATTACGGGTATTATGTTGCTGCCCGTATTGTATCTGTTGTTTTATAAGGTCGGTATCCGCAGTAAGGGATTTCTTTCCAGACGTTTTGACAATCTGCTGAAAAATGAGTGGCTGGAAAGCTTTTATGATAAAGGGATTGACTGGGTGTTCTCACATAAAAAGCTTTGTGTGGCCGGCACGCTGGCAACCCTTCCACTGTGTGTGTTTCTTTTTTATGTCATGGAGAAGGAACGTATGCCGCAGATTGACCAGAATGAACTGGTGGCACGGATAGAATGGAATGAGAATATCCATGTGGACGAGAACAACCGCCGGGTGGATGATTTAATGAAACAGGTGGACGACCGGGTGACAGAGCATACGGCATACGTGGGTATGCAGGATTATATATTGAACGGGGGCAGTGAACTTTCGTCTACCGAAGCGGAACTTTATTTTAAGACAGAAAGTCCATCCGGAATCTTTTCATTGCAGGAATTATTGGGGAAGGAGATAAGGGAGAAGTTTCCGTTGGCAGTGGTTACTTTTTCACCCCCCGAAACTATCTTTGAAAAGTTGTTTGTGACAGGAGAGGCGGATGTGGTAGCGGAACTCCATACGGCGAATAAGTCGCAGGCACCGGATGCGGAGCATTTGCAGCGGTTGGAAAAGGAAATTACGCGGGTGGCGGGTAATGTTCCGACGGGCATCGCTTTCCGGAATCAGATGAATCTGATAATCAATAAAGAAAAACTGTTGTTGTATAACGTATCATACGATGAACTGACGCGGGTACTCCGCACAGCTTTCAAAGAGAACAAGGTTTCTACTTTACGCTCCTACCAGCAATATCTGCCTATCAGTATTGCCGGGGAGGAAAAGAGTGTAAATAGTGTATTAAGTGAAACTTTGGTGCGGACGATGGCAGATGGTAACGGAGAGGTGAATTATATTCCTTTGAATAACCTGGTGACGGTAGTGCCCGCCGAAGATTTGAAGAGTATTACGGCGGGAAAGAACGGAGAATATATTCCTTTAAGCTTTTATGATGTGAAGGATGCACCGGGACTGATGCGGAAGGTGAAAGAGGTGGTTAATGAGGAAAAGGAATGGGAGGTGGATTTTTCGGGTAGTTTCTTTTCGAATGAAAAAATGATGGGGGAATTGACTGTGATTCTTTTTGTTTCTTTGTTGCTGATGTATTTTATCCTTTGCGCGCAGTTTGAGAGTTTCTTGCAACCGCTGATTGTCTTGATGGAAATTCCTATTGATACGGCTTTTGCTTTGCTGGCATTATGGGTTTTCGGTCACACGCTGAATTTGATGTCTGCCATAGGCATTATCGTGACTTGTGGTATTGTGGTGAATGACTCTATTTTAAAAATGGATGCCATCAATGAATTACGGAAAGCGGGGATGCCTTTGGTGGAAGCCATTCATACAGCAGGCAGGCGCAGGTTGAGGGCAATTATCATGACTTCGCTGACAACTATTTTTGCAATGGTTCCGTTGCTGTTTACCTCGGATATGGGGTCGGAGATGCAGAAGCCTTTGTCTATTGCCATGATTGGCTCTATGGTGGTGGGAACTTTGGTCAGCTTGTTTATCATTCCTTTGATATATTGGTTTATTTATAGAAAACATGACAAGAATGAAGTACATTAGTATATGGATAGTGGGATGTATGCTGTCTTTCGGGGTAAAGGCGCAGCAGGTGGTGAAGCTGGATTTGCAACGTACGATAGAGATTGCGAATGATAGTTCCTTGTCCGCTTTCAGATATCAGAATCTTTATTTGTCGGGATATTGGGAATATCGTACTTACAAGGCGAACCGTTTGCCGAGTCTTACGCTGGATCTGACTCCGGCTAAATATTATCGCTATATCACCCAGCGTTATGATTCGAATGAGGATATGGATGTGTATCGTGAACAACAGATGTTCAGTGCATCAGGCGGATTGAGTATCAAACAGAATCTGGACTGGACGGGCGGTACTTTCTATATTGATTCGGAACTGGACTTTATGCGTAATTTCGGTGACTCAAAGTCTACACAATATTCCAGTATCCCTGTGCGTGTGGGATATCAACAGAGCCTGTTGGGATATAATGCTTTTCGTTGGGACCGGAAAATAGAGCCGTTGAAGTATGAAAAGGTGAAGAAGCAATTCATTTATAACACGGAAATGGTTTCAGAAGAAGCGGTGACTTATTTCTTTGCGTTGGCTATGGCACAGGCGGATTACCGCTTGGCGGAGGAGAATGTGGCGTCCAGTGATACCCTTTATAGCATCGGGCTCCAGCGTCATAAGATAGCAGCGATATCACGTGCCGATTTGCTGACATTGCAACTGGACAAAGTGAATGCGCATAATACGTTGCAGAATGCGCAGATTGCTTTGAAACGCGCTATGTTTTCATTGGCTTCCTTTCTGAATCTGGATAAGAATACCGTGATTGAATTGGATATACCGGGACGTCCCACAGGAAAGATGATTCCGGTAGATGATGCGTTGATGCGGGCCAAAGAGAATAATCCTACTTTCCTGGAACAACGGCAGAATGTGCTGGAAGCGGAACAGAATGTGGACAAGACAAAGAAAGAATCCCGTTTCAATGCTAGTTTTAATGCCAGTGTGGGTTTTAACCAGGTGGCGGATAAACTGGGAGATGCCTACAGACATCCTTTGCAACAGGATTTGGTTTCTGTCAGTGTTTCTATTCCTTTGATTGACTGGGGAGTGAGAAAGGGTAAATATAATATGGCGAGAAATAATCTGAATGTGGTGAGGATTGCCGCTCGTCAGGAAGAACTGAGTGTGGAGGAAGAGGTGATTATGACGGTGAATGATTTTAACATTCAGCAGAGTTTGATTGCGAGTGCGGAGGAGGCTTTGGACCTTGCCGTAATGGCATACGAGCAGACACGCCAACGTTTTATCATCGGAAAGGCGGATGTGAATAGTCTTACTCTTTCGTTGAACCGCCAGCAGGAAGCGCAGAAAAATTATATTTCGGCTTTGCAGAATTATTGGTTGAATTATTATAAGATACGTAAACTGACGCTGCACGATTTTGAGTCCGGTTTTTCTCTGGCGGACAAGTTTGATTTTAATACTGGAATTTATCGATGAGTAATCCGCGTAACCTCTCCTCGTTTACTCTGATAGTGACATTTGTCTGTCTGTCACTGATAGGGGTGGTATTAGTACCGTTGTTGCCGGTTAAGCTGGCGCCGTCGCATACCTTGCCCGGTCTGACTGTTTCTTTCAGTATGCCCGGCAATTCGTCACGGGTTATTGAGGCGGAGGTTACCAGTAAACTGGAGGCGATGATGGCCAGAGTAAAGGGAATCAGGAAGGTGAACTCTACTTCGGATAACGGCAGCGGCTCAATTTCTTTGGAACTGGACAAGCATGCGGATATTGACGTTACCCGCTTTGAAGTGTCTACCATCATCAGACAGACCTGGCCTCAGCTGCCCGAAGGGGTGAGTTATCCTCAAATCAGTACGAGACGTTCGGATGATAAGGCGTCCAGGCCTTTTATTACTTATACACTGAATGCGCCTGCCAATCCTATTTTGATTCAGCAGTATGCGGAAGAGAATATCAAGCCGGTATTGGGACAGTTGAAGGGGATTTATAAAGTGGAACTGAATGGAGCTACACCTATGGAGTGGCAGTTGGAGTATGACAGTGACCAGCTTTCACGTTTGGGAATCACACTGCAGGCTGTGCAACGGGCCATTAACCGCCATTATGAAAAAGAGTTTCTGGGGATCTGTTCTATTGAAAAAGGTGCGGAGGGCAGAGAGTGGATCAGACTGGTACGTACATCTACTGAAAAAGAAATGGAATTTGAACCGGGAGCCATTCAACTGCAAGCCGAAGATGGAACGATGGTTATGCTGGATAAACTGATAAAGGTAAGGCATGTGGAAGAACGACCGCAAAGTTATTACCGGATAAACGGGCTGAATTCTGTCTACCTGTATATCACGGCCGAGGAAACAGCCAATCAATTAAATTTAAGTGGGGAAGTGAAGCACCTTATGGGTGAGTTGCAACAGAAGATGCCTCCGGGATATGAGGTGCATATCAGTTATGATGCTACGGAATATATTCAGAAAGAATTGGATAAGATTTATTTTCGTACCGGACTGACTGTATTGATTCTATTGTTGTTTGTAGCGTTGATAACACGGAATCTGCGTTATCTGTTCCTGATTGTGGCCAGTCTGGTGGTTAATATATCTGTTGCCGTCATTCTTTATTATACATTTGGTTTGGAAATGCAGCTTTATTCATTGGCGGGCATTACCATCTCATTGAATTTGGTGATCGATAATACGATAGTGATGACAGACCATATTCTGCATCGCCGCAATCTGAAGGCGTTTGTTTCTGTACTGGCAGCCACGCTGACTACTATCGGGGCATTGGTTATTATCTTCTTTCTGGATGAGAAAATCCGGCTGAATCTGCAGGATTTTGCAGCGGTGGTCATTATCAATCTGGCTGTATCTTTGTTTGTTGCCTTATTCTTTGTTCCGTCCATGATTGATAAAATAGGTTTGAAGAAGAAAAAGAGAAGAAAAAGAAGACGTTTTCTGCTCAGACCTACTTTTATGAAACGGTTGACTGTCTATTTTACCCGTTTCTATCAAGGGTTGATTTATTATTTATGCCGTTTCAGGGTGATAGCTTGCCTGCTGTTGCTGCTGGGGTTCGGTCTGCCTGTATTTATGCTGCCCGAGAAGATGGAAGGAGAAGGTAAATGGGTGGAATATTATAATAAGGTATTTGATAATTCCACTTTCAAGGATAAGGTAAAGCCGGTAATCAACAAGGCTTTAGGTGGTAGTCTCCGTCTTTTTGCAGAGAAAGTATACGAGGGAAGTTATTTCAATCGAGATGAAGGTGAAGTGGTGCTTTCCGTTTATGCTACTTTGCCTAATGGCAGTACATTAGAGCAGATGAATGTGCTGATAAAGAGGATGGAAACTTATCTGAGCGATTTTAAGGAAATTAGGCAGTTTCAGACGTATATCTATAATGCGCGTCAGGCTAATATCCAGATTTATTTTACAAAAGAAAATCAGCGGAGCGGATTCCCGTATACTTTGAAAGCTAATATAATCAGTAAGGCACTGACTTTGGGAGGTGGTAGCTGGAGCGTATATGGTTTGCAAGATCAGGGATTCAGTAACGATGTGCGTGAGAGTGCCGGCAGTTTCCGTGTGAAACTGTATGGGTATAATTACGACGAACTTTCTTATTGGACGGAACGGCTGAAGGAGAAGTTGTTATTACACCGCCGTATTAAGGAAGTGATGGTAAATTCGGAGTTTTCTTGGTGGAAAGATGATTATAGTGAGTTTTATCTGGATTTGGACAAGCTGAGGATGGCGAAAGAGAATGTTACAGCCACGCAGCTGTTTACCGCTTTGCGCCCTGTATTCGGACGGGATATTTATTGTGGTAACGTGTTGTTTGATAATCAGACGGAACAACTGAAGCTTTCATCGCTCCAAGGGCAGCAATATGATGTATGGGGCTTGGTTAATATACCGTTTTTCATCAATGGCCGTTCTTATAAACTGGCCGATTTCGCTACTGTTCAGAAAGGACAGTCACCCCAGAAAGTTGCAAAAGAAAACCAACAATATCGTCTTTGCCTGCAATATGAATATATCGGTTCATCCGAACAAGGAAAAAAACTGTTGAAGAAGGACTTGGAGGAATTTAATAAGGTATTACCTATGGGATATACAGCCGAAAATGATCAGGATTATTGGTCATGGAATAAAAAAGATAACAAGCAATATGCATTGTTGTTGATTGTAATCGCCATTATTTTCTTTACGACGGCTATTTTGTTTAATTCTTTGAAACAGCCTTTGGCTATCATTTTTGTCATTCCGATATCCTACATTGGCGTATTCCTTACGTTTTATCTTTTCGGACTGAATTTTGATCAGGGTGGATTTGCTTCTTTTGTATTACTTTGCGGTATTACAGTGAATGCCAGTATTTATATTCTAAATGAATATAATGCGATAAGAAAAAGATATCCTCTGTTATTACCGGCACGTGCTTTTACCAAAGCATGGAATTCGAAGATTCTGCCTATTTTTCTGACGGTTGTTTCTACTATTCTGGGGTTTATTCCTTTTATGGTGGGGGATGGAAAAGAGGCTTTCTGGTTTCCTTTGGCGGCAGGTACTATAGGCGGGTTAGTTATGTCTATACTTGGAATATTTTTGTTTCTGCCTATATTCTCATTGAAGAAACAAAAAAGATAATGAAGAATTTACTTTTCTTTCTCGATAGAAGTGTTTACTTTTGTTGTTACAAAAAGCATTAAATAAATATTATCTAATACTCGCTAATCATGTTAACTCAAATTATTAACGGCAAGATTTTTACTCCGCAAGGTTGGTTGGACGAAGGCTCTGTACTGATACGGGATAATAAAATACTGGAAGTGACTAACTGTGACCTGGCACTGATCGGTGCGAAACTGATTGATGCTAAAGGGATGTATATTGTACCCGGATATGTGTGTATGCATGCTCATGGCGGTGGTGGCCACGATTTTAATGAATGTACGGAAGAGGCGTTCCGTGCAGCGATAAAAGCCCATCAGAAACATGGAGCGACCAGTATTTTCCCAACTTTGTCTTCTTCTCCTTTTTCTGAAATCCGTAAGGCGGTAACTGTGTGCGAAACTTTGATGAACGAGAAGGATAGTCCTGTCTTGGGGTTGCATGTAGAAGGCCCTTACCTGAATCCGAAAAGAGCAGGTGAGCAGTTTGCCGGGAAATTGAAGAATCCTGATAAAGAGGAATATACTTCTTTATTGGAAAGTACTGACTGCATCAAGCGTTGGGATGCTTCACCTGAACTTCCGGGTGCGTTGGAATTTGCCCGCTATTTGAAGTCAAAAGGAGTATTAGTGGCTGTGTCACATACAGAATCAGAATACGAGGGGATAAAAGCTGCGTTTGAAGCCGGGTTTACTCATACTGCCCATTTCTATAACGG
>ENA-OPCX01000740-OPCX01000740.1-human-gut-metagenome-genome-assembly--contig:-NODE-740-length-15617-cov-5.893201_pt1 | contig 15617 bp, 12 predicted proteins | sample MGYA00241570_ERZ501491 | MGnify/ENA primary metagenome ERZ501491 (study PRJEB25962, sample SAMEA2042620) | human gut metagenome | biome: human gut; feature: human-associated habitat; material: faeces... | reverse complement strand
TTCCGCACCGCTTCAGGGGTTTTTACAAGGACATAGCGGAGCGGCTGCCCATTCATGGCGCTGTTTGCGATACGGGCATTTTCCAGAAGTTCATCAAGTATTTCTTCAGGAATTTGTTTCTGCTTGAAACGGCGATATGTGCGGCAGCCGATGCAAAGTGTATGGAAGTCCATGGCACAGGCCTTATTTAACGGCAATGACTTCGATTTCGCAGAGTGCGCCTGCGGGAAGATCCTTGACGGCAAAGCAGCTTCTTGCCGGTTTGCCCGGGAAGTGTTTTGCATAGACTTCGTTAAAGGCGGCAAAGTCTTTCATGTCTGTGAGGAAGCAGGTCGTTTTTACCACATTGTCCATAGAAGTTTCTGCTTTTTTTAAAATGGCTTTTATATTTTTGCAGACTTGCTCCGTTTGTCCGGCAATGTCGGAGACGATGATTTTTCCTGCGGCCGGGTCGATACCGATTTGTCCGGAAAGAAATATAAATCCGCCCGTCTGCTTTGCCTGTGAATAGGGGCCGATAGCGGCGGGTGCGTGTTTGGTGTGTATGGTTTTCATAAGAGCCTCCTTTGATTTACACATGAATGATATATTTATACTATACCGCAAAAGGCATCGGTGAAACAAATATATCCTGTTATTTACCGATGATTCATGGTATAGTGGAAAAAAGGAGGCTATGATGTCTTTTGAAACGGTACAGGCTTATTTTGAACGGTTCGGTATGGCAGACCGCTGCATGGATTTGAAGGAGTCCAGCGCGACAGTGGCGCTTGCGGCGCTTGCTCTCGGTACAGAGGAGGCGCGCATTGCAAAGACGCTTTCTTTTCTTGTTGGAGAAGTGCCTGTGGTTATCGTGACGGCAGGGGATGCGCGGATTGATAATCATAAGTATAAGATGCTTTTCCATAAGAAACCGAAAATGATTCCCGGGGAGGAATGCGAAAAGTATATCGGCCATCGGCCCGGCGGGGTTTGTCCGTTTTGCCTTCCGTCCACGGTGGATGTTTATCTTGATATATCATTAAAACGGGTTGATGTGATTTATCCTGCGGCGGGGACAGACCACAGCGCGGTAAAACTCACGCCTGAAGAACTGGAAAAATACGCAGGGGCGAAAGGCTGGGTGGATGTGTGCAAAGGTTGGCAGGAAGACCCCGTTTCCTGATGATCTTAATCCTACAAATACAGGACTCTTTTTCTGCCGCCGGACGGGAAGGTGTACAAGTGGAAATATCCCGCAGGTGCGGCGCCGGCCGAAAGAATAGTGCAAAACGTTTTTTGAAGAGCATGGACAATTTATTTCAGATGTGGTGGCCCGTAGCCTGTGTGGTGCTGGCGGATGTCATTTACCAGGTGTGCGCGAAGAAAATATCTTCCGGGGCGGATCCTCTGGCTGCACTGGGGGTGACTTATCTTGTAAGTGCCGCAGTTTGCGTCGGTCTTTACTATGGGATGGGCGGAATGAATCTGTTTGCCGATATGTCCCATGCCGGGCTGGCAGCGGCAGGAATAGGCTTTGCAGTGACAGGGCTTGAAGTGGGCTGTGTGTGTATGTATAAAGAAGGATGGGCGATGAATGTGGGGTTCATTCTTTATACAGCGATGATTGTGGTGGCTCTCCTTGCTGTGGGGGCGGTATTTTACAATGAAGCCGTTTCATTTACCGCTATGGCAGGGATTATTCTTACATCGTCAGGGATGTACATGATTGTGAGGGGCGCATGAATTTTTCTTTTTGGTGGCCTGTCGGGCTCGTGGTTCTGTCAGGTGTCGGATACCAGGTGTCGGCAAAAGAAGTGGCAGGCGGCGCGGATCCGTTGGCGGCACTTGTAGTAACATACCTTGTGGCATCGCTTACATCTTTTCTTATCTATGCGCTTACCGGAAAAAAGGGAGAGAAATGGAAAGAAATTATGAGTTTCCGCCCTGCTGCTCTTGTCTTGGGCCTTTCCATTGCGTTTATTGAAATAGGGACAATTTTCATTTATAAGGCAGGGTGGACGATGAATGCATCCTTTATCGTGACGAATGCCCTCATTACACTTTGTCTTATTTTGACGGGAGCGGTTTTGTACAGGGAAAAACTGTCCCGCCGGCAGGCACTGGGGATCGTTGTTTCTTTTATCGGCATATGTTGCATTGTGTGGTAAAAAGGAGAGTAAAAGAAGAGAGGGAAATGTCTTTTACATGCTTTTGATAATGCACTTATGGAGAATGAAAGGGTGGCTCTGCGGGATCGCGACTGTTTATCCGCAGGCAGTGTCCATTAAATGTATACATGAATTCGACATAAATAAAATGACGATCCGAAAATTTGAGGGAATCGTCATTTTATTGTTTACAGCAGTTTTATGTAATCGTAAGTGGGATGCACAAGCCAGGTGCCGTCACTCTTAAGGATGCCCCACTTTTTGTTATCCTTTTGTCCTCCGCTGAAACCATGGCGGAATTTTGTAACACCCGTAAGCGGATCTTTTGTGTCTTCGTACAGAATATTTCCTTCTTCATCAATAATGCCGTAATAGCTTTTGGATCTGAAGATCCATGTGACAGGCGTCTCATTGAAATGGGCGGCCCCGATATTGGGCGGGAGGGAAGCGATGATATCTCCCGTAGAAGCATTGAGCAGATAACGGCGGCTGCCGTCCTTTCCCAATGCCCTGTTAAATCCGAGAAGCGTTATATCGTCGTAACGGAAATCGATAAGCTGATTCCCGTCTGACAGATCAAAAAGTCCGCATTTTCCGGAATAGCCGCTTTTGAGTACAAGACAGGCGTCCTCGATATCAATAGAACCCACAGTGTAATGGGAAGGCGGAATCAGTATGCGGCCCTCGGGAGAAACAAAGGCTGTGAGTCCATCTTTTTTGACAATCGTTCCATAAGGGGTCATGGGATAGACTTCATCATTCCGGCTGTCTATGACGATATGACCTTCTTTATCAATATATCCTCTTTTGATGCCCTTGTAAGCCGTGTGATAATCATCAAAGTCTTCCACCTTTTGCGGGTTGATTGCATCGGCTACAAGAATGCCGAGGAACGACTTGCCATTGAATGTATTTACCTGTCGTCTGTATTCCGCAACGCCGTACTTATAGGGGCAGATACTGTCATAAGGAAGTTTAAAGAGAGCCCTGCCATTCTCATCAATGGCGATTTTTTCCCCCTGCATGGTTTTTACAAAAGCGATCCCTTCACTGAATCCGGCAAGTACCGCTTTGTAGCGGGGAGCGATAAGCACACTGCCGTCAGGATTCTTAAATCCGTACAGACCTTTTTCAGAGTAACTGAAAGGGTTTGAGGGAATCGTTTTTACCGCTGTGGCGGGATTTCCTTTTTTATCAATCAGCCGTAAATCTTTTTTCCTGTCGCCGGCTTTAAAAAGCCCATCCTTTTCAGGGATCAGGAATTTATAGGTAGGTGGCAAAAGAACTGTCCCGTCTGTGCCGATGAGTCCCCATTTTTTCCCTTCCTTTATCATGGCAAGGATACCGTGGCGGTAGAAACTTTCATCCCGCTTCGCCTTGGCTTCTGTATAGGAAGCAAGTGCTTTGGGACGGTGCTGATTGATAAAAGGGGCGTCTTCTTCATCCGGAAAGACGAGGATTCCGATGGAAGGCGGTGTGATGGAAACGCCCTTTGTGGTTGTAGAAGACTTGCTTTCCGTTTTCACCGTTTCTGTGGAAATTGTCGTGCTGGACTCGTGGCGCTGGATGCGTGTAGCAGTAGTGACGCCTTTTTCTGCATACACTGTATGCGTGCCGTATAGGGACGATGCAAGCAGGAATGTAAGGAAAGCTGCTTTCCATTTTATCTGTGTCATAAAGAACCTCCAAGTTTACGAAATAATATCATTTGTGCATTATAGCATGCATGGGAAAAGAATGGAAATATCGATAGAAATCTATGAAAAGCATGTCGGGAAAATGAAAGGGTGGAAATAGAAAATATGAAACTTATCCGGCTGCTTTGCATAAGGGGAGGGCGTATCCGATACAGGGAAACCATAAATAAAACGGTGCATTGTGAACCTTGAATTAAGCGCTGAGTTGTTATATTATTTATATAATGTAAATTTGGATGTATAAAAAGGTGAACAATGGAGGCGATAATGTGGAAAGGGAAGAGATATCCGCAGGAAATCAGGGAAAGGTAAAAGAACTGGTATTGTTTTCTTTATTTACGGCGCTTACGGCGATTGGTGCATTTATCCGTGTGCCTGTACCGCTTTGCCCGTTCACGCTGCAACTTTTATTCACGACCCTTTCAGGGCTCATTTTAGGGAGCAGGAAAGGAGCGGCCTCCGTGGCGGTTTATGTAGCTCTCGGTCTGTCGGGGGTTCCCGTTTTTACGCAAGGCGGAGGGCCGGGATATATTTTCCAGCCTACTTTCGGTTATCTTTTGGGGTTCATCGCGGGCGCCTGGCTTACGGGGAAATTGTCGGAGCATATGGAAAAACTGTCATTTGTCCGCATTTTATTTGCGAACCTGGCAGGACTTCTTGTGGTCTACCTTTTTGGAATGGTTTATGTATACATCATAAATAATTATTACCTGAATACGCCTATCGGTATCTGGCCTGTGGTGCTTTATTGTTTCCTTCTGGCCGTGCCGGGCGATATCTGCCTCTGCGTTCTGGCGGCAGTGCTGGCGAAAAAGTTATACCGTGCGGGACATGCGTGGTAAGGAAATGGGGAAATCGGCGGTGCAGAGAGCCATTTCCATTTTTATTTGGTAAGGAAAGAAGGAATAGGATGGGCAGGGGACTTTTTATCACAGGAACAGATACGGATGTCGGCAAGACCTATGTGACGGCACTCCTGGTAAAAACTTTGAGAAGTGCAGGGTATGATGTGGGCTACTACAAGGCGGCCATCAGCGGGGCGAGGACGGTGGAGGAAAGCGATGCGGGATTTGTAAATCGTTTCGCGCAGATCTGTGAGCCTGAGGATATGCTCCTTTCGTACTTGTATCAGAATGCCGTATCGCCCCATCTGGCAGCAAGAATTGAGGGGAATCCCGTGGAGAAGGATGTCATCATGAGTGCCTGGGAACGTGTGACAGCGGCGTATCCCTATGTGACTATGGAAGGCAGCGGAGGAATCATGTGCCCTATCCGCCATGATGAAAAAGCGGTGTATTATCTGGAAGATATTATCCGATGGCTCCGCCTGCCCGTCCTTGTCATCGCCGACGCGGGACTGGGGACAATCAACCGAGTGGTGACTACCTGTGAATATATCCGCTACAGGAATATTTCTGTCAAAGGGATTATCCTGAATCATTGGAAAGGCGGTGTGATGGAAGAAGACAATGTGGAGATGATTGAAGAGATCACCGGTGTGAAAGTCCTGGCAAGGGTGAAAAAGGGAGATATGGCATTGGATATCGATCCGGAAACGATTATATCGCTGTATGAATAAGGGAGTATTTAAAATTAGGGAAGTTGGGAGCTTAAATGGAACAGAATTATTGGGAAGCGGAAGATAAAAAATATATATGGCATCCTGCCATGCAGATGAAGGACAATGAAGTATTTCCGCCGGTCGTTATAGACCATGCGAAAGGATCTTACCTGTACGGGACGGACGGGAAAGAATATCTGGATATTATTTCATCGTGGTGGTGCAATCTCCTTGGGCATTGCAATGAAGAAATCAATGAAGCCCTGAAAAAGCAGGTCGATGAACTGGAGCATGTGATTTTTACAAACTTTTCCCATAAGCCTGCTGTTAAACTGGCGCAGGAACTGGAAAAGGTACTGCCGGAAGGACTCTCCCGCTTTACCTTTCATGACAACGGTTCATCCTGCGTAGAGGCGGCGCTCAAGATGGCTTTCCAGTACCACTACCAGACCGGCCATCCTGAACGGACGCGGTTCATGTGCCTTCCTGAATCGTACCATGGGGAAACGATCGGCGCGCTGTCTGTCGGATCGATGGACTTTTATGCGAAGATATTTCACCCTATCTGCCGAGTATACCGTCAGATTCAATGCCAACGGTGGCGACGGCACAATGGAAGATGTCACCGGCGTTTCCGGCAGCTACACCCTGCCCGCCTGCGGTTTTACTGAACCGGAAGGCAAGCAATTCAAGGGCTGGTCAACCAGTGCCGATGGTTCGGTTATTTCCGGCACGACCTATGAAGTAAGCTCGGATACTACCTTCTATGCAATTTGGGAGAGTAAAGAGTATTACATCATCGTAATGGACGGCAAAGCGACAATCGGTGCAGGAAGCGAAATCAGTAAAGCGACGCAAGGCACAACCATTACTCTGACCGCAAATGCGGCTCCTGACGGTAAGGTGTTTGATAAGTGGGTAGTAGAAAGCGGCAGTACTACTCTTGAAGATGCGAACAGTGAAACAACTACTTTCATAATGCCTGACAGTGAAGTCAGCGTGAAAGCGACCTACAAGAACGCACCTGTCACCACCTATAGCCTCACAACACAGGTAAACGGCGGTCACGGAACGATTTCCGCAAGCAAAACCGGACTGACCGAAGGCTTCACCGAAACGGTTATCTTTACTCCTGATGACGGCTATGAAATCGACATTGTTACTGTGAACGGCGTTGCAACAGACGTACTTTCCAATATCCTGAATGTTACGATGGATGCAGACAAAACCGTTATTGTAACATACAAGGCAATTCCCCATACCCATACTTACGATCGGGAAATTCAGAAGCCGGAAACCCTCAAGTCGGCTGCCGACTGCACCAACGATGAAGTATATTTCAAGAGCTGCTCCTGTGGAGAGATTAGCACAACAGAAACCTTTACGGTAGCAGGTACACAGCTCGGGCACGCATGGGCAAGTGTTTGGAGCAAGGAAACAGACAATCATTGGAAAGAATGCTCTCGCTGCCACGAAAAGAAAGACGAGGCGGCTCACGATTTCAAGTGGGTTGTTGACAGGGAAGCGACCGCAACCAAAAAGGGTTCCAAGCATGAAGAATGCAAGGTTTGCAGCTACAATAAGGCGGCAGTTGAGATTCCGGCTACCGGCTCCACAACAAAACCGACCGATCCTACGCAGACCAACCCGAGCCCCGGCGCAGAAAGCCCGAAAACCGGCGACAACAACAATCTTATGATGTGGATCGCACTGCTCTTTATCAGCGGCGGTATTCTGACAGGTGTAATGGTATTTGATAAGAGAAAAAGGCATTCTGTCAAATAATCAAAGATAAGTAATAATTAACGTACTATCACATAAACATTGCAAATACGGCACAGATGGTATAAACTGCTGTGCCGTATTTCTTTTCTTGGCGACTGCGTTTGAGAAATCTCTACCCAAAAGGGAAAAAACAGGCGAAAAGGGTAGAAAATCCCAGTGCCGCCGCCCGGAAATCTCTACCCAAACAGCGGGAATTAGCCAAAAAGGTAGAGATTCCCGCAGCCCCCGTCCGGAAATCTCTACCCAAACAGCGGAAATCAGCCAAAAAGGTAGAGATTCCCGCAGCCCCCGTCCGGAAATCTCTACCCAAATAGCGAAAATCGGCCGAAAAGGTAGAGATTCCAACTTCCTGCCGTCTGGAAATCTCTACCCAAATAGCGAAAATCGGCCGAAAAGGTAGAGAATCCCAAGCTTGCTTGTTGGAAATCTCTACCCAAACAGCGGAAAACGGCCAAAAAGGTAGAGAAGCCTACAGCTACCGCCCGGAAATCTCTACCCAAACAGCGAAAATCGGTCGAAAAGGGTAGAGAATCCCGAACCAGCTTATCAGAAATGATCTCTACCCAAACAGCGAAAATCAGCTGAAAAGGTAGAGATTCCCGCAGCCCCCGTCCGGAAATCTCTACCCAAACAGCGAAAATCAGCTGAAAAGGTAGAGATTCCCGCAGCTCCCGTCTGGAAATCTCTACCCAAAAGGGAAAAAACAGGCGAAAAGGGTAGAAAATCCCAGTGCCGCCGCCCGGAAATCTCTACCCAAACAGCGGGAAACAGCCTCTCCGGCTCATACCCCGGCCTCGCCAGCTCACACCCCTCGGTCTCGTCGGCTCATACCCCGGCCTCGCCGGTTCACATCTTATCAATCGTGTCCAGCCATATCCTGCTGCAGGCGTCACTAGGCATGCGCAGGTCACCCCTTGGGGAGATGGCAACAGAGCCGACCTTAGGTCCGTCAGGGAGGCAGGAACGCTTGAACTGCTGGCTGAAGAAACGGCGGTAGAATACCTTAAGCCATTTAAGGATTACAGCGTCATCATAGACATCTTTAAACGCAATTTTTGCGATTCTGTATATCTTATCGGGAGCAAATCCAAAACGTAAAATATAATAAAGGAAAAAGTCATGAAGCTCATAAGGTCCGACAAGGTCCTCTGTTTTCTGGGAGATTTTGCCGTCCACAGGAGGAAGAAGTTCAGGACTTACAGGAGTATCAAGTATATCCAAAAGCAGGTTTTTTAAGGTGTCATTGTTGCAGGTATCGGCATAGAAACGCACAAGGTGGCGCACCAGGGTCTTTGGAATACCTGAATTGACGGCATACATTGACATGTGGTCGCCATTGTAGGTTGCCCAGCCCAGTGCAAGCTCCGATAAATCACCGGTGCCGATAACCATACCGTTATACAGGTTGGCACCGTCCATAAGAATCTGTGTTCTTTCTCTTGCCTGACAGTTCTCGTAGGTTATGTCGTGTTTGTCAGGGTCCTGACCGATATCCTCAAAATGGATATTAACGGCATTTTTGATATTTACCTCTTTGAGAGTGCCATGTAATGCGGCAACAAGATTGCAGGCATTGTTGTAAGTCCTGTCAGTTGTGCCAAAACAAGGCATCGTGTAGGCAATTATATTTTCGCGAGGAATCGAAAGCATATCAAAAGCCTTGACGATGACCAAAAGGGCAAGAGTTGAATCAAGACCGCCGGATATACCGATGACTGCATGTTTACTGCCCGTGTGTTTAAGCCTCTTTTTAAGTCCCATTGCCTGGATGGAAAGGATTTCTTCACAGCGAAGTTCTCTTTCTTCAACGGATGATGGGACAAAAGGCGTCATATTGTAAAACCTGTTTAATGAAAGGTCTTTAATTGCAAGGGAAAAATAAACAGTAGTATAGTCCTTTGAAACATTAGGGAAGGTTGTCATTCTTCTGCGCTCATTTTTAAGCCTGTCAAGGTCTGTGTCACCATAGATTATTCCGTTCTTAAAACGCTTTGATTCCGCAAGAACGGTTCCATTCTCGGCTATTATATTATGTCCGCCGAATACAAGATCCTGTGTGGATTCACCCTCACCCGCATTTGCATAGATGTAGGTAGATATAAGTCTGGCTGACTGACCGGAAATCAAATCCCTGCGGTACCGGTCCTTACCGACAGTTTCATCACTGGCAGAGCAGTTGACGATTACCGTAGCGCCTGCAAGGGCATGATTTATGGAAGGAGGTGAGGGAACCCATACATCCTCACAGATTTCCGCACCGATAATAAGGGATGGAATATTTTTACATGCAAATAACAGCTTTGAACCAAACGGAACGGAACAGTCACCGACTGTTACATTAACACATTCGTCAAAACCCGGGGTGAAATGCCTTATTTCATAAAATTCCGAATAAGAGGGAAGATTTTTTTTGGGGATAAGACCGATAATTCTGCCGTCACATAATGCGGCGGCGACATTGTAGAGACAATTACCGTACATAAAAGGCAACCCTACAAAGGCAATAAAGTTCTTATCTTTTGTATATTCTGCAAGACGGATTACTGCGTCAAGAGAGTTCCTAAGAAGTGTATCCTGTAAAAAAAGATCGTTACATGTGTATCCTGTAAGACAAAGTTCGGGAAATACCAGAACCGAAACATTATTTTTGGCTGCCTCATCCATATATGCTTTAATCGAAAGCTCATTGGCTAAGGGGTCTGCGACTGTCACATCGGGAGAAACAGCGGCACATCTTATAAAATTATCTCTCATATTATTAGTCCTTTAACATATTTAGTGTACATTTTTCAGTACTTTGGTAAGAGTATAAAATATTGTTAAGGAAATTTCAATATGATATAATCGTTATATGTCAGAGCCCCGCTTTGCAAAGGGCTGTATTAATTGCATTGACAAGGATTATTGAGGTGTATTTATTTTCATCATTAAATACAAGATTCTCCGTAGAATTATTTTGAACAATCTGTGATGCAATTTCCGTAAGTGATGAAGATATAAGAGGATACATTGTTGTAACGGCTTCTGATACATTTACCATGCTTATTGATTTGATTTGTTCATGGTCCACCACAACTTCAATATTTACCGGATTTGAAGACAATACGATGGATGCTTCATATATACCCGGAGAAAAGGTGGATTTTTTGGCTGACTCGCTGTTTTTTTTGCTGTGTCCTTTTATGATTAATACAAGAAGAATAATGAGCAGTATTGCAAGGACGGCGAAAACGATAGTATAGATTATCTCTTTCATTTTAAAAACAAGTATTTTGGTCTTTGTACTCATGAATAACTCCAACATCTGATTATTACAGATGTATTCATTTAAGGTAGGAAATATGTCAATTAAAATTTTATATGGTCCTTCGGGACATGGAAAAACAGAATATGTATATTCGGATATAGTTAAGGAAGCATGTGCCAATTCTGACAAAAAATATGTATTTATCGTACCGGAGCAGTCATCTTTGCAGGCACAGAAAAGGGTCGTAAGGATGCACCCCTCACATGGTGTTTTTAATATAGATGTACTTACTTTCGGAAGACTCTGCTACAGAGTGTTTGAAGAATTGCAGATAGAGCTTAAGGAAACCATTGACGATACGGGTAAAAATCTTATCGTCAGAAAAATACTTAATAATATAAAGTCAGATTTCCGTATTATTAAGGCAGGCAGAAGACAGGGCTTTGTCAGCGAGATGAAGTCAATGATTTCAGAACTGAAACAGTACGGAATTACGCCTGATATGCTTAAAGAGATAGCAGTGAGTGCAGGCAGTGACAGACTCAGGGATAAGTTAGAGGACATAAGCCTTATTTACAGTGAATTTGAGAATTATATCAGGGACAGGTTTGTTACGGTTGAAGATAAACCGGAACTTTTATACAGATTCATTGATAATTCCGATTTACTTAAGGGAAGCACTGTTGTATTTGATGGGTTTACAGGATTTACACCTGTCCAGTACAGGCTGATAGAGAAAATTGCTCTGCAGGCGGAGAATATTATAGTGACGGTTACCATTTCATCCCCTGCCATAAATAACATCAATACGGATATGGGAATGGATGAGCTTTTTTATATGAGTAAGGATATGATAAGGAAGCTTGGAGTGATAGCTGATAATGTCCGTATTCCTTTTTTGATGCAAAGAATTGAAAGTGACCATTCAAAATATCGTTTCCGCAATTCGCCTGCCCTTAATTTTCTGGAAGAAAATATTTTCAGATATAACGGCAATACCTTTGGCGGCAATACGGAGGATATACATATAAGTGAGCATTTAAACGGCAAAGAAGAGATTCAATATGCTGCGGCGGCCATCTTAAAGGAAGTAAGAACCCATGGTTACCGATTTAACGATATAGGAGTTATTCTTGGGGATAAGGATAATTTTGCCAACGAAACCGCCAGAATTTTTAAGGAATCGGGCATTCCCTTTTTTATGGATAACAAAAGAAGCCTTATAGGTAATCCAATGGTTGAATATATAAGAGGTATCATTGCACTTATTAAAGAACGCTTTTCCTATGAAGTCGTGTTCCGTGTACTGAAAAACGGGCTTTGCGGATTTGAACGTGATAAAGTTAATATTTTTGAGGATTATATTCTTGCTTTTGGTATAAATGGTTTTGACAGATATTGTGAAAAGTTTGTAAGAGCATACAAGTCAAAAGAAATGGGACTTGATGTAATTAATGAAGTAAGAGAGGATTTTTGCTGCCTTATTTCAGAATTTTACAGCGATATGACAAAGGGAACCAAGGTCTCGGATTACGTCAATGCCGTGTATGATTTTATGGAAAAAGAAAACCTCTATGAGGAGATGGAAATGCTGGCAGATAATACGGAGGATGAGGATAAGGCGGAAGAATTCCGCAAAAGCTACGGACATGTGGTAACATTACTTGAAAGAATATATGATATGTTAGGTGACGAGACTATGACGGTAAAAGAATTTGCCGAAATTATGGATGCCGGCTTTGAAGAGATAAAGGTGGGTATAATTCCACCCTCCAATGACTGTGTAATGGTTGGGGATCTGGAGCGTTCAAGAATTGATAATATCAAGGTGCTCTTTGTACTTGGTGCCAATGAAGGAATTATTCCTAAAATAGGAGATAACCATGGTATTTTGTCTGAGGAGGAGCGCATGACGCTTTCCGATATGCAGATTGTTCTTTCTCCGACGCCTAAAGAAAAAGTATTTATGCAGAATTTTTACCTGTATCTCAATTTTACAAGACCTGAAAATACACTGTATTTAAGTTATGGAAGGTATAACGATGATGGTAAAGAGATAAGACCGTCAAGGGTAATAGGGATAATAAGTGATATGTACGATATTAAGCCATACCACCCTGATATAACGGATTTTCTTACTAACAGACAGAACTCTTTCCACCTTGTATCGGATTATGCCAAAATCAAAGATTATGATGCGGACAAAAATCTGGCAGCAGTAATTTCTTATTTTGTTAATGATGATGTATATGGCAATATCATTAAGAAAATAATCGACAGCTTTAATGAGAATGTTATGTCCGATAATCTTACAAAAGAAGCCGCAAAAATGCTTTACAGTGAAAATCTTACCGCAAGCGTATCAAGGATAGAGACCTATGCCGGTTGTGCCTTTTCCCATTTCCTTACCTACGGACTTGGGATAGGTGAAAGACAGGAGCATAAGATAACAAATATTGATATAGGGGATATTTTCCATAAGACACTTGAATATATGGGTTGTACACTTATGGAAAACGGCCTTAATTTCGGAAGCCTCAGTGATGAAGAAAGAAAGGATTTTGTAAATGTAGCCTTTGATAAGATAACCACTGACTATAAGTATTCCTTCTTTAAAGAAAGTGCAGCCAATGAATTTCTTAAAATGAGACTTTCCGATATTGTAAACAGAACCGTATGGGCTATGGGTGAACAGATTAACGCCGGAAGCTTTATTCCTGCGGCATTTGAACATAATTTTATCCGTAATATTAATGGCATGACCGTCAACGGCAAAATCGACAGGATTGATATAGCTTCAGAAAACGGCAGTAACTACATTAAAATTATTGATTACAAGTCGGGGGAAAATACCATAAGCAAAGAAGAAATACTTACGGGAGAAAAACTCCAGCTTCTCATATATCTTGACGAAGCACTTAAAGAGTATGAAAAAGACGATGTTAAGGCAGTTCCGGCCGCTGTTTTTTATAATACCATTAAAGATCCGGTAACCGATAAAAAAGATACTCTTCAGGATTTTATTCCATCGGGGATTGTGGGACATGACAGTATCGGGCTTCTTGACCATAATATGGATAAGGAGTCCAATGTAATACCCGTAAAAAAAGGACGGGACAATAATGTGGCATACAGTGATAAAGTTGTTACGGATGAGCAGTTTAGGGCAATGGCAGGTTATGCTTCAAGGAGAATGTCAGAGCTTGTAGATGAGATGACCGAAGGCAGAATATCAATAAATCCTTACGAGGGAGCATGTGATTTTTGCAAATATAGCGATATCTGCGGATTTAATGTTATTAAAAGAGAAAAATACCGCGTAAGGGAAAAGATAAGTCTGGATGATTTTTTCGCAAAAATCGGATTGGAGAATAAGAAAGATGAGTAACTGGACAAGTGAACAGCAGACCGCTATATATGAAAGAAACTGTAATCTTCTTGTAAGTGCTGCGGCAGGATCGGGTAAAACCGCTGTTCTTGTTGAGAGAATTGTAAGCCGTGTTTTTGATGAACGGAATCCGGTTGATATAGACAGAATAGTAATAGTGACTTTTACAAAATCAGCAGCAGGAGAAATGAAAGAGCGTCTTACAAAGCGTTTTGAAGATATTCTCAAGGCAGATTGCGGTAACAGACGGGCAATCAGACAGATTGCTCTTATTAACCATGCCAAAATCACGACGATAGACAGTTTTTGCAGTTATATTCTTAAAAATTATTATAATACCATAGGCTATGAGCCTTCATACAGAATTGCAGATAAAGGCGAAACAGAACTTATTAAGGAAGATGTATATAATGAACTGCTGGAAGAACGCCTTAAAAACAATGACGAAAATCTCATAACAGCCATTAACAGTCTTACACAGGGTAAATCAATAGCACCTTTTTTTGATATTATTAAAAAACTCTATGATGCCTCAGAAAGCCACCCTTGGCCTAAGGAATGGCTTTCTGACTGTGCAAAATTATATGACATTGATAATGAGGACGAATTAAATGCTTCCCCTGTCATAGAATATCTTTTTTCATATATAAAAGAACTTCTGAATGAGATGTCACAATCCTATGATAACCTCATAGAATTATGCGAAGACCCCGGACTTAGCGGGGTAAGGGATGTTTTATGTGATGATAAAAGCAAGGTTACAAGGCTTCTTGAATGTAACAGTTTTACGGAACTTAATAACAATGCAGATAAGAATTTCCGTACAAAACCAAGGGCAGGAAAAGGTACTGATAAGGAACTTAGCGATTACATTACAGCAGAAAGAAACAGCCTCAAAAAAGAAATTACAGAAATAATTGATTTATACTGCTGTTATCCTTATGAAGATATAATAGACGAGGTGGCATGCGTAAGGACAAGCATCACTGCTGTAGTTGATTTTACTACTGAGTTTGCAGACAGATACAGGGAGGCCAAAGAAGAAAGGCAAATTGCAGAGTTCTCGGATGTTGCCCACAGGGCACTTGAAATCCTTGTGTCAAAAGAGGGAAAAACAGAAAAGTATACCCATGTAGCAGATGAACTTTCTGAATTATATGATGAAATATATATAGATGAATATCAGGACAGTAACTACATTCAGGAGAAAATACTGAATGCCGTATCGAGGTGCAGGTTTGGCTGCAATAATATATTTATGGTAGGCGATGTAAAACAGAGTATTTACCGTTTTCGTCTGGCGAGACCGGAGCTTTTCATGGAAAAGTTTGATACTTATGAGACAACAGATGCACCCTGCCAGCGGATTGATCTGCATAAGAACTTCCGAAGCAGAGATACGGTGCTTGCTTTTACCAATGATATTTTCTATCAGATTATGAAACGGAATCTTGGCGGTGTGGATTATACCGATGAGGCGGCATTGTATTGTGGTGCAGATTATCCGGCGGGCAAGAAAGAGGATGCTTTTGACAGTGAGATTCTTCTTACAACTACACAGGAACTGGAAGAGGGAACAAAACAGCAGATTTCAAAACAGGAACTGGAAGCAAAATTAATTGCAGACCGGATTCGAAAGATGGTAGGCAAAGAAGAGGTGGTAGACGAAGAAACCGGAGAATTCCGGAAAGTCCGCTATGGTGATATTGTAATTTTACTGCGTAGTTTAAGTGAATGGGCGGACCTTTTTGCAGAGGTTTTAAATGCCAATGGAATTCCGGCACATACG
>ENA-OPCX01000725-OPCX01000725.1-human-gut-metagenome-genome-assembly--contig:-NODE-725-length-15814-cov-8.314614_pt1 | contig 15814 bp, 14 predicted proteins | sample MGYA00241570_ERZ501491 | MGnify/ENA primary metagenome ERZ501491 (study PRJEB25962, sample SAMEA2042620) | human gut metagenome | biome: human gut; feature: human-associated habitat; material: faeces... | reverse complement strand
TAAACAAAGAAAAGGCTTTGGAAAATTAATTTTTCTCAAAGCCTAAATTTATTGGGTTATTTGATATTCTTGACGATATAGTGATGCTAACAAGATAATACAGCGGTAGATGTGATGATTTTTGATGCTATTTTGATGATGTAACAGACGGAATCGTTGGAATTATTAGCACCAGTTGAACATTTTGATGCCTGAAATGAGCGTCAAAACGGGAAAATCAGACCGTGTTTCGTACATAAAATTATATCAAAAAAACGGCTTAAACGCAGTGTTTAAGCCGTTTTTGCTTGGCAGGGGCAGAAGGACTTGACTCCTCGGCACGCGGTTTTGGAGCGGCTCAGAAGTGGTATTATCTTGTATCACCTAATGCCACAAAGTTCAAAAAATACAGTAACCATCAGCAATCTCAGGAATTTACAACACTGAACAATATTTAATATATTGTTCTTTATTTGCTAAAATTCAGAATGTTTTTTAGAAAAATTTTTAGAAAACCCTTACAAGATTTCATTAGTCAAAAAACTGCCAATGCATAATATTCAAAATCAACCCCAAAAATCATCGAAAAATAACCCCTAAAACAACCAAAAGCTGAGGACAATTTTCATATCCTCAGCTTTATTTTTTCTGTTTATTCTTTTTTTAATAAATCAAAAAGGGAGGATTCATGATTAGGAATATTTGATACTCTTTTATATTCTTTAATTGCATTAATTAAAGAGTCAACATCTTCAAAATATTCCGTTATAAAAGTTTTACTTTTCACATTTTTATAAGATAAATCTTCTTTACAAAAGCTACTTGGTTTCTTTTTAGATTTTTTGTAATCCTCATATTTGTTTTCGTTACAGATAATTAACATTTCAATTTCAGGCGCAGTAATTATATTTATTACATCAATCTTATGTTGGTAGGCTCTGCTGATTTTGAAGTTTTCGTTTCGTGAATCCAGGATTCTTAATACCGTTATTTTGTCATCAAAACCTTTTCTCAGATATTGCTGTTCAAATTTTTGACCACTACGACTTCTAAGTACATCTTCTTCGAGTAAATCTTTTCTGTCAAAAATAAGTTTATTGCTATCCAGCAAAATGTTGATAATAACTTGTTCTGCAGTGCCTTCACATATACATGCTATATATTTAGAAAATTCCATCGTTTCCTCCTAAATGCTATCGCTGATAATAGCATTTTTCAAATTCATATATGCATCGTACATGGGAAGTGTACCTCCCAAAAGACCGCTTTGATATGCTTCACTCTTTTTTATATCATTTCTTTTTAAAATTTTCGATAAGTTTTCTATAGTTATTCCTTGACGATTTCTGACAATATATATATTGTCGTTGCGCTCAAATTCGTCAAGCAATTCAGAATAGTGGGTTGAAAAAATAAGGGTAGCGCCTTTTTTATTAACCTTTTTATCCATATAAAAACGAATTAAAGTTGATACGATTTCTCTGTTAAAGTGGTTTTCTAACTCGTCTATTATTAGATATCCTCCGTTATTGAATATGTGAATAGCGTATAAAAATGTATTGATGCCCTTTATCGTACCGGAAGAGAGATAACGATTTAATTCAGAAAATTGATTCAAAATCATCTCGTTTTTTGACTTAAACTTTAAATGAATATTTGATTTATTTTTTTCTTTATTTATTTTTAAATATTCTATGCTCGGATCAAAAAAAGAAATTAATTCAACAGGACAGTCTTCAGATATATCTAATTCATTAATGTTAGTATAACGGAGCATATCTGTATAATTAATAGATTCTTTGTTTCTTTTATTGAAGGCGACCATAATACTAACATCATCTAAAAGAAATTCAGAATTAACATCGCGAGTAAAATTAGTTTCTATATCTGAGAAATCATATAAGGCTTTTTTTGTCCTAATTTTGGATACATCCTTTGATTTCAGTGTTTCGGAAACAATTTTTAACTTATTATCTTCCTTGGCAATAACAGTATTTAGAAGATTTATCGATTTGTTGTTTTGAGTTTCAGAGAAAAAGAAAGTTTCGAAAGAAACTGTATTATTATCGGCTATACCATCTAAAACTTCAGAACAAGTAATACTGTTTATCGGGGTATTGTTTAACATGCCAAAAACAAAAGTTATTAATTTTAGCACAGAAGTTTTACCGGAAGCATTGATTCCGGTAAATGAAATAACATTATTTTTATAAAAAGTGTTAGATGGTGTAGAAAATAGTTCGCTCATGTTTTCTGCATTTTCACTATTAACTCGTTGTTGAGGTAAAAAGTCAATTTCGCATATTCCGTTAAATAAAGGAAGATCTTTGGCTGCTATTTTTAAAATTTTCATGTGAATTACTCCTACTAATTACGCAATATATGTTTTTATATGTGTATTATACCACTATAAATGCAATTATTCAAGGATAAAAACGGAAATCACGGTTTTAGATGTAAAAACAAACGATTTTGAAATACAGAATAATCTATATAACGCTGTTTGCCATAAATACTTTCATTGAAAATTATAGCCCAAAAAGGCGGAAATGTTCAATGAAACCGTCCTGTTATTTTAATTTAGCTACAAAAAACAAAATTCATCAACCACAGGGTAGATAATGGGACAGTGGTTTTCGGTATAATATAGTTGACAGATGGGAACATCGGGCAAAAATAAAATTTTATCAAAATATCAAAATGTCAGTCCAGCGGTGATATGTCAAAAGATAAAAGATTAAAAAGGCATATATTTTTGCATATATCTCATAAATGCAAAAAACACCCACCTAAACCCTGTCGACCAAATTTTTAAAAAATGAGCAGGGCGTAGCTCGTCGGCAAGCAGACCGAATCTACTTTGCCGGACAGTATAAGCGGTTGTCTTTCAGCAGACGAAAGACTAAACGCACAAATTTATGGGCAGTTAAAGCGAGAGCACGTTTGTGTTGGCATCTGTTTACCTCTTTGTATTTGAGGTGGTAGAAGTCGCTGTATTCCTTGTCGCATCTTACAAGAGAAAATGCAGCTTCACACAGATAATACTTTGAAAATCAATTGCCGGATGGAATGAGCCTTGTAACTTCGGTCTCAAAGCCACCGGACCGGTGTTGTTTCCAGGCAAGACCTGCATATTTGGCAAGTGCACCAGTAAAGGTGGTTTTTTAACCACCTTTTTTATTTTTTGCCAAAATTACTTAAAATGCCTTAAAAGTGGCTTAAACACTGGGTTTTTGAGATTTCAAAAATTCAGTTGAGTAATTTTAAATTAAGTTAAAACAAGATAAAATGCAGTCAAACTTACTGTCAAACTTACTGTCATTTTAGTTTGCCTGCTGATTTTAAGGAAACAAGATAATATATTTTTAAAATTTATTACACCGTGGCACAAAGATTTTTTACTCGCAAATTTCAAAAACGAACTGTATAACATGACTGCAATATCCCAAAACTGCCAATGCATAAAACTTTGAGCATGCTAAAAAATCAATATTTTTTTGTTTAAGGGTTGGGCAAATGAATGAAATGTTTAGTATAATATTATTGATAGGTAAAAATGTCAGAGAAATCGATTGCATTTTTGCAGATTCCCTTTGATCAAGTTAGCTTTTGAAAAAATAGCCCTGAAAGCAACTTGTCAAAAATTAGTAAATTATATATCGGAGGTTATATTATGAAAAAGATTTATCTCGTTGCTAGACAGAATGTTCATAGTGTTGCTAAACATGAATTACATGATGATAAAGGTCTTGAATGTTTGGATGGAATTCGTTACGGCAAACCAAAATATATTGACGATAATATAAATCCGCTCTCGGTTGCAGATGACTTAAAGCTTGAATTTGAAAATGATAATGTAGAATGGTATGCAGCCAAATATTCAATTCGTTTTGAAGATGGCAGTGAAATTGAAATTTAAAGATAAGTATAAAGGCTGAGGATATTTGCTCCTCAGCTTTTTGTTTATTCAAGTGCTAATATTTTATAGATTTCGTATAACAAAATACACAAAAAAGTGATTAAAAAAGCAGGTATTATAAATAATTTTATTGAATTAGACATGGTGATGTGATATAATTAAACTTATAATTGTAACTTTATACATAAATAATAATCGAATACAAATCATTGAGAGGAAAGGAAAATAGAAATGGCTCAAAAAAGTAACGCCAATATCGGCTTTGAAAAACAAATATGGGACGCAGCGTGTGTCCTTTGGGGACATATCCCCGCAGCAGAATACAGAAAGGTTATCGTAGGTCTTATTTTCCTGCGCTATATTTCAAGTGCTTTTGAAAAGCGCTATCAGCAGCTTGTTGATGAGGGCGACGGCTTTGAAGATGACAGAGACGCTTATGCGGAGGATAATATCTTCTTCGTGCCGGAGGACGCTCGTTGGAGCAAAATTGCTTCGTCTGCTCATACTCCCGAAATCGGTACAGTTATCGACGACGCTATGAGAGCCATCGAAAAAGAAAATACAACCCTTAAAAATGTGCTTCCTAAAAATTACGCAAGTCCTGATTTGGACAAGCGTGTTTTGGGCGATGTTGTTGACCTGTTCACTAATATGGATATGGGCGACACCGAGGAAAGCAAAGACCTGCTCGGCAGAACTTATGAGTATTGTATTCAGCAGTTCGCCGCATATGAAGGTGTTAAGGGTGGCGAGTTCTACACTCCTGCAAGTATTGTTAAAACAATCGTTGCTATCTTAAAGCCGTTCAAAAACTGCCGTGTATATGACCCTTGTTGCGGTTCGGGCGGTATGTTCGTGCAGAGTGCAAAGTTCATTCAGGCACACAGCGGCAAGCGTAGCGAAATCGCCGTTTACGGTCAGGAGTCCAATGCCGACACTTGGAAAATGGCTAAAATGAATATGGCTATTCGAGGTATTGATGCCGATTTCGGTCCGTATCAGGCAGATACATTTTTCAATGACCTACACAAGACCTTGAAAGCCGACTTTATTATGGCAAATCCGCCTTTCAACCTTTCCAACTGGGGACAGGAAAAGCTCAAAGAAGATGTTCGTTGGAAATACGGGACACCGCCTGCCGGCAATGCCAACTATGCGTGGATTCAGCATATGATACACCACCTTGCACCGAATGGAAAAATCGGTCTTGTACTTGCTAACGGTGCGTTGTCCTCTCAGTCCAGCGGAGAGGGAGAAATTAGAAAGAACATTATTCAGGCTGACCTTGTGGAAGGTATCGTCGCTCTGCCGACTCAGCTCTTTTACAGCGTTACCATTCCTGTTACCCTTTGGTTTATTACCAAGAACAAAAAGCAAAAAGGCAAAACCCTGTTTATTGACGCCCGCAAGATGGGTTATATGGTTGACCGTAAGCACAGAGATTTTACCGATGAGGATATTCAAAAGCTGGCAGATACATTTACGGCATTCCAAGAAGGTACGCTTGAAGATGTCAAAGGCTTCTGTGCGGTTGCCGACCTTCAGGAAATCGAAAAGCAGGACTTCATTTTGACACCGGGCAGATATGTGGGTATTGAAGAAGTCGAGGACGACGGAGAGCCGTTTGAAGAAAAGATGACTCGCCTTACTTCTGAGCTTTCAGTGATGTTTGCAAAGTCTCACGAACTGGAGGACGAAATCCGTAAGAAACTGGGGGCGATTGGGTATGAAGTTTAAGCTTTCTGATGTAATGGATTTAATTGGTGGCGGCACTCCAAAGACCAGTAAACCTGAGTATTGGAATGGAACTATTCCGTGGCTATCAGTTAAAGATTTTAACAATGGTTTTCGATATGTTTATGAGACAGAAAAAACGATAACAGAATTAGGTTTGGAAAACTCATCGACTAAACTTTTGCAAAAAGGTGATGTGATTATTTCTGCAAGAGGAACAGTTGGTGAAATTGCTACAATTCCTTTTCCAATGGCTTTTAATCAGTCCTGTTATGGGCTTAGAGCAATAAGCGGAATAGTTACAAGTGATTATCTGTATTACCTAATAAAGCACAATGTTTCGGTGTTAAAAAAGAATACTCACGGTTCGGTGTTTGATACCATAACACGAAATACTTTTGACAATATCGAAGTTGAAATTCCAAGTATCATAACACAAGAAAAGATAGCTTCAATATTAAGCGATTATGATGAAAAAATTGAACTGAACAATACGATAAACAATAATTTAGCGGCTTAGATTTCGACATTGGAAACATCTAATTCACCGGACATTAGTTTTGGTAATAGGGTGTCACGCAAAGAAGCAAGATGCTGATTTTCCTTCTTAAGCTGTAGGCGCTGCTCAAACATTGGAGCAACCGTACATTCAAATTTTTTTACGATGGTTTCATCGACCGGAAAATCAATTTCAAAAGAGTTGATGTCGCTTTGATTGAAACCTGCCTGAGCACTTCTGCCACCTTTATTATTTATTCCTTCGTAAAATGTACGAGAAGATAAATAGCAACGCAAAAATTCTCTGAAAAAGGATTTTTTGGGAAACACCTTTGCGAGGGCGACATTATAAGCTCCGTTAATTCCGAAACATATACGTCCAAGAGAAGCACCATATCGGGCTATCATTATATCGTGCTCCTCACAAAGTTTGTTTTTAGGCGAGTCGGGAATATATGTTATATGGCTGTCTGTATCATAATCTCTAATTTGGACAAAGCGTATGTACCCATCTCTTTCACTAAAAACGAATTCCGATGCGGGCGGTTGGCTTCCACCAGCATAATCCATTAAGTCTGATAACGAAATGTGTTTTGTGTCAATATCTGAATGTATGCAGAAGATGTTTTCATACAAAGCCTGCGCTTGTTGCTCTAAATTATTGTTTATTGAATTGAAAGGAGGTTGTGGGTGAGTGAATAATGACTACTGTAAATGCAGGCACATCAAGTCAATAACTACAGAAGAAGGAGATTTTGGCTACTGGGATGTTTGTTGTCAATGTGGCAAGCGTATTGAAAATGGTTTCCACTACTATAATCATTATGATGGCGAAGATCACGATGATATAGATATTTGGAATGATTGAGTTTACATACCCATAACTTCCGTGGGTGGCGGAAGTTAATGTCGGGGGACTTCCGCCCCATAGTCGTTCTCTAAAAATAAACATAAGGAGAATTGACTATGAAACAAAATTTAATCAAAGATATTGTTCAAGGAATGTTACCGTACTTAAACAATGCACAAAGCGAAAAGCTGCAAGAGGTGTTGAAATACACCCTTGCAAGATATGATGTAACAGAAACCAAACAGCAGGAGAATAACTCGGGACAGAACTATGTGGAGCTGTTCCTATCGGCAAAGCGAATTGAGGGCTGTTCCGAGAAATCTATTAAATACTACAAAGCAACTATCGAAATGATGATTGAAACCGTCGGAAAAAGCATTAAGCATATTGAAACCGACGACATAAGGCGATACCTGACCGAGTATCAGGAAAAGAAAAAATCAAGCAAGGTTACGATTGACAATATCCGCCGTATTCTTTCAAGCTTCTTTTCGTGGCTTGAGGACGAGGACTATATACTGAAAAGTCCTGTAAGGCGAATACATAAGGTTAAAACCGGCACAAACATTAAAGAAACATACTCCGATGAAGCGTTGGAGCTTATGAGAGATAACTGCACCGAAACGAGAGATTTGGCGATGATTGATATGTTAGCTTCAACGGGTATGCGTGTCGGTGAAATGGTGTTACTCAACAGAAATGATATTGATTTTAACGAGCGAGAATGTATCGTGTTCGGTAAGGGAAACAAAGAACGAGTGGTCTATTTTGACGCTCGCACAAAGATACATTTGCAGAACTATTTGGAGAACAGGACGGACGATAATCCGGCGCTGTTTGTGTCGTTGAAATCACCGCACGAAAGGCTGAAAATCGGCGGTGTTGAGGTTCGCCTGAGAGAATTTGGAAAGCAATTAGGTATTAACAAGGTACACCCGCACAAGTTCAGGCGTACGCTTGCAACCGTAGCAATAGATAAGGGAATGCCCATTGAGCAGCTTCAACAGCTCTTGGGGCATAGAAAGATAGATACGACCTTGCAGTATGCAATGGTAAAGCAGAGTAATGTTAAGATTGCTCACCGAAAATACATTGGATAGAGAGGAAAACGAATATGGCTGAATGGCAGACAGTTCGACTTGGAGAAATAGTTAAGACTAATCAAAGCACATATTCTCCAAAAGAAAATTGGCAGTTTGTAAATTACTTGGATACCGGAAATATCACAATGAATAAAATTGATGAAATTCAGAATATTAACACGGCTAAAGATAATCTGCCAAGCAGAGCAAGAAGAAAGGTTAAAACAAATAGCATTATCTACTCGACTGTAAGACCAAACCAATTACACTATGGAATTATCAAGAAACAGCCTGATAACTTCTTAGTATCGACAGGTTTTACAGTAATTGATGTTAATTACGACAAGGCTGTGCCTGATTTCATTTATTATGCTTTGACCAAACAAGAGGTCACAGAACAACTTCAAGCTATTGCTGAACAAAGTGTATCAGCGTATCCTTCTCTAAAACCTTCGGATATAGAAAATTTGGAGCTTATGCTTCCTGATAAAAAAACGCAGGAAAGAATTGTTGCTATACTAAGGTCGATAGACGAAAAAATTAAAGAGAATAATGCGATAAACAATAATTTAGAGCAGCAATATATCTCTATAGTTGACAATTTGTTATCAAAATTAACCCAATATAAAATATATTCTCTTTTAGAAGTAGCGGATTGTCAAAATGGTAGGGCATTTTACAAAGAAGGATACGACCCAAATGGTGCTTTTGTAATAGACTTGGGGAACGTAAATACTTCTGGAAATTTCGTTCGTACTGCTGCTGATAAGTATATTTCATTGGATAGATACAAAGAGCCTAAACTTGAGAAATATCGTGTTTATAAAAACGATATTGTAATGGTTATGACCGACCGTAAAAGCACTATGGAATTACTAGGAAAGGTCGGCAAAATATACAAAGATGGGTATTATCTTCTTAATCAACGAATGTATCGTATTCGTGCAAAGAAAGGAATAAATACGAACTATCTATATGCTTGTCTAAATTCAACAGAAACAAGTAATTTTCTCAAAAGAAAAGCTCTTGGAAGTGTCCAAAAATATGTCAATACAGGCGAAATAAATAGTATAGAAATAAAAGTTCCTTCTTCTGAAAAAATGGAAGAAATAGCATCTATCCTTGATCCAATTTTTTCACAAATGGAGTCGAATATTTTGGAAAATGAATCATTAAACGAATTACGCGATATTCTTTTGCCCAAGCTTATGTCAGGCGAGATTGATGTCTCCGACATCGACATTTAAGCCGCTAAATTATTGTTTATAAAGATAGGAGAGTTAGAAATGAATAGGTTTGATAACGAAGATAAGATAATATCTCAATTTCAGAAAGTCAATGACAATGAGGTTATGTTTGCTACTCAGTCAGAGACGATTGAAAGCGTTTATTTATCAATTCATACAAAAGCCTTATGGAGCAATTGGATAAATAGTTCCGGTAAGTCTGACCCGCCACCTGATTACTATTCGCCTAAAGACGAGCTGATGATGGATGTTATGCGAGTTGACGACCACGCTTTTGTAGATAAAAAGGGAAAAATTCAAAATCCGACAAACGCCGGAGAAAGCAAGCTTTATAAAGAACTTAAAGAAAGTGGCATACAAGAAATATTTCCTAATGCAGAACTTATAGTTAATGCCAAAACACTTTTGCCGTCAGAGCAAGACCATAACTATTTGTTCTACAAGTCAAACTTTGAACGAATAGTTTCCGAACATATAAAAAAGCTTCCGTTTTACCAAAGCAACCATATCGGTTACAAAACCGTTTTGTTTGTTATGGATGAGTCCTCTGCGTATCTTCAATGTGAAAGCAATAAGCCGAATATGGATGAAGTACACGAAGGCGAAATGATAGCAGGAAAACCGCACTTGTTCTTTTGGGACGAAAACTTCGTAAATGTCTTTTTACATAGCGGTATTGATTACTTGATTTGGTACGCACCATACAAACTGCTCAGAACCTCACAAGGATTTTTTGAACTTCCTAAGGTTGTGATGTTTGACTGTAAAACCGGAAACTACGATAATTTAATCAAGTATAACGAAGAAAGAATATGCAGCTCCGAGCTGTAAAAAAGGAGAAATGAAAATGCCGGTATTATATACCGAAGCCGATTATGAAAATTCAGTAATCGAGCTGTTCAGAAATGATTTGGGATACGAGTACGCATACGGTCCCGATATTGAAAGAGACTTTTACAGTCCGTTATATGAGGAAGTTCTGCTTGACTCTCTGTACCGTTTGAACAGAGGGTTACCTGATGACGCAATTCAGGACGCCTTATTCAAGCTCAAAAACTTTGAAAACGGAGAACTGGTGCAGAAAAATGCTGTTTTTATGGACTATCTGCAAAACGGTATCCCTGTTAGGTATTTTGTTGACGGTGAGGAGCGTTCCTCTATCGTCTATCTTGTTGACTACAAAAATCCCGACAATAACTCCTTTATCGTAGCAAATCAATGGACTTTTATTGAGAACAGCAATAAACGCCCCGATGTAATTCTCTTTCTGAACGGCTTGCCGGTTGTATTGGTTGAGCTGAAATCTCCGTCCCGTGAAGAAACGGACGCTTCCGAAGCGTACAGGCAGCTCCGTAACTATATGCAGGAAATCCCATCAATGTTTGTATATAACGCCATCTGTGTTATGAGCGACCAGTTGACCTCCAAAGCGGGTACGATCACCTCCGGTGAAGACCGCTTTATGGAGTGGAAAACAAAATATGGCGACTATGAAAACACACAGTATGCCCAGTTTGATACTTTCTTTGAGGGTATGTTCCAAAAAGAAAGACTGCTGGATATTATTAAAAACTTTATTTGCTTTTCTAACGAGGGTATCAATTCGTTTAAGATACTCGCAGGGTATCATCAATACTTTGCAGTCAGAAAAGCGATTGAATCCACAAAGCATGCTACCGTTACCGATGGTAAGGGAGGCGTATTTTGGCATACCCAAGGCAGCGGAAAATCGCTGTCTATGGTGTTCTATGCTCATTTGTTGCAAGAAGCGTTGGACAGCCCAACGATTGTTGTTATCACAGACAGAAACGACCTTGACGACCAGCTTTACGGTCAGTTTGCAAAGTGCAAAGACTTTTTAAGGCAAGAGCCAATGCACGCCGAGAGCAGAGAAAACTTGAAATCTCTCCTTGCCGGCAGACAGGCAAATGGCATTATTTTTACCACTATGCAAAAGTTTGAGGAGTCGCACGAAGCGTTATCCGAACGCCACAACATTGTGGTTATGGCAGACGAAGCGCACCGTGGACAATACGGACTGACCGAAACCGTGGACGCTAAAACCGGTAAGGTAAAAATCGGTACAGCTCGTATTATCCGCAACACCTTGCCTAACGCTACATATATCGGTTTTACAGGCACGCCTATTTCTTCAAAAGACCGCAGCACCCGTGAGGTATTCGGTGACTATATTGACATTTACGATATGACTCAGGCGGTTGAGGACGGAGCAACCCGCCCTGTCTATTACGAAAGCCGTGTAATCAAGCTCAATCTTGACGAAGCAACCCTGCGGATGATTGATACCGAGTATGATATTATGTCTGCCAATGCCGACGAAGAAGTTATCGAAAAGAGTAAGCGTGAACTTGGTCAGATGGAAGCAATACTCGGCAACGATAACACCATAAATTCGCTTGTAAGCGATATACTCGACCACTACGAGAACAACAGAGAAAACCTGCTGACAGGTAAAGCAATGATTGTTGCTTACTCTCGCCCTATCGCTATGAAAATTTACAAGCGTATTTTAGAGCTGCGCCCAGCTTGGACGGAAAAGGTTGCGGTTGTAATGACTTCCGGCAACAATGACCCGGAAGAATGGCGTGAAATAATCGGAAACAAGCACCACAAAAACGAGCTTGCAAAGAAATTCAAAGACAACAACAGTCCGCTTAAAATCGCAATCGTTGTAGATATGTGGCTCACAGGCTTTGATGTGCCGTCCCTTGCCACTATGTATGTTTACAAGCCGATGTCGGGACACAATCTTATGCAGGCTATCGCCCGTGTAAACCGTGTATTCCGTGACAAAGAGGGTGGTCTTGTTGTTGACTATGTAGGAATTGCTACAGCACTTAAAAAGGCAATGAACGATTACACTGCCCGTGATAAAAAGAATTACGGCGACACCGATGTAGCAAAGGTTGCATATCCTGAATTTCTTAAGAAGTTAGATGTGTGCCGAGATAAATTTCACGGATACGATTACTCCAAGTTCAAAAACGGAACAGACCTTGAAAGAGCAAAAACAATCAGCGGTGCTGTCAACTTTATTATGGGCAGAGAAAAGGTTGATGATAAAGATTCTTTCGTAAAAGAAGCCCTTATGCTTCATCAGGCATTATCTCTCTGTTCTTCTTTGGTTGATGAGGACAGCAGATTTGAAGCGGCGTTCTTCGAGTCTGTGCGTGTACTGGTTCTCAGATTGACGAATACCGGTGTGGACAAAAAGATTTCTCTGCCGGAAATGAACGCAAGAATAAACGAGCTTTTGAAGCAGAGTATCAAAAGCGACGGAGTTATCAATCTTTTCTCGGATATTAAGGAAGAATTTTCTTTGTTTGACCCGAAATTTCTTGAAGAAGTCGCAAATATGAAGGAAAAGAACCTTGCTGTTGAGTTGCTTAAAAAACTTATTGCAGAACAGGTTTCAGTATATCGAAGAACTAATGTGGTTAAATCCGAGAAATTCAGCGAGATTATGCAGCGTTCGCTCAATGCATATTTGAACGGTATGCTGACCAATGAAGAAGTCATTGAAGAAATGCTGAAGCTGGCAAAGCAAATTGCGGCAGCGCAAAAAGAGGGCGAAGAACTCGGACTTACTGCCGATGAACTTGCTTTCTACGACGCTTTGACTAAGCCACAGGCAATTAAAGATTTTTACGAAAATGACGAGTTAATTGCAATTACAAAAGAACTTGCCGATACTCTCCGCAAAAACAAGACGATTGATTGGCAAAAACGAGAGTCCGCAAGAGCAAAAATGCGTATGCTTATCAAAAAGCTCCTGAAAAAGCACAAGTATCCCCCGGAAGGTATGGATGACGCAGTTCAAACAGTTATGACCCAATGCGAGCTTTGGACTGATAATGTAATGGAAGTGTAAACAGACATAAAAGTAAGCCCCAATTTACAAAAATAGGTTTATGGAACCGATATTTTGCTTATTGCAATACGGAATATTGTGAAAAATTGTAAATAACTATTGCAATATTTTTATGAATGTGATATTATCTAGGTATTCTCCTTGTTACCTAAGTTGTTAAGAAAAATCAATTAAAAGATTAAATCGGCGAAAAGCTAGATCAAATGTAAAACTTTGAATTTGAATTAAGATGAAACGGTGCTGAAACATTGCACTGAAGTAGATGATTTTAAGTCATTTTTGAGTTCCTTGGGTAGTGTACCCTTTTTTACTCGAAATCAATGAAAATTAAATAGAAACATAATCGACTATGTTATATTCGATTATTAAAGACGAAAGAGTACAATTTTGATTTGTGCTCTTTTTTGTTTGCAAAACTAACACGAGAACCCTTCCATACGAGGGTTAAATGGTATAAATACTGTATGGAAATAAATCATTTATAACCGACCGATAACATAAATCATGTTATAGGTTAAAGAGAAAATTTAGTAATCAGCACTAATGTTTAGTGCCTATAAAAAGTCCGTGATGACAGGACTTAAAAAAGTCATCAAAAAATTATCTTATATTAAGGAGGTTATATTATGCAATATAAATTTAAAAATTTAGTTACCGTATGGATATTGTGTTTTGATGCAGTAGTATGCAAAACAGCAAAAATATTACATCTAAAGATGTTAAAACAAACGGGAGTGAAACCTTTGGTAATGTTGTAAAAACTATTATGAGAAATAATGGTATCACTTGGGAGGATATCAAGTTGATAACCGAATTTTCAAATGATACCATTAACAGTTTGATCAATCATTACGACATCACTTTCGGAAGACTTAAGGTGTTTCGTTTTATGTTTGCATTAGCGTTATATATTGATGTAGATATAATCTATTCATTGTTAACTAAAGCCGGAATATGCAGAACAGACACCGTAATATCGAATACAGCGTATAAGATATTAGAAGAGATTCCCGAATACCTTAATGAGGGTAAGAATGAGCTTGATCCTATTCAATATGCTATTGAAAAAGTAAATAGTTATATTGACAATAAGATAGAGAATGATAGATTAGCTCGAATGCTTAAGCTTCATTAAGATATTATGGTTAGGGCAGATTGCAGTATTTTGCAGTGTGCCTTATTTTTTTAACAATTTGTGCTTTTGCAAAATTAACAGTTTTTACATTTGTCAATCCGGTAAATCGGAGTGACTGATAAAAATCAGAAATGTATAATATAGCCATCATCGATGATAATTTATTATTTGAAAGGATTTTAAAAATGAACATTAACTTAATTGCGATTGATGCCAACAAGACAATCGGCAAAAATCCTGTGCTTGTAGATGTTGCACCTGCGTATGTCTATGAGAACGGCAAAAGAACAGGTGAGGTCAGCGGATTTAAATACACCGTTGCCTTGCCTGATAAGGCTTTTGAAAAGCTGACGATCAAGATTGACGGCGAAAACAGACTTTCTGATTTTATTGAATGGTCAGAAAATATGCTCAGTAAGGAATGTTTTGAAATTGTACTCGGCGAAGGCTATTCGGGACGGGTAAGCGTAAATATATCCAAAATTCCGCATATGCTTATCGGCAGTTCAACAGGTTCAGGTAAGAACATTTTACTCAAACTTGTTTTAATGCAGTGTGTTAAAAAAGGTGCAAAAATCTATATTGCAGATTTTAAAGGCGGTGTGGATTTTCCGAATGTTTGGCACAAGAAATGTTGTTTACTGACTGACGAAGAAACTCTTCTCAAGGTGCTTATTGATGTAACAACTGAGCTGAAAAGGAGAAAACAGATTTTGCGTAATGCCGCTTTTGCAAATATTGATGAGTACAATCGCAATACAGAGAAAAAACTTCAAAGAATTATTTTTGCGTGTGATGAAATTGCAGAGGTGCTTGATAAAACAGGACTGACAAAGCAACAGAAGGATGAGATTTTAAAAATCGAATCAGAACTTTCTCTTATAGCAAGACAAGGCAAAGCCTTTGGAATACACCTAGTACTTGCAACGCAAAGACCTGATGCAGGAATTCTTAACGGTCAGATACGCAACAACATTGACACAAGAATTTGCGGCAGAGCGGATAACGTGTTATCGCAGATTATTCTTGACAGTACAGATGCAGCAGATTTGATTGCAAAGTCTTCACAAGGTCGTTTTCTTACGAACAGCGGAAAAATATTTCAAGCGTATTGGTTTGATGAAAATATTTTGTAGAACAGATTGGAGGTGAAACTATGAGTGACAGCGAAAAAAGAGGAATCCTCGATAATTACAGCGATGTACTTACTGCTGTGGATCTGATGAGCATTCTTCATACAGGAAGAACTCTGACTTACAAAATGCTCAATGACGGTACAATCAAATCCGTAAGAGCCGGACGGCGATATATTATTCCTAAGAAATACCTTGAAGAATTTCTTGATGCTTCAACAAACAAAACTGAATAATTATTGAAACACTTGAAAAGACTGTCCGTGCAAATTGAAAACAGCATTACGCATTGACCCGACCCCCAAAAGTTAGACCTAAAAAATCTAACTTTGGAGGTCGGTATTT
>ENA-OPCX01000713-OPCX01000713.1-human-gut-metagenome-genome-assembly--contig:-NODE-713-length-15949-cov-3.743929_pt1 | contig 15949 bp, 9 predicted proteins | sample MGYA00241570_ERZ501491 | MGnify/ENA primary metagenome ERZ501491 (study PRJEB25962, sample SAMEA2042620) | human gut metagenome | biome: human gut; feature: human-associated habitat; material: faeces... | reverse complement strand
CCGGTGGTTAACGCATCGTCCAGCTCAATGAACTTGAACTCCCAGCTGCACCACAGGATGATCTCTTCCGACAGGCGGGACAGATGCATCATGCAGGTGGCCATGGCGCTGGTCAGCTCAATGCAGAAATCGCGGTCAGATACGCCATCAATCGAGTTGCCGCAGGGAGCAGCAAAGCCCAGCTCCTGTGCCGTATAAAAACGGTCCAGCGGGTAGGTGGTGCCAGCCAGCGCGCCGCTGCCCAGCGGGCACTGTGCGTCCATGCGGGCGGTGGCATCCTCAAAGCGCTGCAGATCCCGCAGCAGCATGGAGGCGTAGGCCATCAGAGCGTGGCCAAAGGTGATGGGCTGGGCACGCTGCAGATGGGTGTAGCCGGGCATGACGGCGGTGGTGTTCTCACCGGCCTTTTTGCACAGCACCCGCACCAGCTCCACGATGTAGGCCTGCAGGGTGTGGCTGTAGTCCCGCAGGGTCAGGCGGATATCCAGCGCCACCTGATCGTTGCGGCTGCGGCCGGTGTGCAGCCGTTTGCCCGCATCGCCGATGCGGGCGGTGAGGGTCTGCTCCACAAAGGTGTGCACATCCTCGGCACCCGGGTCGATCTCCAGCCTGCCGGCTGCCAGATCGTCGGCGATGGAAGCCAGACCGTTGAGGATGTCCTCACAGTCCTTTTCCGAGATGATGCCCTGCTTTGCCAGCATGGCGGCGTGCACGCCGCTGCCGCGCATATCCTGCGCGATCATGCGCTGATCGAACCGGATGGAGGAGTTGAAGTCGTTCACGCGGGAATCCACGGCCTTGGAAAAACGGCCCTTCCAGAGTTGTTCTGCCATAAAATTGTCCTCTTTTTATCTACCTCTAAAAACGGCAAAGCCGCCGCAGGGGAAAACGCTCCTGCGGCGGTGCCGCCGGCAACGATGCCGGTTGGATGGAACTTCCGTGTGAAAGTGTGAAAACACACGAAAGGGAAGATGTTACAACTGCTTACTTGACCTCCGGCCAGTTCTTGGACAGCTTTGCGCGCTCCTTGATGGACAGGCCGAACAGGTTGATGAAGCCTGTTGCATCGGCCTGATTGTAGTCCTCGTCCTCACCGAAGGAAGCGGTCTGCTCGTCGTACAGGGTGTAGGGAGAGGTGACGCCGGCGTTGATCATGTTGCCCTTGTAGAGCTTGAGCTTCACGTCGCCGGTAACGGTCTTTTCCAGACTGTCGGCAAAGGCGTCCAGAGCCTCGCGCAGCGGGGTGAACCACTGGCCGTTGTAAACGATATCGGCGTACTTCTGGGCCAGCTGAGCCTTGAAGTGAGAGCTTTCCTTATCCAGAGTGATGGTCTCCAGCACATTGATGGCCTTGTACAGGATGGCACCGCCGGGGGTCTCGTACACGCCGCGGCTCTTCATGCCCACCAGACGGTTCTCCACGATATCCAGCAGGCCGATGCCGTTCTCGCCGCCCAGCTTGTTCAGGTATTCCACAAGCTCCACAGCGCCCATCTCCTTGCCGTCCACGGCGGTGGGGATGCCCTTTTCAAAGTGGATGGTCACATAGGTGGGCTTATCGGGAGCCTGCTCGGGGCTGATGCCCAGCTCCAGGAAGCCGGGCTTGTTGTACTGCGGCTCGTTGGCGGGGCTTTCCAGATCCAGACCCTCGTGGCTCAGGTGCCACAGGTTCTTATCCTTGGAGTAGTTGGTCTCGCGGTTGATCTTCAGCGGGATGTGATGTGCCTCGGCATAGTCGATCTCTTCGTCACGGCTCTGGATATCCCACTCACGCCACGGAGTGATGATCTTCAGGTCCGGTGCAAAGTGCATGATGGCCAGTTCAAAGCGCACCTGATCATTGCCCTTGCCGGTGCTGCCGTGGCACACGGCATCTGCACCCTCGGCGCGGGCGATCTCCACCACACGCTTTGCCAGAATGGGCCGTGCAAAGCTGGTGCCCAGCAGATAGCCCTCGTAATCGGCCCCGGCCTGCATGGTGGGGATGACGTAATCCTCCACAAATTCATCGGTCAGATCTTCTACGTACAGCTTGGAAGCACCGCTTGCCTTGGCGCGCTCTTCCAGACCTTCCAGCTCGCCCTTCTGGCCCACATTGCCGCACACTGCAATGACCTCGCAGTTGTTGTAATGCTCTTTCAGCCATGGGATGATAATGGAAGTATCCAGACCGCCGGAATAGGCCAGCACGACCTTTTTGATCTCAGACATAAGAACAGCCTCCGTTCAAGCCACTTTATACTTTTGAATTCCCTCTTGCAATTTTTGATTGCGGTGTTATTATACTAGCAAGCAGAGAATGTGTAAAAAGTATCCTGCACATGGTCACGATACAAAATTGACATGAAAGAAGGCACGCCGCTATGTATGTGGACTGGGAATATTACAAAATCTTTTATTATGTCGCGAAATATCAGAATTTCACCAAAGCCGCGCGGGTGCTGGGCAACAACCAGCCCAACATCACCCACTCGATGAACCGGCTGGAAAGCCAGCTGAATTGCGTACTGTTCATCCGCTCCAACCGCGGCGTTACCCTTACCCCGGAGGGTGAACTGCTTTACTCCCGCATTGCATCTGCGGCGGTGCAGATCCAGGATGCAGAAGAAGAGCTGAGCGCCAGCGCCACGCTGGAACACGGTGCGATCAGCATCAGCGCTACCGAAACTGCGCTGAACATCTACCTTGCAGAAAAGCTGCGCGCCTTCCACACGGACTATCCCGGCATCCGCCTGCGCATCTCCAACCACTCCACGCCGCAGGCTTTGCAGGCCGTGAAAAACGGCGAGGTGGATTTTGCCGTCATCACCACCCCTGCCGAAGTGGAAAGCGGCCTGAAAATGGTGGAGTTGAAGCCCTTTTATGAGGTGCTTGTGGGCGGCAGGACCTTTACTGCCCTTGCCAGCCAGAACCTTTCACTGAAGGAGCTGAACAATTATCCGCTGATCTCCCTGAGCGACGAAAGCATGACCCGCGCCTTTTACCGGCAGTTCTTTCTGGATCACGGTGCGGTGTTGAAGCCAGATACCGAGGCTGCCACCACCGACCAGATGCTGACCCTTGTCAAAAGTGAGCTGGGCATTGCGTTCCTGCCCCAGTCCATGGCACAGGATGCACTGGCCCGCGGTGAGATCGTGCAGCTGCATCTGCAGGAGATCATCCCTCAGCGCTCCATCTGCCTTGTGTACGACCATCACCGCCCGCTGAACACGGCAGCCCGCAAGTTCCAGCAGATGCTGACCAAGGCGGCCCCCAAACGCCCGGAACACAGATAACTGTTGGGCCTTTCCCTGCAAACTGATCTATACGGGACTGTTGCAAAATAGCTTTCTGAAAAAACAATGCACAAAACCCGGAACCTTTTCACAGCCAAAACGGCTTAAAAAAGGCTCCGGGTTTTTGATTTTGTGCTATTTCTTTGTGCAAGTTGCTATCACATTTTTATTTTGCAACAGTCCCCTGTTTTATTTTTACTTTTCCTGGATCTGTTTGCCGGTGAGGTGCTCAATGGTGATCTCGTAAAGCTGCACGGCCTTGATGTACAGCGCAATTTCCTTTTCCACCTCTTCCTTGCCGGGGTAATACTTCATGCCAAGCTCCCGCACGCGGGCCTTGGTAGCAGCGGCATCGTCGATCAGATGGCAGCGGCCAAACACCACGGTGCTCTGCACATAAGGTGCCCAGTCGCCCGGCTCAAAGTGTTCGTTGCCGTAAACGGTAAAGCATACCTTATCGTTCTGTTTCAGCGCGTCCACCTTCTGGCCGGACTTTGCACCGTGGAAGTAGATTTTGTCGTGCTCCTGATCGTAGTAATAATTCACCGGGATCGCAAAGGGATAGCCGTCGTCACCGTTCACTGCCAGCACGCCCCGCCGGGACTGCTGCAGCAGGTGCTTTGCAGCTTCTTCCGGGATGGCGCGGCTGGCTCTTCTCATGGGTCTGAACATTTTTGTTTCCTCCATGTATCGCAGGTTTGCGGTGCGCACTCATGCACCCTTGATAATGCGGATGAGGGTCTTATCCAGCTGGATGGTGCGGTTCCACGGGTTCAGGATGACCCCGCTGATCTCCTTTACCGTAAGCGCTGCATCAAACAGCTTGTCCATATCCACAAGAAAGGTGGACTGCACCGGCTCGGCTCCCTTCATTTCCTCGTCAAAGCTGGTGAATGCATACCACCAGCTTGCGCCATCGGCCGTCCGGATGGCCCGCAGCTGCATCTGTTCACTGCCCAAATTGGGCTCCACCGCCACGACAAGCTGGCCATGCTCCTTTATGCGCCGCCGGATCACGGTAAGGGTGTGGGCCAGCTGTTCCTGTGTGGGCTCCTGCTGCAGGGCGGCTACCGCCTGCTCGATCTTTTCGTTGCCGTTCAGGCCCTTGTCTCTGGGTTGATTCATTGAAGTTGGTTCCTTTCTATTGCATTTTGGCAGAGGGAATAAGCGCAGTTCATCACAGCAGCAGATCGAACAGACCGATCATTACCGGCATAGACACAATGGAAAGCAGAGTGGTCAGCACATACAGCGCGCTGGAATGCGCCGCATCGCGGTCATAGAGCTGAGCCATGGAGGTAACAGTAGCACAGGCAGGGGTGATGGCGGCAAGGTAGACCGTCATCAGGATGTTCTTGCCGTCGGCCACCCAGCTGGATGCATGGCAGACCCACAGCAGCACCAGAACCACCAGCGGGCATACCACCAGACGCAGCACTGTGGGCAGATAGTTGCGGCGGGTGCAGAACACCTCCCGCAGCGGCTTTTCTGCAATGGCCATACCGGCCAGCAGCATGCCCATCGGTCCCATCATGTTGCCCACTGTGCTCATGGTATTCTGCAGCGGTGCAGGCAGCACCACACGGAACCAGTACAGCAGTGCACCGGCTGCAATGGCGATCATGTTGATATTGGTGAGCACCTTTTTCCAGTCCAGCGCACTGCTGCCCTGCAAAAGGGAACTGGCGTGGGTCCACAGCAGCACCAGCTGCACAATGATGAATGCGCAGGAGTAAATGACATACGCATCGCCCATCAGAGCCTTGACCAACGGGATCACCAGTGCAGCGGCGTTGCTGTAGATCACATTCACCTGCTCCACGGCATCCAGCTTGAGCGGGCGGCTCAACAGGGCGCTGAGCACCAGCAGCACTACATGGATAGCCGCCGCAATCGCCATGGAGTACAAAAGTCCCTTGCGGATCTCCGGCGTATCGTCGATCTGGAATGCGTTGATGATCACGCAGGGCGTGACCAGATACACCATGACCACCGAGAGCACCCGGCTGTCGCTGGCCTTCAGCAGCCCTGCTTTGACCACAGCATAGCCCATGATCAGGATCAGGAACAGCTGTGCGATTTGCTGGGCCAAAAGAATGCTGATCTGCATTGTTCTTCCTCTTTTCCGTCTTGTGTTGTAAAAGCCCAAAAGGAGAGCCGCCTTCCGCAAGGCAGCTCTCCCCTTTTTCTGATTTTATTTGCCGCTCGTCAGCCGCACCACATGCAGCGCCAGATAAGCGGTTTCCTCGTTGGGCAAAAACACGCCGTACTTGCGCAGCACAAAGGTGCGTATTTTTTCCGCGCAGGTCACCGCTGCCGGATAATTCTGCTGCATCTGCTGGAACAAAAAGTCGTCCTCGCTGTCCATCAGTTTGCCGGAGAAGAACCGCTCGGCAAAATACTGCAGGTGGCTCACGAACCGCGCATAGTGGATGCTCTCGGTGCTCACCGGGCAGTGCATACTGTAGGTGACAATGTTGGACAGCTCACCGATCAGCTGCGCTGCCCGCATGGCATCGTAGCCGGCCTGCGGGTCCTGCCGGGCGTTGACGATATGGAAGGCGATGTTGCCTGCCTCTTCGTCCGGCAGCTCGATGCCAAGCTTTGCCTTTACCTTCTGCAGGCCGCGCTGGCCCACCGCGTACTCCTTGGGATAAAAATGCTTGATTTCCCAGAAGATGCGGTTGGTCACCACAAGGCCCTTTTGCTGGCGCTCCACTGCAAAATGCAGGTGGTCGGTCAGCAGCAGATAGATGTGCGCCGAAAGCTTGACTCCCAGCGACTGCTCTGCGTCGTCCACAATGTCCTGCGTCAGTTCCAGATAGGATGCCGGAATGCTGGAAAACAGCTCCAGCATAGGCTGTGCGTCCGGGTTGGACAATGGAAGGAACACGCGGTCTGAGGGCTGCCGTTCAATGGGCTCGCCCGCCTTGCGGCCATAGCCGATGCCCTTGCCCAGCAGGATGGATTCCTCTCCGCTGTCATCCTGCACCAGCACAACACTGCTGTTCAGCACCTTCTGAATGTGCATCGGTCCCTCCTCCTTCCGTTGAAACCTTAAGACTGCCGCTTAGTCCAGATCTTCGCCGTTGGAAGCAATGACCTTCTTGTACCAGTAGAAGCTGTCCTTACGGCTGCGGGCCAGAGTACCGTTGCCCAGATCATCCTGATCCACATAGATAAAGCCATAGCGTTTGGACATCTGGTTGGTGGATGCAGAGATCAGGTCGATGGGTGCCCATGTGGTGTAGCCCCACATCTCAACACCCTCATCGATGGCCTTGCCCATTTCGCTGATGTGCTGGCGGAAGTACTCTACACGGTAGGGGTCGTGGATGGAGCCGTCGGCCTCCACCACGTCCTTGGCACCCATGCCGTTCTCCACCACCATCAGCGGCTTGCGGTAACGGTCGTACAGCTCGATCAGGCTGTAGCGCAGGCCCTTGGGGTCGATCTGCCAGCCCCAGTCGGTGGAGGGCAGATACGGGTTCTTGACACCCAGCACGGTGTTGCCGGGGGTACGCTCTGCGTTCGGATCCACAGACTCGGTCATGGTCATATAGTAGCTGCAGGAAACAAAGTCCACACAGCCTGCCTTCAGGGTGGCGGCATCCTCGGGCAGCATTTCCACATGGATGCCCTTGCGCTCGAACATCTTGAGGATCAGGCGGGGGTACTCGCCCCAGACATGCACATCGGCATAGAACAGGTTTTCCAGATTCTTTGCCTGAGTAGCCAGCTCATCATCGGGTGCGCAGGTGCGGGCATAGGTGGTGAGCTTGGTCAGCATGCAGCCCACCTTGCTGCCGGGGATGATCTCGTGGCAGTCCTTTACTACCATAGCGCTGGCCACCAGCTGGTGGTGCAGGGCCTGATAGCAGGTCTCCAGCATCTTATCCTCGGGCACGCGGCTGGGGATGATGCCGGCGGTGGTGAAGGGGTGACGGATCACGCTGTCCACCTCGTTGAAGGTGAGCCAGTACTTGACCTGATCCTTGTAGCGCTCAAAGCACGCATGGCAGAACTTTGCAAAGCAGTCGATCACGCGGCGATCCACCCAGCCATTGTACTTGGTGGCCAGTGCCAGCGGCATTTCATAGTGGCTCAGCGTGACCAGCGGCTCGATGCCGTTCTTGTGCATCTCAGCGAACAGGTCGCTGTAGAACTGCAGGCCCTTTTCGTTCGGCTCTGCTTCCTCGCCGGTGGGGAAGATGCGGGTCCATGCAATGGAAACGCGCAGCATGGTAAAGCCCATCTCGGCAAACAGCTTCAGGTCTTCTCTGTAATGATGGTAGAAGTCGATGCCGCGGCGCTTGGGATAATAGGTATCATCCGGGTCGGCCATGGCGGCAGCAATGTGTGCGTCGTCCATGGCAACATGGGACTTGTAATCCTTCACGTCGGTGTTGGGCTTGTAGGTGGCAACATCGGCCACGCTGGGGCCTTTGCCATCCACGTTCCATGCGCCCTCTACCTGGTTCGCGGCAACAGCGCCGCCCCAGAAAAAGCCTTTGGGGAAACTCATTTATTTGCCTCCAGTTTCAGCAGTGCGGCACCGGGCACCACAGCGCCCTCGGCCACAGTCTTGATGGTGAACTCATCGGCGTTGGTCACGACGATGGGGGTAGTTACATCATAACCGTCTGCCTTGATTCCGTCAAGGTCAAACTTCATCAGCAGCTGGCCCTTCTTGACAGTCTCGCCGTCCTTGACCTGCGGATCAAAGCCCTTGCCGTCGCGCTTGACGGTGTCCATGCCGATGTGCATGAGCAACTCGGCACCGGCAGCGGTCTTCATGGAAATAGCGTGCTTGGTGCCGAACACGGACTCAATCACGCCGTCAGCGGGAGCGTACAGCTCACCCTTCTCGGGCACCACGGCAATGCCGTCGCCCAGGATCTTCTGGGAGAAAACTTCATCCTTGACCTCTTCCAGAGCAATGGCCTTGCCCTGCAGGGGGCTGCTGATGGTGGAATCCGCAGCTGCTGCGTCTGCAGCAGTCTCGGGAGCGGGTGCAGCGGTCTCATCCTCTGCGGGGGTCTCGTCCTTATACAGGAAGAAGGACAGTGCGAAGGAGGCCACAACAGAGATCACCAGACCAACTGCAGCCCACAGGATGTTCTTGCCGTTATCCGGGTCAACGAACATGGCCATGCCAGCCAGACCGGGGCCCATGGCAACGAATGCCTTGACCTTCATCAGGCCAACGAACAGACCGCCGATGAAGCTGGAGACCACAACGGACATCATGACCTTCTTGTGCTGCAGGGTAACACCGTACAGAGCAGGCTCGGTGATGCCGAACAGGCCGGAGATGCCAGCGGAGATCGCGGTAGCGCGCAGATTCTCGTCCTTAGTTTTCAGAGCAACACCCAGGCAGGCACCGCCCTCGGAAATGTTGTGTGCCAGAGAAGCAGGCATGTACAGCATTTCAAAGCCGGGGTCAGAAATAGAAGCAACTGCGTAGGGGACCAGAGCCTTATGCATGCCCATGGAGATCATGAACGGCAGCACGGCAGCCAGCAGAGCAACGGCCAGCCAGCCCAGCGTGTTGTACAGAGCCAGGATCACGGTGGTCAGCAGAGCACCGATGTTGTAGCCCAGAGGTCCGAGGACGACCAGTGCCACAGGAAAGCCGATGCCGAAGCACAGCATGGGCACAAAGAACACGCGGATGGCCTTGGGGCACCACTTGTTGGCCCACTTTTCAATAAAGGACATGAAAATGACGGTCAGGATAGCCGGGAATACCTGTCCGCCGTAAGCGATGTTCTGCAGCTTGATGCCGAGGAAGTAAGCACCGCCCTCAGTAGCCAGCAGAGCGGAAACGCTGGGGTGGATCATGGCAGCAGCCAGAGCCACCGACACCAGCTTGTTGCAGTTGAACTTGGTTGCAGTGGTGAAGGCGACCATGACGGGCAGGTAGTACAGAGCTGCATCTGCCACGCCGACAAACACCTTATAGGCGATATCTCCGCTGCTCATCAGGCCCAGAGTGCTCAGCAGCACCATCAGAGCCTTCAGAACGCCTGCACCTGCAATGGCGGGGACCAGCGGCTGGAAGATGCCGACCATGTAGTCCAGAATAATGCCGCCGATCTCTTTTTTGCCCTTGGGGGCAGCGGGAGCTGCAGCCTGACCTGCGTTGAAGGTGCCCAGCTTGAGCAGCTCATCGTACACTTCGATGACATCGTTGCCGATGACCACCTGACACTGCGGGCCGCTGGAAATAACGCCCATAACACCGGCAGTCTTTTTCAGGGCTGCAGCATCCACCTTGGAGGTGTCTGCCAGAGTGAAGCGCAGGCGGGTGGAGCAGTGCTCGACCTGCACAACGTTCTTCTCGCCGCCAACCAGACGCAGCACGTCGGAGGCAGTCTGCTTGTAGTTCTTCATTTTGTTCTCCTTTATCTTGTGTGTGGTGGCATTTCCCTGCCGCCCGGCCGAAGCGGACAAAAGAAAAAAGACCCAACAGAATGACCCCGTGTACAATTTCTCCCGGAATCATAGCATCTGGCTACAATTCACCCAAAAGAAAAGGTATTCGTCATTCCATCAGATCCTGCCTGCATTACCAGTAACATGTCCAACTGGATATTGTGGTATTAGTATATCAATCATCTTTTCGTTTTTCAATATGACTTTTTCACAAAATAAATCTTAAAAAATTATGAAGTTCGTATATTCATTTGTTTTTTCACATAGCTGTCGGTGTGTGCTCGTGTACTCCTTTCACCGCCCTGCCCTGATGCCGACCGCACATCTTGCGCACCGCGCCGCCGCTTGTTATAATAAGTGTAACGATCTGTTTATCACTTTTTACATACAGGAGGTACCATCCATGCGCATTGCTTACGAGACTATGCTGGCCGAATTTGAGCGGGTCCTGACCAAATACGGTTTCAGTCCAGAGCGTGCCCACGAAGCGGCCGAGATCTTTGCCCAGAACAGTCTGGCCGGCGTGTTCAGCCACGGGCTGAACCGCTTCCCCCGCGTGGTGGAATACCTGCGCAAGGGCGAGATCGACCCCGTCTCTGAGGCCGAGTGCATTGCCAGCTTTGGTGCCATGGAGCGCTGGGACGGCAAGCGCGGCTTTGGCCCGCTGAACGCCAAGCACGCCATGGACCGTGCCATAGAGCTGGCTCATCAGTTCGGCATTGGCATGGTGGCGCTGGGCAACAACAACCACTGGATGCGCGGCGGCACCTACGGCTGGCAGGCCGCAAACGCGGGCTGCATCGGCATCTGCTGGTCCAACACCTGCCCCAACATGCCTGCATGGGGCGCAAAGGACAACCACATCGGCAACAATCCGCTCATTCTGGCCGTGCCGCGCTCGAACGGGGAACACATCATGGTGGATTGCGCCCTGAGCCAGTTCAGCTACGGCAAGCTGGAAACGATGCGTCTGGCCGGCAAGCAGCTGCCTGTGGCGGGCGGCTACGATGCAGACGGCAGCCTGACCACCGACCCCGCTGCCATTGAAGAGACCCGCCGCATGATCCCCATTGGCTACTGGAAGGGCAGCGGCCTTTCCATCCTGCTGGATATGATCGGTACTATCCTGACGGGCGCAAACTCGGTGGCAAAGATCGGCACCTTTGGCGATGAAGTGGGCCTGACCCAGATCATGATTGCCATTGATCCGGCAAAGTTCCAGTCCGCCGACCTCACCGATGCCGTCATTGATGCCATTGCCGCCGATGTGGCATCCAGTGAGCCTGCAGAGCCGGGCCGTGAGGTGCGCTGCCCCGGCATGGGCGAGCACCGCAGCCGCAAGGAGAACATGGAGCTTGGCATCCCGGTCGCCGAGGAGAAGTGGGCCGAAGTGCTGGCGATGTGATGTAATGTTAAAAGGGGTGTCTCTCCGGCAGACAGAGAGACGCCCCTTTTCTTTTTATCTGTGGTTTTCCGCAAATATCCGGCCCAGCTGGGACAGGATATCATGCGGCAGCATTCCGTACTCGCCAAGCGCAGCAGCGGCACGGTCGGCAGCGGCACCGTGCAGATACACCGCGCAGGCCGCAGCTTCGTATGCAGGCAGGCCGCAGGCCAGCAGGGCCGCCGTCATACCGGCCAGTACATCTCCGCTGCCGCCCCGGGCAAGGCCTGGGTTTCCGGTAGGGTTTGTGCACACACGGCCATCTGGTGCAGCCACCACGGTACGGCAGCCCTTGAGTACCACCACAGCGTTCCATTTTTCTGCATACTGGCAGGCAGTATTTTCACGGTCCGCATTGATCTGCGCCGCCGAAAGCCCGGTGAGCCGGGCCATCTCGCCGGGGTGCGGGGTCACGATCAGCTCTCCCGCCGGGTGTGGCAGCGTTTTGCCCTCGGCCAGCAGCTGCGCAGCGGCGTTCAGGCCGTCCGCATCCAGCACCGCGCTGCCTGCAAAGCCGGGCAGCAGCTTCTGCACCAGCGTGCGTGTTTCGGCCGCGCGGCCTGTGCTCTGGGCTGTACCGCCAAGGCCCGGGCCCAGCAGCAGCACCGTCGCCTTCTGGCGCTGGAGCTGTGGAATGCTCTCCGGTGAGATGCCGCCTTCGGCCCCCGCCACGCAGGGACACAGGCAGCATTCCGGCAGGCGGGCCACCGCAGCTGCCAATACCGGTTCCACGCTGGCCAGCGTTACAATGCCCGCACCGGTGCGCAGCGCACCCTCGGCAGCCAGCAGGGCCGCACCTCGGTAATATGCGCTGCCTGCCACAGCCAATACGGTGCCAAAGCTGCCCTTGTGGCTGTCGCGCGGACGCGGCGGGATGCTGTGCCAGACAAATTCGGATGTGATCTCGGTTGACATTTTATGCTTCCCCCTGCACCAGTTTGCGGATCTGCTTTTCCACGTTCTGCACTTCCTCATGGAACATGCGGGCGGAGACACGCAGCGCGCCGTGGCCCAGAATGATGATCTGCTCCATGCCGTCGGAAGTAGCCACACGCACCCGCCGCCCCTTGCCGATCTCATGAGTAACGTGCTCGATGAACATATCGGCGGTTTCGGCTTCCTTGGTGTAGACCACATGGATATTGTGGTACTGCTCAATGCTGCCGGGGCTGCCCGGCACACGATAGGCATCGAATACAAGAATAAGATTGCACTTCTGGTAGCCCTGATAGTTGCACAGAATATCCATCAGCTTGTGGCGGGCCGCTTCCAGACTGTCCTTTGCAAGGGCGTTCAGCTCATCCCACGCAAAGATGATATTGTAGCCGTCCACCAGCAGATATTCGGGCAGGATCTCCCACTGCTGGGCATCAAAATCCGGGCGTTCCCGCTTTTGCACCGGGCGGAATGCCGCCAGCGGGTCCCGTTTGATGGGGCCATAGGTGCGCTCGAAGATTTTGAGCAGCTCGGCATCCTCTTCCAGTGTTGCGCGGTAAGCCGCTGTCCGGCGCTGGGGCACGGCCTGCGTCTCCTGCTCCGGGCTTTTGCCCCAGCCGCTGTCCACATGCATGTGGCTGCGCACCTGATCCCAAGGCACCACAAAGCCCGCGCCATGGGCACAGAACACCGAATCTGCCGGGTTGTCAAGGTCGTGCTCCGGCTCGTAGCCCACAGCTTCAATGATCTCCGCCGCATTGTGGCAGGGCCGGTAGCCGTCCAGCGTCAGGGTCAGGTGTCCCCGGCCCCGGGTATAGCCCACCACCTCCATGGGGTAGCTGCGCATGGTGGCCACCGGTGCAAAACCGGTGAGCACAGCAGCCTCTTCCCCGCTCTCTGGCGGGTCAAAGCTGCCCTCCATGCGCTGGATATCGGTCATGGCACGGCCAAGGTTTTCCACCGGCACTTCCAGCCGAAAGGCATACCATGGCTCCAGCAGCTGGCTTTTGGCCAGCATCAGGCCCTGCCGCACCGCGCGATAGGTGGCCTGCCGGAAATCTCCGCCCTCCGTGTGTTTAAGATGGGCGCGGCCCGCAATGAGGGTGATCTTCACGTCCGTCAGCGGTGCACCGGTCAGCACGCCAAGGTGCTGCTTTTCTTCCAGATGGGTCAGCACAAGGCGCTGCCAGTTCTTGTCCAGCACTTCTTCCCGGCAGTCGGCGGCAAACTGCATCCCGCTGCCGCGGGGCAGGGGCTCCAGCTTGACATGCACCTCCGCATAGTGGCGCAGCGGCTCGTAGTGGCCCACGCCCTCCATAGGCTCCGTGATGGTCTCCTTGTACAGAATGCCGCCGGGGCCGAACTCCACGTTCAGGCCAAAACGCTCTGCCAGCAAACTGCGCAGCACTTCCAGCTGCACCTCGCCCATGAGCTGCACATGGATCTCGCCCAAAGTCTCGTTCCATACCACATGGAGCTGCGGCTCCTCTTCTTCCAGCCGGTGCAGCTTGCCCAGTGCCGCGTGCACATCAGCCCCCTCCGGCAACAGCACCTGATAGCTGAGCACCGGTTCCAGAACCGGCACATCGCTGTCGCGTTCCGCGCCAAGGCCCTCGCCCGGGCGCGCCTTGGTCAGGCCGGTGACGGCGCACACCTGCCCCGGGCCGATGGCTTCCGCCAGCGTATACTTTACGCCGGAGTACAGCCGCAGCTGGTTTGCCTTTTCCTCCCACGGCTCACCATCTGCTTCGCCGGAGAGCTGGGCCTTTACCTTCAGTTCGCCGCCAGTCACGCGCAGCCATGTCAGGCGCGTGCCCTGCTCATCCTGCGACACCTTGAACACCTTGGCACCAAAGGCATCCAGCGCGGGAGCCGGACGGGTATAGCGGTCGATGCCGTCCAGCAGAGCATCCACGCTTTCCAGTGCATCGTTTTCGGTACGCCGCAGCGCCGAACCGAACCAGCACGGGAACACATGCCGGCGTGCAACGGCCGGGATGAGGTCCACATCGGTCAGCTGCCCGGCATCCAGCATCCGGTCCATCAGGTTTTCGTCACACAGGGCCAGTGCTTCGTCCCGGTCGGCCTGCGGCGCATCAAAGGCCACAAAGCCCTCGCCCAGACGGTGGTTCAGCTGGGCAAGCAGCTCTTCCCTGCTCTTGCCGGGCAGGTCCATCTTGTTCACGAACACAAAGGTGGGCACATGGTAGCGCCGCAGCAACCGCCAGAGCGTCTCGGTGTGGCTCTGCACGCCGTCGGTGCCGCTTACCACCAGCACAGCATAGTCCAGCACCTGCAGGGTGCGCTCTGTCTCGGTGGAAAAATCCACATGTCCGGGGGTGTCCAGCAATGTGATATCCGTATTGCCCGCCGTCAACAGGGCCTGCTTGGAAAAGATGGTGATGCCGCGCGCTTTTTCAAGCGTGTCGGTATCCAGAAAGGCATCCTTGTGATCCACGCGGCCCAGCTTGCGGATCGCGCCGGAGCGGTAGAGCATGGCTTCCGAAAGGGTGGTCTTGCCGGAGTCCACATGGGCAAGGATGCCCAGAACGATTTGTTTATGCGTTGTTTCCATCCGCTTCTCCTACAATCAAAAATTCATTTTTATTGTAGCACGGATGGGGAGAAAAGAAAAGTTTTTGATTTAGAATGGGGTCGAAACCCAAAAGCGCAATTTATCTTATCGGCTTTTCGCGTGAAAAAACAGCTCTGGAAAATCCGCAGATCTTCCAGAGCTGTAAATATAAGAATAACAATTCCGCTATTCATAGCCAAAGCGAACGCGTCGGCTATTTTAATGGTCAGTTACTCCACGATGATGCTCCTGCCGGTCATTTCAGCAGGCACAGGCAGACCGATATACGGCAGCATGGTGGGAGCGATATCGGCCAGACAGCCGCCCTCGCGCAGCTTCACATCGCCGCAGCCAACAGCCACAAAGGGCACCACGTTGGTGGTGTGTGCGGTGAAGGGGGTGCCGTCCGGGTTCATCATCTTCTCGGCGTTGCCGTGGTCGGCGGTGATGAAGGCGCAGCCGCCTGCGTTCAGCACCGCAGTGACCACCTGATCCACAGCAGTGTCAACGGCTTCCACGGCCTTGACCGCAGCATCGAACACGCCGGTGTGGCCCACCATATCGCAGTTTGCGAAGTTCAGGATCACCACATCGTACTTGCCGCTCTCGATGCGCTTGACGCACTCGGCAGCAACCTCGGGGGCGCTCATCTCGGGCTTCAGGTCATAGGTGGCGACCTTCGGGCTGGGGATCACGCAGCGGTCCTCGCCCTCGTAGGGAGCCTCCACGCCGCCGTTGAAGAAGAAGGTGACATGAGCGTACTTCTCGGTCTCGGCAATGCGCAGCTGAGTCTTGCCATTCTCGGACAGGTACTGGCCCAGAACGTTCTTCAGCTCCACAGGCGGATAGGCGACCTCGCAGTTGGGCATGGTGGCATCGTATTCGGCCATGCAGACATAGTTCACCTGCTTGCGGCCGCCGCGGCGCTCAAAGCCGGTAAAGGCATCATCGCAGAAAATGCGAGTCATCTGGCGGGCACGGTCGGGGCGGAAGTTCATGAAGATGATGGTATCGCCATCCTCCACGCGGCCACCCTCACAGGTAACGGCGGGGATCACGAATTCATCAGTCTTGCCGTCCGCATAAGAAGCCTCAATGGCCTCCTGTGCATTGGCGGCATGGTTGCCTTCGCCGTAAACAAAAGCGGCATAAGCCTTTTCTTCACGGTCCCAGTTGTTGTCACGGTCCATAGCATAGTAACGGCCGCTGACACTGGCGATGGTGCCAATACCCAGCTCGTCCAGCTTGGCCTGCAGGTCAGCCAGGAAGCCCTTGCCGGCG
>ENA-OPCX01000706-OPCX01000706.1-human-gut-metagenome-genome-assembly--contig:-NODE-706-length-16105-cov-4.063302_pt1 | contig 16105 bp, 19 predicted proteins | sample MGYA00241570_ERZ501491 | MGnify/ENA primary metagenome ERZ501491 (study PRJEB25962, sample SAMEA2042620) | human gut metagenome | biome: human gut; feature: human-associated habitat; material: faeces... | reverse complement strand
TACCGCTCCTTCCATGCTTATCGTTCTGTGATTATATATCCGAATTTTCGTAAATCACTGAAATATCGGGGAAAAGATTTCGCCACACATTCAGCGCCGACGAGCGTCAGGCCCTCCTTTCGCAGCGCCGCTAACGGAGCCGTAGCCATGGCAATACGATGGTCGTTCCAGGCATCTACCTCTACGCCGCCGCGCAGTCCCTCAGGCTTGCCTGTAATTGTCAGACCTTCCGGTTCTTCCGTAATAGCTGCGCCCATTTTATTTAATTCACAGGTATATTGAAATCTTGATTCCCAAATACTTTCATTTATGATGCTTGTACCATCTGCAATTGATAAGACTACTCCAATCTGAGGTTGCATATCTGTTGGAAAACCTGGATAAGGAAGTGTTTTAACAGTGGCTTTAGTAGGCCTTTTATTTGTCCATACCCTAATAGAATCATCTAATATTTCAACATTTCCTCCTATTTCTAATATTTTTGCAGTAATACAATCTAAGTGCTCAGGAATACAATTATGGATTATTATGTCACCTTTAGTTGCAATAGCTGCTAGCATAAAGGTTCCTGCCTCAATTTGATCTGGAACAACGGAATATACTCCGTTGTTTTTTAAAGCCTTGACTCCGTTAATTTTTATAACGTCAGTTCCTGCACCACGAATGTCAGCTCCCATTGTATTTAAAAAGTTAGCAACATCAACAACATGAGGTTCTTTTGCAGCATTGTCAATTGTTGTTGTACCTTCTGCAAGAACAGCAGATAGCATAACATTTATTGTTGCTCCAACAGATACTACATCTAGGTATATAGAATTTCCAATTAATTTCTTAGCCTTAGCTTGAATTTTCCCTTGGGAAACATCAACTTTTGCACCTAAAGCTTCGAATCCTTTTATGTGTTGATCTATAGGTCTTGGTCCTAAATTGCAACCACCAGGCAATCCTACCTCTACATTTTTAAATCTACTAAGTAGAGAGCCTATTAAATAATATGATGCTCTAAATTTTCTAGTTAAATCTAATGGAGCATGTGTAGAAGTTATATTAGTTGTATCTATTGTTAATGTATTATCATTGATCCAATCAATTTTTGCACCCAATTCTTCTAGTATTTTACAAGAAATTTTAACATCACTAATATTTGGTACATTTTCTATTGTACAAGTACCATTAATTAAAAGTGTTGCTGGTAATATTGCAATTGCGGCATTTTTTGCTCCGCTAATTGTAACTTCACCTTTTAAAGGAGTGCCACCTGTTATTATCAATTTATCCAAATTAATTACCTCCAAAATAATTTTTTCAAATAGTAATTTATTACATAAAAAATAGAGTGTTATACACTCTATACCTAATAAAATATAACATAAAACAATGATATTGACAACCATATTATAAATAAATATTTTTTTATTTACTAAAATTATTAAAAAATTCAATTATTTTAAATTTAATTTTTATATCAGAAGTATTATCATTGCTGTTATTTCCTTCACTTATAATCTCATAACTTTCGGAATTAATATTTTCTTTTAATGTATTTTTGGAATCATCTGGAACAACACCTGTAGAGGAATTTACAAAACAAAGAGGAGGGAATAATACACACCACCAATTTTGTCCTATAGCATCACCAATTTCAATTTTTAAAGCATCATAATTGCTTGCTGGGAAAGAAATATCGCCATATGATTTAGTAGGAAAATGAAAATTTCCAATTTCGATATTAACATCATAATTATATCCATTTTCTTTTATTGTATTTAATGCGATTTCCTTAAATGAATCTAAGTGATTATTAACTATAGAAATAACATCTTTTTTATCTGAAGAGTTAGAAGTTAAAGTATTCATATATTCTATTATTTTGTCTCTAACTTTTAATTTTAACTCTTGGTCAGCAGAAGAATCGCTATTTGCAATGATGTGTAATCTAAATACACTATCTGATAAGTTAGAAGAAATTGCTTTACTATAATTAAATGAAAGCAGAGCAATATATATAAATACTAGTATAGTTAGGATAAAGATAAAATTTAATTTCTTTTTCATATGTAACCTCCTATATATGATATATGTCTAATAGGAATATGAACTGAAATTTTAAAAAATATACATAAGAATATAAAATATTTGTCGATGAAATTACCAAAAACAAAAATGGAAAATATTGACATTAAAAACAACGAATGGTAAAATTTGTAAGTAGCCAAAAATATTGGAGGGATACTATGTATTGTGAAGAGAATTTTAAAAGGATGTCTAGTTTCTATGTAAATGAAGTACATTTAATAACTATGTTACTTCCATATATGGAAAGAAAAATTCATGAAGACTGCGAAATTTACACAGTTTTACAAAACAGTTTAGATAAAATAATAAAACTATTATTGTCAAAACTAAATCTAAAAGAAGAATTAAAAGAGAAAATTAAATCAATAGACTGGAACGCTAAAACAATGAACGATTATAAAAATTTAGAAAAACAAATTAATAATTCTAGTAAGAAATACATTATTATAAATGGAAATGAAAAATATGTTAGGGAAATTAACAAAATGTTAAATAAGTATAAGAAAAACCATAAAGACGCTGATTTAGTATTAATTAATTGTTATGATATTATAGAATTTAATAAGAATATAGGAAGTATTTTAGAAAATACAGATAAGATTTTAAATACGTCTGGGGAACACGAAATAGAGGAGATTTTTCCTGAATATGTAAGAGAAGTAAAAAAGAAAGCTTAAATAATAAATCCGTAGATATTGACTAAAAAAATTTTATATTATAATATATTAATTGTCATTTATAATAATATAAAATTAAGAGAGGCAGATCGATGGAAAAATATGATGAAGTAAAAGAGATACTAAAGAAAAACAATCAAGAACAATTGTTAGTTTGCTATGATAAGTTGAATGCAGAAGGAAAAGAAAAACTATTAGATCAAATATTAAATGTAGATTTTGAGTTAATTAAAGATTTATATGAAAAAACAAAAAAAGGTGTAGAGATGGGTGACGATATAATTGAACCTATCGAATATGTAGATAAAAGTAAATTATCTAAAGAAGAATATGAAAATTATGAAAAATTAGGAGATAAAATAATAAAAGAAGGTAAACTAGCAGTATTAACAATGGCTGGAGGACAAGGAACAAGACTTGGATACAATGGACCAAAAGGAACTTTTGATATCGGATTAGATACGCATGAATCTTTATTCGAATTAATTTGTAAGCCAATTAAAGAAGCAAATGAAAAATATGGAATAACAATTCCTTGGTATATTATGACAAGTCATGAGAACAATGCTGAAACAGTTAATTTCTTTGAGAGCCATAATTATTTTGGATATCCAAAAGAAGATATAATGTTTTTCATTCAAGGTGAATTACCAATGATTGATAAAGAAGGAAAAATATTAGTAAACGAAGAAGGATTCCTAAAATTAGCAGCCGATGGACACGGTGGAGTTTTTGAATCAATGCTAAAAAGCGGAGCATTGGAAGATATGAACAAAAGGAATATTGAATGGGTATTTATAGGACCAGTAGATAATCCTTTAGTAAATATGGTAGATCCAATCTTTGTTGCTATTGCAGCAACTAAAAAATGTATGGCAGCAGGAAAATCAGTTGTTAAAGCAAGACCAGAAGAAAGAGTTGGAGTATTTTGTAAAAGAAATTCAAAACCAAGTGTAGTAGAGTATACAGAGATTTCAGAAGAAATGAGCAATAAAAGAGATGCTAATGGAGAACTAGTTTTTGGAGAATCTCATATCAATTGTAATTTATTTAATATTAAAAGAATAAATGAAATTGCAGCTAACAAATTACCATACCATGAAGCATTTAAAAAAGCGAACTATATAAATGCAAAAGGTGAATTAGTTGTAGCGAATAAACCAAATGCATATAAGTTTGAAACATTTATATTTGATGCATTCCAAAGTATGGAAAGTATGGCAGTAATGAGAGTAAAAAGAGAAGATGAATTTGCACCTGTAAAAAATGCAGAAGGTGTAGATAGCCCAGAAACAGCAAGAGAATTATATATAAATTTTCATAAGAAAAATTAAATATAAAACAAAATGAAAAATGGGCTTTATGGCCCGTTTTTGCATTTGAAGGAGGAAAAATGGAATATTTAAATGAATATAAAAAATGGTGTACAAGTGATGTTTTTGATGAGGAGACAAAAAAAGAATTAATAAATATCAAAAATGATAATAAAGAAATTGAAGATAGGTTTTATAAAGAGTTAGAATTTGGAACAGCCGGATTAAGAGGTATAATTGGAGCTGGTACTAATAGAATGAATATATATACAGTAGGAAAAGCAACACAAGGGTTAGCAAATTATATTAAAAAACAACATGGAGAAGATAGAGGAGTTGCAATTTCTTATGATTCTAGACATATGTCACCAGAATTTAGTAAAGAAGCAGCGTTAATATTAAATGCTAATGGTATAAAAACATATTTATTTGATTCGTTAAGACCTGTACCAGAATTATCTTTTGCAGTAAGAGAATTGAAATGTATTGCGGGAATAATGATAACAGCAAGCCATAATCCACCAAAATATAACGGATATAAAGTTTATTGGGAAGATGGTGCACAAATAGTTCCACCGGTTGATAAAGATATAATTACAGAAGTAAATAATATTACAGACTATGGAGAAATAAAAAAGATTTCACAAGAAGAAGCAGAAAATAAAAAACTATATAACTTAATAGGAAAAGAAATAGATGAGAAATATATGGATACATTACAAAAACTTGTTTTAAATCCAGATATTATTAAGAAACAAAAAGACTTAAAAATAGTATATACTCCATTACATGGAACAGGAAATATACCAGTTAGAACAATATTAAAGAGACTAGGTTTCGAAAATGTATATATAGTAAAAGAACAAGAACTTCCAGATGGGGATTTCCCTACAGTTGATTATCCAAACCCAGAAGATCCAAAAGCTTTTAATTTAGCTTTAGAATTAGCAAAGGAAAAAGATGCTGATATAGTACTTGCAACAGATCCAGATGCAGATAGATTAGGGGTATATGCTAAAGACTCAAAAACAGGTGAATATAAATCATTTACTGGAAATATGTCTGGCTTATTAATTGCAGAGTATGAATTATCTCAAAAACAAGAGAGAAATTTAATACCTGCAAATGGTGTATTAATAAAGACAATTGTTTCTTCAAATTTAGCAGACAGTATTGCTAAAAATTATAATATAGAATTGAAAGAAGTTTTAACAGGGTTTAAATATATAGGAGAGCAAATAAAAATATTTGAGCAGACAAATTCAAATACATATTTATTTGGGTTCGAAGAAAGTTATGGCTGTTTAGTAGGAACACATGCAAGAGACAAAGATGGTATAGCAGCAGTTATGGCACTTTGCGAAGCTGCAGCATATTACAAAGAAAAGGGATTAACATTATGGGATCAAATGATTAATATCTATGAAAAATATGGATATTATAAAGAAGACTTGTTATCATTAACACTAGAAGGTGCTAGTGGAGCAAGAAAAATAAAAGAAATGATGGATAATCTAAGAAATAATGTTCCTTCAAAAATAGGAGAATATAAAGTAGAAAAGTTTAGAGATTATAAGACAGAGAAAATAATAGATATGGAAACCAAGGAAGAAGTAGAAACAGGACTACCAGTATCAAATGTACTTTATTTTGATTTAGAAAATGATTCTTGGGTATGTGTAAGACCTTCAGGAACAGAGCCAAAAATAAAATTTTATGTAGGCGTAAAAGGAAACAATATGTCAGATGCAGAAAATAAAGTTAAAAAATTAAAAGAAGATTTAAAAGAACTAATAAAAGAGTAATATATAAAAAAATAAAGTCAATATTAAATATTGGCTTTATTTTTTATACGTTTAATTAAACTTAAAATTAATTTTTGATCTGAAACATCCATATCTTTTAACTCGTCTGTTATAGTTGTAATAATAGCTGCTGAATTGTCATCAAAAAATTGGTTAAATAATTGTGTTGGATTAGTATCAATAGCTTTACAAAGTAATATAATATTATATATGCTAGCATTATATTTACCGTTTTCAAATTTTGATAAATATTCAGGTGTTAAATCACTTTTTTCAGCTACTTCTTCTTGTGTAAACTTTTTACTTTTTCTAATTTGTTTATACGTATTACCAATAATTTTATTTGCTTCTTTTAAATCCATGTGCTATCCTCCTAAAAAATTTATATTAAGTATAACAGCACTTTAAGAATAATTTAATGAACTAAATAATAAAAAATAACATTTAAATTAAACTATAATTAAATTAAATATTCCAACCTTTAATTTTACTTCGTTTTATGGCACCATACATATTAGCTCTTACATGAGGAATTTGTTTATTTAAGTCATATAACAATTTCTTTATATCTTCACGTTTAGATTTACCATCCATTGGACAAGCTTTTGGCATAATAGTAATATTGTTATTTTTTATAAAACTACGTGTTTGTTTTTCACTAATATATATTAGAGGTCTGATTAAAGTCATTTTGGACCTATCCATATACGAAACAGGTGCAAAGGTAGAAATGCTGCCAGTATACAAAATATTCATAAGAAATGTTTCTAAAACATCATCTTCATTATGACCCAAAGCGATTTTATTGCATCCATGTTCAATTGCTGTTGTGTTTAAAATTCCGCGTCGCAGATTAGCGCAAAGAGAACAAGGATTTTTTTCTTTTCTAATGTCAAAAACTATTTCCTTTATATAGCTATCTACAACATATAATTCAACATCAATTTTTTGACAAAGGTCATATAATATGTTAACGTCAAAAAATTCAAATCCTGGATTGATAGATATTGCTATTAAGTCAAATTTCTTGGGATAAAATCTTTGCAAGTTTTTTAGGGCCATTAATAAAGTTATAGAATCTTTGCCGCCAGACAAAGCTACAGCTATTTTATCACCCTCATCTATCATATGAAATTCTTCGATTGCTTTTCTCATTGAACCTAATATTTTTTGCATAATAAAATCCTTTCTTAACTCTTGATATTATACCGAAAAAATGGATAAAATTCAATAGTTTTCGATTTCATGATAAGTTAGCCTTGAAAAAAAGAAGTAAAATTGATATAATGCAAAAGTATTAAAAAAATGCACTTATAGCTCAGGTGGATAGAGCGCTCCCCTCCTAAGGGAGAGGCCGCTGGTTCGAATCCAGCTAAGTGCACCAAAATATAGGGAAAAAAGGACCGTCCCCAAATCCCGAGTAGGAGAAAAAATGAAAGAAAAAATTTTTTTTATGAAACAGGCATTAAAGGAAGCGGAAAAAGCATATCGTAAAGGAGAAGTTCCTATTGGTGCAGTAATTGTTAAAGATGGAAAAATAATTTCTAGGGGATATAATTTAAAAGAGACGAAAAAAAACACCCTGAAGCATGCAGAGATTATTGCTATCGAAAAGGCAAGTAAGAAGCTAGATGCTTGGAGATTAGAAGAGTGTGATATATATGTTACAATGGAACCATGTCCAATGTGTATGGGAGCAATAATTAATTCTAGAATACGAAAAATTTATTATGGTGTATCTGACTTAAAAGCTGGAGCATGTGGCTCTGTTATAGATTTAACGAAATATAAATTTAATCATATACCAGAATATGAAAAAAATATCTTAGAAGATGAAAGTAAAGAAATACTACAGAAGTTTTTTAAAGAATTAAGAGAAAAAAAGAAGAAAGATAGAGGTGTAACTAATGAAAATTAGTGAATTAAAAGGTAAAAAAATTGTTCACATATGTGTTATACTTGGAATTATAGTTTTAATTTTAATAATAGCAGGAATAATAATGTTAAGATATCAAGTTGAAGGGGAAACTAATTTACCATTCGAACTTTCAAAAATGATTGTGGTAAGTACTGCGGAAAGTAACGAAATAGAAGCAGTAGCAGATACAAAATGGAATTTTAGTGTTAATCAATATAACGATATATATTTAGAAATACAAAAAAATGATGAATATACAAAAAATATAAATATTAAAAATATAACATTTGAAAACTTTGTTATAGAAAAGAATAGCGGAGCAGAGAATATAAAGTTATACAGAGCTAATTCTGAAGGTAAAGTTGTAGAAGATGAAGCACATTTAGTAGGAAGCTCATTAACATATAAAGGCGAAAAAGAAACAAACTTAGATGAATTAAAAATTTCAAATCAAGGAAGCATAATTTTATTACGTTCAGTTAATCAAAATGTATGTGAAGTAAGAAGTAATGATGAAGAAATAATACATGATGGAACTTTACTTGCAAAAGGTAATGCTAATTCAGAAGATTTAAACTATAAATTAAGCTTTGATGTAGTGATAGAAACTAGTAGAGATATTAAGTATAAGGGAACTATATCAATAGAATTACCAACTGGAGATGTTCAAACACAAGGAAAAACGCAACTAGAGAAGACAGATTTTAGTGATGTAATTTTTAAAAGAATGTAAAATGTCTTGCTAAAATAACAGAAAGCATATATAATAACAACGGATATAAAATAAAGTTACAATGTTTAGCCTTTGTATGGAGGGCAATCCCAATAAAAAGCTATGAACCTTGTCAGGTCCGGAAGGAAGCAGCAATAAGTAGTGTATTTATGTGGGTAATTGCTTTCCATAGAGAGGCTAAACTTAAATTAAAGGGAAGTGGTAAAATGGCATATACAGCATTATACAGAAAATTTAGACCTTTAACTTTTGGCGAAATTGTGGGGCAAGAACATATTACTAAAACATTAAAAAATCAATTAATAGCTGGACGAGTTGGGCATGCGTATTTATTTAATGGATGTAGAGGAACAGGAAAAACTTCAGCTGCTAAAATATTAGCAAGAGCAGTAAATTGTTTAAATCCAAAAGATGGAGAACCATGTAATGAATGTGAAATATGTAAGGCTGCACTTTCAGGATCTTTAACAGATATTGTGGAAATGGATGCAGCATCAAATAATAGTGTAGAGGATATAAGGCTTATAAGAGACGAGGTTAATTTCTTACCAACTCTTGCAAAATATAGAGTATATATAATAGACGAGGTTCACATGTTATCTACAGGTGCATTCAATGCTTTATTAAAAACATTAGAAGAACCACCAGCACATGTTAAATTTATATTGGCAACAACGGAACCTCAAAAACTACCAGCAACTATTTTATCAAGATGTCAAAGATTTGATTTTAAAAAAATCTCATTAGAAAACATTGTAAAAAGATTAAAAGTTGTATGTGAATCTAGCAAAATAGATGCAGATGAAAATGCATTAAAAATTGTAGCTTCTTTATCAGAAGGAGCAATGAGAGATGCATTAAGTATTTTGGAAAGATGTCTGCAAGATGGAGATAATGAGATAAGCGAAGATAAAGTAAAAGAACTAGTAGGAATACCTAAGTTAAGCTATATAGAAGAAATTGTAACAAGTGTTTTAGAAAAAAATATTGATGATTGCCTAAAAACATTGAAAACCGTAATTAATGAGGGAAAAGATCAAAATAACTTTTTATGGGAAGTAATAAAATATGTAAAAGATGTTTTATTATATAAAGTAACAGGTGAAACAGGTATATATAGTGAAGCAGAAAAACAAAAGTTAAAAGAACTTGCAGATAAATCTAACAAAGAAGAATTAGTTCATTTGATTTATCAATTATCGGATTTAGAAAATGATATGAAATGGTCTTCTCAGAAGACAATAATGTTAGAAGCAGGATTTATAAAACTATGTGATTCAAATAAAGGAAATGCAATGCAAATTCCTGTAGATATTTCAAATAGCCCAAATATAAACAATAATGATTTACAAGAATTGCAAAGAAGATTATTTAAAATAGAAAGTTTTTTAAGTCAAGCTGGAAAGAATAGAATTGTTAATGCAAGTAATGCAGAAGTAAGAAAAGAACCTACCGTAGTTAAAAAAGTAGAAAGAAAACCATTAACCCCAGAAGAATTAAAAAATAATGCATTTTGGAAAGACATTGTTGGAAAATTTAAAACCGAAGGAAAAATGGGATTATATACGAATTTATTAAATACAAATATTTCAGAGATAAATGATATGACAGTAGGAATTAATTTTAATAATGGACTAAAGCCATTGGCAAAAGGAATTTTAGAAAAGCCAGAAAATATGCAAGCAATAACTAAAGAAGTTTCAATAGCTTTTGGAAAAGAAATGAAAGTAAAATTAATAGATAATCATGTGGAGGCTAAGCCAACAAAATCAGAATTCGAAAGTTTGGTAGAAGGTTTAGATATTCCAATAGATATAATAGAATAAAATTAGGAGGTATAATTATGGCAAGACGTGGAGGATTTCCAGGAGGAATGGGTGGATTCGGAGGAATGAACCTAAACAATTTAATGAAAGAAGCAAAAAAAATGCAAGCAGATTTGGAGAAAACACAAACAGAAATAGCTGCTAAAGAATTTGAAAGTACAGCTGGTGGAGGAGCCATAACTGTAAAAGTAAGTGGAAAGAAAGTTATTAAAGAAATAAAATTAAATAAAGATATAGTAGATCCAGATGATGTAGAAATGTTACAAGATTTAATTATTACATGTGTAAATGATGCGTTAAGCAAAGTGGATAGTGCAACAGAACAACAAATGGGAAAATTTAATATACCCGGAATAATGTAAGGAGTAAAAATGTCTATATATTCACCATCAATAGAAAAATTAATAGAAAATTTTGAAAGATTACCTAGTATTGGAAATAAAACAGCGACGAGACTTGCTTTTTATATGCTAAATTGCAGTGATGAAGTCGCAGAGGAATTTGTAAAATCTATACAAGAAGCAAGAAAAAATTTAAAGTATTGCTCTGTATGTTTTAATATTTCTGATACTGACCCATGTTTTATTTGTGCAAATCCAAAAAGAGATAAATCAACTATTTGTGTTGTAGAAGATGTTAAAGACATTATTGCTATGGAAAAAACACATGAGTACAAAGGAGTTTACCATGTTTTACATGGTTCTATTTCACCAATGAATGGAATAGGACCTGATGATATAAAAATAAAAGAGCTTTTAACAAGATTACAAACTGGAGAAGTAAAAGAAGTAATTTTAGCAACAAACCCAAGAGTAGAAGGGGAAGCAACAGCTATGTATTTGTCTAAGTTAATAAAACCATTAGGAATTAAAGTTACAAGAATTGCAAGAGGAATTCCAATAGGTGGAGACCTAGAATATACAGATGAAATTACTTTGTTACAAGCTTTAGAAGGACGTATGGAAATATGAGAAATATCAAATTAACTATAGAATATGATGGGAAAGAATTTAACGGTTGGCAAAAGCAACCAAATAAATTAAATATACAAGGTACTATAGAAAAGGTTATTTCCGATATAACAAAAGAAGAGATAGAACTTATAGGTTCTGGAAGAACAGATGCAGGAGTACATGCGCTAGGACAGGTTGCAAATTTTAAAACAAATTCTAATATTCCTATAGATAAATTTGCAATAGCTATAAATTCTAGATTAAAAAAATCTATTGTTATAAAAAAAGCAGAAGAAGTTCCGGATAGATTTCATAGTAGATACAACTGCAAACAAAAAACATATAGATATGTAATTAACAATTCTGAAACAGACAGTGCAATTTATAGAAATCTAGAATATAATATAAAGATGCCATTAGATGTAAATAAGATGCAAGAAGCAGCAAATTACTTTGTTGGAGAGCATGATTTTGCAGGTTTTAAAGCAAGTGGAACAAGTAGTAAAAGTAGTGTACGCACAATATATTCAGCAAAAGTTATTAAGAATAATGAGAGAATTGCTATAGAACTAACTGGTAATGGATTTTTATACAACATGGTAAGAATTATAGCTGGAACCTTAGTAGAAGTTGGTTTGGGAAAAATAAAACCTGAAGCAATAACGGGAATAATTGAATCGAAAGATAGACAAAAAGCGGGTAAAACGTTACCACCTTATGGGTTATATTTAGTAGAAGTTAACTATAATTAGTAACAAAATGAATAAACATTCATAATATATATAAAGAAAAAGAGGAAAGAAAAATTCTCTATACATGGCTTCTAGAGGAAGTATGAAAGGATTGAAATATATTATGAATGTTTTATTAATATTTTTTGCAATACCACTTGCTGTAATAGTAATATCAATAGCATTGGAAAAACTTTTAAATTGCCCAATACTTGTTGCAGCAATAATATTTTCCATATTATTATTGATTGCAGTTATATTTTCTAGTACTATATTTTTTATTTTAACAGTAATATATACAATATTATCTTTCTTAGCTGCATGGATTAGTAAATATATTTGTAGGTTTATTTGCAATTTAAGAAATTGTAGTAATCTTTGTAATAATAGTTGTAATAATGGAAATGATAATGAAGATAATAATCAAGTATTAACAGTAAATGGAAGAGTAAGAGTACTAGATTCAAATAAGAATAACAATAATAATCAAAATAATTCTGGAACATTCTGTGGATGTTACAGAAAGAGATAGATGAGGAGTTTTTTATGAGAATAGATAAATTTTTAAAAGTAGCAAGAGTTATAAAAAGAAGAACAATAGCAAATGAAATGGCTGACAAAGGAAGAATATTTGTAAATGAAAAACAAGTAAAACCAAGTTATGAAGTAAAAATAGGGGATATAGTCGAAATAAAATTTGGAGAGAAGATATCTAAATTTAAGATTATAGAAATTCCAAAAACGCAAGGAAAAAATATGCCGGAGATGATAGAATTATTATAGCTAATTCTCATCTTCGGCTATTGTTTTGGCAATATTATAAATAAGTCTTTGTTTTTCTGGAGAACATTTCGCTAAAAGTTTTTTGAAATCTTCTTCTAAATATGATTCTGAATTTTCTGAGCTTCCAGACAAAATATAACCTTCTGAAACGTCTAATAATTCACAAACTTGAGTTAGTCTATTTAGATTTAAGTGAGAATGACCACGTTCAACTCTACTTAAGAATGCAACAGAAACATCCAGTTGTTCTGCTAAATTTTCTTGAGTCATATTTTTGGCAAGTCTTGCTTTTTTTAATCTTTCTCCAATTATAGAATAATCTAAAGCCATAGTGCTCCTCCTAATTATTTTGTAAACTCAATATAGCATTTAAATAAATTCACTAGAAGAAACTACAAAGTAAATATTAACTAATAAATTGATACTATTTTTTACAAAATTAGCATAAATTATTCTGAAATTTTAATGAATTTTATTGATAACTATTATCACTTATGTTATGATGATATAGGAGCCTAAAAATAGGCAAAAATATATCAGGAGGTATGTTATGAAATTCAAACAATGGGAAGGTTTTAAAGAAGATGGAGAATGGACTAAAGAAATAGACGTAAGAGGCTTTATTCAAGCTAACTATACTCCATATGAAGGAGATGAAAACTTTTTAAAAGGAGTTTCAGACAAGTCAAAAAAATTATGGGACAAGGTATTAGATTTATATAAAGAAGAAAGAGAAAAGGGAGTTTTAGATGCAGATTGTAAAACACCTTCTAGAATAAATGCATATGCACCAGGTTATATAGATAAAGACTTAGAAGAAATCGTGGGACTTCAAACAGATGCACCACTAAAAAGGGCAATAATGCCAAATGGTGGTATTAGAATTGTAGAAAAATCAGCAGAAAGTTATGGATATAAAGTTGATGATGAGGTTGAATATATTTATCATAACTTAAGAAAAACACATAATGATGGTGTATTCCAAGTATATACAAAAGATATCAGAGCAGCAAGAAGCTCACATTTATTAACAGGACTTCCTGATGGTTACGGAAGAGGAAGAATTATAGGAGATTATAGAAGGGTCGCTTTATATGGTGTTGATGCATTAATAGCAGATAAGCAATTATTAATGGATACATCTTTAAATACAGATGAATTTACAGAAGAAATTATAAGACAAAGAGAAGAAGTTGCTGATCAAATCGTTGCATTAAAACAATTAAAAGAAATGGCAAGTTCTTATGGATTTGATATATCTGAACCAGCTTCTAATGCTAAAGAAGCAATACAATGGTTATATTTTGCATATTTAGCTGCAATTAAAGATCAAAACGGTGCAGCAATGAGCTTAGGAAGAACATCAACATTCTTAGATATATATATCCAAAGAGATTTAGATAAAGGAGTTATAACAGAAGAAGAAGCTCAATCTTTAATGGATCAATTTATAATAAAATTAAGATTAGTTAGATTCTTAAGAGCACCTGAATACAACGAATTATTCAGTGGAGACCCAGTTTGGGTAACAGAAAGTATCGGAGGAATGGGAATTGATGGTAGAACATTAGTTACAAAGAATTCTTATAGAGTATTACACACATTAGAAAACTTAGGAGCAGCACCAGAACCAAACTTAACAGTATTATGGTCAAAGAATTTACCTGAACCATTTAAAAGATATTGTGCTAAAATATCAATTGATACATCTTCTATTCAATATGAAAATGATGACTTAATGAGAATTACACTTGGAGATGATTATGGTATAGCTTGTTGTGTTTCTGCAATGAAGATAGGAAAACAAATGCAATTCTTCGGAGCAAGAGCAAACTTAGCAAAAACTTTATTATATGCAATTAATGGTGGTAGAGATGAAATTTCTGGAAAACAAGTCACTCCAAAATATGCACCTATAACATCTGAATATTTAGATAAAGGTTCTAAACCAATTATAGCAGTTGCAATGTTTTCTTTAGCGGGAATAATGTTATATGGTGTAGGAAAATCATTATTTTCTAAGAACGGATCTATCAGTAAACCTCAAAAAGGGATGGGAAATAATAGACCCCCCAAAAAAGGAGGAATGGTTCGTGGGATTAGCAGTGAACAAAGGGGAATATTATAAAAATAAAAAGAAGAAACAAACTTAAAAGAAAAAGAAATGAAACTTAAAAAACTAATACTAATTGGTTTAGGATTAGCCCTTGGTGGTTATCTGCTAGCCAGAGAAACAAAAAAAGAAATAAAAAAATTAGAAAAACAAAAGAAACAGATATTTATGTTGCTTTGAATCTTGATGGAAATGGAACTTGTGACATTTTTACCGGTCTTGGCTTTTTCGATCACATGCTCGAACAGATTGGAAAACACTCCGGTATGGATTTAACGATTCGTGTAAAAGGAGATTTGGAGGTAGACGAACATCATACTATCGAAGATACTGCTATTGCTTTAGGGGAGTGTATTAATCAGGCTTTAGGTAGTAAGCGTGGGATTGAGCGCTATGGCTATGCACTGCCTATGGATGATTGTCTTTGTCAAGTTTGTCTGGACTTCGGTGGTCGTCCTTGGCTGGTTTGGGATGCTGAATTCAAGCGTGAGAAGATAGGAGAGATGCCGACGGAAATGTTCCTTCATTTCTTTAAGTCACTAAGTGACGCGGCAAAGATGAATTTGAACATCAAAGCGGAAGGACAGAATGAACATCATAAGATAGAAGGAATTTTTAAAGCCCTTGCCCGTGCTTTGAAAATGGCAATTAAAAGAGATATCTATCATTTTGAACTTCCATCTAGTAAGGGTGTGCTTTAATGTTTTTTAGAATCATATCCATATTGCTTATGCAAAAGCAAATCCCACTATGCTTATTGGCGATAGTCTTATCCGTCTCTCTTTTCGGTCAAAATCTGAAAGCGGATAAGATTATTCTGTCTGATAGTGATTTGACAAATTTGTATCAAATAGATTCGGGCGTATATCGTTCGGAGCAACCTTCAAAAGAGGGCTTTAAAGCTTTAGAAAAGTATGGTATTGGAGAGGTACTTAATCTACGAAACAGACATAGTGATGATGACGAAGCAAAAGGAACAAGTATAAAACTTCACCGGGTAAAAACTAAAGCACATTCGATTAGTGAAAAGCAATTGATACAGGCATTACGCATTATTAAAAATCGTAAAGCGCCTATTGTTTTCCATTGTCACCACAATCTCCGACACAAGTGAGCTGGCTGCACTCATCGAAGGAGTCGGCTTGCACCACTGCTGGTCACTTTCGATCGTCCAGGG
>ENA-OPCX01000704-OPCX01000704.1-human-gut-metagenome-genome-assembly--contig:-NODE-704-length-16146-cov-6.479647_pt1 | contig 16146 bp, 11 predicted proteins | sample MGYA00241570_ERZ501491 | MGnify/ENA primary metagenome ERZ501491 (study PRJEB25962, sample SAMEA2042620) | human gut metagenome | biome: human gut; feature: human-associated habitat; material: faeces... | reverse complement strand
TACTTTTCGGACAATACGGCCACAGCATACGAGACTTTTTCACCTTGATCGAGTAGGCGGGTATAGTCCGCGTACAGGTCGATATACCGGGCATCTTCCAGACGGATGCCGGCCGCCTGAAGCCTTTTCAACAGCTCCCGGTTAAAGTTTAATATCTCAATCACTTTCATACAACAAAAAAATTATATCTTTGCATCGCCAATCATTTTTTAGACAACAAAAAAAACGTCAAACCGTGACAGAGGGTATTTGCCCCCGGTCGCGCGGTTTGGCGTTTCATGTTTATAAAAGTGATTGGCGTTACTTTTTAACAGGCCGGGGGCTTTTTTCTTATCCTCCCCCGAAGGATTTATTCCACCCGGTACTTCTCCGGATCAAAAGCGTCTTTCTTCCTCCAGCCGTCAGACAGCGTGTCCTGAACATGCTTCATGGCTTTCGTGTAGAAATCGGTCAGTTCCTCCAGTGTGACGAACTCCCGATATTGGGGAACCTCATCCGTACCGAACTTGAATGTCACGGGAAGCGTAGCACCACCAGTCTGTACGGCCAGATCATACGCTGCCTTATAATTGAACTGGTTTTCACTTGACAGCCATACCGGCATACCTTCATAGAGAAAACCGGAAAGTATCTCACGGTCAATTTGCTCATTACACCAGTCTGTAATGACGGACTTTATAGTATCCATGTGAGGTCTGCCGACAAAGCTTTCCTCCATGTAGGAGGCGGATCCGTCTTCACGTTCCTGCACATCCCAGCGGATGCGCCATCTGTTGCGTGCCGGGCTCACGCACTCGATCAGTTTTATCCCGGATGTTCCTTCTACCCGTTTCATGTAAATATGTATTTAGTTCGACCCTTGCCGAAGGTTTCCGTCTTGATGGTGGTCTCGAACGGGAAGCCGTCGGGCATATCCTTCACTTGCAAGAGGATGTTCTTCATCTCCTCGCTGTTGGTAAAGAACTTTTTCGGTTCACCGTTCATCTCAATGGCCACGATACAGCGGTCCTCGCCCTGTTCGGTCTTGATGCCCGTCTCGAAGTCCTTCACCACAATCGGTAAGTTCACCAGCTCCCGGATGCTTACCACCACCCCGGGAAAACGTTTCTTGCCGTCCTCCGGCTTGTAGGAAACGTTCAAGTCTTTAAATGATCTCATGTCTTTGCCTGTTAATTTTTTAAACAACGTATGACAGTCGGCGTGCTTGGCCATCCCGTAGAACGACGCTATCAGCTCACGCCTCCTCCTTCTCGATTTTACCTCGTGCATTTTTCGGGCGAACTTCTGCTTGATGCGCTTGCGAAGGCGGACATGGTCCGCACCGAAAGTCACATACCCCAGAAAGTCGATGCCCTCGCCCGGCGGGAACACGCGCTCGTTCCCCTTCACCAGGAGACCGGCACACTCCATGCGCCCGTGGACGGCATCACGAATCTTCCACAGTTCCGCTTTCGTTTTACCCAGTACGACGCCGTCATCACAATAGCGGTAGAAATGACGCACGGCATACCTGTCCTTCAGATAATGGTCCAGATACACAGACAAAAGCAAATTGCCCAGCCCCTGCGAGCTGCGCAGGCCGATACTCAGACCTTCAGGCATCAGGCGGATAAAGCTCTCCAGCATGGTCACGAGCTTTGCGTCCTTGAACACCCGGCTGACGCAATACATCACAAAATCCTGCTTCACGCTCTCGTAGAATTTGGTGATGTCAAACTTGTAACAGTAACGTGTACCATCAGGGTCTTCGGCCATGTCACGGCGGACATACGCCAGGAGGTCGTGCATCCCCCGTCTCTTGATACTGGCGGAGGTGGTACGGATGAAACGTTTCCGCAGATGGCGGTCCACCACCGCCATGATGGCATGCACGGCGATGCGGTCCTTCATCGGGATCACCTGAATGCGGCGTAGCTTGCCGCCCTCGATGATCTCGCGTTCACGGTAGTCCTTCACGCGGAAAGTACCGGATGCGATCTGCGCGGTCAGTTCCTCCAACACCTCGGGCTTATGCGCGAGCAGATAGCACCCCTGGCGGCTGCGTTTACGCTTGCTGCCGCGAAGGACCTGCCGGAAGGAAGCCTCCATGTTGGAAGGCTCCACGATCTCCTCGATGATATACCCAACCCTGCGCATAAATTACTGTTTATTGCTTTTAATACGGGGCCTTCAATCCCCCGGGCCCGGCTTCTTCGAACCGTTTCCGGCCTACCAAACCCTACCCGACACTTTATTTTTCAGTTTTCCGGCCCTTACGGACCGCTGTTACTGCGGCTTGCCCCCCTCGGCACCACGGTGGGGACAAGTCCCCGGTGTTGTACGCCGATTAAAATTTCCTTTCGATTGTTGTTCAGACGAGAACCGATGTTCGTGTTCGTATTCGAGGAATCGTTGTTCGCATTCGACATCGAAACACCGCCATTCGGGTTCGCGTTGTTGTTGCCACGATAGACCACACGGCCTATGGGGAGGCGCCACCTTTCAAATGCAAAAGTACTATTTTCAAATTATTATTTAACAAACAGATACAAAACCTGACGTCAAAAAAATATTTTTCGACGGGCTGACGCCCGTAATGAACGGCGTTCCCCTGCTCGGGGAACACCGGATGTTTTGTCGCTTCGCTCCCGCTTTGACGCTTTACGCGGCCGATCATGCAACCTCGCTTATCGCTTTAAACGCCACGGCGCTCGACGCCTTAACGAGCCGGCCGCGGAAGGCCAGACGAGAACCGATGCCCGTGTCCGTATTCGAGGAATCGTTGCCCGCATTCGACATCGACACACCGCCATTCGGGAACGCGTCGTAGTAGCCACGATAAACCACACGGCTGGAGGCAGTGGATATGTAGTAGATGTCGCAGTAATTTGTCGAGGAGGAACCCGAAACGGAACCCACCGGAATCACGTCCATATATTTGCCATGCGCCACGGCGGTAATCCAGATACCGGAGCTCACGGAACCCTTAACCAGGCGGGTACTGCCGTCAGGCATCCAGATGCGCCACTTCCCGGAATTGCCCGTGTCATTAGGAAGATCCACGCCGTCCATCATGTCATATTTATGACCATAGATGTCCTCGTAGCCAAGGCAGCAAATATTATTCACCTGCGTAACCGTGGCCCCGCCGTAGTCATCCTTCTCACGGTACCACGCATACTGGTGGACGGAGTTTTCTATCAGGCTGTTCGTCACATTAGGGTTGATTGAGGAGGCTTCCTCGTAGCCGATCGTGTCCGTCATACCGCGGCTGGCAGTACCACCCGTAGTACGGTTGTTCGTGTGAGAGCCCGCGCCGCATTGTTCCTGGCTGTCACGACGACCGTACTTCGCGTAGAAAAGATTCGCGATGCGCGAGTGCATAAGGGCATCAATCTGCTGCATACCGCGCTGGACACTGTAATAGTGGAAATCAGCCCAGGTCATGCTCGCCGTAGTGCTCCCGCCGGTAATGCAGGCGCGAAGTTTGGAACCGACAACACTGCTGCCCACAACGGCACACAAGTGCTCGTCATTAGGCACCCATTCGGGTTCCATATCCTCGATCCTGTCACTGTTAGAAAGGACAACCTTATCGAACTCTGCCGTGTTCAGAATGGAGAAGTGAAGAGCAGTGGCACCCTCCGGAACATCGGCAATCAGGTACATACCGGCCTCGAACTTGTTGCTCAAGGTAGGGACGACGATTGAACTGATGACCGTGCCGGAATCGTCTGTGAAAATGCTTCCGACAAGGCTTGTACCGGGAACGCTCGGGAAACGCACACGCTTGTAACCGTCCACGTTCACCTTGCATACCGAATACGTACTGTCAGTACTGTAGCTGTTCGAAAGCGTATCCTTTCCGCTCATGATCTTACGACCGGAAAGATAACCGCCACTCGTGCCCTTAATGTCGTCAAGCGTAAGGACGTCAGCATCCGGAACGGAAGGCATGTTATCCGAACCGTTACTGCTGTAACAGGAGTAATGCTTGCCGTTCAGGTAATCATTGATACCCTTGCTCCAGAAGAAGGGCTCGTACATCATCCAGTCACCTTCAGTGCCGTCCAGTCTGGCAGCCGTGCCGTCGGCGTACTTGTTGCTGTCCGTGTCGTCCAGCGGGTAGTAGGTCATCTCACCGTCCAGGTTGTTCACCGTGGTATCAACGTTCGCCATGTTCACACCCCGCGTCGTCGCTTTTTTAGTCACTTTAGCAAGTACACGGTGACGCTGCTTCAGGATGGCGGAAATATGACCGCTCACCTCATACGCGTTGTCATACTTGTAGCCGGTACCGTTGTCAAGGTTGCTCACGTTCGCGTCATCCGATACCTCGTCGTCGAACTCGATCATCGTGTATTCCGGCTGCCGGATATTCAGTTCCGGGAAGTGCGCCTTCAGAGCGCTGTACGTATCGTCATCAATGTAGCGCGTGAGCTGTACCGTACCCACCAAGGCGCACGTGTCCGTAGTGTTGCCATCGGAATCCACACCGCCCATCCCGACAAACTTATCCAGCCACGTACCGTCATCCTCGCGGTCAATACCGGTTACTCTGATACGTTCCACACCCGTGCAACGGCCCAGCAGGGTTTCCCAGTCAATACCTGGACAACTGTCAAAGATGAAGGTCTTCACCTTGCTGTAGCTTTCCAATGTCAGCCCGCCGGTGGTCAGTCTGCCCAGATATTCCAGACGGAGGCTGGTCAGTGTACCGGGAAGGTGGAGCAGCGTCACGGGAGAACCCTTGGCTAGCACCACGCTCTGCACCTGCGTACCGCGGGCCTCAAGTTCTTCCAGCTTGGTCTGCGCACTCAAATCCAGCTCGGTACTGGTACTTCCCCCGGTTTTCGCCTGTGCCTGGTTACGAAGGTTGAGTTTACGTAGCTGCTTGCAGTTGCCGATGTTCAACCACCAGCCGGTACTGCCGTTGCCGGAACTTTGAAGGTTCAGTTCGCGCAGCACGGTACATTTGCCCAGGTCGAAAGCGTTTTTCAGGTGGTCGGCGGCCCCGCTCATATCCAGCACCTTCATACGGCTCGCGCCATAAACCCTCAAGGGATCGTTCACCGTATAGGCACCGGTGATGGAAAGGCTCGCAGCCGCATCTTTCTTGATGATGCCGGTATTCCCTATATTCGGGCTGTTGTTCGTACCGTAGCCGAAAGCATAAACCTCGTTGGCCGTAATCTTCAGCACGTCGGGGGTGTCAGCAGCCGTACGTGCCAGATAGAGGTCGATGTTGTCACTGGTGAAATTGCTCGTGCCGTACTTAGCATCCAGAAGGGCGAAACGATTACGCACGAAATATTCACGGTGCGCACGGTTACTGCCCTGAAGGGCGTAGATGAACGGCCACACCTTGCCGTACATCTCCTGCGTGGCGGGCAGGATGTACTTCAGCTCGCCGCTCTTGTTATAGGCACGGTCGCACCAGTTGCCCGCCTGCTCCACGTTCAGCATGTCCAGGACACGGCTGGTGGTAAGTACACCGCGAAGAGCCTGCGCCTGTGTCTTCAGGTCAGCGTCCAGGTTGGCCAGAACGAGGTTCCAAAGCCAGCTGTCACGGCCTTCAAAGGCATATTTCCCGGCCTCGGCGTCATAAGTGTCGCGGTCGGTGGTGTAGTCATACACCAGGAAACAGTCGTTACGTTTTCCCATCTGGGTATCACCGTCGTAGTAGGTGATGTACCATATCAGGCCGTCCCACGTGCGCAGCATCATGTTCTTCGCACGCTGGTCAACGGCAAGGAAATAGTCCGTCCAGAGGTAATACGTCAGCAGGAAAGCCTTGTCGAAATAGTCACTTATCTCGTCCCTGAACTTCTCGCTCTTAAAAGTGGAGAGGTCGGCGCTCGTCGCACCGTCCGGAACACACGAGCGTATCCATGCGTACAGCCGTTTCACGGCCGTACGCTGCGACTCGTCAAGGCCCGCCCATTTCACATCATCCGGAACGTTGGTCTCGGCACCGGCATCAAACACCTCCTCCAGATGAGCGTCACTTGTGGTCTTGAAAAGGCACATGGCCTCGGTATTGTTCAGCATTTCCAGAGTGAGGGGACAGGCAGGATCGTAACCCTCCACGCCACTAAGGCCGAACAGGTCGCCGCTCTTGCTTTTCTCGTTGTTGAAGTTGTATTGCCCCACATAGTTGTTCTCGCCGTCCTCCGCAGCCGCCACAAACATGTCGATAGGCACACCGTCGATAGCGGTACGCACGGTGACCGCGTTCAAATCGCTGCCGCCCGTCTCGTACTGGTAACGCTGCGGAGGGGTGAGAAGCCCCATCTCCTTCAGCACGTCGTTGAACAGTTTGGCACCGCCTGTGTTCAGCGACATGGACGAGTCGGAATAATCACTCTTCAGACAGATCAGGTTCATGGCGATGCCACCGGGACGGACGGGATATTTCTTTTCCGCCTGCTCCTTGCCGCCAACGGTGAAGCTAAGGTTCGTGCCGCCCTTGCTGATATAGATACGGATGTTCTTGCTCGGATATTTCGTGGAACTGGTACCCTGAATACGGATATAACAGTCACGAAGCACGAAGTCGTATTCGGATCCGAAAGGGGAGTAATAGAAGATATCCGCCGAAAAGTCCGTCTTCTTGTTGTTCTCGGCATACACGTCATCGAGCTTGTTCTGGCGCACGATACGCAGCACCCCCTTGCCCTTGGCACGCAGCTTGTCCATATCCACAGTGTCGGTATCACCCAGGATATCGTTCTCCTCATACAGCGCGATCATCTCCTCACCGTCCGCACTGTCCACCATCCGGTTCTCCAGTTCCTCGTCGTCACTCAACCGGCGGGTATAGATACGCACGCTCTTTACCTCCACGTCCGCCCCGGCGCTGTCAATGGTGATATATTTCGGATTGTCCTGGCGGAAGCTGAAGGCGTTGTCGTAGATGTCGGCACCGGTACGGTTGCCGTCCACATAAAGCTCCATCAGACGGCTCTCATTGCGGGTACCCACCATGAGGGCCACCTTGATCCACCGGTCTTCCACATAATTCGTGCCCAGCTTGATCTCACGCTCCACCAGCTCGTCGTCCTCGTTGGTATAGGACACTTTCTCACCGGTCTTGAAACTCGCTTCCGAAGGGGTGATATAAAGCCCCTTGCCACTGTCGAGACAGTCCACAACTGCGGTATCGCTGTCAGTGGGATTGCTTACCCGGAGGGTCAGTTCAATGGTCAGCCCCGTACTTTTCACATCGGTGGCAAAGGGCCGGTAGCCGATGACGGCTTTCGCACCGTTGGTCAGCTTCAGCGCCTCACCCGTCCAGCCGTTGCTGCTCCAGTCAAAACCCTCGAACGTGGTCTCCACGCCGTTCGACTCCCATGTTCCGGGGTTACTCTCCCCGTTGCTGCGGCCCGCCGCGTCAAGCTTGACCGCCAGGCCGTAGGTGGCCTCGCTGATATCGATACCGCTCTCACCCACGTCGATGCGCAAAGTGTACCCGGTCGGACCGGCTTTCAGGACAAGCGTCTGCGTGCCTTCCTCGGTAAACCGGTTACTGTAGGTCATCATGCTGCGGGGAGCGCTCATGCATCGGAAACCCGGCGTACCGGTTCGTGGTACAGGGTGTGCTGGTGGATGAAGCGCAGGCCGTGTTTGCCGGCACTCCGGACGCGGACGGAGAATAACGGAACATGAAGAAAAAAGGAAAATTTCTGAAAGAAGAACCCCCAAAGAGCGAAAAGCCGAAAAAGAATGGGAATCCCATGAAAGTGACCGCCATTGTGCTCAGCTCGCTGGCGGCGGTACTGGTGCTTGCGGCTGTTGGTGTGGGGATTTTCGTGTGGTACTCCGGCAGTGTGCGGGGGGCGATGTTCGCCGCCCGGGGAAGCGTTTCGGACACCATTCCCCAGTCTGTGACTACCCCTACCGACGCTTCGGAAACGCAGGCGCGTATTGACGCGGACTGGATCGACGAACAGGGCAACGCCTACAATTACCGGGACGACGTAATTTCCATTCTGTTCATGGGCATTGACTACATGGGCGATGAAAAGAACTGGTTCTACGCCACGGAGTCCAACGGCGGCAACGCCGACGTGATTGGGCTGGTCATACTGGACACCAGAACCTTTGACTTTTCCATGCTGTACATTCCCCGGGACACCATGGCCGACGTGATCGCCATGGACGCAAACGGTCAGTATCTGGATACTGTTTACACCAACATTTCCACCACCCACAGCTACGGCGACGGAAAAGACTTGAGCTGCCGCCTGACCACCGACGCAGTGTCGAGGCTCCTGTACGGCGCGCCGGTGAGCCGCTACGTAGCGCTGGACTGTGACGCGCTGTACACGCTGAACGACCTGATCGGCGGCCTGACCATCACCTTTGACGACGACTACACGGAGATCCATTCCACGTTTACCAAGGGCAGCACGGTCACGCTGAACCGGTGGTACATGGACAAGTTCATCACCTACCGCAGCGAGACCGACTTGGAGGGCGCGTACAAACGTGGAATGCGGAGCATGGCGGTGATGAAGGCGCTGTTCAACCAGTGCAAGGGGAAAATCGTCGCCGACCCCGCCGTGGCGCTGGAATACTACAACGGCCTGAAGGACTACATCACCACCGATCTTGACCTGACGGAGATCACGTATCTGGCGCGGAACATGGGGAAGATGTACTTCACCTCGGACACCATTGTGCGTCTCCCCGGCGAGACGGTGATGGGCGAGCGCTACGCGGAGTTCTACCCGGACGAAAGCTGGCTCCACGACTTCGTGGTGGAAAAGTTCTGCGTCCCGGCGGAATGATAGGAAACAAAGCTGCCCCGCCGAACAGGCGGGCCGCATTGGACAGTCAACAGGCACAGCAGGATAATCTGCTGTGCCTGTTCTTGTATCTGTTTTACGAAGTTCGTTAATTTGCCCCAGCTTTTCCTATTTCTTTTCCTGCCTGGACTTGCTTCCGTAGCCATAACCGTAGCCATACCCATAGCCGTATCCATAACCATAATGTTTACCATAGCCATAACCATATTTCTTACCATAACCGTAACCATAGGTGTTCTTACGTTTACTCAGGTCGATTCCATTGATCACTACCGCCAACTTGTCAAATTTATGCTCGTCCCTAAGAACATTAATGTAGCAGAACGCGGCTTTCGGGGTCACGTCCGCACGGCAGACATAAACACACATGTCGGCCACACGGCTTATTATGGCCGTATCAGTTACCATACCGATCGGGGCTGTATCCAGCAACACGTAGTCATAACGGGATTTCAATTGCTCTATCGCCTTCTCCAAGGTATCACGGGCTACCAGTTCCGTCGGGTTCGGGGGAATCGTTCCTCCTAAAAGGATATCCAGGTTCGGACTGATGCCGGAAGGCTGCACAAGGTCAAAAAGATCCTTATCCTCCGGATCCATCAGATAATTAGATATTCCTTCCTGCCTTTTCGATAAATCGAAGACCTTATTCAAGCCCGGCTTACGGATATCCATACCAACCACTACCACCTTCTTTCCCAAATAAGCCAAGCTGACAGCGAGATTTCCGGTCACGAAAGACTTACCTTCTCCGGGCTGCGTAGAAGAAAAAAGTATGACCTTTTGATCTTTCCGGAGCATAAAGAGCAGATTGGTCCGCAAACCTCGGAAGGTCTCCTCCATCATGTCGTTCTTATTCTCGCGCACCACGATCGTTCCCTTATCGGAGGATTTATGACCACACAAGGGCAATTCGCCCAAAATCGGAACATTCGTCAATTGCTCCACGTCGCCACGATTCTCGATCTTATATTTCAATAATTCCACGACAAAGATGATTCCCACCGGAATAAACAGGCCCACCAGCCAATAAAAACACGAGCTTCTTGGGAGCCACAGGATCCTTCCCGGGTAATGGTTCCTCTACAATACGACCATTATTAGCCGTGGCTGCCAATGTGATCGCATTTTCCTCCCGCTTCTGCAACAGCATGATATATAAAGTCGCCTTGATTTCTTGCTGGCGAGAAATAGTCATGAACTCTTTCTCTTGCTTTGGAGCATCACTAATCCGGCTCTCAAATTTACTAGCCTGACGCTCAATATCTTTCTGGGCGATTTGTAGTCCTCGCAAGACACTATTCACGGTTGTCTCGACATTGCGTCTCATCGCCTCAACGCCGGTGTTCATGTTTATCACCGCCGGGTTATTTTCCGAAGAGGTACGTAATAAACGTTTACGCTCGATGATCATCGTGTTATATTGTTCAATCACCCTAGTGAGGTTTTGATCCTGTAACCCTACGTTTGCAGGAATTACCTCTTCCTTGTTGACCGGATCGTTGATATAGGTACGCAGAAATTGAACCAAGCTGATCTGTGTAGCGTTCTCCGTACGTTGCTGCTCATACTTGGAACTCTCTTGTAAGGCTAGACGGGCATCACTTGTCAAATCCGTCAGACCGGATCGTTGCTTGAAATCCGCCAACTCGCTCTCCGCCGTACCCAACTCATGGTTAATTATACCGATACGCTCCTCTATGAACTCAGCGGTTTTCTGAGCTACCTCATTCTTCTCATCGTTCGCATCTTGATTATAGAACGCAACCAAACGATTCACGAAATCCACGCCTCGCTCCTTTACTGTATTGTTCACGCTGATCTTCGCTATCGTCGTGGTCTGGGAAGAGGCGGTCACGCTCAAGTCTTTCATATAATCCTCGGCGGTCTCCGTCGGCGTATTTATGGTAACACGTAAAGCGATTTCCTCTTCTTCCATATACAAGGTATCGCCTCGCGTAAAGCTTAAAACACCCACAGGTGTTGGTAACACCGCCGGCAATTGATCAAATGCCTGTTCTATCTCTTGCTCTTCCTTATCTTGCACATATTCAGCCTTAACAGACAATTTTCCTGTTTTTGTAAATGTAAGATCCAGCTTAATCGGCTCCTCCAATTTATCGGCCTCTTCTGGTGTCATATAAATCCGCACCGGACTATTCTTATAAAGAGGCATCGCATAACCGAACGCTCGCTTTTCCGCTACACGAACATATAAATTCAGGTCGTTCACGACTTTTTTTATCAATGTACGGGATTTCAATATCTCCACCTCGTTATCAAAATTATTTGTCATGGAAAACATTCCCAAGTCTTGAATGGCCGCCAACGGATTGTTGCCCGAACCGCTTCGCTTATCCTCCTCCTTTATCAACACGGAACTGGAAATGTTATATACAGGCGTTTGATAACGAAGAAACAGGTAAGTGGCGATGCAACATATCAATATACTAGCCACAAACCAACGCCAATAAAAAAGGTATTTGAATAAAAGAGCGAGAATATCAATCTCTTGTTCCTCATTCTCCAAGCTCCTATTACTATTTATCCGTTCGTCTATCATCTCTCTTAATTTTCAATTCTCAATTTTCAATTACTTAAGTATGTTTACCAACAGGCCGGCAATAGATACCAGAATCGAGAGTGAGCTTACCCAAAGGGTCGTGCTGTTACCGATATCGGAGTTCTTAGCCTTCGTCTTGTTCGGGGTCACGTAAATAATATCGTTTTGCTTCAGGTAATAATACGGGGAAGTCACGACTTCGGCATTATTCAAATTCAAGTTAATGATCTCACGCTTACCGTTCACGTCCTCACGGATCAGCTTGACGTTATCACGGACACCGTAAATCGTCATATCACCTGCCATCGCCAAAGCCTCCAGAACGTTCACCTTCTCGTTGCCGATCGTGAAGCTACCCGGACGGGCCACCTCACCCAACACGGAGATCTTGTAATTAGCCATACGGACCGTAACGATCGGGGATTCCTTCAAATAAGGTTTCAAACGCTCACGAATCAAGTCCTCCGCCTCGTTCTTGGTGAGACCACCCACTTCCAAGCGACCGATAACAGGGAAATCGATCTCTCCTTTATTATTCACCAAGTATTGCTGCATGGTCGGTTGCGTGGTCGTACTGATATTTGTCAAAGCCGCATTGATTGGAGTCTGTACCGTCAAGTTGAATGGAGTCGCAGCCTTCGGGTCTGTCGTATTGACCGTGATGCTCAACAAGTCTTTTGGCATGATCTTGGCGTCATACAACGGAAGGGTCTCCTCAAAATCGTTCACTGCCTCTGGGTTTTGGAGGTATGGTACGTTCTTGTAAGAAGTACAACTCGCTACCAATAGAGGTAGAGCTAATAAAAGTAGTAATCTTTTGATTTTCATATTATTTTGTTTTCTTTTTTTATTTCATTGAACACAGAATGATATGGATTTAGCGAAACAAACGAGAGAAAAGGCCTTTCGGTTTCTCCGGTTCGTATTCCGACTCGTATTTCCGCATTAAATCCTCATAGGAAAGTCTTTTACTCACCATCTCGTAAATCATACCCCAGTCCGGGAGACCACCAAGATTACGGTCATCAATAAAAATATCGGCCTTCAGCTTACGGGAGAAATGGTTGTTCAGGTTTTTCTCTTCTTCCGGATAATCTCGGTTCACGGCGTAAAACTCCAAGCCCCGCTCTCGGCAAAAGGTGACAGCCTCATCCAAAAGCTTGCCCTCTCGCACACTCCATAAGATCAGCTTGTGGTGTTCTGTTTGTAACTTTCTCAATGTCTCGAAAGCGAAAGGGATCTCCTTCCCTATCGCCGGATATTTATGCTCAACGATTGTTCCGTCAAAATCTACTGCGATAATCATTTATAATTCAGATTTATAACTACCAACTAAATTGCTAATTCACTCCGTCCAATCTCGTGAATTGAGAGTTTTGGCTCTTGAACTCGGGGACGAAGGATTTCATCTCTTTCACCATAGGAAGAATATGTACATGAAGGGATAATTCAGCTAATAGATCAATGTGCTCTACCACATCCTTGTAGGCGTACTCCCGGACTGCTGCCACACGAATCTTCTCATGAGGGGTTTCCTTCGTATTCTCCTTGTTGCTCAATAGTTCCTCATATAATTTCTCACCGGGACGAAGACCTGTGTATTTAATCTCTATGTCTTTATCCACCTGCAAACCAGAAAGCTCGATCATACGCTTCGCTAAGTCAGCGATCTTGACCGGCTCACCCATATCAAAGATGAAAATCTCGCCGCCCTTGCCCATCGTACCGGCTTCCAACACCAAACGGCAGGCTTCGGGGATTGTCATGAAGTAGCGGATGATATCGGGATGGGTTACCGTAACTGGGCCTCCTTTGGCGATCTGATCGCGAAAACGAGGTATCACGGAGCCATTACTTCCTAATACATTACCGAAACGGGTCGTGATAAACTTAGTGTTTCCCGCTAGAGCCCCCTTACTGATCGCCACACTCAAGCTCTGCACATATATCTCAGCGAGGCGCTTGCTACATCCCATGATATTCGTTGGATTAACGGCCTTATCCGTACTGATCATCACAAATTTCTCCACACCATAGCTTACAGCGGCATCCGCCATCACACGAGTACCGAACACGTTTGTTCGGATCGCCTCGCAGGGGTTCTCCTCCATTAAAGGGACATGCTTGTAGGCCGCCGCATGGAACACTACTTGGGGATGCCAGTTGCGGAACACATAATCCACACGGTCCGGGCTACGGACATCGCCGATCACCGGGACAAAGTTTAGTCTCTTGTATTTCTCTTCCAATTCCAGACGGAGATTATGCATCGGGGTCTCGGCGGAGTCGAAGCAAACCAACTTCTTAATCGGGAAATGAGCCAGCTGGCGACAGATCTCGCTACCGATACTGCCGGCGGCTCCCGTGACAAGCACGGTCTTCCCTTCCAACAGATTGCCAATCTCATCCAGATTAATATGGATCTCCTCACGACCTAGTAAATCCTCGATACGGATCTCACGGACCGAACGCTTCGCCTCACCTCCACGTAGCTCCTCCATCTCCGGAACTACCAACGTCTTCAATGAGGCCTGCTCGCAATAACGGATCAAACGGTCACGCTCCTGATGGGCAACCTTTATATTGGGGAAGAGAACGCCATCCAAGCTGTTGCGAGGGATCAAGCGATACAGATCCTCCACGTTCTCGATCTGGTAGACCGGTAACTCCGCAATCCGAATGCTTTTCTTGGAATTGCCAAAGGAAAGGAAGCCCATGATGCTATAATTCTGCATGAATACCTGACGGTTCGCCGAGGTAGCGATCATCACGCTCTCCTCCTCCGTGCCAAAGACCAGTACCCGCTTGCGTTTCTTGCCTAGTTGCAGGAGGACGCTGTTATAGACATTGATCACGAAGACACGCAACGTGACCAACATCACGATCGTCAACGTACTATCCATGATTCCACCCAACCAATAGATAGAAGGGCTGAAACGGGCTTTCAACAGCCAAAGCAGCAGGAACATCAAGAGCGACTTGCCGATCGCAGCACCACCGATCCGCCACAAGCCACGCAGCGTAGAATGGCGAATAACCCCATGATATGCTTTGAACAGCAAGAACGAAACGATACTGCCCACAAATGAGGAGAGGCCTACTTTCAGCACATCAGACTCTCCTATACGTATATGCAGAATGGAAAACATTCCTAGTACGCCCAGCAACGACACGGAGAGCGAGACGAAAAGGTCCGCACTAAAAATGATCCAACGGTTGATATACCGCAAATTCACCAGACGGCCTAAGGCCAATCGCCATCTGCCCTTATGAAAATCCATCATTTGTATTTTGTTTGTTTTATATTCAATGCCCTAACTTTTCCCAACGGCGGTGCCTGTGACTCATGGCGTCCCGAAGTGGCGGGCGTAATACAGCTTTCCGTCCGCAAGATCGTACCATCACCTTGGTGGATGATTTGGATCGCATGGGTTGCATTGGGCAGGATCTGCACATTACAACCGTAGATATGGAAGACGAAACGTGCTTGTTCCGCCCGCTCATGGTTTTCTGTCATATCGTAATTTTTTCAGTAAGGTTATCACTTTTCGTTTCCCTTGGAAAACGAGGTATATATGAATTGCCCTGTGAAGTATATATCAATTGCCTAACGCAGTATATATCCTCGGGCATATGCAGTATATCTTCTCAAAAACGGCCAGTTGAACGGTGTCTGAGACGACTGCTCCACGCATCGTTGATACGGGCACGGATGTTACTGACGCTTTTACCCTTCGTGATTCGGGGGGTGATGGGTAGAAAGAGGCGGATGAAACGCTCTTTGACCATCTCCTCGGGGGGTATTTTCGGCTCGTTCTCTTGCATGACCAGAATGACTTGGGGCAACTCGGTAACCGTCCGGCACTCGACGATCTGCGCAAGATAGCGTTCCAGATCCTCTTCTTTATTTATATAGGCACGAAAACGGATCGTTTCAGGCATGAGACCGGATCTACCGTCCCCCTCTTCTAGGGAGGTCTCCCCGCAATATTCCCCCACATAGAAGTTCTGGATGGCTTCCGTAGCGTTGGGGAGTATCTGGTTATTGCCGCCGTGTATGGTAATCGTTATATCAGACATAAGGTATATATGAATCGTTTGTCAATGAAAAGTAAACAGTTTGTCAACGGTTATCAACGGATTTGATTTCGCTATCCGGGGGTTGTACTTTCGCATTGTCAACAATAAGTTTAATCTTTTTAAAAAAAGAAGTATGATTAATTATTCAACTTACATGTGGAAAAGTCCACTGGATGAGACAGCAAAGGAACAGGCGTACGCCAAGAACCAAGTGACGAAAGTGATGAGTTTCGATGATTTCGTGAAGCACATCTCAGATCACAACGGTGTTTTCACACGCGGCACGGTAAAAGGCGTGGTAAGCGACACCTGCTCATGTCTAGTGGAACAATTGCTGAACGGCTACAAAGTACAATTCGGCGAACTAGGAATCTTTAGCATCTCCATCACCTGCGAGCCGGCCGCTACACTCAAGGACTTCTCCAGCGATAATATCAAGGCGGTGAACATTCTATTCAATCCGGGTATAGACTTCGAGAACCTACGTTCTAAGGCAGAATTCAACCTAGTAACCAGCCGTGCGATCCAAGCCGCCTCGCTGAAGGCGGTAAAGGAGAATAAAGACACGGTAGACTTGGCAGCGTTGAAGAAAGGAGACTCAGAATCTCCCGATGAGATCTAAATCCTACCATTGAGAAATACGGCTCTTAAACCATGAAGCTTATTTTATTCATTTATTTAAAGACTACAAGTATGAAAAAAACAAATTGGAAG
>ENA-OPCX01000702-OPCX01000702.1-human-gut-metagenome-genome-assembly--contig:-NODE-702-length-16169-cov-4.830520_pt1 | contig 16169 bp, 10 predicted proteins | sample MGYA00241570_ERZ501491 | MGnify/ENA primary metagenome ERZ501491 (study PRJEB25962, sample SAMEA2042620) | human gut metagenome | biome: human gut; feature: human-associated habitat; material: faeces... | reverse complement strand
TACCGTCTACCGCAACTTTTGCAAACGGTTTGTCTGTTGCAACTAATACTTTCATAATTTCATGATATTAAAAAGACTCACCACAGATGACACAGATTATCACAGAGTTTAATCATAAAAACAATCTGTGCAAATCTGCGTAATCTGTGGTGAAAAACAATATTATTAATGAAGTTTCTCAAATTCCTGCATGCAGTCAATCAAAGCCTGCACGCTTTCCTTCGGCATGGCATTATAGCAGGATGCACGGAATCCACCTACAGAACGGTGTCCCTTGATACCTACCATACCTCTTTCGGTAGCGAACTTCAGGAAGTCAGCTTCCAATTCCTTGTATTCGGGAGCCATCACAAAGCAGATGTTCATGCGTGAACGGTCTTCTTTGGCAGCCGTACCCACAAACATTTTGTTACGGTCAATTTCAGCATACAGCATATCGGCCTTTTCGATGGCACGGCGTTCCATTTCCTTCACGCCACCCTCTGCCTTAATCCAGCGCAATGTCTGCAGGGCTGCATAGATGGGGACAACGGGAGGAGTATTGAACATAGAGCCGCTATCCACATGCGTCTGATAGTTCAGCATGGTCGGAATATAGCGGGATACCTTACCCAGCGCGTCATTCTTCACGATGACGAATGTAACACCGGAAGGAGCCAGATTCTTCTGCGCACCACCATAGATACAGATATATTTGGATACGTCGATGGGACGGGAGAAAATATCAGAAGACATATCGGCCACCATCGGAACGTTTACGTCCAAATCCTCTTTCAGTTCCGTACCGTAGATTGTATTGTTGGTAGTGATGTGGAAATAGTCTGCATCAGCAGGCACTGTATAGTCCTTCGGAATATAAGTATAAGTAGATTCAGCGGAAGAAGCGACTTCAACTACTTCACCGAATGCCTTAGCTTCTTTCATGGCTTTCTTGGCCCATACACCCGTATTCAGGTAAGCAGCTTTCTTTTCAAGGAAGTTGAAGGGTACCATGCAGAATTCCAAACTGGCACCACCGCCCAAGAACAGTACCGAATATCCTTCGGGGATATTGAGCAATTCTTTGAATAATGCCACAGCTTCGTCCACAACGGGTTGGAAGTCTTTGGCACGGTGGCTGATTTCCATCAGTGAGAGGCCTGAGCCATTGAAATCAAGAATAGCTTGTGCCGTATTCTCAATCACCTCACGAGGAAGGATAGAAGGTCCTGCATTGAAATTATGCTTTTTCATTTGAAGTTTGTTTTGGTTATACAATTTCGTTCATTAATGTCTTTCGACTTTGCGAAATTACGGAAATATTTCTTCAAAACAAACCTTTCCTGATGAAATTCTATTTTTAAGCCGCATTTAGCTTACTTTTTAATGGTTTATACAAGATATATGCACCATTTTGTTATCTTTACTTATCAAGGATAATACTTTTAGAGAAACTAAAAGCAAGGCGGTTTCATTACTTCATATTCAAAAGAATAAGCGCAAATAAAATGAATATTTATAAGATAAATCACTTTGCTTCCTCGATAACAGTTTTCATTCCCTTGATTTTTTCACCGCGTACCAGCGTCAGCAATTGTTTCATTTTACTGCGGCGCACGGCTACAAAGGCATAGTGTTCCTTTACGTCCACCTGCCCGACATCTTCACGCGCCATTCCTCCTTTTTTATACAAGAAGCCGACAATATCTATCTTGTTCAACTTATCCTTTTTCCCTTTACCTATATATAAGGTAGCCCATCGGGGCTTGGCCGGTTTGGGAAGCGTCTCCGGAAACTCGTACGTTTCGATGTCTTCAGAAATGTACTCGGGTACCCGCTCCTCGGCATGCAGGACAAGATATGCATTTCCCGATGCCTCCCAACGGGCGGTACGTCCATTACGGTGTGTATAGGCTTCCTCGTTTACGGGAGGATGGTAATGCACCACATTCTCAATACCCGGAATATCCAGTCCGCGGGCGGCAAGGTCTGTAGATATCAGCACGGCGCAACTGCCATTACGGAACTTGTAAAGCGCACGTTCGCGGTCGGGTTGCTCCATACCGCCATGAAACATGTCGCAAGGGAACTTCCTGGCTTTCAGGTACCCAACAACACGCTCCACGCTTTCACGATAATTGCAGAATACCAGAGTGGAATGATAGCCGAGAGTACAAAGCAGGTTATAGAGGGTCTCCAGCTTGTCCTTCTCCGGAGAAACGACCTTATGCAGCCGCAGACGCGGAGCAAGGGCTTCCGGAGCAAGAAAATCAAGCTTCATGGGCCGGGAGACGGAAGACGGGGAATCACCTCCTACTCCGGCAAATTGCGGTATTTCCTCTGCATCGGTGGCCGAGAGAAGCACACGCTTTTTCAGTGAGGGAAGCTGTCCGATAACCTCCGCCATCTCGTCATGGAAGCCGAACTCAAGACACTTATCGAATTCATCTATCACCAGAGTGACGACAGTGGCGGCATTGAAATTTTCTTTCCTCAAATGGTCGCTCATACGTCCCGGAGTACCGATAATGACGGTGGGATGAATGCCTTTCATTGTCCGGTGTTCTTCCATGGCAGGGCGTCCGCCATAGCAGCTCATAGCTTTGAAAGGAGTTCCCATGGACTTGAACACAGTTTCTATCTGCAAAGCCAATTCGCGTGAAGGTACTAGTACAAGAGCCTGCACACCTTGTATATCCGCTTTCAAGGTCTGTACCAGCGGAAGGAGAAAAGCCAGTGTCTTACCCGAACCGGTGGGCGAAAGAAGTACTAAATCTTTAGCTGATTGATAGACTTCCTTAGCAGCCTCCTGCATCGGAGTAAGTTCTTGTATCTTCAAATTATGAAGTATATCCGAAAGTTCCATGAATATCTCTTTTTTAATCAATATGCAAAGATACGGATAAGAAGTCAGTTTCCATCAAAACAAAAACAGCTTTTAAGAAAGCTACCTAAATCATGACATGCCCGTCATACTAAAAAGGGAGACTCTCCTTATAGTTTCTGAAGCTTTTACCAAGCCCAATCGTCAGCACTATAAGTAGCTTCTACAGTCTTCTCTATCTCATTAGGCAGGTTACAGAAGAAGTCGATACCGGTTTCGTACTCCAAATTTTTAATAGAAACGGCATAAACCATAAATTCATCTTTTCCAGGTTTTTCTGGCAATAATTCAGAATGAGGGACTAAAAAAGCGATAGTATGATAAACCCCTGCCTTCTCGCTCAACAGAGCCATGTAATAATAGCTGGGGCAAATGAGTCCGCCAAGTGTCAGCCCGTCGGCATTGGTGGTGGGATAAAGCCCGTCATTGGCTTTCTTCACACCTGTGAAATTGGTAAGCAAACGGTCAGTAGTACCACCTTTCACGACATAAAGTTTGTCGTATGTGCCATTGATGGTGGAACGTCCCCAAGTCTGCACCTGCTTCTCAAGAGCCGCCCAATACTTTTGATTGAAACTCCCTATCTGTGGCGAGATATTACTGTAGTAGAAGGTCTGCTTATTGGCACTTTTACTGTACACGCGGTCTTCGCTGGCACAAAGATGCCCCTTGTCGTACCCATCGCTCTTATGCATGGATTCAGTCACCTCCACGCTGTTGTCAATATTGGGGTCGTCTTGATTCCACTCGTTGGCACGCTTCACGTTGTCTTGCGCAGTAATCGGGTCGAAACTGAATGCCACCCAAGCCGAATGCTTCTTGGAAGCGATGTATTCCAAAGAGAAATTGAGTACCTGCCCGGCACCTTCCTCATCAGACACGCCTGCATAGTATTCAATATATTGATTGGTTGCATTGAGAGCTGGGATTTCAAGATTGTCTGCTTTATTGTTATCAGCAATATTGGCATTTTTCACATCTATATCCTCAGAAGCCACATACTCTATGCCCACTTCATTACCGTGAATATAGGCCACGCGGAGCTTGCCCATCTGATAATGATTGTAGCGGTTGAAACGCACCCAATAGCACGTAGAGGGTTTCACCTCAACGCTTTCGCTGAAAGCATCGGCAGACGGGACGGCAGTAAGCCCTTCCAGCGACTCACTATTAACAGGAGCAAATGCGTAATTACGCCCGGTAAAAGCTTTGGACTGGATATAGAAAGGGGTGCCGATAGCCTTGGGCTTATACACGTTGAAACCATTGTCGCTCGACTCATAGCCCTTCATCACGTAAGTATCCGAACCCTGCTCGGTAGGTATTATCTCGGGAATGAGCGAAGCCTCTGAAGAATCATCACATCCAGCCAGCCAAATTCCGACCAGCAAAAGAAATAAGTAAGACAGTTTTTTCATCTATGTTTCTAAATTTGATTTTACGATACTAAGAATGCAAATGTGGTAATGGACAGTAAAGTCCATTACCACATTGTCTATTGCACAACCTCAGGAATTATTCCTTCACCACAAAGTTACTCATGTAGAATGTAGGAGCAAATCCAGGATCAGTATTACTTGCATAACGGAATGCCACATATACTTTCTTGCCCACATAGTCAGCCATGGAAGTACGCATTTCGATCTCTTTAGAGCTTGTAGGCCACTCGAACGACAACGGATCACTCCAAGCCGCTCCCTGCAATGCTGCAATCTTCTCTTCCTCAGTAGCAGTAGAAGCCGCAGGGATATAATTTTCGGACACATGTACAGACACTGCGTTCTCAATTTTGCCTCCATACAAATAGTCTGCCGAAGCAGTGAATACCATCTGTGGGGCAATAGCTTCGGTAAGATCTACCTCACCGGTTACAAGCCATGCCTCCGTATCGCGGTTACGCTGATAATAACCGCTTGCCTTGATACGGGTATAACCTGCACCTGCACTCCATACATAATTCATGCCATCAAGCTTCACATTCACAATCTGGGCATCGTTATGAAGTTCACCAGCAAAGTCATTGCTATAATACTCTTTTGCTTCCATCCATTTGCCGTCAGTCTTCAGGAATGCCATTTCAGCAGTTTCCGTTTCGGTATTCTTCTTCACCCATGCAGTGCCATCGAAGCCATATTCATCGGCCATCACATCATACTCCTTATTTCCGAAATAAACTACTGCCTTGACATCCCCGCTCTGTGCGTAAGGGAATGCATTCTTCAGATAAACGGGCAATACGGCATCAGCATCGCTCAAATAGTCCGAACCGGTAGAAACATAATCGGCAGGTTGCATCACACGGATACCGATACTTGCGCTTTCTTCGTAGGCAATCCAAGCCGAACCGTCATACTGGTAGAGAGCAGAAGCATTTGGCTTCACGTCTGATGCACGGGTAACGGCACGAGCAGGCATTTCAGCTTCTGATTCAGGAATCTCCTTATAAATATCCACACCCTCATAATACCCTGATACGGTACTTGTAAGTGACATATTCTTAAACTCTACAGTAGGCGCACACTCTGTAGTACTCTTATAACGGAAAGCAATGGCTATCTTCTTGCCCTCGTAAGCACTCAGGTCAATATCACCGGAATTTACATAATTCCAATTCTTGCCTTCCGGCCATTGAGGTACATTCAGAGCCTTCCATTCAGCAGTAGCCACATCATCCACATAATCTTCCGAAGCCAGCAATTCAATAAAATCAGCACGATTGTTACCATTCAAGAAATTAATGGCAATATCTACCTTAAGAAGAGGAGCCTTCGCTTTTGCTAAATCTATAATAGGAGAAACCACCCATGCTTCCGATTCAAAATCGCTATCTCCTACATGAGCACTACCCTTCCAACCATATTTACCATCCACCTTCCATACATTAGTTAACGTGCCGGTAAGTTTCACATTTTGAGTAGTGAAACCGCCCTCGTTTCCATTGAACGACTCATTCATATAAATGCCCAACGTAGCATTCGGATAAGAACCGTATGAATAAGAGTTTCCTTTTTCATAGAAATTCAGCTTGATGATTTTGTCCTTTTCCACATTTTTTACATCAAATGCCTTACGGTCATAGTTGTAAGCAAAGCTCCAATCCCCACCCTCGGGTATGGAAGTACTGATGTTGAAACTGTTAAACGTACCACTCTGATAGATGAACTTGCCATCCGGACGTTGCATAGTGAAACCTTTTTCCGTAGGAGTAAGTGTCATGATATGATTGGACACATCGCTGGTGATGAAACCATCCGCAATCTCTACCGGTTCACCCTCCATATAACCATACGTCTTATCCGGGTCTTTGAACTGACCGAAAGGAATCCAAGTATTGTCCTTCGTCGGAGCCACAATGACATAATTACCTCCTTCGGCATCAATAGAAGTTACTTTCTGGTATACCATTTTCACTGCACCGCCGCCTGTACTGGGCTCGGTCTCCGACCAAGCGTAATTCACTTGGCACACATCTCCCGTCTTCGGGTTCTTGATACCTTCCTTCAACAAAGCAGGAAGCTTCTTCAACGTAGAAGGGGTGAGATATTTCACTACCATGCTTTCCCCCCATACTGTAGCGTAATTGTCAGAAGTAAGATCGAAAGTCTGAGCTTCGTTTATCTTCGAGAGATATTCAGGTTGCTCCTTGCCGATATTGTACTGCACCAGCACCTTGGAACCATCTGACAGATATGCGTAGAGCGAATCGACAAATGCAGGCAGATAATCTTCAGGAGCTACCATATCAGTAAACATCTTGGTTTTACCCAGCTGGTTCAATGCCGTAAGATAAGTCTGCCCCTCGGGATCCTTGGCGAGAGCTATCCCTTGGTTCTTCGGCATAGAAGCTATTTTGCCATAATGGGCATCAGCCAATACGAGGGTATCGGTACTGACATCCGTGATGGTTTCTTTTTCATCAAATCCGGGGAAATTATCCTCGTTATAATCGCAGGCCCCAAGTGCAAACAGCGAAGCCAATGCGGTTCCTAATAATATATGTTTTTTCATAAATATGTTCGCTTAGAAATTCAACTTCAATCTTACAGTATAAGTACGTCCCCAACCATAGATAACACGTGTGGCCGTCTCCCAGTCATGGTTACTTCCATCGCGTGCATCGGCTATGTACTCTTGGTTGAACAAGTTGTTCACATTGCCGCTCAGTGTAGCACGAATCTTACCGAAGTCAAAGGTATATCCTGCACTTACATCAAATGTGCTCCATGAAGGAATCTCCCAAGGTTTTTCCACCACGTAAGCCTCTTTTTGAGTGGCTTGGCTCGCATCAATGTCATAATCGGCATAATTGCGTGCAAAGAAGTTCCAGTCTGCATTAAGACGCAAGCCTTTCATTGGGCGGAATGTCACTCCCAAAGCAGCTGTAGTCTGAGCAGAACCGCCCACCTGTACATTATCCATTTCAATGGTATACTTGTACTGATCTACATTACTCATATCTGTCACCACTTCACCACGGCTATTCGCCATAATCTGGCCTTCAGTATTCATCATGAAGCCTTTCGCTGTCCCATTCCAGCGCCAGTCTCCCCAAGAGAACATACCGTTAACTTCCATCCAGCGGAAAGGCTTGGCAATAAAGTCAAGCTCTATACCCATGTGGTTAGCCTGCGCACCGGTCATGTTCATTGTCCAACGCTGGGAAGCCCCGTTTACGTCTTCATAGGATCCGGTATCATATAAAGCCTTGTCTTTCCACATAGTATAATAGGCGTTTACATTGGCTGAAAAATACTGGCTACGATATCCATAACCTAATTCGAAAGAGTAAACTTTCTCATTCTTAGCATCGGGATTACGCTCATGTGAACTCTGAGAATTGATGAAGGTATTATCAAAAATAGGAGCACGGCTGATAAATCCGGTATTGAAGAATACGTTATTGTAATCATCAAGGTTGTAATTCAAACCAGCTTTCACATTGCCTCCCAAATAATGCTTCTTCGAAGACAGCTGTTTGTCACCACTATAATAAAAACGGTCTTTACGCCAATAACTGGTATTTGTAAGACCACCTGAAACAAATGCACTCACTTTATCTTTATTATACTCCAATTGGGCAAAACCACCTTCGTACATCACAAAACCGTCGTAGTCACGACGAATCACATCTCCTACTCCCAACTTCTGGTTTACCCAGGAGGTGACTCCACCATTCACACTATTCTCAGCCAATACACTCTTACGGTTATAAGAGTCTACATAATACTGCCCTCCAAAAAGATCGGTAATGACATTCTTGTGCAAACCTTTATAATAGCGGAAGTCAATACCACCATAGAAATCAAAGTAATCACCAAACTTAGTGGTATAAGTAGAAATCAATCCTGTCCAGAAATGGTCGTTCGAGGCTTTGTTCATAATCATCAGCGAACCTTTATAACCGGGCATTCCACTCACATTCACCGGATTAGTATAGTTATCTGCATTAAGCTTATCCACAGCATCATAATCAAAAGTACCATCAGGACAACGGAACTGAGTGTTCACCGTACCATCACTGGCCGTACCGTACCAAGAGCTGGTGTACCCCGTTACCCCCGTACCACTATAGCCCGCACCAGTACCGATAGACATATAAGCTGCTGTACTGAGGCTTGACTTATGGTTGATTTGCCACAAATGATTAAGAGACATCTGGGGCTTATGGTATTCGTTACGTGAAGAGTTCATCACTTGTCCATTGCGATAACCGAAAGTAGAGTTGTAACGATAGGGACTTTCCTCACCCATCCATTGTTTTACACGCTGATACTCCTTGATATTCAAACCATTTGCCATATTACGCTGATTATGCCACTGAGGTGCTCCAAAAGCTGTAAATGAAAGTTGATGGTTGTCATTGATACGTTTTGCAATACTCATGAACCAAGTGTAGGCCTCGGATTCCGTACCTTGAATATAACCGTCGCGTTTATCTCTGGCACCCAATAAAGTAAAGGCCCAACCATCTTTTGTCAGACCGGAAGAGACACTGAACATCACTTTACTGTAGCCGTCATTACCCATGCCGTAAGAGATGAAGCCGCCTTTCTTGGCATCAGTAGTCTTGGTTATAATGTTTTGTGAGCCACCTACTGAAGGAGTTGACACCTTGCTGGCACCAAGTCCACGTTGTACCTGAATACTGCTGGCCACATCAATCAAACCACCCCAGTTACTCATGTATACTTTCTGGTTTTCCATTCCGTTCATGGGTACACCGTTAATCATCATAGCCACATATTCTGACTTAAAACCACGAATCTTTATGTTGGAATCACCAAAGCCACCTCCCTCATTAGAAGCATAAACACCCGGAGTAGATTTCAAGATTTGCGGTAACTCCTGAGAACCTATCTTATCTTCAATAAATACGGGGTCGACAGTAGATACTGCAACCGGAGTCTTGCGTGCCACAGCAATAGACGATGTAATCACTACGTCCTTCAGCATCACAGCATCCGGTTCCATTGGGATAGCACCCAAATCCACAGAAGCGCCCTTCTGCGTAATCTTCTTCTTCTGGTCTTTATAACCCACGTACTTGAATAGTAATGTCGCATTCGAAGCAACGCTTTGCTTGAAATAGCCATCAATGTCGGTCACCGATCCTTGTGTAGTACCTTCCACCATGACGGCGGCACCCACTAACGGTTCACCTGTTTCTGAATCAACAAGCTGACCTCTCACTGTAGTCTGAGCAAATGCAGCGGCACTAAATACCGACAACACTGCAACCAACAGGAATTGAATTAGATGTTTTCTCATAATTCTGTTTTTTGTTAATAGATAGTGTTAATTAAACATTAATTTATGTTTTAAGTCGCAAATATAACTAATAAAAACGAGATTAATGTTATATTTATGTTACATTTTTTGAAGGTAGAAAGGCTTTTTTGAGATATTTTTAAACAAAAAAAGCCCTGCATTCTACAGCAGGGCTTTCGTATTGTCAACAAGTAAAAGAATATACTTTCAAATTCGCACCGAAATCAATCATTCATGAGCTTTCTATAACGTACACGGGTGGGTTCTTCTTTCCCAAGACGTTTCTGTTTATTTTCCTCATATTCTGAATAAGAACCTTCAAAGAAGAACACATTGGAGTCTCCTTCGAAAGCGAGGATATGCGTACAGATACGGTCAAGGAACCAACGGTCGTGACTGATGACCACAGCACATCCGGCAAAGTCCTCCAAACCTTCTTCGAGGGCACGGAGCGTATTCACGTCGATGTCATTGGTGGGCTCGTCCAGCAACAGCACATTACCTTCCTCCTTCAGGCAGAGCGCCAGATGCAAGCGGTTGCGTTCACCACCGGAAAGCACCCCACAGAGCTTTTCCTGGTCGGCACCGGAGAAGTTAAAACGGGACAGATAGGCGCGTGCATTAATGTCGCGCCCTCCCATGCGAATCAGATCGTTTCCGCCGGAAATGACCTGATATACGCTCTTGTTGGGGTCGATATCCTTGTGCTGCTGGTCCACGTAGGCAACCTTTACGGTCTCCCCCACCTCGAATTCGCCTTTGTCTGCCTTTTCCAGTCCCATGATAAGACGGAAAAGCGTAGTCTTACCGGCACCGTTAGGGCCGATGATACCCACGATACCGTTGGGTGGAAGCATGAAGTTGAGGTCATCGAACAACAGTTTGTCACCGAACGCCTTTGCCACATGCTTGGCTTCAATCACCTTATTACCCAGACGGGGACCGTTCGGGATAAAGATTTCCAGCTTCTCTTCCTTCTCCTTCACATCCTCGTTCAGCAATTTGTCGTAGGAGTTCAGACGCGCCTTTCCCTTTGCCTGACGGGCTTTGGGAGCCATGCGCACCCAGTCCAGCTCGCGTTCCAAGGTCTTGCGGCGTTTGCTTGCCACTTTCTCTTCCATCTCCATACGTTTGGTCTTCTGTTCCAGCCAGCTGGAGTAATTTCCCTTCCAAGGAATTCCTTCGCCACGGTCCAGTTCCAGAATCCATCCGGCTACGTGGTCCAGGAAGTAACGGTCGTGGGTTACGGCAATCACCGTACCTTCATATTGCTGCAAATGCTGTTCCAGCCAGTCGATACTTTCCGCGTCCAAGTGGTTGGTAGGCTCGTCCAGCAACAGGATATCCGGCTTCTGCAACAGCAGGCGGCACAAGGCCACACGGCGGCGCTCACCTCCCGAGAGGTTCTTCACCGGCTGGTCTTCGGGCGGACAGCGCAACGCATCCATGGCGCGTTCCAGTTTGCTGTCCAGATTCCATGCGTCCGTAGCGTCAATGATGTCTTGCAACTCAGCCTGACGGGCAAAGAGTGCATCCATCTTCTCTGGGTCCTCATAGTATTCGGGAAGCCCGAACTTGTTGTTTATTTCTTCGTATTCCGCCAAAGTGTCCACAATGCTCTGCACACCTTCCATCACTACCTCTTTCACTGTCTTTTCATTATCCAGATGTGGTTCCTGTGCCAGATAGCCTACAGAGTAGCCCGGCGAGAACACCACTTCTCCCTGATAACTTTTCTCCAGTCCGGCGATGATTTTCATCAGCGTTGACTTACCTGAACCGTTCAGACCGATGATACCGATCTTAGCACCGTAAAAAAAGGATAGGTAGATGTCTTTCAATACCTGTTTGTTCGCCTGGAAGGCTTTGCTTACGCCTACCATCGAAAAGATAATCTTTTTGTCGTCTGCCATATTCTTTATATTATTAATTTATTTAAGTTGCTATATTTTTACTCCGACAGCTGGATAAACCAACATTTGAAATCATCATCCTACTGTTTTTCCTCCATTTTTCTGTAATACCACGGATGTGTAAAGAACTCATACATCAGCAAAAGAGTGACACAGATACCGATACATATCCAATAAATAGTATCAGGATGACTTTCGGTCCACATATTCTCAAACAGAAAACCACTCAGCATACCTACTTCCCACATCAGCTGATAAGTATTGTTTCCCGTACCCCGTTCGCAATGCATCGGCAGACTAATCATCTTTATAAAAAACCGTGACACGGTAGTACCGATCCCCGTGCCCAGCAATACACCGGCTATATAACTGTTCATCAAGCTGTTGGAAAAAGCAAGCAACAACAGTCCGCCTATCATCGCGGCCTGCCCCAGCTCCACCTCCGAACGGCCGGAAGCATAGGAAAGCACATAACGCAAAAGCAACAGGGAGATGATAAAACCGATCAGGATGCAAATGTAAAACAACTCATTGTAAATGTGTGCTATCAAAATGCCGAAAACAGCGGAAAGCATCATCATATTCAGTGCCGGCCACAGAGTACGAGGCAACAGAAAACGGTCCAACGAGAACCATGAGGTGCGCAGCGGAGCACGGAAAGGGACATCCACCGCCAGAATCAGAAGCAAGGCCAGTGTGCCCAAAGCGACACAGGTATAAACAACATGGTGAAAATTCCAGTAAGGATAAATGTAAATTCCCAACGCAAGACCTGCCACCATTCCAAAACGCCCCACCCACGAAAAGGCGATATTCGCATCCGTGCGGCGGCGTGAGGCGGTGACGTCAATCACCAGCGTGCTACCCGTAGTCATGGTAATGACACTGAACAGCCCCCCCTGGACAGCCCGGACCAAGGCTATGAACCCTACAGTCGCAACGTATGGATACAGCAGGCTGGACGCCACGAACAGAAGCATCGCGACCAGACAAACACTTTTACGCTTGAACGTATCGATAAGATAGCTGTTGAACGCTCCCGGAAGAAACATGGCCAGTCCGAAAACAGCCACAGCCGCTCCTGCTTCCGCATAGCTGCAATACCAGTGCCGCACCATCCATAAAGGCAGTGCGGGAAGCATCATGTATAGCGAGGCATAAAGCAAAAAGTTCGAAAGGGATAGCAGCACCATATTCCCGGTCCACAGTTTTGCTTTCTCATACGGAAAGAAGAAGTCATCATACATATCAGCAGAAACTTTGTTAATATTGTTCGTCTTCGTTAGGGAAATCACCTTTTTTCACATCATCCACGTATTGCTGTATAGCTCCTGTCATAACAGTATGCAAATCGGCATAACGACGGAGGAAACGGGGACTGAAACCGTTGGTCATACCCAGCATGTCGGATACAACCAGCACCTGTCCGTCCACAGCGCCTCCGGCTCCGATGCCGATAACGGGGATAGTCAGTTCCTTGGCCACACGTTCCGCCAATGATGCGGGGATTTTTTCGAGCACCAACGCAAAACATCCCGCCTCTTCCAGCAGATGCGCGTCACTCAGCAGCTTTTCGGCCTCTTCCTCGTCCTTGGCACGTACAGTATAAGTTCCGTATTTATTGATAGACTGCGGCATCAGTCCCAAATGTCCCATGATGGGAATACCCGCAGCGATGATTTTCTTTACCGCATCAATGATTTCTACGCCACCTTCCAGCTTCAATGCATCGGCATGTGTGATCTTCATCACTTTGATCGCATTGGTCACCGCTTCGTACTCGGAAGTCTGGTAAGTACCGAAAGGCAAATCGACCACAACGAGCGCGCGTTTCACTCCACGAACCACGGATTTCCCGTGATAAATCATCTGGTCAAGGGTGATGGGAAGTGTGGTCACATTCCCCGCCATGACATTCGAAGCGGAGTCTCCTACCAGTATGACGTCGATGCCTGCGCCGTCTACAATCTGCGCTGTCGTGTAATCATACGAAGTAAGCATAGAAATCTTCTCGCCTCTCTGCTTCATTTCCACCAAACGGTGTGTCGTTACTTTGCGTGTATCGCCTGAAATATATCCTGCCATATTTACTTTAATTTATAAAAAACGGTTGCAAAGGTAGATGTTTTAGTTGACATTACCTCATTATATCCTTCATTTTTTCGAAACTAAATCCATTAAAGTCCTGAATAACAGCCTTTGCCTTATCGCGTATCTGCTCTTCAGGGTTGGTAGTAGCCAATCCTATCACGGTCATTCCTGCACGATTTCCTGCCTCAAGCCCGTGAAATGAATCCTCGAAAACCACACAGTTCTCGGGCACGGTATCAAAGACAGTGGCTCCTAATAAGAAACATTCGGGGTCTGGTTTGGAACGAGTGAACATTTCGGCTGTGAGGATACGGTCCACACTTTGTTTCAGTTCCGGATGTGCTTTATATGCGTTGTTCATTTTCATTTCATTTGAGCTTGTGACTATCGCTATCTTTACCCCGTTGGCTCTCAGCTCCTTCATAAAGCCCTCTACGCCCGGGATATAATTAAATAACATATTTTCTTCAAATTTGTTCAAATCTTCTGTAATTTCACGCTGAACGTCTTCCATTCCAGCGAAATATTTGTTATAAATTTGTGTCAATGTCTGCCCTTTTATCATCCGGCCGAACTCGGGTATCTCAGGATGGTATTTCCGTCCTTGTTCATTCCAGAATATACTATACTGAGGTTCCGTATCTACCACCACCCCGTCAAAATCGAATAAAGCTGCAATGCTTTTTGTTGAATTCATATTACTTTTAGTTTGATTTAACGCCGCAAAGGTCTGAATAATCCTCCATATTCCTAACTTTGCAAAGCTTAAAAATAATAAAAACGCGAATGAAAGAAAACAACCCGCACATACTGGGTACAGAAAAGGTAGGAAAGCTGCTTTTAGAGTACTCTATCCCTGCTATCATCGGAATGACACTGACGTCACTGTATAATATTATTGATAGCGTATTTATCGGGCACGGTGTCGGCGCCATGGCCATATCGGGCTTGGCTATTTCTTTTCCGCTGATGAACCTGCTGGTGGCATTCTGCACATTGGTCGGGGTGGGTGGGGCTACCATATCGTCCATCCGTCTGGGACAGAAGGATACGGACGGCGCCGAGAAGGTGCTGGGAAACGTAACGGTGCTCTGTGTGATAAATTCTATTTTCTACGGAGGCATCACCTTGCTGTTTCTAGACCAGATTCTGTTCTTCTTCGGGGCAAGCCATGACACGTTGCCATACGCCCGCGACTTTATGCAGATTATATTAATAGGAAGTCCTGTCACCTATGTAATGATCGGGCTGAACAATATCATGCGTGCCACCGGTTATCCCCGAAAAGCGATGCTGTCCTCCATGCTGACAGTGGGGTGCAACATCATTTTGGCTCCTGTCTTTATATTCTGGCTCGGCTGGGGAATCCGCGGAGCAGCCACGGCAACCATCCTTTCACAGTTTGCCGGCATGATATGGGTGCTGAGCCATTTCATGCAGGAAAAAAGTTATATCCGTTTCAAGAAAGGGATATTCAAATTAAGAAAACGGATCGTAGAGAATATTTTCAGTATCGGCATGTCGCCGTTCCTGATGAATGTCTGCGCTTCGGCCATTGTCATTATATTCAACAAGAGCCTGCTGCTCTACGGGGGCGATCTGGCTATCGGAGCATACGGCATATTAAACCGTCTGCTGATGTTGTTTGTAATGGTTATCATGGGACTGACTATGGGGATGCAACCGATTGTGGGCTATAATCATGGGGCACACAAATTCGGCCGGGTGAAGCAGACGTTGAAATATTGCATGATTGCAGGGGGGTGCATCACTTCGCTGGGATTTGTTTTCAGCGAACTTTTCCCTAATTTGGTTGTTAATATGTTTACAGACGATAAAGAACTTACAGCATTGGCACGCACTGGGTTGCAAATCGGAGTCCTGATGTTTCCTTTCGTGGGAATACAAATTGTGATTTCCAGTTTCTTCCAATCTATCGGGAAAGCGAAAATTTCTATCTTCCTCTCCTTGTCCCGCCAACTGTTGTATTTATTGCCCTGCCTGCTGTTGCTGCCTCATTGGTGGGGACTGAACGGCATTTGGCTCAGTATGCCTGTATCCGATCTTTTAGCATTTATCACAGCCTGCCTGATGCTGGCACATCATATTAAAAAATTAAACAAGATCACAGAAGTATGATATTTAATGCAGAAAACATTCTCTTGATAGGTTCTATCCTATTGTTCGTAAGTATTGTAGTGAGCAAGACCGGCTACCGGTTCGGAATCCCTACGTTACTTGTTTTTTTATTGGTCGGCATGCTGTTCGGAAGCGACGGCCTGGGACTCCAATTCCATGATGCGGGCGAGGCACAGTTCATCGGCATGATGGCCCTTAGCATCATTCTGTTCTCAGGGGGTATGGATACCAAATATTCGGATATCAAGCCTGTATTGCCACAAGGCATACTGCTTTCCACCTTCGGCGTGTTGCTTACTACTATTTTCACCGGATTCTTTATTTATTGGATTTCCGGGTTCTCGAATGTCAGCATTACCATGTCCCTGATGACGGCCATGTTGCTGGCGGCTACC
>ENA-OPCX01000700-OPCX01000700.1-human-gut-metagenome-genome-assembly--contig:-NODE-700-length-16178-cov-3.464120_pt1 | contig 16178 bp, 16 predicted proteins | sample MGYA00241570_ERZ501491 | MGnify/ENA primary metagenome ERZ501491 (study PRJEB25962, sample SAMEA2042620) | human gut metagenome | biome: human gut; feature: human-associated habitat; material: faeces... | reverse complement strand
TGCGGTAAGCCTGAGAGCCTCTGCCGCATCAGCCGCCTTTGAGCTGTCTTTCCAGAGAATTGACGCACAACCCTCAGGAGAAATTACCGAATAAACGGAATTTTCAAGCATCCATACTTCATCGGAAACTGCAAGTGCAAGCGCACCGCCGCTGCCGCCCTCACCGATAAGAACGGTAAGTACGGGAGTTTTGAGAGTCATCATTTCCATGAGGTTTTCGGCAATAGCCTGTCCCTGACCTCTTTCCTCCGCACCGATTCCTGGATATGCACCGCTTGTATCAACAAGGCAAAGAACAGGTCTTCTGAACTTTTCAGCCTGTTTCATAAGTCTTAAAGCCTTGCGGTAGCCCTCGGGATGAGCCTGACCGAAGTTGCGTTCAACACGCTCTTTTGTATTTCTGCCCTTTTCAATTCCGATTACAGTAACAGGAGTGTCAAAGAGCATTGCAAGTCCTGCAACAACTGCTTTATCATCGGCATATCTGCGGTCACCGTGAAGCTCAATGAAGCTGTCACCGAACATATGGGCAATATAGTCAACCGAGGTCAGCTTGTTAGCATCTCTCGCCGCCATAACCTTTTCGTAAGCTGTCATTTTTAAGCCTCCTCACCGCTGTAACCGTGCAATTTAAGCAGTTTTACAAGTGTAGATTTCAAATTATTTCTGCTGACAACCGAATCGATAAAGCCCTTCTGAAGAACAAATTCCGAGGTTTGGAAGTCCTTGGGGAGCTTTTGACGGATTGTCTGCTCGATTACTCTCGGACCCGCAAAGGCAACAAGGCAATCGGGCTCGGCAAGAATAATGTCGCCCTCCATTGCAAACGATGCCGTAACACCGCCTGTTGTCGGGTCTGTAAGCACCGTGATGTAGAGATTACCTGCGTCGCTGTGTCTTTTTACCGCACCAGAAGTTTTTGCCATTTGCATAAGCGAGAGGATGCCCTCCTGCATTCTTGCACCGCCTGCGGCAGTACAAACAACAATCGGCATTGCATTTTCGGTTGCATATTCAAACGCACGGGTGATTTTTTCGCCCGTGATTACGCCCATACTTCCCATCATAAAGGTCGGATCCATAACGCAGAGAACGGTATCAATGCCGTTCATCTTACATTCTCCGCAGATAACAGACTCCTTAGCACCTGTTTTTCTCGCCTTTTCAAGCTTTTCGTCATATCCCGGAAAATCAAGAATATTATGGCTTGAAAGGTCTGCATCAAACTCAACAAAGGTATCCTTGTCGGCAAGCATTTCAACTCTGTCTCGTCCGTTCATTCTGAAATGGTGATTGCACTTTGTGCAGACATGAAGATTTTCCTCCATATCCGTCGTAAGGAGCATAGTGTTGCATTTGGGGCATTTTATCCACATTTCTTCGGGAACGAAGGGTACATTTTTGCTCTCGCCCTCATCGGACTCAAGCTCATTCTTCGGTTTTCTGAAAGCAAACAAATCCATATCTTTTACTTCTTCCTGTCGGCGTGTTTCTCTTCAAACTCTGCCATAAAATCTGTTGTATATTCACCGCTCACAAACTGTTCGTCCGAGAGAATCTCGGCAAGAAGGTCACGGTTAATGTCAATTCCGTCAATGGTAAGCTCGGAAAGAGCCATTTTCATCTTTCTGATCGCCTCGGCACGGCTTCTTGCCTGAACAATCAGCTTGCCGATCATCGAATCATAGTACGGAGGAACAAAATAGTCCTGATAAATCGCCGTATCAAATCTTACAAATGCACCGCCCGGGGTGTGAAGTCTTGTAATTCTTCCGCAGCTCGGTCTGAATCCCTTTTCCGGATTTTCGGCATTGATTCGGCATTCAATTACATTGCCGTGTGTGCCGATGCTGTCCTGAGTGCGGGAAAGCTTTGCACCTGCGGCAATTCTTATCTGCCACTGAACAATATCAAGACCTGTTACCATTTCCGTAACGCCGTGTTCAACCTGCAGACGAGTGTTCATTTCCATAAAGTAGAAGTTGTTGTCCATATCAAGCAAAAATTCAACTGTGCCTGCATTGACATAGTTGACTGCCTTTGCCGCCTTAACAGCCGCAATCATCATCTCTTTACGGGTTTTCTCGTCAAGAGCGGGGCTTGGACTTTCTTCAATCATCTTCTGATTCTTTCTCTGAACAGAGCATTCACGCTCACCAAGACAAACGATATTGCCGTATTTATCACACAAGAGCTGCATTTCAATGTGTTTTACAGGGTGAATGAATTTTTCTATGTAGCAGGCACCGTCACCGAATGCTGACTGCGCCTCGCTTGAAGCTGACAAAAATGCCTCTTCAAACTGCTCTATTGAATCAACACGGCGAATACCCTTTCCGCCGCCGCCCGAACGAGCCTTGATGAGAAGCGGAAAACCGATTTTTTCAGCTTCCTCTTTTGCCTGTTCAACGCTTTCAACAATATCGCAGCCGGGGGTTACGGGAACACCTGCGGCACGCATAGTCTTTCTTGCGTTGTCCTTGTCGCCCAAAAGCTTTATCATTTCGGATGAAGGACCGATAAAGTTGATGTTGCACTGTTCACAGAGCGAAACAAACTTGGCATTTTCGGACAAGAGTCCGTAGCCGGGATGAATAGCCTGAGCACCGCTTTCAACGGCAACGGTGAGAATTGCAGGCATATTGAGGTAGCTGTCGGCAACACGGTTACCGCCTACGCAGTAGCTTTCATCGGCAAGCTGAACATGCAGGGAATCCTTGTCTGCCTCAGAATAAATTGCTACTGTGCTGATGCCCATTTCACGGCAGGCACGGATAATTCTTACTGCAATTTCGCCTCGGTTGGCAATCAGAATTTTTGAGAACATTTTTTCACTTCCAGTTATTTATCGCATTACGGCTGTCTGCACCCAAAACGGCACAGACAGCCTTTAAAATCACTTATTTTCAACAAGTGCAAACGAAAGCTCGGCACTTACACAGAGCTTGCCGTCAACATAACCCTTTGCGTCAATAAAGTAGAATGCACCTCTGCTCTTTGTGAGTGTGCAGACACTTTCAAGAGTGTCGCCCGGTTTCACGGGATTTCTGAACTTAACATTGTTCATCTTTGTAAAGTAAGGTGTGCAGTTCTTAACCTTGTCTGCAAGAAGGCACGAGCTTGCCTGTCCCATCATTTCACAGAGAATAACACCCGGAACAACGGGGTTACCGGGGAAATGTCCCTGTAAAAAGAACTCGTCACCTTTGATTGTATATCTGCCCTTTGCCGTGTTTTCGTCAACGCTTTCAGCCTCTTCAACGAGAAGCATATTGTCACGGTGCGGCAAAATCTTTTTAATTTCTTCCTGATTCATACTGTCCTCCGATTATTTAACCTTGAATAACGGCTGACCGTATTCAACAAGATCTCCGTCCTTAACAAGAACTTCAACGATTTCATAGTCGTCCTCAGCCTGAATTTCGTTCATACACTTCATAGCCTCGATAATGCAAACGGTTGAGCCCTTGCTTACTTTCTTTCCGACAGGAGCAAAAGGAGCCTTGCCCGGTGCCGATGCGGCATAGAATACGCCGACAATCGGAGCGTTTACAGTCTTGGTGTCTTCCTCGGGAGCGGCAGACTGAGCCGCAGGAGCCTGTGGCTGAACAGGCGCAGGAGCAGGAACATCTGTTGCAGTCGGCTGATATGCACCGATTGGAGATGCATTAAAAATCTGCTGTGCCGGATGTTCTTTTTCAAGATGAATCTTTGTACCATCCTCTTTTTCAATTTCAAGAACGCTCAAAGAAGAATTTTCAAGAAGGGAAATATATTCCTTGATTTCTTCAATTTTATTCATAGTAATTCCCTCGCTTAATATTTTTTAAATACAAGACAAGCGTCATGTCCGCCAAAGCCGAGGTTGGTTGAAGCGGCAACATTTACATCACGCTTAACTGCTTTGTTAGGTGTATAGTTAAGGTCAAGACCTTCATCGGGTTCGTCAAGGTTGATTGTCGGCGGAATAACACCGTCATTGAGAGCCATAACAGAAGCGATAGCCTCAATTGCGCCTGTTGCGCCGAGAAGATGACCTGTCATTGATTTTGTTGAGCTGATATTTGCATCATAAGCCTTTTCACCGAGAGCAGTTTTGATAGCCATTGTTTCGGTAAGGTCATTAAGATGTGTGCTTGTGCCGTGAGCATTGATGTAAAGCTGTGCGTCATCGGCAACATTTGCCTCCTCAAAAGCAATCTTAATTGCTCTTGCAAGACCTGCACCGTTAGGATCGGGAGCTGTAACATGATGTGCGTCACAAGTATTGCCGTAGCCTGAAAGCTCTGCATAAATCTTAGCACCTCTTGCAACTGCGTGCTCATACTCTTCAAGAACGAGCATACCTGCGCCCTCGCCCATGATGAAACCGTCACGATTCTTATCGAACGGACGGGATGCGTGCTTTGGATCATCGTTTGTTGAAAGAGCTTTCATATTCTGGAAACCTGCAATTGTGAGAGGAGCAACAACTGCCTCTGCACCGCCTGCGATGATAGCGTCAGCGTAGCCGTCCTTGATGCAGTGGAAAGCCTCACCGATTGAGTTTGTACCTGTTGCACAGGCACTCATAACCGAAAGAGACACACCTTTTGCGTTAAAACGGATTGCAACATTGCCTGTTGCGATATTACCGATCATCATCGGAATGAAGAAAGGAGAAACCTTTCTCGGGCCTCCGTTTTCCATGCCCACTGTATTCTTAACAAAGGTCTGCAAACCGCCGATACCTGCGCCGATATAAACACCGAAACGGTTCTCGTCAATCTTGCCTATGATACCGCTGTCGTCAACTGCCTGCTGTGCCGCTGCGATTGCGTACTGTGTATATGGATCAAGCTTTCTTACTTCTTTTTTCTCAATATACTGTGTGGGATCAAAGTCCTTGACTGTACCTGCGATGTGAACCTTGAGGTCACTTGTATCGAAAGCTGTGATTGTTTCGATACCGCAAACGCCGTCAACCATATTTTTCCACATTGTAGGCACATCGTTACCAATCGGTGAAATTGCGCCCATACCTGTTACAACTACTCTTCTGCTCATTATATCCTCCAAATCAATTACATTGCGAGTCCGCCGTCAACTCTGATAACCTCGCCTGTTACATAAGCGGCATCGTCAGAGCAGAGGAAAGCTACTACATCTGCAACATCATCGGGAGTACCGATACGCTTTGCAGGAATCTGTGCTTTCATTGCGTCCTTTACCTTATCGGGAAGTACACTTGTCATATCTGTTGCAATGTAACCCGGAGCAACTGCATTAGCCGTAACGCCTCTGCCGGCAAGTTCCTTTGCAACCGACTTTGTAAGACCGATAATACCGGCCTTTGACGCAGAATAGTTAGCCTGACCTGCGTTGCCGGTAAGACCGACAATTGACGCTGTGCTGCAAATTCTGCCGTAACGCTTTTTCATAAAGTGCTTGTATGTATGCTTAATCATGTTGAATGTACCCTTGAGGTTTACATTGATTACAGCGTCAAAATCTTTTTCGTCCATATTTAAAACGAGCTTATCTCTTGTGATGCCTGCGTTGTTTACAAGAATTTCGATACTGCCGAACTCCTCGATAACCTTATCGACAACCTTCTTTGATTCTTCAAAGTTTGAAACATCACAGAAATACTGCTCAACCTTTGTGCCGTACTGCGAAAGCTCTTCCTTAGCCTTAATGCCCTCGTTTTCGTCTCCTACATAGAGAATTGCGATGTTAGCACCCTCTTTTGCAAGCTTTGTTGCGATTGCAAGACCGATACCTCTTGAGCCGCCTGTTACTACGGCTGTTTTATTTTCAAATCTCATTATATTATACCTCCGAACAGTATCAAAGTTCAAGTGCGTCAATATCAGCCGCAGTTTCAACCTTGAATGCCTTTACATCTCCGTTGATTCTCTTTACAAGGCCCGTGAGAGTTTTGCCCACACCAACCTCAATAAAGGTGTCAACACCGTCATTAATCATATTTTCAACAATAGTCTGCCATTTTACGGGATTCTCAACCTGTGCTTTGACAAGCGTTTTGAAATCACCCGAATACGGCTGAGCCGTGTAATCGGAATAAATCTGAACCTTTGGCTGAGCAAAGTCAACATTTTCCATATACTTTCCGAGTCCCTCTGCGGCATCAGCCATAAAGGGAGAATGGAACGCACCGCTTACTGCAAGAAGTTTTGCCCTTCCGCCCTCTGCTTTAACTGCCTCGCAGAAAGCGTCGGCATTTTCACTTGTTGTTGCAACAACAGTCTGAGCCGGTGAGTTGTAGTTTACGGGATATGTTTTGTCAAACCTTGAGCAGATTTCTTCAACCTTTTCGGGAGTAAGCTTTAACACGGCAGCCATTGCACCCGGATTTTCCGTTGCGGCTTTGTCCATAAGCTCGCCTCTTTTGCAAACGAGTCTGAAAGCCTCTTCATCTGAAAGGATTCCCGAAAAAGCAAGCGCAGAAATCTCACCGAGTGAAAAGCCTGCTACGCAATCGGGAGTGATACCCTTTTCAACAAGAGCTCTTGCGGCCGCAAGGTCGGCAGTAAAAATACACGGCTGTGTATTTACTGTCTTTGAAAGCTCCTCCATTGTACCCTCAAAGCACTGCTTTGAAGTGTTTTCTCTTATAGAATCAGCCATTTCGTAAACAGCCTTTGCAGCAGGCGAATTGTCGTAAAGATCCTTGCCCATACCGCTGTACTGTGCACCCTGACCTGAAAAAATAAATGCTATTTTACCCATTTTGTTGCTCCGTTCAATACTTCTTCTGCCTGTGAGAACATCTCTTCAATCATTTCTCTTGCCGGCTGTTCCTTTTTAACCATACTTGCAACCTGTCCTGCAAGAACGGTACCCTGAGAAACATCGCCCTCTCTCACGGCTCTTCTGAGTCTGCCGAGTCCCATATTTTCAAGCTCCTCATCGGAAACATTAGCCGAATCGTACTCAGCCTTTGTATATTCACGGGTAAACGAGTTACGGATTGAACGAACAGGATGACCGAGTCTTTTACCTGTTACAACCGTGTCAATATCTCTTGCTTTGAGAATTTTGTTCTTATATTCCTGAGAGATAGTACATTCCTTTGCAACGAGAAATCTTGTGCCGACCTGAACGCCCTGAGCGCCGAGCATAAATGCTGCGGCAATCTGTCTGCCGTCTGCAATACCGCCTGCGGCAATTACAGGTATATTTACTGCATCAACAACCTGAGGAACAAGAGCCATTGTTGTGAGATCACCGACATGACCGCCTGACTCGCCGCCCTCTGCGATAACGGCAAAAGCACCGTCTTTTTCCATTTTCCTTGCAAGTGCAACGCTAGGAACAACAGGAATAACCTTGATGCCTGCCTCAAGCCACTTTGCCATGTACTTGCCGGGGTTGCCTGCACCTGTTGTGATGACCTTGATGCCCTCTTCAACTACAACATCGCTTACTTCCTCTGCAAACGGACTCATAAGCATGATGTTTACGCCGAAAATTTTATCGGTCATTGTTTTGCACTTTCTGATTTCCTCGCGGAGCTGTTCGCCGTTGGAATTCATAGCTGCAATAATGCCGAGACCGCCTGCGTTTGAAACACCTGCGGCAAGCGATGCATCAGCCACCCAAGCCATGCCTCCCTGAAAAATAGGGAACTCGAGACCGAGCGACTGGTCAATGACAGTAGAAATCATATGTAATATCTCCTTTTCTGCATTTTTACTTGATTTTCAGAAACAGAAAATTTGCAAGATTTCATTATTTTGAAAAATTTACGGCAAATTCTGCACCTGATACCATACTTTATGGCATATCAGTCTGATTTTACTCCAAAAGCACAGAAAAGTCAATATAAAAGCACAGAAAAGTCAATATATATGAAGAATTATCTTACCATTAAGTCTTTAACTGCAATAGTCCTCAAGAGCCCTCATAAGGTTTTCTTTTCCCTTTATTTCAATTCCTTTTTCAAGGTAAAGTGCGTCGCCTTTCGGAAGATTTGATACTCTGCAGTCGGTTGTCAGATACGCTTTGTCCTCGCCTTTTTTGTACACTACAATGTACCCTTTTTCAGCTTTTATGATGTAGTCGCCTTCCGTTGTACCGTTATTCTGCGACGACGAATAATTGCCTGTTGCAGAGGTGTTTTCCGCAGAATTCACGGGAGCAAAAAGCGAGCTTATCATCATACACGCAATCAGAATCACACCTGTTAATCCAACTATTTTTTTCATAATACAGCACTCTTTCCGTCAGTTTTTACTTTTATTTTTTCCCGAACCAACGGTTATATTCATCATTTTTATAAAATTCCAACCAAAAGGCCGCCTTAATTCTGCATATTTTTTAAGAGAAATTTGCATTAATATATTTATTTTTTTCTTTTCAGGTGATATAATAATCAAATGAGTATTTCTGCTTGTAATTTTGAACATATATGTTATTATATAATTTATGTATTACAGCCGGCGCACTGCGTTTGTGCAAATCACTCAGACAAATTACAAACCGACGGTTGTTCGTTTAACCGTAAATTGTGAATTGATAAAGGAGATAATATGCGAAACAAGCGTGAAACTGACATCAGTCAGTATAAGAAGGATGTTCAGCAAAATGAATTATCCGAAAAAGCTGACGGAGGTGTAAAAAGATTTTTCAGGGGTTTCGGCAAGTTCCTGATTACCGTTTGTTCGGTATGCCTGGTTGCTCTGCTTATTACGGGCATTTCACTTGCTGTCTACATTTTCACCATTGCGTCCGAGCCTACGGGCATCGACCTCAAGGCAAAGTCTATGAACCAGACAAGCCGAATATATATTCAGAATGAGGATACAAAGGAATTTAAGGAGTATCAGAAACTATACGATACCGAGAACAGAATCTGGGTTGACAATCAGGATATTCCTCAGGCAATGAAAGATGCGGTTGTCGCAATTGAGGACAAGCGTTTCTTTGACCACAACGGTGTTGACTGGGGCAGAACACTTTCCGCCGTTGCAAATCTTGCAACCGGGTCGGACTCATACGGCGGTTCAACAATCACTCAACAGCTTATTAAGAATATTACAGATGACAACGAGGTTTCAATTACAAGAAAACTTCGTGAAATCACAAAGGCACTAAAGCTTGAGCAGGAATATACAAAGGATCAGATTCTTGAAGCCTACCTCAATGTTGTAAACTTCGGCAATAATTGTCAGGGCGTTGAATCTGCGGCTCAGCTTTACTTTGGCAAGAGCATAAAGGACTGTTCAATTGCAGAATGTGCGGCAATTGCGGGAATTACACAAAACCCGTCAAGATGGAATCCGCTTGTTTTCCCCGAAAACAACAAGGAGCGCCGTGAAATCGTTCTCAATGAAATGTATGATCAGAAAAAAATTTCTAAAGACGAATTTGATGCGGCTATGAAAGAAAGTGCCACAATGAAATTTGTCGGCTGGCAGGCGTCCGATGACGATGACGACGATGACGAGGCAGATGTTCAGAACTGGTATATTGATCAGCTCTTTCGTGATCTTCAAAAGGACATTGCGGAATATTACAACATAAGCGAAACTGCGGCATCTTCAAAGCTTTACACAGAGGGACTTAAAATCTACTGTGCAATGGATGAAAATGCTCAAACCTACCTTGAAAATGCGGCACTCAATATTGATAAATCAAATGATTCCGACCTTCAGATTGCGTCAACAATTATGGGATATGACGGCAGAGTAATTGCAACAGTCGGTTCTTCAACAAAGAAAGAAGGCGCTCTCGGCTGGGACAGATCCTACAACTCCGTACTTCAGCCGGGTTCTTCAATCAAGCCTGTTGTTGTTTACCCTTATGCAATCGAATCAAAGAAGCTTTATTTCTCATCAATGGTTCTCGATGAACCGCTTGACAACTATCGTACAAATGAAAGCGGTCAGCTTGTTTCGGGTCCTAACAACGCATACGGCTACTACAACGGTAATATGAGTCTTCCCGATGCAATCGAGTGGTCATCAAACGCAACAGCCGCTCAGACCATGGAGCTTATCGGCGGTCCGAGCGTTGCATATCAGCAGGTTGTTACAAAAATGGGATTCAAGAATCTTACGGAACAGGATGCACAGAATACGGGTGCTCTTTCAATCGGCGGTATGAACGGCGGTGTTACAGTAAGAGAAATGGCGGCTGCTTACACATATCTCGGCAACGGCGGTCTTTACTACGAACCGTACACATACTACTATGTAACCGACTCAGAGGACAACATAATCATTGATAACCGTGACGCAGTTCCGAAACAGGCTTATTCAGCCGAAACAGCAGGAATCATGAACAGACTGCTTCACTACAATGTTACAAACAGTGCTCACACAAACGCACATTACGCTCAGATTTCAGGCTGGGACATTATCGGCAAAACAGGTACAACCGATGACGATAAGGATTCATGGTTCTGCGGATGTTCGCCATATGCCGTAATGGCTACATGGTGCGGTTTTGATAAGCCTAAAACCATTTCCTACAGCGGAAGAACAACGGCAACAAAATTCTTTGCAAATGTTATGGGCAAGTACCTTAAAGGCAAAGAAAACAAGGAATATAAGATATCCGATAACCTGATTGAGGCAACATATAATCCTACAACGGGACTTATTGTTTCAACAGATAATATTTCGGGACGGTATGTGGGCTACTACACCGAGGACAATATGCCGAGTTCGGGAGGTTCATATTACAGCGGTAACTATGAATACGGCTCAGATGTCTCAGACTCCTCAAGCTACTACAATCCCAATTACGGCGGTGACAACAGCGGTAGCAATTACGGCGGCGACACAAGCAACAGCGGAGGAGATAATTCAGGCGGCGACACCTCCGGCGGTATCCGACCGACCTGGACCTTATCGAGGACGGGTCCAAATACATGAATCGTATGATTGACAAGGTCTGCGGCATGAAGAAGATGCGCAGGCCGGCCGGAGTGGAGCGTCAGCGCATCCGCGCCATATACCTCAATGTCATCAAGCGCAAGCATAAAGGGGCAAGACTCATAAAGGACGCCATAACCCGCATGCTTCCGTTGCTTTACCGCGACATCCTCACGCTTATTAACCTCATAGGTGTTGACGATGAGACCTACGGGCGGTTCAACCGCACGCAGAAGCGCACCATACAGGCGGTCATAGACATGTACCACCAGCAGGAGACCATGCTTCGCCTGGGGACACATACGTGTGAAGACCGCATAGTCAGCATCCATCAGCCCCATGTCCGGCCAATAGTCTGCGGCAAGGCCAAGGCCAAGGTCGAGTTCGGGGCTAAAATCGGTGTCAGCATAGTAAGCGGCTACTCGTTCATTGACCACCACAGCTGGGATGCCTACAACGAGGCCTCCGACCTTGCAATCCATATAGAGAAGTACAAGGAGCGGTTCGGCTCCGAGCCGAAGAGATTCTTCGGAGACAAAATCTATCTCAACAGGGACAACCGGAAAATCCTCAAGGAAAAAGGAATCGAAATAATGGGCCGACAGCTGGGAAGGCCACCGAAGGATCCTTCCCAGGAACAGCTTGAGCGGGAAAGAATCGGGGTCTCCTTCAGAAACGAGGCCGAAGCCCAGTTCGGCACCGGAAAGAGAATCTACAGGGCCAACGACATAAGGGCGCGACTTCCAGAGACAGCACGGTGCTGGACCGCCATGTGTTACTTCGTCAAGAATCTGGCAAAGTTCATGAGAGAACTTTGTCTTGTCCTTATCGAAATATATGTCCGGATACGTCATCTTGGCGCAGAATATGTAAATCCATCAACAAAACTCCGTGAAACCTCATGGGAGGAATACCCATTCCCTTTGTGTGGAACACAGACCTTCTGAATTTTCAGTAAACCCTAATTATTTCCATAATCAGGGTAGGGGAGAGAGGAGTTGGGTATTGTATTTTTGCATCGTTGAAAGCATAAAATGTAATAGATACGATGACAATAACAGAATTCAAAGCTTACGTAAAGACAGGAAAGGCACTTGATACGGATGAGATCCATGGGTTTATGCATGAGATGAGCGAAGAAGCCCGTCGTGTCACCTTCCGTCTGAACACCGCCTATCATACGGCCGATGAGGTGCGTGAACTGCTTTCCGAATTATTCGGTTATCAAGTGCCTCAATCGCTCCGTGTCTTTCCACCGCTTTATGCGGATTTTGGAATATTGTGATATTTTTAGCGCTCAGCAAGGCGTTCTCAGCCGGACTGAAGGCTTTCCCCTGAGAAGTATCTCATAGCTTATCCGGCATAGGAGTATTCCTTTTTATAGGGAGTGTCTCGTCTTATGACAGAGAACATACGCGCAACAATTTTAGCCCTTATGATGTTCAGGATGCACATAGGGTGTTTCCCCTCGGCCTTCCTACGCTCATAGTAATCCCTGTATTCTCCGGATAGCGCATGTGTCGAGACACATACGGCGCACAGGTGTAATAGGCCCTTGATATGTTTGTTGGCCCGCTGAGACACCTTGGCCTTCGAGTGGATACTCTTTCCGGAGGAGTATTGGAACGGTGCCAGACCGGCGTAGCAGTTGAACTGCCGGGCATCCCTGAAGCGGGTAAACCCCTCGGTTATCACTATCATATTGACTGACAGCTTGTCTCCGACACCAGGGACAGACTTGAGTAATTCCGCTTGATGGCTGATGCTTTCATTTGAGTCAACAATGTCCTGCATCTCCGCCTCGATGGCGGCCAGTTGCTCCTTTATGGTCGATATGATTTTCTTCCAGCGTCGTGCCTTGTTCTTGTAATCCTCTACGCTCATGTACCTCTTCTGGTCGCTGAGCTGCGCCTCGTACTTCTTACGGTCGGCAAGTAGCAGGTCCCTGTCGGACAGCAAGTTCTTAAGGGACATGATGTCCTTGTCCTTCATGGCATAGGCGACAGCCTTGTCGTTGAACCTGTAAGCGTATTCAGCGATTCTCCGTGCGTCCACGGTATCGCTCTTTCCCCTGATGACACCGAACGAGTTCTTGATTCGGGTAGGATCCTCCATCCACAGGAAGATGCCGAGATCCTGGCATGCGCATGTCAGGGGATAGATATACCTGCCTGTGTACTCTGCGCAGACGAGCACATCCTCAAGCGTGGTTTCAAGGTCCCTCAAGCTCTTCTTTAATTGTCTTTTGATGACGGCAGAAGTGTTCTCTATCTCTTCCTCACAGACAATCCTGGAGGCTGTTCTGAAGCAAAGATTCAACTTTTCCTTGCTAATGTCGATGCCGACAAACATTTTTTTCATAACTTGCAATGCTTTTAAGCGGACTTTGGACCGTTGATTCGTTACCTACAAACCTTATTGTAACAAAGGGACATATTCTTATCCAGGTCTTTGAATCAACGAAGCCGGACGGTCAAAAAAGATACTTGGGTCTTTCCCATTTGCAAAAAATGTGCGCCGTCCGGCTCCATTGTCCTTTGTTATACTTTCATTATCAGTACAAACTTATTAATTTTGCCCCGTAAACCTTGGGTTTAGAGAACTGCGCTGCAAATCTAAGGTTTGCAAAAAATGAATGATTATGGCAGTAACAAAAGCGATATTGGAGAAATGGATGGTGGCGCAGAAGAAGCACCGCTTATCGGACAGGCACGTGCAAATGGCACGCGAACTCGGACTGAACCCCGACAAGTTGAGGAAAATCGACAATCATCAACAGGAAACATGGAAAGCACCGCTGCCCCAATTCATTGAAAAAATCTACTTCAAACGCTTCAAGAAAGAAGCCCCCGAAACGGTCAAGCCATTGGCGCAGATTATGGCAGAGCAGGAGAAGAAGAAAAAAGAGCAAAAGGAAGCCAAAGAAGAACGCCGGAAACTGCGTGATGAAACGGCTGTAAATCCCACAGTGGATGAACCGGACACTTCAAAGCCACTCTCCCTGTCTGCTAAACTCAAACTGATGAATGAAAAGCCCAAAATAAAGGTCAAGTTAGAGGGAGGGGAAAGCCCCGGTTCCATTCTTTCAAAGGAGGCTCACATCTTTGATGAAGCGTTTGCTTTCTATGAAAAAGAAAGTGTTACGCTTGCCGAGTTGGGATTTATCCTAAAAAAAATACATCCCCGATACAAACCACGCCGCTATGGTTGCAAGACATTAAGAGCGATTTATGAGAAGCTGGATAAATACGAGATTTTAGAAGAAGCAAACGGACTTGCTGTGCGCAGAAAACTTTGTGATGAAGCGGATAAGAACCCCGTAGCGGACGAATAAAAGCCCTCCATCGTATCACGATGAAGGGTTAATTGTATTTTGAGACAAGCATTATTCTGTAAGTATATCCGCATCCGCCTCCAGCCCGTTGGTGAGAGTGACATAGAGCCTGTCGTCCCGTCGCTCCACATGTCCGATATTCTCAAAAGGAGTTATAATGGTTTTTTCGCCATACAAGCAGCATAACAGAATCCCCTCCTTGCAATAACGGAACCCGTCTATATTGTCAAAAGGCTGCAACGCCTGTTTAGCAGGACTGTCATTGGCAAAATAGTCAGACAAAAGAGCAAAGATGTTGATTACCGGTACGCCTTCCTTTTGCACACGATGATAAAAAACATCGTTGCGCCCGTCATCGTAGCATGCCATTTGCGAGCAGTTGGCAAGCAGATAATCATTCAGGTTCATATCCGGTGCGGACTGAACCGCAACCAACTGAATATCTCCCTTCTCGTACTTGAATTGCCGCACAGCCTCGGCTGCTAACGTTGCAAAACCATCCGACATATCGGATAAAAACATTCTGAACCCCTGCTTATAGAACGAAGCGACAAGCAGGTACAGTTCCGTTGATATGACATTCAGCAAATTCCTGTCATCTCTTCCTGATAGCATCTCTGCGATGGAGCAGCTTGTAAAAGCTACTGTTTTTTCCTTGATAATTTCCATCTAAATTTGGTTTATAAAGTGAGATTCAATCTTGCGGAGAACCCGGCTTCGGATAAAAAAGAAGCACGGCACTCAACAAGTTCTCTTCTCTGGTACGACCAAGCACCGCGCAGTCAAACAAGTCAAGCCCGTGCTATGTGGATATAGCACTGACCCTCCTTGTTTATTTTGACTGCTATAAATTGGTCGTTTCGAGAAGACAAATAAACAATTAGTGTTCAATATGTATATGTAAAATCCTTATGTATTACCTCATAGGCTATTGCATTTTAATGTTCTGAGAGCAAAGTTAATGAATAGTTTCCAATTACAAAGAGTATATGGCTTGATTTTACTATATCTGCCTGTTTTACCAATTTGTTAGGAAGCAAAAAAAGCCAATCCTAACATGGTAGAATTGACTTTTTACATTTGACTTTAGAGAATAGACATCATTCTATTTCTTCACCCCACAGTTCCTTATCCGTCGGGGCATTCCTTAATTCATACCCGCTCCATATAAAATAAAGGAGCAGGACTGCACCGTACCCAATCAACCATCCCGTCATAATGATGCTTCCTCATTTTCCTTATCCGAATCATTCTGAAACGAGAAACTCAAATCAAACCTTTGCCCGAAGTTGTCATAGACAGTCAAGTCTATGGCTTGCTGGTCTGTACTTTCAGAAGTGTAGTAGAGCCGGAACGTTTCTCTTTTCAACGGGTAAAAATCATTGGGAGCAAACACGGTTCCGTCATCCATCCGCAAAGTACCTTTGCCGTTCGGCTGGAAATAGGAAATGAAAAACTCCGTTTCCCGGTAGTTTCCCGACTTGTGCAGTTGGAGGCGTATTTCAGCCGTTTCACCCTGTTTGATACGTTTCTGCACAGGCATAGTTGATAGTGAAAACTCATAGGCTTGCTGCACTTCTATCTTGTCATCGCAGGAGGTAAGGAACAGCCCGGTCAATACCACCGCCAACATGGTTATAATCTTTATTTTCATGGTTGCAATCAGTTTATTATGAATTTTATTCCCGCCCCGAAAGTCAGATGAAAGTGTCCGATGGAACTTCCCCAGACAGCCCGTTCCCTTGCATTGAGCAACAGCACCACACGGTCGGACAGGTAAGTTTCCAATTCCAATGTTACCGCACCGCCATAGATGAATGAATCCTCATTGCGGAGCGTTGCCCCGTCAGGTAGCAACTTGTTACTCCACCGGCTCGTTTCATATCCGGCAAGAGCCGAACCGCCCAAAGAGAGGAAGAACGTTTTGGAAGCATCGGACAAGACTTTCAGATAGTAACCGC
>ENA-OPCX01000677-OPCX01000677.1-human-gut-metagenome-genome-assembly--contig:-NODE-677-length-16578-cov-4.009078_pt1 | contig 16578 bp, 15 predicted proteins | sample MGYA00241570_ERZ501491 | MGnify/ENA primary metagenome ERZ501491 (study PRJEB25962, sample SAMEA2042620) | human gut metagenome | biome: human gut; feature: human-associated habitat; material: faeces... | reverse complement strand
GCGATGCCTATGACAAGAAAACAGGTAAATAGAAAGGAGGACGTATATGGATAAGAATATGATACAAAGATGGATACATGCGATCATGGCTTTGGCTGCCATAGCTGTCCTGTCGGTCTCCTGCCGGGAGGATGAGTGGTTCGACCAGTCGCCCGCAGCCCGCGAAGGCTACGTGGCGCTCCGGTTCAGCGCGGATGTTCCGGCCATGGAGAAGGTGGCCACCCGTGCGGTGGACCCTGACGGTGGCGGCGTGCAGGACATGACGCTGTTCTGTTTCGACAGTTACGGACTCTTTATCACGACCGTAACGGCGACGGTCAAGGCTGAAACGGACTATGGCGGCACATTCCAGGCCGAAGTGCCCGAGAACACCCGGACCGTGCATTTTGTCGCCAACCAGGTGATGACGGATTTCGAGCAGGACCAGTTCCGCAGCAAGTCGGAAGCAGAAGTGATGGCGTTGCTCGAAGGCTCGTCCGGACGCATGATCTACTGGGCGCGTTTCGCCTGTGACAATTCCACCGATGAGTTGAAAAAACAGACCATCGCCGAGCAGATGAACGGTAAAGGGAACAGCATAAAAATGCTACGCAACCATGCCAAGGTATCAGTCAATGCCCCTAAAGACAATGGCTATTTTACAGTGGAAGGCTTTGCGGTCTATAATACGAACGCGTTTGGTACGGTAGCCCCGTACCATCCTGAAAAAGGATTCAATTTCACCTCAGACGACTGGCTGAACGACGATTTCGTCACGATTCCTGCCAATGATGCCAAGTTGAGCGACGTGACGGACGTGACCACGAATATGGGACAGTACATTTTTGAGAGCGAGAACAGCGCGGACGACCCGGTCAGCATCATCCTGTTCGGACGCAATGAGGGAGATGCGGAAAACCGCTATTACCGCGTGATGCTGGTGGATGATGAAGGAGACCAGATACTCATCCAGCGGAACCACGATTACCAGTTGAATATTACGGGCAGGCTCTCTTTCGGGCAGACAACTTTTGCCGAAGCGTTGGAGGCGGCTGCCACGAACAACGTGTGGATCTCCATTTCCGACCGAGTGAACGAGGTGGAGGACAGTGAATATGTCCTCGCGGTCGAACAGACCGACTATGTGCTTGACTCGAAGCTTTCCGGCAATCCCTTTACGCTTTCATATACCGTTACAGGCAAGGACAAGAAAGAAATAACAGAAGCCGACAAGGCGGATGTAACATGGATAGACAACCTCGTGGCTCAGCAGGGAATTACAAATGATTTCGAGATTGACAACAATGGCGTAGGCAGAGGCACGATTATTATTAATCTGCTTTCAATGGGTGCCAACGAAAAACTGGAAGGTACCCTGCTCGTGAAGCACGGACGGTTGCAGCGTAAGATCAAGGTTATCCTGGTGAAGGAACAGTCATTTGCCCCCTCGTGGGTGGGCACACAGATTTATGGCGGAATAAACCAGACAGACCCGACCCAGGACCGTTCGCACGTGACGGTGATGTTTACCGTCCCCGAGTCCGCCCCGGCGGAACTCTTCCCGCTGAAGGTTTACATATCCGTAGGCGGTCTGGACATACGCAACGCCTCGGGCATGGAGCTGACCGTGGTACGCAACGGGGACAAGGACTGGTACAACAGCGGAGACATCCCGGAGGAACCGGATTACAAGTATCTATATATTGTGGAGCAGCCCGGTGTGCAGCGTGTCTATTTCGAGAACATCCTGTCTCAAAATGAAGACCATACGGGATACCTCTATATCGAGGCGGATCACTTTGCGACCATGACACGGGCATTCACCTACTCGCAAACCCGGAAATCTATCACGGTAGAAGGGCTGAAAGCCTACAATGCCAATGGCGGCGGTATCGAGGGATACCCCGAGGATGAATTGATCCTTTACCGTCTCGTGCCGCAGAAAAGACATGCCAACGTGCAGTTCGACCTGCAGTTACGGGAAAAAACAGGTGATGATTTGGAGGATGACCAAAAAGGAAATCCGTTCAATGCAGGAGCAACGGACGAGTTCCTGCTCTATTCGCAGTATCTGGATTACTATTTGGACGGAGAAGAAGCACAGGCTGGTGTGAGTGCGTTCGACTGTACATTCTATCCCGATGAATCGGCAACGTGGTGGCAGGCCAACAATCCCGATGGTGGACGTATGTTGATGTTCAAGCCGAGAGAGGAAGTATTGAGTAACCCTCCCCAAGGTACAGGAAAATACTCCATCTATATGAAATCCAACCGGCCCAAGAGTCAGGAAGTGATACGTATTGCCTCCAATGTGCCCGGCAGGAATGCTGTGCTGCCAGAAGATGGCAATGGCGTTAATAATGAATATGGCGGTAATTCCTACCGCAGTGTCACCTTCGAGTTGGCAAACTACAACCCGTTCCGCTTTGGGGCAAGGCTGAAATATGACAATGGAAGTGAGGAAGGAAAAGAACCGGACCGTGTGACGAATCCGAATGCGGATGTCCCCGAACTTCTCACGCCGTTGGAGTGGACTTACGAACCCGGTAAACCAGTGGACATCGCCATCGACATAACCAGTTTCGCCGGTTCGGACGACAATTCCGTGGACCCGTTCGGTGAGGAGTTCGAAATCTATATCGACGCCCCCATGCTGGCTTTGGGCAGCAATCCCGGTCTGGACGACAAACTCTACGAGGCAAGTCCGGGACGCTTTGTCTATAAGGTGGATGCCGACCGAGAGACGGAACGGAATTATTTCTCGGGTTCGAATGTCGTCAATAAGGACAATACCCCTGATGCAAGCGTGAACCAGTCCGGAGAGCGCAAGACCCTGCATTTCACCACGAAGAGCATCGTGAGCGCGGGCGACATCGTCATCTCTTCCGATGAGGAAAAGGTCGTGTTCTACTCCAAGACCTTCCGCGTGACGAACAAGTCGATGGGCGGAAACATCTACTACACGGATGAATCCGGCACACAGAAACCGATTCCTTCCGGTGCGTTCGTCGCGTTCGAGCGCGTCAGCAACAGCAGCCGTATCGGTGCCGTCACCGTGACTGCCGGCGGTCGGTACGAACTGCGTCTGCGCAAGGAGTACACCTTCGACTGGTACACCAATCCGGTACAGTTCCATTACAAACTGGACGACAAGGTTTACCACCGCACATACGAAAGTTTGTCTGACTTGTTCGATAGTCAGGGAGATGTGGTACTCACCTTGGAGAACTGACAGGTTGAATGATACAAACGGAAACTCCGGGCGCTTCCACGTTCGGAGTTTTTCATAACACGATACGAAACATGAAAATTTTGAACCTTACCTTTTTCGCGTGTCTCTTCTGTGCAGGAATCGTATCCTGCGCGTATGCCCAAAAGCAGCAGGAGAAGACAAGGGAATTTCGTCTGCCCGACGTGCCCGTCACGCTGACGGCACCCGAAGACCGTGCCGCCTACCTTTCCCTGCACTATTGGGACCACTTCGACTTTGCCGACACGTCACTCATATCCCGCCCCGAAATTACCGAGCAGGCGTTTGTGGACTTCGTCAGCATCCTGCCCCATACTCCCAAGGCGCAGGAATCGGTCGATACCCTTTTCCGCCGCGCCTCGGCCGACAGGGAAATGCTCTATCATTTCATCTCGCTGGGCGACAAGTACCTGTACGAACCCAACTCTCCCATGCACGACGAGGAACTGCATATTCTCTTTTTGCGTGCCTTGGTCAACCATCCCGGACTGGAAGAGACGGACAGGATACGCCCCCGCCACCTGTTGGAAATGGCGTTGAAAAACCGCCCGGGAGACGTGGCGGCGGATTTCACCGTTGTTTGCCGCGACGGCAGCAACAGACGGCTTTCCGACATAAAGGCCGGTTACGTGCTCGTCTATTTCAACGACCCCGATTGCGAGGACTGCCGCCGGGTGAAGGAATTGCTCACCCTGTCCCCGGTTGTGAACGACCTGTTGGAGTCCGGCCGTCTGAAACTCCTCTCCGTGTGTGTGGAGGGCAAGACCCCCGCGTGGGAAAAGGCGGAATTTCCCGCCGGTTGGATAGACGGCTATGATGCCGGTCAGCGGCTTACCCGCGAACAGGTGTACGACCTCAAGGCGATGCCCACCCTTTACCTGCTCGATGCGGAAAAACGGGTGATACTCAAGGACGCTTCGTTCGAGCAGGTGGAAGAACGGTTGTCCTGAAAGATGCCTCATGAAAGCCTATGAAGACATCCGGAAAAGACAGTAAGGAGAGCAACCGTTTCAGGGGCATCAGGCCGGAGACGGAGGAGAAATACCGCCGAGCGATCGAGATGTACGCTTCCACGGAGCTTTCCGGCTGTGAGATATGCCGCATCTGCGAAGTGACGGAATCGGGTTTCCGGTGTTACCTGACCAAGTACCACCGTGAACTCGTGTTGGCCCGTTACGCCATCCTGTGCAGCAAGGAAGAGGCCGGGCAGATTAAGTTGGGACAGCTCCGGGGACAGTTGCCCGCTACCCGTGTCAAATACAAGGATACCATCGAGGCGTGCGGGAGCATGGAGCATATCGGGTGCAACGTCTCGCAGATTGCCCGTAAATTCGGGTTGGAAGGTACGAACCTGGGCAGGCAGCTGCGCACGCACTACCCCGAGATAATCGAATGGCGCGAGAAGGTGCGCGATTGGCTGGGTATCGGTGACGGGCTGCCGCGCGGCACGCGCCGCTCCTGCAAGGAACAGTATGCCGAGGCCGTCAGGCTCTTGCAGGGTAACTCGTATGTCACGGTGCCGGAGGTTGCCGACTCCTGCGGGCTTTCCTATACCGGACTGGAACAGCACCTGTTGTTCTACCATAAGGATCTGGTGAAGCGGCGCATCAGGATACGCAAGAAGGCTCTCCGACGGCAGCGGAAAGGGGAAATCACCGGTCGGGGTACCGTGCACGCCCCCTCTCCGGAGTTGGTGGAGAAGTATGCCGAAGCGGTGCATCTGTATGCCACGACACCCATGTCGGCCGCACGGATAGCCGGGAAGACGGGAGTGTCGAAGAAGGGATTCTACGAGCACCTGCAAAGGTGGCATCTGGACCTGGTATGCAGGCGGAAGAATATCCCCTACGAGGAAGGGCGGCTAGTGGACTGGTCTAAAGTCCGGAAATACAACCCCGCGACAAAGGCCAAATATGCCGAAGCCATCCGCCGGCTGAAAGAAAGCGGGCTGCCGACGGCACAGGTCGCCGCCGAGTTCGGGCTGCAACCCGAAGCGTTCCGCAGCTACCTGAAGGAACACGAGCCGGAACTGTATGCCCGGAAGGGAATGGTCAGGACGGATACGGGCGGCGCGGTGTCCCGCCGCAGCATGGAGAAATACAGCGAGGCCATGCACCTGTACGGCACGACAACCGAAAGCGTGAAGTCGTTGGCCAGGCGGTTCGGGTTCAACGACTGCTCGTTCGGGCAGTTCATCAGAAGGAATTTCCCCGAACTGGTCGAAAAGCACAACGAAATCGTCCAGAAAAAAGGAAAACAAAATAAATAACCGGCTTTCGTATGCCGCTCCGTTGCGGAAGATAAGCTGTCATAGACAGTCTGACAAAATTCAATTAGGATACCTACTATCAAAATGATTTGCAGGATTATCCGATTCTGTCATTTTTCAATACACTCTCTCTAATAATCATCAAGGTTAGATGGACATTCATCGCATTTTTTTTCTGTCTTTTAATCCTAAGTGTTGCATAATATCGGATAACGATTTAGGTTCAACGCAGCTGACAATCTTATTCAATCGACTATCAACTTTTGGGGAACCCCCAAGCATCATGGACATTTTTTAATATCCGGTTGCGATAAATACAGATAAATACTACATCTTCTCTCAAAATACTGTTATTGGGGACCCAGCATTATACCTTGATTTATAAAAACAAGGAATCTATATACCAATTTACTGTCAACCAACTTTCTTCCAACTTCGCCATACTTTCTCTATAAACAGATAGAGTTAAGTTACTTACTATCTGTTGGGGAAAACAAAAATTTTTTCTCTGTTTATAGAGGAAATAAGCAATTAAATGCGGGTAAAAGAAAACTTGCTCCTTATCTACAGAACGTAGCCCATTTGAAACCCGTTTAGACTTACTTAGCATGAAGTGACAAAAATTTGGCATGAAAACAAGTATCCTCGTCATGCGCTGTAAAGTGGTACATAATATATAGTATGAAAACGTCTAATTATTGGGAAGTGTATGACCGATAAGTTCAGACTAACAATAATGAAGCAAAAAAGGTTTTGTTACAAATAAGTCTGAGTGTAAGTTATAGAGAGATTGTTCGACAAAAATTCCGTTCTCTCCATAAGAGAAGTATTTGGGATACAAAATTATACAATTCACTGAAAATAACAATATAAAAATGATATAATTTTCAACCGAGTGCCTCATTTCAAACAGATGTTATAGGTTTTACTCAACAGTTGTTAAGTGAATCGTCTTCCAAGCAAATAAAACAAATATTGTTTACTAGCTGATTACAACCAATTTTATATTCAAATACTTCTCTTATGGAGAGAAGTAGCAGAAGATGGAGCCGGAAACGGCTTCAGAGATTTTGTGCATGTGTGAGATAACGGAATCTTTTATGGTGTAAACATGAACAGATATACTGACATGGGAAGTTATTCTCCAGCTTTTGAAAAGAATGTTTGTAACTGCTTGATATGTAGTATAATTTACAATCTTGCAGGATTAGAAGAATTGTCCTAAATCCAAAATATGGCTACTTCGGAAGGTGAAAAACAGACATGCTGGTACGTGATGCGCGACCTTAAACGGGCCAATGCCAAGTTGCCCGCATACAAGCAACTGTTGAACGAGCATTTCGAGGTGTTCACTCCCATGAAAGAGCAGTTGAGTGTTCATGGCGGCAAACGGACTCGGGAAGAAGTTCCCTTTATCCAGGATTTGCTTTTTGTTCATGATACCCAGGAAGCTATTGATCCGTTTGTGGAAAAGTATCCCACGATACAGTATCGTTTCCAGAAGGGAGGTGGTTACAAAAATCCGATGACTGTCGCTGATGCGGACATGGAGCGGTTCATACATGCTGTAAGTGTGTCGAAAAATCCGAAATATTATCTTCCTGGCGAATTGACACCCTCTATGTGCGGACGGCACATCCGTATTGTAGGCGGTCCTTTGGACGGTTATGAAGGAAAATTGCTGACTGTACGCGGGTCGAAAACGAAACGTCTGTTAGTGGAGCTGCCCGAGTTCTTTTCCGTAGGGGTGGAAGTCAATCCCGAATATATCAGGCTATTATAAAATAATGATATGTAAGCCCGACTCTATTTTGGATGATATATGGTCCAAAGTTAAAGCGGTGTGCATTGATTATGACCTGCCGGACGAGCTGCGGATATTAAAGGTTATGCTCCGGAACAAGATGAGTACTGGTTTCTGTTATCTGTTTTGACAAATGCATCTGTACAGAACAGCCCGGCGCATGTTACAATGAGGATAAAACCTGCATTTCTGGCTTTGTAAAATTGAATATACGCTAATTCCCGACAACGGATGAAACATTTTTGAAAGTAATGAATGGTTACAATTCCGGAACTGAGCCTTGCTGGATGCCATTGATGGAACTCATCGAAACATGCCTGTTCGACATCATTCACACAGAAGATACAACCGGACGATTCATTCGTCTGTATGGAGCAGGTGACTATTGGCACGCATTCGAAGAATCCGCCTACCAATTGAGTCAGCTGTTCGTGACACACGATGTAACTGTACTCAGGCATAAAGTTTACCCATTTCCCGTTTTAATGGTCAGCATCTCGGATGACGAACTCCAGGCTTACGGCAAAAATCACATCTTCAGAAAGAAAGTATCAGGGTACAGGGAACTTGTTGGGATAGGAATCTCGATGAAGCGGTACAAGGAATGGCACAAAAAAGAGGTGATGAAATTCTCTTCTCTTCCATGACTTTGCACAAGTAAAGAACAAATTCTGACATAATATGATTTTTTGGATAGTTAATTGCAGTATTGCATTCCTGATCTGTGTGTTCTGTGCGGGTATCATCATTCCCCAGATTTTGTTGATCGCTTTCCGCAAGCGGTTATTCGACCTTCCCGACGAACGGAAGATTCATCATTGTGCCGTGCCCCGGTTGGGCGGCATCGCATTCAAGCCGGTAGTGTTTTTCACCGTAGCCTTGTTGCTGGGGATCAATATGGTTATGGGGCATTCGGAGATGTTGTCCGAAATCGAGAACGATGTTCGGCCCTTGGCTTTCGCCTTCTGCTCCATCATGGTTCTGTATCTGGTTGGCATGGCCGATGACTTGATCGGCATCCGTTATCGAGCCAAGTTCGTTATCCAGATTCTGTGCGGCATGATGCTTATCGCCGGTGGTATATATATCGATAACCTGTACGGCATTCTAGGCATTCATTCGGTTCCATTATGGCTGGGGTATCCTCTGACCATTCTGTTCGTGGTCTTCATCATCAATGCCATCAACCTGATCGATGGCATTGACGGACTGGCTTCCGGGCTATGCAGTATTGCCTGTTTGCTTTATGGGTTGACTTTTCTTATGTTTCACCAGTATATATATGCCATGCTGGCGTTCGCCACATTAGGGGTGTTAGTGCCGTTCTTTTATTACAATGTTTTCGGGAATGCCGAGCACGGAAAAAAGATTTTCATGGGTGACACAGGCAGCCTGACCGTTGGCATGATGCTCTGTCTTCTCAGTCTCAAGTTGACTATGTGTGGGACAGATGATAATACGGTACATATAAATCCGATGGTGCTGGCATTCTCCCCGCTGCTGATTCCTTGCTGTGATGTGGTCCGGGTTTATCTGCATCGGGTACGCAACGGAAAGAACCCGTTCTTGCCGGATAAGAACCATATCCACCATAAACTACTTGCTGTCGGAATGCAGCAGCGAAGTGTCATGATTATCGTCATATCCGTATCGACCGTATTCATACTGTTTAATATTCTTCTCTCCCTTTATCTGAATGTAAACTGGATCGTACTAGTCGATATCCTGATATGGACTTTCACCAATATCCGACTGACGAAACGTATCGGACAGCTTCAGTCGAGACAGGCAACCAACAAATAAAAATCAATGAAATATGAAAATCAGATACATTTTACTCTTATTGACCGTGGCTTCCCTGCTAGGATCATGTGCCGCGCCGAAAGTCGCTTATTTTACGGACCTGAAACCGGGTATGGCAGAGCAGGTTCTTAATCCATTGGAAATCAGGGTACGTCCCGAAGACAAGATTTCCATATTGGTCAACAGCAAAGACCCTTTGTTGATGGACCTTTTCAACCTTCCGATTATATCCCGACAAATCGGTATAAGATCAGAAGCATCCAACAATCAAGGAATGTCAGGATACACGATAAACAAGGATGGAAATATCGATTTTCCCGTGCTGGGGCATATCCATGTGGCGGGAATGACACGCGAGGAGATTGCCTTGTGCATAAAAGAAGAGTTGATCTCGAAAAACCTCGTAAAAGATCCGGTAGTAACAGTGGAATTCATGAACCTGACCGTTTCCGTGTTGGGTGAGGTCGCCAACCCCGGACGTTTCAATATCGACAAGGACAGGCTGACGCTCCTGGACGCTTTAAGCATGGCCGGGGACCTTACCGTCTACGGGAAACGGGAGAACGTGCTGGTACAGCGGGAGGAAAACGGCAAAAAGACCCTGTACCGGGTCAATCTGAATTCGGGATATGACCTTTATGCTTCTCCCGTGTACTACCTGCAACAGAACGATATTGTTTATGTCGAACCTAACTCGGTCAGGGCAAGACAATCGACAGTCAATGGGAACAACGTGCGGTCTACCTCTTTTTGGTTATCGTTGGCCTCGCTGCTGACCACCATTACCGTGTTGATCGTGAAATAAATATAGAATCTGATATGGCCGTAAATCAAAAGAATACAAAACCGGGACAGCCGGATGATTTCCTGCGGATACAGGATCTGTTGTACCTGTGCCTCGCGAGGTGGAAGTGGTTCGTCCTGTCTTTGGCGATAACGACAGGTGTTGCTGCTGTCTATCTGCTGTGTACCCCTGCCGTATATACACGCACTGCTTCGGTGTTGATCAAGGAGGATTCCAAAGGCAAGTCGGTTTCCCCGGATCTGGAATCCTTTTCGGAGTTTGGGTTGTTCCAGTCCAGCACCAATGTAAATAACGAACTCATCACCTTTCAGTCGCCGGCTTTAATGACCGAGGTAGTTAAACGATTTCGTTTGGATATGAATTACTTCGTTCCGGGGAAATTCCACCGTCAGGTGGCCTATGGACTGACATTACCAGTGGATGTAACGATAAGTGACTTTCCTGAAAACGAATCGGCTGGGTTTACATTGGAAGTACAGCCAGACAGCACATTACTCTTATCCGACTTTACACGTAACGGGACGGAGCTCGACGGAAAGGATATAAAGGGCCGCTTGCTCGACTCCATCACTACGCCATTAGGGAAAATCATTATCCATGCAACCCCCAATTATGTGAAAGGCGAGACATACACATTGTATGTAGGTAAATCCAGTTTGTATGATGCTGTAAACTCCTGCTCGTCCAATCTGTCCGTTTCATTGAATAATGAGAAAGCGTCAGTTATCGACCTGTCATTCAGGGATAATTCTGTACAACGGGCGGAGGATGTATTGAGCATGTTGATTTCCGTTTATAATGAGAACTGGGTGAAGGACAAGAACCAGATCGCTATCAGCACCTCGATGTTCATCAACGAGCGTTTGGGCGTAATCGAACAGGAACTGGGCAACGTGGACGAGGACATTTCATCCTACAAGTCCGAACATCTGTTACCCGACGTGCAGGCGGCTTCGAGCATGTATATGGCGCAGAGCAGCCAGACGAATGCGCAGATTCTGGCTTTGAACAACCAGCTCTACATGACCCGCTACATCCGGAACTATTTGTCCAATGACGCCAACCGTACCCAACTGCTTCCGGCCAATTCCGGCATTGAAAGCGCCAATATTGAATCGCAGATTGCCGAATACAACAAACAACTGTTGCAGCGCAACAGCCTGGTTGCGAACAGTAGTACGGAAAATCCGCTGGTCGTTGATATGGATCAGGCCCTGGCATCCATGCGTGGGGCGATAATCAGGTCTATCGACAATCAGATAGTGAATTCGCAGATAAAAAGGGTGCGGCAGACGGAGCAACAGACAACATCACGTATAGCAGCTAACCCTACACAAGCCAAATACCTGCTCTCGGTGGAACGCCAGCAGAAGGTAAAGGAGGCTCTTTATTTGTTCTTACTGCAAAAGCGTGAGGAGAACGAACTCTCACAGGCATTTACGGCCTACAATACCCGTATTGTTGCCCCGCCCCACGGTAGCATGTTGCCGATGTCACCCGTGCGCAAAAACATCTTAATGGTCGCGTGTGCTTTGGGACTGCTTATTCCGGTAGTCATTATCTTTATATGTGAGAACATGAATACCCGTGTACGGGGAAGAAAAGATCTGGAAAGCGTAACCGTACCGTTCATCGGTGAAATTCCGCTGTTCACAAGAAAGAAGAAAGGAATATTCAGAAAGAAACCACAGGAAGTCAGGGCCATTGTTGTCAAGGAGGGCAGCCGTGACATCATCAACGAGGCATTCCGTGTATTGCGTACCAACTTGGAGTTCATGACTGGCAAGGATAAGGCATCGAATGTCATCATCGTGACCTCGTTCAATCCGGGCAGCGGCAAGTCGTTCCTGACCATGAATATCGCCGTGAGCTTTGCCATTAAAGGGAAGAAAGTGTTGGTAATCGACGGTGACCTGCGTCACGGCTCTGCGTCATCCTATATCGACTCTCCTACCAAGGGGTTGAGCGACTATCTTGGCGGCAGGATTGACAATCTCAATGAAATAATTGTCACCAATCCGAAACAGAAATATCTGGACATCCTTCCTGTCGGCACCATACCTCCCAACCCCACCGAACTGTTGTTCGACGACCGGCTGAAACAGGTAATAGATACCGTAAGGGAACAATACGAATATGTGCTGATTGACTGTCCGCCCATCGAACTGGTGGCCGACACGCAGATAATCGAGAAGCTGGCTGACCGTACTATTTTCGTGGTTCGTGCAGGATTGCTTGAACTGAGTATGCTTGCTGAACTGGAGAAAATCTACGGGGAGAAAAAATACAAGAACATGTCCCTGATCCTGAATGGAACCGAGGGAAGCGGTGGTCGCTACGGATACCGTTATGGCTATCGGTATGGTTATCACTATGGTTACGGTTCGGAATATCACTATGGTTCCGATGAAAAATATATAGAGTAAATCGTTGATTATCAAGCAATTAAATACGGAGTAAGAATGTAAATTTGATTTCCCTATTGTTTCACTAAAAATCACAACTATGGCACAGAACGATTTTACAGAAGACAAAGCGACCTTATTCGGTGCGGGTATGGTTACTGTAGGTGTATTTGGTAAAACAGCATTGATTACCAAAGGAGTCGGAGTGGTTGCCGCAACAAAAGCCGGAGTATTGGCTGGTGGATTTATCTGTCCTCCTGCGGCTATCTGTATCGGTTTAGCTTGTGTTGGGGCCGGGTTGATAAATCATTTCGGCAAGCGAAACTGGTGGTGAAGTTTATCACCGGGACAATCAATTCATTCCCGGATTCCGCATATATGTCATGTGGAATCGGGAATGATTAAAAAGTTTTATGTCATTATATGTGGTTTTTTAAAAAAAGGGAAAAACAAAATATAATAAAGCTAATCGGTTTTACAGACTATCATTCGCATATTCTTCCGGGCGTGGATGACGGTGTACAAACGATGGACGAATCTTTGGAAATTCTACGTTTGTATGAGGAGCAAGGGATCAAATCCGTATGGCTCACACCGCACATCATGGAAGACATTCCCAATACGACTGCCCATCTTCGCGACCGTTTTGCAGAATTGCAGGCTGCTTACACAGGTGGCGTACAACTGCACCTTGCAGCGGAAAACATGCTTGACAATCTCTTTGAGGAACGGCTGGGAAAGAATGACCTGCTACCTTTAGGCGAGAATGGCGACCACCTGCTGGTGGAAACCTCTTATTTCAGTCCTCCGATGGGCTTGAAAAATATCCTGCTTCGCATCAAATCTAAAGGATACCACCCTGTTCTCGCCCATCCGGAGCGTTATGCTTATATGGATGAATCGGATTACCGACAGCTAAAAGACATGGGTGTGAAATTCCAGATTAATCTTCCATCAATAGCGGGTATGTATGGCAACCGGATTAAGAAAAAGGCCATGTTTCTTATGAGAGAACAGGCTATTGCTTATATAGGGACAGATATTCACAGTTACAGTATATTTCAAAAGTTCATTTGTACAAGCGTTACAAGAAACGTACAAAAACTGCTTGATTTATAGTCAAGATTATTGCGGCTATGGATAGCCAAGCTATAACAAAAATTCCTATTAATAAACAACAAGATGACAAGCGGAGAAAAGGCTCTTTATCATTCCATTATAGAGCAGTTAAAAGATAAGGAACTTTCCGATAGCCAAAAAGACAATTTTGTGAAAAAGCTGGATGAACTGTTCAAAAGTATGAATGACCAATCAAAAGAATTTCAATTAAACTCAATTTTATGAAAGCATGTTTTATGGGCTTGGGCTATATCGGATTGCCTACAGCCATTATCGCAGCAAAGCACGGAGTACAGGTAACGGGTGTTGACATCAACCCCAAAGTTGTAGAGCTGACCAATCAAGGTAAGCTCCACATCATTGAACCGGGGATGGAAGAAATGCTGCAAGAAGTTGTGAAAAACGGGACATTGCACGCAAGCACGAAGCCGGAGACAAGTGACGCTTACTTTATGGTTGTTCCCACCCCGTTCAAAGGTAATCATGAGCCTGATATTTCGTATGTAGAGGCGGCAACTCGTGCTGTACTTCCTTTTCTCAAGGAAGGTGACTTATATGTAATTGAAAGCACATCACCCGTTGGTACGACTGATAAAATGCGTGACTTAATTTTCGCTGAGCGTCCTGAATTGGAAGGTAAAATTTATATCGCCTATTGCCCCGAGCGTGTACTTCCGGGCAATGTGATTTATGAGTTGGTACATAACGACCGTGTCATTGGCGGTATGAACGAAGAAAGTACAACAAAAGCAATCGAGTTCTACTCGCAGTTCGTACAGGGGACGCTGCATCGGACTAATTGCAAGACCGCTGAAATGTGCAAACTGACTGAGAACAGCAGTCGTGACGTGCAGATAGCTTTTGCCAATGAACTTTCATTGATTTGCGACAAGGCAGGGATTAATGTTTGGGAACTTATCAGGCTTGCCAACAAACATCCGCGCGTAAATATCCTGCAACCTGGCTGTGGAGTCGGAGGTCATTGTATTGCTATCGATCCATATTTCATTACAGCGGATTTTCCGGTTGAAAGTCGCATAATTTCTACAGCACGCGAAATCAACAATTATAAATCGTTCTATTGTGCTGAAAAAGTAAAGAACGCCATGTTTGAATTTGAACTGAAAAATCACTGTAAGCCTGTGGTAGCAATGATGGGGTTGGCATTCAAACCGGACATTGACGATTTGCGTGAATCTCCAGCAAAATATATCACAACTAAAGTAATGCAAGGATGTAATAATGCCAACATTTTAGTGGTAGAGCCAAATGTGAAAGAACATAACGTGTTCAAGTTGACAGACTATAAAGAGGCTTATGACAAAGCCGATATTGTTGTGTTCCTTACAGCCCATACACCTTTCAAAGAACTACCGTGGAAAGATGATAAAGTGATACTTGATTTCTGTGGAATATTTAAGCAATAGAGGTAGACAATCATTAAGTTTACCAAGACTTACCCTCCCAATAAACGTACACATATACTGATTGCAGATTTACAGAAAATCTATTGCTTTAAGAAGATGACATTAAGCCAAGTTTTCAAATCAAGATTGTTGTCAAATATTTGGAATCAGTTTCTCCTTTATGGTTTCAGTAGCATTATACCAATTCTACTAATTCCATATTTGTTGAACGTTATAGGAGTAGAAAAATACGGTCTTGTAAATTTTGCCATTATATTTAGCTTTTACTTTCAGATATTCAATGAGTTCGGTTTCGATTTATCTAATGTCAGGCATGTCGTCAATAATAGAGACAATCAAGAAAAATTGGGAAGGATAGTTTCTTCTATTCTGCAATGTAAGTTTTTTCTCATACTCTGTTCTCTATTTGTTTATATTTTAGTTGTAGGGTTGATTCCTTCACTAAGGAATGAACTCACGCTTTATATATTAGCCTTTATTCGTTTGATAGGGGTTGTCATTGCTCCCTATTGGCTTTTCCGTTCAATGGAGGACATTAAATATATAACACGTATCAGCGTGCCAATAAAGCTATTATGTATATTGCCTATTTTTTTAATCGTTAAGTCTACTGATGATTATGCATTGGTGATGTTGTGCTATGCTCTTGAAACATTTGTTTCAGGTATTGTCGCTTTATTCATTGCCCAAAAAAGATACGGGATCAAACTTCAAATAGTCTCGGCACAAGAAGTGAAATTTTATCTTAAGGATAGTATTCCGTTTTTCTCATCAACTTTTTTGATGAGAGCCTATAAAACAATGAATACCTTAGTGCTTGGCTTTATTCTTGGAGATTTTGCAGTCGGATTATATACAGCTGCGGAAAAACTTCATAATGCGTATTCATCATTTGTTTCTCCGCTTTTATCTCAGATATTTTACCCATATTTCACAAGGATAAAAAATATGGGTAGAGCGACTAAGATGGTATTGCTTTTATGTATTGCCAATACAATCGCTTTAGCTTGTATATATTTCTTATCACCGTATCTTATACCGATTTTTATTAAGACTGAAACAGCAAGTATAACCACGTATTTCAACCTATTCTTGCTTTTATTGGCGATTAGTGTGCCAGCTGACATGTTCGGTTTCCCTTATTTGGGCGTACTTGGAAAAATCAATGAGGTAAATATGACAACCATTTATTCTGCAATCATATACATCATTGTTGTCCTTGTCTTGATTCTTACTCACAGTATTAGCATAGGAAGTGTTATTTGGGCTTTGATTATAGCGAACGTGGGATGTTTGGTTTTGCGCCTATATTTAGCCAATAAAGTAAGAGTTGGTAATGTTGATAAACAATAGGATATACAATATAGATACTAATTCTCGACATTGGGCTATTTCTTTAGCCTTAATTGTAATCTTGTCTGTAATAATGACATTTATTCCTTTTGTAGGACTGTGTTTGTCATTAATGTTTTTCAGACAAAGGTTTGCCCCCATTCTATTTATTATCTTTTCTTTCTATTTTGGTTGGTTTTATGAGCCACAAATGGATTTGTTGGTTCATTATGAGCATTTTCATCGTATTGCCGACAAATCATTGGTTGAGCAATGGATGGACTCTGGAACATCAAAATATGGCAAAGAAATATATCCTGTATTATTTAAATCAATACTTCGGTAAAAATTTACCGCGCTAAAAGTTAAACATTTGAAGCCGGCT
>ENA-OPCX01000652-OPCX01000652.1-human-gut-metagenome-genome-assembly--contig:-NODE-652-length-17068-cov-4.000118_pt1 | contig 17068 bp, 9 predicted proteins | sample MGYA00241570_ERZ501491 | MGnify/ENA primary metagenome ERZ501491 (study PRJEB25962, sample SAMEA2042620) | human gut metagenome | biome: human gut; feature: human-associated habitat; material: faeces... | reverse complement strand
GTTGTATAGACTTTATAGAAAAGCACTGTTTTGATGCTGACGGACATATGTACTTTGAAGTTACTGAAAACGGTACTCCTTTGCGTAAACGTCGCTATGTGTTTTCCGAGTGTTTTGCCGTCATTGCCATGTCAGAATACGCCATTGCATCAGGAGATAAAACTTATGCAAAAAAGGCTTTAGCTCTTTTCAAACGTATACAAAGGTTTCTTTCCACCCCCGGTTTTCTGGAGCCTAAGTATCTGCCTGCACTACAGGCTCGAGGACATTCCATTACGATGATTCTCATCAATACGGCTTCTCGTGTCCGTGCTGCTATTTCCGATCCGATACTCGACACACAAATTGATGAATCGCTTGCGGCTATCCGAAAGTACTTTATTCATCCCGAGTTTAAAGCATTGCTTGAAATGGTGGGAAAAGATGGAGAGTTCATTGATACCTGTAACGGGCGTGTCATTAATCCGGGGCATTGTATCGAGACTTCCTGGTTCATTTTAGAAGAAGCCCGCTATCGCGACTGGGATAAAGATTTGGTACGAACGGCTCTTCAGATTCTCGATTGGTCTTGGGAATGGGGATGGGATAAAGAATATGGCGGTATAATAAACTTCCGGGACTGTCGTAATTTCCCCGCACAGGATTATTCCCAGGATATGAAATTCTGGTGGCCGCAGACCGAAGCTGTTATTGCCACTCTTTATGCTTATCAGGCAACTCACGATGAAAAATACCTTGCCATGCATAAGCAGATAAGTGATTGGACGTATGCTCATTTTCCTGATAGGGAATATGGTGAGTGGTATGGTTATCTGCACCGTGATGGCACGGTGGCCCAACCTGCCAAAGGTAATCTGTTTAAGGGTCCTTTCCATATACCTCGAATGATGATTCGTAGTTATATGCTGTGTCAGGAACTGTTGTAAGTGATGTTTGTATTTTCATTTATAAAAATATCATATGCACATATTGAAGAATCTATTCATAGTAGTTTTTTTATCTTTTCTTTTCTCAATTAAAGGAGAAGCGCAAACAACAGAACAATCAGATTTCTCCGGACTGAAGAAGTGTACTGTCTTTTCTGCCGGGGATGATAATGTGAACAGCTATCGTATTCCCTCACTGTTGACAACCAAAGATGGTACATTGCTTGTTTTTTGTGAGGCGCGTAGAGATAGTTGGCGGGATAAAAGCCGTACGGATATTGTAGTGAAGCGAAGCGAGGATACAGGAAAAACATGGTCTGTTATGCAAGATTTGACACAAGGTATTACCGGTGCTTATATGGATCCTACTCCGATTCTTGATTCAATTACCGGACGCATCTTTTTATTCACAACTTTTTGGCCGTCGGAAGACCATTCCGGAACAAAGAATCGTGCTATTCTTATCACTTCGGATGATAATGGAAAAACTTGGTCTTCGCCTGTGGATGTTACATCTACGATTATTCCAGCAGGCTATCATATTGTCGGTTTTGGTCCGGGAGCAGGTTTACAGATGTCGGGAAAACAGTTTAAGGAACGATTGGTTTTACCGACCCGTGTAGTTGATTCCGAAAGAAAAAGTGCTCATAACGTAGCAATCTATTCCGATAATCATGGCCGGACATGGACAATGGGTGGTAAAGGCGATACCGGTGATGAATTTCAAATAGCCGAATCTCCTGCCGGAACATTGGTTTACAATGCTCGCATACCGGGAGCGCGTATGGTGGCATATAGCGCTGACGGTGGGGGTACTTGGAGCAAAGCGGTAAAAGAACCGGCACTACCGGGTGTTTCTAAAGGATGTCAGGCGAGCGTTTTGGGACAAGGAAGACAACTCTATTTTTCTGGTATCAGAGGAAAAGCTGAAACACCGGAATATGATGAACGCGTAGGTCTGGCTTTGTATAAAAGCTGCGATGGCGGGAAGACATGGAATGATGGAATTCAATTATATGATGAAGCTTCAGGCTATAGTTGTATGTCCTTCTTGCCGGACGGCAGAATGGCGATTATATTTGAAACGGCAGATACTCCTGGATTTACTCGTAAATCATTGCCCGGTATCAAACCTCTCAAGCGTCCGGCCGGTTGGATGAGACTGGACTTGCTTATACTACCTATTATTAATCTTTAATTTTATATTTATGAAAAACTTTTTTTATACTATGAGTATCGTTATGAGCTTGCTTGTTTTTACAGCTTGTTCAGATGATAGTGTCAATGATTTTTCACCTGTGCCCTATCCGGATGAGATGGAACAAGAAGAACCGACACCCGATCCGACACCTGACCCGGACGATCCGACACCTGCTCCTGATGCGGATCCGGTGTGGAAAGTAACTTCAACGACTACTGTATTTAATTCTAAAGTAAGTACTGACGTCTCTTATCGTGTGCCTGCGGTGGCAGTTACAAAAGCCGGTACGATACTTGTTTTTTGTGAAACTCGTTATGGTACTTGGATGGATAAATCGGGACGTACGGATATTTTTATGAAGCGTAGTACGGATAAGGGAGCTACCTGGACAGAAAAGAATATAACAGAGCAAGCCGTTTCTTCAAAACTCTCTTACATGGACCCGACAGTTGTGGTTGACCAGACTACCGGAAAGATTTTCCTTTTTACTTCTTTATGGGATGCAGTTGGTAAACCTTCTGCTCAACAAGGCTATAATAACAGAGCTATCATGTATACCTCTGAAGATGATGGTGTAACCTGGACAAGGAAAGATCTCACGAATGAAGTGCAGATTGGTATATATAGTGGTTTTACAAGAATGATTGGCAGCTTTGGTCCCGGTTCCGGTATACAAATGACAAATGAGATGTATAAGGACCGTTTGATTGTTCCTATGCGTTCATTTAAGGTCGATGCGGATAAAGGAACTGTTTCTAATGGTGGAAATACCGCTATGTATTCAGATGATCATGGTGTTACCTGGCAAACAGGTCAACCTAATAAATCGGGTGAGTGGACGGTTACTGAGGCTCCTGACGGTGCATTGATTGGCAATATTCGATATAATGGATATCGGCAAAACTATTATAGTACAGATGGTGGTGCCAAGTGGCCGGGATTCTCGGATTATCCGGCATCACAATTACCAACTCCGGAGAAAGGTTGTGCAGGAAGTGTGATAGTGAAAGATAACTGGCTGTACTATTGTGGAGCAAAAGGAATCACCGCTACCAGTTCACACGATGACCGTGGTATCCTATATCTTGCCAAAGCAAAATTCTTTGACGGACATTCGCATACATTTAATGCTGCAGATCATATGGTGCTTTATGATAAAGCAGCGGGATATACTTGTATGGCATTGATGCCTGATGGTGATTTGGTTATTGTTGCGGAACTTGGCGATTTACCCGGATTTACAAAAACTTCAATCAGACCGGAAGGCTGGATAAGATTGGATTTGTTTATATTATCTTCTAAATAACCTGTTTTTTTGATATGAGAAAAATACATTTAAAGAGCTGTCAGAAAGTAATTCTCATGGCAGTGGTAATGCTTTGTTCCTTGAGCAGCTTGTATGCGCAAGTAGGACAGACAGTGACAGGTGTTGTAAAGGACACTGAAGGAGAACCGCTGATTGGCGTTTCTGTATTGGAAATTGGCACATCCAATGGTGCCATTACTAATCTGGATGGACAATATACGTTAACTCTGACAAAAAACAAATCGGTATTGGCTTTTTCTTACATAGGCTATACTAAACAGGAGATTTCTGTCAGTGGGCGTAAAAGTATTATTGTTGTAATGAAAGAAGATGCTGTAGGATTGCAAGAAGTTATCGTTACGGGTTACGGAAAAACCGTAACTAAAGATAAGTTGACGGCTGCTATTTCTAAAGTTTCTTCTGAAGTGTTGGAGAGGGGGGTACGTGCCAATCCGTTGACGGCTTTAGCCGGTACTGTTACAGGCGTACGTGTTACGCAGACTTCCGGTCAGCCGGGAACGGGACCTTCTATCCAAGTTCGTGCCGGTGCTTCTTTGGACGGTAAAGGTAGTCCGCTGTATATTATTGATGGTGTACAAAAGGATGATATGAACGATATTAATAGTAATGATATTGCGTCTATCGAAATTTTGAAAGATGCCGCTGCAACGGCGCTTTATGGTGCCCGTGCCAACAATGGTGTAGTATTGGTGACCACCAAGAGCGGTCATGTCGGTAAAACTACCATCACTTTGAATGTAAACGTAGGTAAAGGTTTTGCCCGCGATAATTATAATTTCCTGAATGCCCGTGATTATCTGTATTGGGAACGTATGGCTGCAAATCGTAGTGGAGATGATCTGAATCTTGTTAACGGTTGGGGTACGGGAAATGATATTACGGCCGATGGCAATCAGACAGCCAGTGGTATTTACAGTACTACAATTCTGACCGATAAGAATAAATATTTGTTGGATTACGGTTGGCAGTCTATGAAAGACCCTGTTACCGATAACTATTTGTTGTTTAAGGAAACCAATATGCGTGATTTGAATATGCAGGACGCTTGGACGCAAGATTACAATATTTCTTTCTCGGGTGGTAATGAAAAAGGAAAGTATTATTCAAGTATTGGATATTATGATGAAACAGGTTTCCCATTGGAATCCGGTTATGAACGTTTATCTTTCAATTTGAATGGTGAATACAAAATTAAGAATTGGTTGAAAGCTTCCGGCTTCGTAAATTTTTCTCGTTCCGAAACGAATCCCAACTATATGAGCGATGCCAATTTCTGGAGTGTGGTACCTGCTGTTCCACCTACTTTTAAAGGTGCCAACATGGATGGAACGGTTATTAAATTAATCAATAATACTCAGAATGCCAACTGGAATGAGATGAAGAACTATTACTATCGTAGAAATACGGCTTATAAGACTACCTTGGGAACTTCATTCCAAATAGATCTTATGAAAGGACTGAGCTTGAAAATGAGTGGTATGTGGTATCTTCACATGGTTGAAAAAGAATCTTTCAACAAGGAACTTCCGAATGGTCCGGGTAAGGTAGATTCCAACCGAAAGGCTTCTGCCGATTATGCACGTCGTTTGGATCAGACCTATAATGCCATATTGAACTATAATGCTTCTTTTGGCAATCATAACATCAGTGCCGTAGGTGGTTTTGAAATGATAGATAAATATAATTTCGGTCTTAAAGCGTCCGGTCAGGGAGCGACTTCCGATGATTTTATCGGACTGCAGTTTACGGAGCCTTTGGATGCTAATGGAAAATCCACTCGTAATATGTCTACTACTCACACACAAGAACGTATTATGTCCGGTTTCATCAATGCATCCTATGACTATAAGAGCAAATATTTGTTCTCTTTCTCCGGACGTTATGACGGTTATTCCAAGTTGGTGGACAACCGTTGGGGATTCTTCCCGGGTGTAAGCGCTGCATGGAATGTGTATCGTGAAGAATTTATGGAAAAATATCTGGATATATTCTCTAATATGAAGTTACGTATGGGATATGGACAGAATGGTAATGTAAATGGTATCGGGTTGTATGAGTTGCAGGGAAGTTACGCCAATGCCGGTGATTATAATGGTGTTTATGGTTTATTGATAAATGACATCGCTTACCCCGGATTACGTTGGGAAAAGACAACTTCTTTTGATGCGGCAATTGAGTTAGGTTTGTTCAATAAGGTAGATCTCAGTGCAGGTTACTTCAATAAGAAAACTACCGATTTGATAGCTGATGTACCCTTGTCTGCTTCATCCGGTGTGGGCTCTATGAAAACCAACAACGGTGCGGTACGCAGCCAGGGTATGGAATTGGAAGTGAATTATCGTATTTTCGATCGTAAAGATTTTAAGTGGAATGTAGGTGCCAATATTACGTTTGTTAAGTCTAAAGTGCTGAAATTGCCTGATAACGGTAATGAAAACAACCGTCAAGGCGGTACAGAGGTCTACAAAGGTAAAGGAAGCAATGAAACAGTGTGGAGAGGCGGTACACAGGAAGGACAATCTTATGGAGACATTTATGGTTTTAAGATGACACATGTTGTTCGTGATGAGGCAGACCTTGCAAACTATGCTTATTACGTAGACAAGGTTCCTTCTCAGCCTGTATACGGTCCGGCGGCCTATGCCCAGTTAACTGTTGAACAGCAGAGAAATGCCCAGCAACTTGCTCCCGGTGATGCTGTATGGTACGATGTAAATGGTGACGGTATCATTGATACGCACGACCAGGTAAAGCTTGGTAACTCCATACCTAAGTGGATGGGTGGTTTTAATACTTCTGCTTCCTGGAAAGGACTGACACTTTTTGCCCGTTTCGACTATGCGTTGGGATATAAGAAGTGGAATAGCGGTTATCAATATTTCATGGGAATTACGTCCGGTTCCTTTAATGTGCCGGAGCTCGCTAAAGAAACATGGACAGAGGATAATCCTACTGCAGGATTGCCGGTATTAATGACTAATGATACTAATTTTAAGAAAAACTATACTCGTAGTACTTCTTTATTCTGGGAAAATGCTGCTTACCTGTGTGCTCGTGAAATCTCCTTGAGTTATGATTTGCCTTCCCAGTGGACAAAGAAAGCAATGATGGAGAAGGTAACGGTAACGCTCACCGGGCAGAATCTGTTCTATGTGACGAGCAACAATCTCTATACTCCCGAGTATGATTCCGCAAATAATACCAAGGATGACGGTAAGGGCGGATATGCCTTGCCGAAGACTGTCTTGATGGGAATAAAGGTTGTGTTCTAACTTTACTAATATTTAAATCATAAAGAAAGATAGTATTATGAAAAAAATAAAATACATATTCTTGATATTGTTGATAGGAGCCATACAGTCATGTGATTACCTGGAATTAAGCCCGGTAGACTCCTATGGTATCAGTAATTATTGGAGTACAAAAGACCAGGTGGAACGTTATGTTCGAGGCTTACATTATCGTCTTCGCGAACGCCAGGAGGTATTTTTCAAGATGGGCGAACTCAGAGGGGGAACATTTGTGGGAGCGAGTTCCTCTCTTTTCAACCAATCTATCAGCGATGTTGCGGCAGTGAATAATAACCTGACGGTAACCAATTCCGTTATTACCAACTGGGGTAATTTCTATATGGATATTATGCAGATTAACCATGCTATTCAGTCGGTTCCCGGTACCGGTGCTTTGAACGAGACCGAAAAGAATTACTATATGGGTATACTGCATGGGTTGAGAAGTTTTTATTACTTCCATCTGTTCCGTACTTATGGTGGGGTACCGTTGATAGAGACAGCACGTGTGATGGATGGTAGCTTTACTCCCGCCGATTTGAATCAGCCTCGTGCCACAGAAGAGGAAATTTACACTTTCTTGGTGAAGGATATAAAAGCGTCGGACGATTATTTTGAGAAAGACGAATATACAATTAATTCCACGGACAAAAGCTCTTATTGGAGTAAAGCGGCAACAAAAATGCTTAAAGCCGAGATTCTGCTGTGGGGATGTAAGGTGAGACCGATTGGCGGTGCTAATGTTTACTCTAAGGATGTGTCTGCCGATTTGACTGCCGCCAAGCAAGCATTACAAGACGTTATAGATTCGGAGAAGTATGGCTTTGCCTCTACAACAAGCTTTGCGGATGTATTTGATGTTGCCAAAAAGGATAATAAGGAAATGATATTTGTAATCCGTTATCTTTTGAACGAAAAAGAAAATTTCTTCAGTAAATTTTTATACCCTACAAATACCAATCTGGTAGGTTTTCAAGATGCTGACGGTAAAGCGTACACTGGAGATAATGTGAATCCTTTGAATCTGAATGGTACCGCTTCTAATTTTCAATATACCAAAGCTCTCTTTGATGAGTTCGGTGAAGATGATATTCGCCGTAGCACTACATTTTTTGATGTGTATAAAATAGAGGGTGGCGATGCGGCTATTCTTTTGACGAAGTTTATGGGTGAAATGGATAATAATACCCGTCGTTTTACTAATGACTGGCCTATTTATCGCTATGCGGATTTACAATTGCTGTTAGCTGAAATAGTGGCTATGCAAGGCGGTGATCCTGCTACTTACATCAATAGTATTCGCCAGCGTGCTTATGGTGATGCTTATGTTACTCATAAATATCCGCAGGCAGGTGAAACGGCTGAAGATGCCATTTTGGAAGAACGCACGAAAGAATTTGTCGGTGAGGGTAAACATTGGTATGACATTCGCCGTATGAAAGACGGTGATTTGGCTAAGGCTCTTCAAATCAACGTTACGGGCGACTTGGTAGAGAAACATTTGTTGTGGCCTATTGATGCGACCGTAATGTCTAAAGATCCTCAGGTAGAACAAACACCCGGTTATTAAACTGTGGGTCGGGTGAAAGTGAGTTTATTATAATTCATTAGAAAAATTAAATCATAAGAAGATGAAAAAGCAATATACATTTCTGGTCTTAGGACTCTGCGCAGGGCTTCTTACTACCGCATGCAGTGACGACGACTATACAAATGACTTTACACGGCCGGCAGGAGGGAATCAGATTTTCTTCAATTGTCAGTCACAACTGGATGAAAATAATAAGGTAATTTGGGCGGCAGACAGTAAAATCGGTTTCTTCTGCGAACAGACAGAAACCGTTAATCTGGCTGTAGGTCTTGCAGCTCCTTTCGTAGGGCAGACTGAAGGTCTGTTCTACACACAGGTAATATGGAATAAAGAGGCGGGTGATCATACTTTCTATGTATACGCACCGTATAACAAGAATAATACTTCCGCAAAAGCTATTGCCGGAACATTAAGTAATTCGCAGTTGCAGTCGGGTACGGCTAATACTCATTTGATGAGTAGTGCTTTGACTTACGCCACGGCTACTTCTGCCGAAGTAGAAACCGCCGTACCCCTGACTTTCAAGCATGCGTTAGGGTATATGGATGTCAGTTGTAAAACAGCTGCGAAGTATGCAGGCTGGAAGATAAAGTCCATTGAATTCTCTACGGAAGACGGAGTTCCTTTGGCGGGTGAGTATAAATTCGATTTGACTACAGGGCAGTTTGCTATTGCCGAAGGTTCTTCCAAAGTACAGGTAAAAGTGGATAATGCTCCGGAATTAGTACAGAATGAAGCCTTTCACGGATATATGTCTATAAATCCTTTGGACTTGTCGGCAAAGCAATGCAAAGTAACGGTAGTGATAGAAAAGGCAGGAGAAGATAACGATTTAAGCTTGGAAGGTAATCTTTCTTCTGTGAAGATTCTCGCAGGCGAATTTAATACTCTGGAAGTAGATATGGATGCGCTTACAGAAACTGTGCTGGGTGATAATTCTGTTGATTTAAGTGCAAATGAAACCGCGAACTGCTACATAGCGGGAAAGGCCGGACAAGAATATCGTTTCAATGCTACGGTTATGGGTAATGGAGTAACAACCCCGGAAACAACAAATTATGATAGTAATTTAGGTACTGCTAAAGGTATTACTCCTTCTCCGCTGGCTCCTGTTTCAGCTTCAATTTTATGGCAAAGTGAAAGAAGCTTACTTTCTGGTGTAAAACTAAAGAATAACTACATTTATTTTACTTTGAATGGTTCTGATAATACTCCATTAGTGCCGGGTAATGCTGTAATTGCAGCATATAATGATGCAGGGACAATTGTTTGGAGTTGGCATATTTGGGTTACAGATGTGGATTTAGATTCTAAAGTGGAAACATATACAATTCATAGTGATTTTAATAGCTATGATAAATTAATTAATCCTATGATGATGGATAGAAATCTTGGTGCACTTTCTGCTACATGTTGGCCTACAAGTAATGATAACAGTGCGCAAGGTATGCGTTATCAGTGGGGACGTAAAGATCCATTCCCTGAAAGAGATAACAGTGCTATGGTTTCAACTACCTTTATGACAACTTACGATAAAGAAAATAATATGATATCATCTTTTGCTGGATTTGTTGAAGGAAATAATAGTAGCTGGTCATACATAGGAACACCGATTGAATTAATGGATATTGCTAAATATCCAATGCGTTATATAGGTTCCGGTGCTGAAAATTGGCTTAAGGACGGCGGTAATGATTTGTGGGGTAATCCTGCGTTGACATCAAAAGATGCACCTACAAATGATACGGGGCATAAAACGATTTATGATCCATGTCCACCGGGTTATCGCGTACCTCATGCTTATGTATGGACTGGATTTGTTAGTGTCCCTGAAGGAGGTAGATATTCTACAGGTGCTGTAAATGTGAATCTTGCATCTGGCACTATGACAGAAGTTATAACTAATGGTGGTGGAACTTTTAGTGTTGGTTCTACTCCTACCTATCCGAATACAGGGTATTTAAATAATGCATCTTCAGGACCGGTAATAAAGAATCCGGCTAATAGAGGACAGTCTTGGAGCAATGGTGTAATAACTTCAAAAAATGGCTCTTCTTTAATGTACGATACAGCGAATTTCTTCCCATTAAGATCACAGGCTAAAACATATGGTTATCCTGTTCGTTGCATGAAAGATACTAAATAGCTATTAGCTCTTTAGAACGATGAGGCTGCCTCAACACTCGGAAATTGCTATAATAAAACTTTTCATTAGCTTTGCCGATAGCTTTTGGACAAGACATGGCAAAAGAGTATTGAGGCAGTTTTTCTTTTATCCTATGAAGAAAAAAGAGTTTCCCTGGCATGAAACAGAAAGTTTCATTTAGCGAAACAGTTTGTTTCCCGGTGTGGAACAAACTGTTTCTCCTGAGGAAACAAACTGTTCCATGTCGGGAAACTAATGGTTCCCCCGTTGGAACTGACTGTTTCAGCTTAAGAAACAGAGAAGGATTAATATCGTATTTATTTTTATAGCATAAGCGTATCGGTATTATACCGAATAATAAAAGAACATATTTACCATGAAAAAACTCCGATTCTTATTTCTGCTTTATAGTATTATATCGTTTGGTAATCTGCGAGCTGCCGATACCGTATTCGTAAAGGAAGCGCAAATTCCGGTTCTTTTGGAACGGCAGGATAACATACTTTTCTATATACGTTTGGAAACTGATACGGCACAGACATTCAACGACGTAGTTCTACAATTTACGGAAAACACTTCGATGCAGAATATTCAGTCTGTAAAACTCTATTATAGTGGAACGGAAGCTTTGCAAGATTACGGTAAAAAACGTTTTGCTCCTGTATCTTATCTGTCTTTCACTTCACCGGGAAAGACATTGGCAGCGAATCCATCCTATTCCATTTTAAAATCGAAAGTGACTGAACCTGTAAAGAAAGAAATAAAACTGGTGGGAAATCAAAGACTGTTTCCCGGTGTAAATTACTTTTGGATTAGTTTGCAAGTGAAACCTTCAGCTTCTTTGGCTACTAAGATTTCGGCGGAAGTAGTATCCGTAAATTTGGATAATAACAAAGCTCCTCTGCAAGTAGTATCACCAAAAGGCGTTGAGCATCGTGTCGGTATTGGAGTACGTCATGCCGGTGATGATGAATCGACCGCTTATCGTATTCCGGGATTGGTAACTACCAATAAAGGGACTTTGCTGGGGGTATATGATGTCCGGTATAATAATAGCGCAGACTTGCAAGAACATGTGGATGTAGGTTTAAGTCGCAGTACGGATGGCGGAAAGACTTGGGAAAAAATGCGTTTGCCTTTAGCTTCCATTCCATTCCATTCCATTCCATTCAATTCAATTCAGCCAGCAGCTCAGAATGGTGTAGGAGATCCCTCAATTTTGGTTGATACAAAAACAAATACAATCTGGATTGTTGCGGCATGGACACACGGAATGGGTAATCAGCGTGCATGGTGGAGCTCGCATCCGGGAATGGACTTAAACCGCACCGCCCAATTGGTGGTGACTAAAAGTACGGACGATGGTAAAACGTGGTCTGCTCCAATCAATATAACCGGCCAAGTGAAAGATCCTTCCTGGTATTTCTTGTTGCAAGGTCCCGGAAGAGGTATTACGATGGATGATGGTACATTGGTCTTTCCTACTCAGTTCATAGATTCTACCCGCATTCCCAATGCAGGAATTATGTATAGTAAAGACGGTGGAAAAACCTGGAAAATGCATAATTATGCCCGTACCAATACAACGGAAGCGCAAGTAGCCGAAGTTGAACCGGGAGTACTGATGTTGAACATGCGTGACAACCGTAAAGGAAGCCGTGCCGTTGCAACAACAAAAGATTTGGGGCTGACTTGGACGGAGCACGTGTCTTCACGTAGTGCGCTTCAGGAACCTGTTTGCATGGCAAGTCTCATCAGCGTGAAAGCTAAAGATAACATCTTGGATAAAGACATACTGATATTTTCCAATCCTAATACAACGAAAGGACGTCATAGCACTACCATTAAAGTCAGTTTGGATGGTGGTGTCACCTGGCTGCCGCAACACCAGTTACTGCTGGATGAAGACAATAACTGGGGATACTCATGCCTGACAATGATTGACAAAGAAACCGTCGGTATTTTGTATGAGAGCAGTGTTGCTCAGATGACCTTTCAGGCAGTGAAGTTGAAGGATATTGTGAAATAAGATAGAGATAGCTGCAAGGCTTTGAATCATGAAGAGATGAAAAAAAGAAATATAATGATTGGTCTGCTTCTATGCTGGTACATATTGGTTGCAGCCCAAGTGACGGGATGGTCACCGGATGAACACAAAGTGATTCGCTCCGGTCGTGACGACGGAAGATTCCTCAGCTCTTATGGCGTGGTGCATACCATGTTATCCGATATAGAGCCGGAGTGTGCTTTTCGTCCGGACATGAGTAAAAGGGAATTTTCCAAATGGCAGAAGAAAGTCCGTAAGTCTATGCAAGAGATTATGAACTTTCCGAAACGACAGGATAACTCTTCGGTTCCCAAGTGTATTCATACTGTACAACGTGACGGTTACCAACTTGAAAAATGGGAATATTATCCTTTATCCGGATGTGTATCCACATTTCTGGTACTAATACCGGATAGTTTGGTGAAACCGTCCCCTGCCATTTTATGTATTCCGGGTTCGGGCGGTTCTAAGGAAGGATTGGCCGGCGAACCGGGGATAACCGCTAAATTCGATGATGATTACCGCAATCCAAAAGTGACTATGGCGCTAAACTTTGCCAAAGCCGGATATATTGCGGTGGCCGTAGATAATCCGGCGGCAGGTGAAGCGGCTGATCTGGAACGGTATGTCCGAGGCAGAAACTATAACTATGACTTGTTTTCCCGTTTCTTGCTGGAAATGGGATGGAGTTACTTGGGATATACGGCTTATCTGGATATGCAGGTACTTGAGTGGATGAAGTCGCGGCCTTATATCCGTAAAGACCGTATTGTGGTCAGTGGATTTTCTTTGGGTACGGAACCATTAATGGTTTTGGGGGTACTGGATCCCTCTATATACGCTTTTGTCTACAATGATTTTCTGTGTCAAACCCAGGAAAGAGCTTTGGTGATGACCGCTCCCGATAAGAATGGAACCCGTATCTTTCCCAACTCAATCCGGCACTTGATTCCTAATTTCTGGCGCAAGTTTAACTTTCCGGATATTGTAGCCTCGTTGGCTCCGCGTCCTGTCATCCTGACGGAAGGCGGATTAGACCGCGACTTCAATATAATTCGTAAGGCTTACGAAATATCCGGTTATCCATCTAATGTGGAGATGTACCATTATCCTAAATTTGCCGACCCGCAAAAGCGCAAAAAGATTGATAAACTGCCCGAAGGATTAAGTAGGGATGAGTATTTTAATAGGGTGAATGTAGATGCGCCTGACCATTATTTTAAATCGGAGTTAGTCATTCCCTGGCTGAAAAAACACTTGAAAGAATAATTGAAATCGTTAATTATACCTTTATATCATACAGAAATGAGGAAAGTATTGTTTTTATTCTTTAGCTTGTTCTGCTGCACTTGTCTTTGGGCTCAAAAGAAAGTGAAAGCGGCTGGTATAGGAAATGGTATTACTTATGGTGCAGAGATAGCAAATCGGGAGAAAGAGTCTTATCCCGTCTGTTTGCAAGTATCAGACCTGTATACCGACAATATGGTGTTGCAGCGTGATACTCCATTGAAAATACACGGGAAAGCGAATGCGGGTGAACCGGTTTCAGTAAGTGTCGCTCATCAGAAGATTACTGTCCGGGCAGACGATAACGGCTGCTGGTCTGTGCAACTCATGCCTTTGCAGGCAGGCGGACCTTATACATTATCCATATCTACTGGAAAACAGACCCTGTCTTATAAAAATGTATTGATTGGTGAGGTCTGGTTATGTTCCGGACAATCCAACATGGAGTTTATGTTGAAACAGGCAGCTACCGCGCAAACTGATGTTTCGGAAGCAAATGATGACAAACTTCGTCTGTTTGATATGAAAGCGCGCTGGCGTACGGATGCGGTGGCGTGGGATGCGTCGGTGTTAGACTCCCTGAATCATTTGCAATATTATAAACCGACTGTCTGGACATCTTGTACTTCTGGCACGGCGGCTTCTTTTTCTGCTGTTGCTTATCATTTCGGTAAAATGCTTCGTGATAGTCTGAATGTCCCGGTGGGCTTGATATGCAATGCTGTCGGCGGTTCACCTACGGAAGCATGGATAGACCGCCGTACATTGGAATTTGAGTTTCCGGCTATCTTACATGATTGGACAAAGAATGACCTTATTCAAGACTGGGTGCGTGAAAGGGCTGCTTTGAACATAAAATATGCTACCGATAAGCGGCAACGTCATCCTTACGAACCTTGTTATCTGTTTGAATCCGGTATTCGTCCCTTGGATAAATATCCGTTGAAAGGGATTGTCTGGTATCAGGGAGAATCGAATGCCCATAATAAGGAAGCGCATGAAAAACTTTTTAAACTATTGGTTGACAGTTGGCGTTCCAACTGGGATGAACCGGATCTGCCTTTTTATTATGTGCAACTGTCAAGCATCGACCGCCCGTCGTGGACATGGTTCCGCGATAGTCAGCGAAGATTGATGAAATGTGTTTCCAATACGGGAATGGTTGTATCCAGTGATCAGGGAGATTCATTGGATGTACACCCTGCCAATAAGAAACCGATTGGCGAGAGATTGGCGTATTGGGCTTTGAACCGCACTTATGGACATGAAAATGTACTCCCTTCCGGTCCGTTGTTTCGCTGTGCGGAATTCAAAAATGGAGCTGTATATGTTTCGTTCGACTATGGCGATGGTTTGGGTAGTGTTGATGAGGCTCTTTTGTGTTCGTTTGAAGTGGCGGAGGAAGACGGGGTTTATGAACTTGCTACTGCCGTAGTTGAGGATGACTGTCTGAAAGTGTATAATACCAATATTAAGAATCCCCGTTTTATTCGCTATGGATGGCAACCGTTTACCCGTGCCAATCTGGTGAATAAGGCGGGATTGCCGGCTTCGACTTTCCGTGCTGCCGCACCTGTCGCATATGTCACTATTGATAAAATCAGCCGGATGCAGGGTTTTCCACAGGAAGATAAGGATTTTGCCAAAGGTGTTTCGGCTTGCTTTGCAGGAATAGCGGCAGGGCAATTATTGATTGCCGGCGGCTGTAATTTTCCTGAAATACCGGCCTATGCCGGTGGTGCTAAGAAATATTATCGCGATATTTATACGGCGCTAATACCGAAGGACTCCATATTGGTTTGGCAGAGAGTGGGGCAGCTGCCGCAGGCAATGGCCTATGGTGTATCTGTGTCTACTACCGATGGAGTCATCTGTGTAGGGGGGATGAATGAGCGGGGAGCTTTGTCTGTAACTTATCGTATACGTGTGGCAGATAAGAAAGCTATTGTGGAAACATTACCTTCATTGCCTTGCACGCTGGATAATATGACAGGCGCGTTATTGGGAAATAAACTCTATGTTGCCGGGGGAAACAAGAACGGCAAGGCATCCAATGCATTTTATTGTCTCGATTTGGAGCAACTGCCTCAAGGGTGGCGGGAACTGCCCGCCTTTCCGGGCGCTCCTCGGGTACAACCGGTAAGTGCCGCACAACTGGATGCTGATGGGCAATTATGTTTCTACCTGTGGAGTGGCTTTGCAGCGCCGGGTTTCTATTTCCAAATTAGCATCACAGGGTTCAGATCCTGATCCTATATATCCTTTTGGAGAAAGACAAGAAGTTAGTCCCCAAGAGTTTTCTCCATAAGTCTTAAATTTATTCTTGTTATCTATGCAATATTCTCTATTTGCTCTTGTTGCTTTTATTGAATTTTTAAACCAATTAACTCCATTAATATCTATTAAATTTCTAAAATCAATCCATGCATGTGAATATTGATATGTAAATAATGATCCACAATATGTATATATTATATCTTTTATATCTTTGTAATCTTTCTTTTTTCTATTAAATTCATAATACATGCTTTTATCTACTAGATATGTTGGTGAACCAACTCCTAATACATACATCACTAATTGTTCCGCATATCCATCCCATTGTCCCCAAAATCCTTTTTCAGGTTTGTATCCCATATAAAATAAATTGTTTGTATTGTTTCTATACCACTCCCAATTTACTTTTTTATATAGAATGTCTGCTTTATTTTTTACTTTTTTTCCAAAATATTCCCCTGCAGTTATTGCACCGCATATGAGAATTGCTGTATCTATTATTGATACTTCACAATTCCATTCTCTCTTTCCTGTCTTCATATTCACAAAATGATAATAAAATCCATTTTCACCATCTACATTATTTATAAATGTATCTAGTGTTCTATTTGCTCTATCATAAGCCTTTTTATAATTTATCCAATTATGTTCTACTCCAATAATCAATGCTGCCAGACCATATCCTACTGATGCTATACTTGCTATATCATCAGCTAAAATTGTCTTATCTTTTATTAATCCATATCCTTTGCCTTTTTTATTGGTATTTGCTTCTTTAATAAAAAAATTGTAACTTTTTCTTAGTTCATTATATAATAACTCTTTCTCATGTTTTTTTATCATTCTCATAAATTGGCTCACCTCTTAAATCAATTATACAATACTAAAAAAACTCTATTCAACAGGTATTATTTTCCAATTCTAATTGTTGTAAACTCTTCTTAGGTGTTAGTAAATCTTCTGGTATAGTTACACC
>ENA-OPCX01000635-OPCX01000635.1-human-gut-metagenome-genome-assembly--contig:-NODE-635-length-17270-cov-2.771362_pt1 | contig 17270 bp, 19 predicted proteins | sample MGYA00241570_ERZ501491 | MGnify/ENA primary metagenome ERZ501491 (study PRJEB25962, sample SAMEA2042620) | human gut metagenome | biome: human gut; feature: human-associated habitat; material: faeces... | reverse complement strand
GATAAAAAAGCAGGCGCCTTTTCGCTTCCGTATCCGTCCCCGACAGCACCGACCGAACGGCACCCATACCTTCTTTCAGGCATTACACTTCCCTTTCCGTATACATGCCGCTGTCCATACATTCTCCTTTCAGACAGGCAGAAGAACATCTGACTTCCCATCATTGCAGCACGCCGTCAATCAGCAATACATGGCAAGTTCCATGCTGTCCATATACTGCCCCATAGACAAGTTAAAAGATTTATAATCCGCTTCTTTAAATTCATCTGTGGCACACGCCACCCATACATCCACCATCTGCAGCTGATTGTAAAACTTGACCATCATCGGCACTTTGATGACTGTGGAAGTCCCCCGGATAACCATATCCCCGCCCTCTTCCAGACACAGCACATCTTCCGCCGACTGCAGATCAACTTTTCTGTTGTCTACCAGGACTTCCACATTCTCATAATAGGGATACGCCGTTTTCACCGCTTTAGTGATTTCTGTCCAACCTGTCCCATAAGTCAGATTCCATTGAGAACAAAGCCATCCATTTTCCTCTTTCACACCCATAAGCAGCATAGCCGCACCTGTCCTTTCCAAAACGAATCTATCACTCTGTTAAAAATGAAACACAGGGCATTCCCTATACTTTTCCGGAATATCCGCATCGGATTCTACCTGTCCGATATTTTCAATAAAAACGGATGGCTGCTCCGGAAAGACCCATGTATTCAGGTACTTGATAAAATCCTTCTCATCATAGGAAACAACACTGCCCATGCGATAAGGCTCCGCATCAGGGTTTGTATGCAGCCATGTATCACAAAAGCTGAGGCAGTATTTATCCAGTTGATCTGCCACCTCATCCGGCACAAGGTACACCATGCTATCACCATCCGCACTGATGATGATATGTTTCATATTCCCCCCATAACTTCTGACACAGAGAGCCGGCCTCACAATCACTGAACCCCAGCCGATGCACCCGTATTTCCCTTCTTTGAAAAATTATAGTTCCGCCGAAATGAAATACCGAACAGCTTTCCCACTAAAGTTCCTTTTTAAGATAATATATACCACATACCGCCTGCGATGAACGCCAAGGAAAGCGCATAGCCTAAAACGGAAAGAACGAAATCAAAATTATCATTATTCTTTAAAATATCCTCCCTGGTCAGAATGCCGTTCGACTCCTGTCCGAAAAATTCGATACCGTCCACCGTTCCTTCACCCAGAAGCTTGTTCGGAGCCTATTTCCTTTTTGAATCCCCACTAGAGTTTTCTCCTGATTTTCCTCCAGAGAAGATTTCGTATAGGAGATTCGGTAATCACCGTCCAGATGGGAAAAAATAAGATTTGGTTCCCGGTTTGTGAGATAGTGGATCCCCGATTCTGTTTCATGATAAAGAGGTGTCTTTTTATAGGAAGCTTGCTGGGGAAGCTCCTTCACATTCACACCGGCAGCAAATTTTTCCAAGAGTGTTTTATCCAGAACAAAATCGCCTGCTTTTACCACGCCGTAAAAAGTAATGACAGGCGGCGGATCACGCTTATACTTTTGTGGGATATTGGAAGCAGATGTGCTTTCCCAATTTCTCTTTATATTACTTCCGCTCCCCTTCTCCACCATCACATGCACATTCCTCCTGATTATGGGAGAATCAAAGGAAATACCCAGTTCTTCATCTACTGCCGGCTTTTCCGTCTTCAGCTTTCCCGCAACGATGACTACCTTACCCTCATAAGCAGGATTAATCTTCCCATCCGTGATATAAGGCGCATTTTCGATAAGTGCCCGTCCGCCATCAGAATTATTGGTCAACATCATGCCGCCCAAGCCAAGACCGCAGATACATAAAGCAACACTTACCCATTTGTTCATAAAAGACACCTCCTCAAGTAATATAAAATAAGAATAAATGCAGAATGCTTTTCTTTTATTGTATATCAAAATTAACCATTTTCCTATGTCGACAGCTCAAATGAAGTTCCTTTTACGAAATCAGCCTGTACATTTTCTGTATGCATACCTTCTCTAACAGTTATTGGTGAAGTAGAAAAAGAATAAGCAGCTTTTCCTCCCCTGCAGCATATACCTCATCTGTGAAATGAATGCAATCCGGCGGCTTCCGGCAGCAATATAAAAGGCCCGCGCCATATCTGCAGATAGATACAGCACGGGTCTTTTATATTGGAAATCCGTCAGCCAAGGAATTTCTTCACGAGGCCTTTATGAATTTTTACGCCATAGGGAAGGGCGTCATGGTTGAAGTGCATGGCGGGATCATGAAGTCCCGGTTCCGCATCTTCGCCCAATGCGATGAATCCCGTTTTCAATTCCGGTTTCATTTTCGGATACCAGAAGAAGTCTTCTCCTCCCGCGGTGACGATTGGTGGAATGCAGGCTTTTTCACCAAGTTCGGATGTAATCACTTCCCCGATGATTTCCGTGATTTCCGGTGTGATAATGGACGCCGGTGTCTGGTGCAGGATGGTGAAGTCCGCTTTGGCGCCAATGGAAGCGGCCGCATTTTCCGCCGCACCCCGCAGTTTTTGAATCATCAGTTCCATCACATCATTATCCCGGCTGCGGAGGTCGAACGTGATCGTCGCCGTACCGGGAACCGCATTTGCCACACCTGCGTCCGCATGGATCTGTGTCGCTTTCAGATTGTACACCACATTGGAATTAAAGCGGAGAGCGTTGGCTGACTGTACAACAAGGCATGCCGCGTCAAGCGCGCTGGTGCCGAGATAGGGTCGGGCCCCATGGCTCTGCATGCCTGTGATGTCGATTTTCACGTGGGTCGCAGCGCTGTAATACAAAGCGGGAGCCGCTTCTCCCACACGGCACTCCTGGATGGGACGACCATGCATGCCGATGAGGATTTCAATATCGTCAACAGCACCGCCTTTCAGCATGGAAAGAGCGCCTTCACTCGTTTCCTCCGCCGGCTGGAAAAGAAGTTTCAGTTTCCCTTTCCTGACCAGCTTCTCTTTCATGATTTCTTCCGCCGCCGCAAGAAGCATGGCCATGTGTCCATCATGCCCGCAAAGGTGGGCGGCGCCGCCGTCTTTCGTCCCAAGAGCATCCATGTCCGCGCGAAGGCCGAGAACAGGTCCCGGTTTACCGCTGTCACAGACCGCGACGACGCCTGTCGCCCCGCCGATCTGTGTTTCTACTTCATAACCGAGCTGTTTCAGCACATCCGCCACGTAAGCGGAAGTTTTAAATTCTTTCATCCCTATTTCAGGAATGGTATGAAGATAGTTAAAATGGGTAAATACATCTGCCATGATTTCCTCCTTTTCTCTTGCGTAAGACAATCAATTAAAGAACGGCATAAGCAGTTTCATGATAAACATACCAATGAATGCATTGAAAATACTGATCACCATAAGCAGGGGCCAATATTTTTTCGGTACATCGGCAAGACCGAGGAGCCGGCCCATGTACTGGATCTGGGAAGCCATCAGAATCAGGGCAGGCATGAGAATCGTCACATGTTCCCCATTGATGATGCCCGACGCATAGAGAGAAGCTGCCACACCTACCCCTGCAGAACAGGACAGCCAGGTGGTCAGAAGAATAACGAAAGACTGTCCCGGCAGGCCGAAGATGCCCATGATGGGCCCCAGCCAGTATCCAAGGAAATCCATAACACCGAGAATATTTAAAATATAGGCGATGACATAGGCCATCAAAATATTCGGTACAAGGTTCTGTGTAGCCAGATTCCAGCCTTTTCTGGCACCGCCGATGAAGATATCAAAAATATTAGGCTTTATTTGTACCGGTCTCGTTTCAGTTGTCATTTTTGAAATCTCCTTTATAAATAGTATCAAGAGCAAAGCGGCAAATCATGGCACCGACAAATTTCATGACCATAATGATGATAACAGGGACAATGATCGGGCAGAGAATAAATCCGAAAAGCGCACCTGCAATAGCAAAGTAATTACTGATCGTCCCCGCTCCGGAATACTGCCACGCTGCAATGATGGTCTGTTCTCTTTTATCAATAAGGCCGTCATCATATAATTCTTTGGTGAGAGCCGCGCCGGCATCGGTACTCTGCAGATCGGTAATCAAAGCCAGTCCGACGAGGCCGGGTACATCCATCAGCGGTTTAAAGAGCGGCGTCATCAGTTTCTGCGCCGCGGAAAGAGCGCCATAATGATCCAGCACGTCTACAACACCAATGGCCAGCATAACGGAAGGAATGAGTGACAGCGCGAAAATAAATCCTCCTCTTGCGCTTACCCCACCCATACCGACAAAAGTTGCTTTCGCCGGATCTTTCATCGTACCGAATTTACCGATGAGCGTACTGTAATCAAATGCTTTGAGCCATTCCGCCCCCTGTACCGTGGCAAAAACCCCGGCAAAGAAAAGGATACCGAAAGCCAAAGCAAGCATTCCTTTCCATCCCACCTTGGGCAATGCGGCAGCCCCGCTTACTTTTTTCTGTTCTTCTTCCATAAATAATCCTCCTAACACTCCACTGCATCAAAACACAATACAACAAACTAAACATTCCTTCCGTTCTGCTATGCTCCATTGACCTCCTATCTCTGTACCGACGAAAGAAAAACAAATAACCTTTTAATGGTTAAAAGATATTATAAACAATCATCTTTCACATGTCCACGTAAATCACAGGAACGCTCCGAAAAGTCCATCCTTCCCCCTTGCCCGGTTTTTTTCTGCAAATCTTGATTTATTCGATAAAATCATCTACAATAGTAACGTACAATTTCATATGCGGGTGTAGTTCAATGGTAGAACATTAGCTTCCCAAGCTAAATACGTGGGTTCGATTCCCATCATCCGCTCCAAACCGGCTCCCTTCGCGGAGCTTTTCTCTTTGAGAAATACAAAACGCGTCTCCTGCTTTTTCAGTTTCAGGACACGCGTTTTTCTATTTTATATACTTACTTTTCTATTCTTAAAATACATCTTTCACTACGATGGTTTCTTCACGGCTGGGACCCACGGAAACGATGCCGATGGGCACTCCGATTTCTTTGGAAATATCAGCCAGGTATTCTTTGCAGAGCGCCGGAAGCCGGTCATAGTCACGAATAGCGCTGATTTTTTCTTTCCATCCTTTGTAGGTTTTATAAACCGGGGTGACTTTGGAGAGGAATTTCAGGTCTGCCGGATACTCTTTGACCGGTTTCCCTTCATATTCATAGCCGACGCAGACTTTGATTTCTTCCAGCTCGTCTAAGATATCCAGCCGGGTAATCGCCAGATAATCGAAAGAGTTCAGCGCCGCCGCGTAACGGACGGCACGGGCGTCAAGCCAGCCTACACGGCGGGGACGGCCGGTAACCGTACCGAATTCATGGGCAATGTTCCGGATACAGTCGCCAATTTCATTCACCTGTTCCGTTGGGAACGGCCCTTCTCCGACACGGGTGCTGTATGCTTTCACCACACCGAAGATATTCTGCATCATGTGCGGCCCGATGCCTGCGCCTATACATGCACCGCCTGCTGTCGGATGTGAAGACGTGACGAAAGGATAGGTGCCATTGTCACAGTCGAGCATGGATGCCTGGGCGCCTTCAAAAAGAACGTTCTTTCCTTCCCTGACCAGAGTCTGGACGGTATAGTTCGTATCTTTCACATAGGAGCGGAGCTTTTCCGCATATCCCAGATAATCAATCAGCATCTGCTCGTAGTCGAAACCTTCCATTCCGTAAAGTTTTTCCAGAAGCATGTTCTTCTGCTCCACGTTGTATTTCAATTTCTCCGCAAAAACTTCTTTATCCATAAGGTCGCACATACGGATACCGATGCGGTTGATCTTGTCCGCATAGCACGGCCCGATCCCGTTTTTCGTCGTCCCCAGCTTCCGGCTGCCTTTTCTCATTTCTTCTGCCTCATCCAAACGGATATGGTAGGGAAATACGACTTGCGCACGGGTGGAAATCTGGAGATGCTTTGCGTTAATCCCCTGGGCTTCCAGTTTTTCCATTTCCTCAAGGAAACTCTTCGGATCGATAACGACGCCTGTACCGACGACACAGATGGTGCCGGGATACATAATGCCGCTCGGCATAAGGCGCAGCGGATAAGCTTTGCCGCCGGTCACAACCGTATGTCCCGCGTTGTTCCCCCCCTGGGAACGGACAACGACGTCAGCTTTCGCCGCCAGGTAATCTACAATCTTTCCTTTTCCCTCATCGCCCCACTGGGCACCAATGACCATAGCTGTTGCCATTACACATTTTCCTTCCTTTTAATAATACAGTGATTCTTTATTATCAGATATCAGCTTACAGTTATCGGCTCATAGCTGTCTTCTGATATCCGACTTCCGGCATCCGACCTCTGTCTTCTGACATCCGTCTTCCGCCCTTACAATCCAAATCTTGCAAATATTTTATCTATATGGACAAGCATAGGTTTGTAATCGAAGCACTCTTTAATTTCTTCCTCAGACAGATATTTTCTCACATCTTCGTCTTTGCAGAGGTTTTCATAGAAATCTTCCCCCTCAAGCCAGCGTTTCATGGCGTTTCTCTGCACCCAGCGGTACGCGGTATCACGGTAAGCGCCTTTGGACACAAGGGCAAGCAGAACGCGGGGACTGTAAATCAATCCGCCGGTCATGTTCAAATCTTCCAGCATTTTTTCCGGATACACAAGGAGTTTATCTACCAGATCGGTCGTCTGTGCCAGAATATAATCCAATGCGGTGGTTGCGTCCGGAATCATGACACGCTCCACAGAGGAATGGGAAATATCCCGTTCGTGCCAAAGGGGTATATTTTCAAAAGCGGGAAGGGCATACCCCTGCACGAGTCTTGCCATGCCGCAGATCCGTTCCGATTTGACGGGATTTCTTTTGTGGGGCATAGCAGAGGATCCTTTCTGTTTGGGACTGAAATATTCTTCCGCTTCCCTTACTTCCGTTCTCTGCAGATGGCGGACTTCCAGGGCGATCTGTGCCAATGTGCCCGCAATGACGCCGAGGGTGGTAATGTATTCCGCATGATGGTCGCGCTGTACGACCTGGGTTGCTACGATTTCCGGAGTCAGTCCCATTTTTTTGCAGACGTATTCTTCCACATACGGATCAATATCCGCATAAGTACCGACAGCGCCGGACAATTTCCCCACCGCCATTTCAGAAGCGGCCCGTTTCATTCGCTCGATATTTCTTAAAGTTTCGCTGTACCACAGGAGGATTTTCAACCCGAACGTAGTCGGCTCGGCATGGACGCCATGGGTACGGCCGATGGGGGGGGTATATTTAAATTCCACAGCCCGGCGTTTCAGGACTTCCGCCAATTTTTCCAGACCGGCAATAAGCACGTCAGACGCCTGCTTGATCTGTACATTGAGAGCCGTGTCTTTCACATCGGTAGAAGTCATGCCCATATGGATGTACTTCGCTTCATCGCCCACATATTCTCCGACGGCAGAAAGGAACGCGATGATATCGTGATTAATTTCACGATCAATTTCATGAATGCGTTCCACATCAAAATCCGCTTTCGCTTTGATCACTTCCACCGCTTCTTTAGGAATACGTCCCAGCTCCGCATTGGCTTCGCATGCGGCGATTTCCACATCAAGCATGGTCTGCCATTCATTTCTTTCATCCCAGATTTTTGCCATTTCCGGCCTTGTGTACCTTGGAATCATTTACATATCCCCTTTCGGTTTTCCTTCCCTGGCACAGATTTCTCTGCCCACCACCACTCCGGCCGCCGAGGCCTGGACAAGCCCTCTGGTGATGCCGGCTCCGTCGCCGATAGCGAAGAAGTTTCTGAATTTCGTTTCCAGCTGGTTCGTCAGCGCTATGCGGGAAGAATAAAACTTCACTTCCACGCCGTACAGAAGAGTGTGCCTAGAATTTGCTCCCGGCGCCACCTGATCCAGCGCTTCGAACATCTCCATGATATCCTTTAAAAAGCGGTATGGCAAGACTAAAGATAAATCTCCCGGCGTCGCAGACGGCATGGTGGGACGGACAAGGCCGCGGCGTATCCTTTCTACCGTAGAACGGCGGCCGTCGCGAAGATCCCCCAGCCTTTGCACAATCGGTCCCGCACCGAGCATATTTGCCAGAGATGCGATATATTTCCCATAAGAAATGGGTTCATTAAAAGGGCTGGTAAATTGTTTGGAAACAAGAATGGCGAAATTCGTATTTCCGCTCTTCTTATGGGCGAAAGAATGGCCGTTCACTGTCTGGAGCCCTGCATTATTTTCCGTCACCACGAAACCGTAAGGATTCATACAGAACGTGCGTACCCGGTCATCAAAGGAACGGGAGAAATACACCAGTTTCGATTCGTAACAGATCTTTGTGATTGGTTCATACACTTCTGCGGGAGATTCCACACGGACACCTATATCCACCGCATTTGACTGCGTCTCCAAACCGAGCGTGCGGGCTTCTTTCATAAACCACTCCGCCCCTTCACGGCCGGGTGCCGCCACAAGGTACTTACAGTGATACGTCTCCCCGCCCGCTTCCACACCGAGAACCGTCCCGTCTTTGTCCGCAAGAATTCTGTCCGCCGCGGTTTTGGAAATAACGGTCACATTGGACGGAAGAGAATCGCGCATATTGGCAAGAATGACACTGTTCACATCCGTACCGAGATGGCGGATGCGGGCAGGAATAAACATCAGATCCGCCGCCGCGGATTTCCGTTTCAGTTCATGTATTTCCTCAGCAAACTCATCGCCGTATACCTTTCTTTCAGCGCCGCCGTACCTGCAGTACACCGAATCCACATAGGAAATTAAACCGGCAAGCTCTCCTTTATTCATATAATCATCAAGATTGCCGCCGTAATCCGTAGTAAGCGTCAGCTTCCCGTCAGAAAACGCGCCCGCGCCGCCCCAGCCGCAAACGATATTCGCCCTGCGGTCTTTCGGCGGAGCATTTTTGTCACGATTCAGAGCTATCCGCTCACGGATATCCAGTCCTTTTTCAAGAATCAGTACAGATGCACCGGTATCCGCCAGTTCAAGAGCGGTAAAAATACCCGCCGGTCCGGCACCGATAACTACCACATCATAAAATCTGCTCATTGCCTCTCCTTTTCACAGAATACATCTGCATGAAGCTTTTTTATGCATAAAAAAAGCCCCAACGGGGGCGAAGATACTTTATATATCCCTTTTTAAATTTTACAGGAAGGCTCCCTGTGTGTCAAATAAAAGACCCTCCTGTCATGGTATAATGAAAGAAATATTTGAATCATTTTCAGACAGGAGGTTCCCATGCCCTACATCAACATCAAAATCACACGTGAAGGCACTACTGCCGAGCAGAAAGCAGAACTCATCAAAGGAGCCACGGAACTCCTCGCCCGCGTATTGAACAAAAATCCGAAGACCACGGTCGTCACCATTGAAGAAGTGGACACGGACAGCTGGGGTATCGGCGGAGATCCCGTAGAAATTGCAAGAGAAAAAGAAAAACTCCGCGTGGCGGAAATAGAAAAACTGAAACTTAGCAAGGATGCCCTTGTAAGAGAGCTGGCGAAACTGAAAGGTATTCCTCTTGCTCTTGCCGCTGATGAACCTCCCGTATTCACACTGGACAACAATGCGCTCAAGCTGAAGAAAGGAAAGAAATTAAAAAGGAAGCACAAAAAATAAAACTGACTGCCGATGCAAAGCATTTCTTTTTATGGAAACAACCGCAGTGTCTTTCGCTTTGAATCAACGGCTTATTTCGTTCTGCTTTCCATGAACCAACAAAAGATAATTTGCCGCTGAGGATATTTTATGAGTATAGATATTTCTTCCCGTTTCAATTATGAACGGCTTTTCCGTTTCGTCCTGCCCTCCGTGGTGATGATGATTTTTATTTCCACTTATACCATGGTGGACGGTTACTTTGTTTCCAACTATGTGGGCAAAACGGCATTCACCGCGGTCAACCTGATCTTCCCCGCCATCATGGTTTTCGCCTGTGTCGGATTCATGTTCGGCTCAGGCGGCAGCGCCCTTGTAGCAAAGACCATGGGTGAAGGACAGACGGAAAAAGCGAACCGCCTTTTTTCTCTCATCGTCCTTTCCGCTTTCGCCGGGGGCATATTGCTTTCCGCCCTGGGGTACTTCCTCATGCCCTTTCTTGCCTCCGCCATGGGTGCAACCGGTGAAGTGCTTGCATGCAGTGTCTTTTACGGCCGCACACTTCTTCTTTCCCTCCCCATGTTTGTCCTCCAGCGGGTGTTCCAATCATTCATGGTCACCGCCGGAAAACCTTCTCTCGGTCTTCACATGACAATCCTCTCCGGTGTAATGAATATCGGTCTCGATGCCCTTTTCATTCTTATCTTCAAATGGGGCCTCTTAGGCGCCGGCCTCGCCACAGTGCTTTGCGAATACGCAGGCGGTCTTTTCCCTCTTATCTACTTCCTTAAAAGAAATACATCTTCTCTCCAGCTGGTGAAACCGGAATGGGACGGTACTGCGCTTTGGAAGGTCTGCACAAACGGCTCTTCGGAACTGCTCACAAATATTTCCATGTCCTTCGTTTCCATGCTCTACAATTATCAGCTGATCTCCATCGCCGGAACGGACGGGGTCGCCGCCTTCGGCGTGATTATGTATGTGGCATTCTTCTTTGAAGCGATTTTCATCGGCTACTCCATGGGGACCGCACCTATCGTAAGCTACAATTACGGCGCCCGCCGCGATGATGAACTGCAGAGCATTTTCCGAAAGAGCCTCACCGTCATTGCCTGTGCCGGCCTTTTCCTCACCACCTCCGCATACTTCGCCGCCCCCATGCTGGCAAATATTTTTGTCGGCTACGATGAAACTTTAGCCACGCTCACCGTCCGGGGTTTCCGATTCTTTTCCTTCTCTTTCCTCCTGAACGGTTTCTGCATGTACGGCTCGGCGTTCTTCACGGCACTGAACAACGGTTTCATCTCTTCAGTAATCTCTCTCCTCCAGTCCGTTGTTTTTCAAATCATCGCCGTTATAGCGCTTCCGCTGTGGCTCGGCACGGACGGCATCTGGCTTTCTGTTTCCATCGCCAAGCTGCTGGCATGTTTCGTGACAGTTTCCTTCTGGATCGCCTGCTGCAAAGAATATCATTACGCCTAAAGAAATAAAGCAAAAAGCATTTCTCCGAGATGGAAAGAGAAATGCTTTTTGCTTTATCGGAAAGAAAACATTATTACTGCATAACCTTATTAAGCAGCTCTTGGTAACTACTATTCACATGGTCATAAGTCATAAGATCGTTCGACAGTTTTACAAACAGCTTCTTAGTGCAGTCAACCTTTGCTTTCTCTTACTTTTTTTAAATCTGTAGTGGCACTACAGATTTCGCAATTCTTTTTTCATCGCCAACTGAAGTAGTATAAAATCTTTGCTCTATACCATATAGAACCATTTTCAAATCATCTTCCGATTCAACCTTAAATTTATGTTCAGATGTTACAAGGCTTGGACAGTAACCACAGATATATGTAAACATCCGAATCTTATCTTTATCCTGCATATTAGAGAGAGTATTCATTGCCATAGCAATCCTTTTACGATTTGCTGTCTTGACTTTGTTAGAAGTAAAATCACCGCCAAGTGCAATAAAATCATTTTCAAGAAACGCAGTTACCTCTGATTCCGTAGCTTCACGATATAATTCAGATATCCCGTCAAATATCCTCGTTATTGACTCCAATCGTTGGAAGTACAGTGTATCTTCTGCTGATATATAAACTGCATCCGGATATTCGTTTATAAAGAGAACCGACATATCATTTTTATAACTATACTCCTCTCCAAATCCAAATATTCCTTTTCTTTTTACAAGCTTTGATTTGCCGACTTTTTGAAAGAAAAAATCATTCTCTATTTGGATAAATAAATAATCCACATGAGCGTACTCGGATATTTGGAGTGAATCGTAGTCTACAGATTCATAATTTGTCTGCGTAATCTCAATAGAAAATTCCTTTTGAGAAAACTCGGAAATTTTGAACCATTCCCCCTCATCAAGATTTGCGCCAGGCGAATACACACAAGATGAGTTGATCAGTTCGTCCGGCGAATGGTAAACTTGCTCTGTGGTAGAAAGTATTTTACGATATTTATTTCTATTACCCCTAATTCTAACCTTCGCAAAAACCTGACTCATCATTGGATGTCCTCCCCGATTGACAAATATGTAGTATCATTAACACGCTTAAATCTTATAAATGACATGTATAAGGGATTACGGATAACCTTTCCTCTGGCAATCACAAATACTCGCGTTCCTTGCGCTGTCAACACATGATAATAATGATACCCAAACAACAAGTATAAGGGATTAAAGTATTGCGTCTGTGAAAGAAAAGTAAATATAAAAATAATCCCATATAAAAACAGCATGGTTACATCATCCGGTACCGATAAAGCCACAAAAAAGTATCCTAAATAAATTGAAATAAATTCATTATCAGCAAGCGTGCTTTCCTGACATTTTGTCAGTGAGTCATCGCCCAATTTTCTCGCAACAGCAAGAGACCCCAAAGAAAGCAAAATCGGCAGCATTAATAATACTACTCCGATCATCCATGAAGGAACGGAACATACACTCCATTTCTCTTTGATGCCATATATTACAACCATCCATAAAGTAGCATTAAGAGTGAGGATAAGCTTATATAACAGATTCAAAATCAAAATGTTTCCCCCTCCCTGTCCAGCAATCTATCCTGTAAATTTTTAAGTTCACTTGCCCGTTCAAACTCTTTCTTGGACTTCTTTTCTTTCCCAATTTTGTCTTCCTGCGCAGCGATCTATTTCAGAATCCATTTATTGACGTCCGTCAACTTCAGTAAGCCCAGCAAGATCGCTATCTTCTCGTCATAGAATCTATCATCTAGGACATACAAGATAATATTTCTACTTCACCGAAGCCGCCGCGATGCGGTCAGCTGCTTTTTTCACCATTTCATTAGCGGAGTCCGTTGTCAGAATCGAAAAGAGTCGGTACTTATCGCCGTACTTCATCACATAGCCTTTTCCGTAAACGGGAACGGCAAATCCGTCAACGAAGAAAACGGCACGGACGGTATCTGGCTTTCTGTTTCCATCGCCAAGCTGCTGGCATGTTTCGTGACAGTTTTCTTCTGGATCGCCTGCCGCAAAGAATATCATTACGCCTAAAAAATATTCTTTTTTCAGCCAGGGCATCCTTGAATACGTGATCCTGAATCGCTTTGCGTGGGAGATGCATCTTCCATTGTCAGATGAGATTTAAGCCACCGGCTCCAACGCATTGTAAAGTGATTGGCATGAGTTTCCTGCACATACTGATAGAACTTTGCAATCATAGCTGCTTTCTCATGATAATAAGCGGCTTTCCATTGATTCGGTTTCGGCTTATCCATTTCATAAGCAATGTAATTTCCGCCAAGAAGATATTGGCGCGAGAGAATATCCTCCAGTGATATATCAGGATTTTTCATCATATCATACATGGCCATATAAATCGTAGTACGCCCTTTGCCCGCCTGGCAGTGGAAATGCAGCCACGCATGATCCGGCAGCGTGCGTATGAAGGCGATGAAGTCATCAATATTTTCAGGCGACGGCCAGATATGATCCGTTGCTGCAATGCGGTAGTAATACAGACCATTTTGTTCCACCATCTGCCTTTCACTCATGACCGAACTAATCTTCATAAGTTTGGGATCAATCGACTTCTTCCCTTCATCGAGCATCGTCACAATGAGGCTTTTCCCCTTGGCTGCACACAAACGCCTCATCTCATCTTTTAAAACATCAGTTTTGTTCTTTCCGATGTTGCCCCAATCGCGCGCGCCGAACCAGCTGACGGCATTCCCATTAAATATACCATGCGTTTCTTGCCGTAGATCCACAATATAAATTGGCCCGTTCGCCTGCTTCTTGAGTACGGAAACCAGCTTCTCAAACTCTCCGACAGAGAACTCCGCACTGCCGGATATGTTCAGACGATCCAACCCCTTGCGCAAGGGGGTCATCGTAAATCCTTTGCCTGTTTTTTTGACATCCACATGAGAGCGGAACGCAGAATTCGCAGTACGAAATCTGCGCGGCAATTGATCCCTATCCTTTGCATCGAGACGCCAGATATAGCCATCGTACTTTGTACGATCGGCTGCAGAAACATCCGTCTGATCCGGTGCTTGCTGCAGAGAAACACCACTTATTTCAGGTTCCGCTTCCCAGGCATTCCCTGATAATGGCATGCTGCCAAGTATTATTGCCGCCGTTATTGAGAATAGTATTTTCTTTTTAAGATGCAGCATGAGTGATACACTTTCCCATGTAAAAAATAATTGTAAATGGACAAATGAAAAAGCTACAGGGTCTACAGACGTATAAATCCATAGCTTTTTCTTATGAGCAAATTCCTCTGACACATTTTATCATCTACCGTTTTCCTTTCTCCTTTTTGAACACACTACCGTCTGTGATTTCCCTTGTATTCCCTGCTGATGAAATCCGGTCACGGAAGAAAGCAACGGGATGATATCTACTTCACTGATGCCGCTGCGATACGGTCGGCCGCTTTTTTTACCATTTCATTGGCAGAGTCCGTTGTCAGAACGGAAAAAAGACGGTACTTATCGCCGTACTTCATCACATAGCCTTTTCCGTAAACGGGAACGGCAAATCCGTCAACGAAGAAAACGGCACGCACGCCGCTTGTATAAATACGGGGTCTGTCCTGTGCGCGGTGGATCTGCTCCACATTCAGGAAACTGACACCAAGCATGTTAAACGGAATCTTGGGATCCGTCTCAGGCTTTTCATTGATCCGCTTCGCCATTTCCAGAAACATACCATTCAATACGTTTTCCATGCCCAAAAGAGCCACGTTGCAGCCATACAGTTCGGAAACCGATTTCCCCGACAGACGGGGTGCGTCAAAAGCGTCTTTCATGGCTTCTTTACCGACTACAGGAGCAAATTCGCAGTTCATGACAAAAGCGGGCACGCTGTTTCCTTCTTCCGTCACGGTAAGCAGTCCGAATTTCCCATCCTTTCCAAGAGGAGTAAAATCGGTATTCTTTGGAAACTTCACTTTTTGAAAGAAAGATTTCGCGTCTTCCTGCACAATGCCGTTCCATACAGCGGAAACGATATTATCATCTTTAGGAATATTTATGCTTGAAATCGGCGGAAAGCCTGCCATGTTTCCCATATTGTCCGTCATACCGGCAGCTCCCGCACACGTTGTCGTCATGGCACAAAGAATCGAAGCCGCCAGCAATATTTTCATCTTCATCATTTCATCTCCCGTGCCGCTTTTTCTACATAAGGCACAAAGTATGCCCCTGATTTCTGATCACTTGCAAAGAGTGTGTATGTCGTACTGTCACCATCTTCCAAGATGAGCCCTTCCGCAAAAAAGGGGATCAGGCAGCCGCCAGTGTATAATCCGGCTTTCACCTTTGCCAGGTGGTACGCTTTCCCCCCGCGGGATTTCTTTTCTTTCCAGCGGGTCTCACCGCTCACATACAGACGGATTCCCCTTTTTTCCAGAAATTGTTTATACGGCTCTCTAATTTCAGCTTCTTTCCACATTTTGCCTGCAAACGGTATGACAGCGTTCTTTTTGTCAGCTGCTTCCTGTTTCGCTGCAGTACTGCCCGCCGTGCCTGTCATTTCTTTCCCCATCAGTTTCACGAAGGGTGATAAACCGTTCTTCTCTTTCCCCGGATTCTTATGATCCACGGAAAAGGAGAGCACGAGGGATTCGTAAAAAGCTTCCGGCGTGTTTGCGCGAAGCTGGTATATTCGCAGTTCTTTCCATGCTTCCGCCGCCAGACGGGATACATCCGGTGCCAGTTTGGACGTCAGCTAAACAGATGTCGGGCTGTCAACACCGCCGATAATGCCGATAGCAGCTGCCTGCGGTTTCGACTCCTTTTCAACTGCTTCATGTTCCGCCCAGTTTTTCATCTGCTTTCCAAAGTATGTCTGTCTCCCGTCAAGAATATCGACAGTATCTCCAAAATCCAGCACGTGTCCTTTCGGAAGGGTAAGTGTATCTGCTGAAGCGGAAAAAGTGAGTAAAGCGGCCATGCCGAGCGCTGCGCATATTGTTTTCATAGTGACCTCGTTCCTTTTATATTTCTTTAATTATAGCAGAAACGGGCGTCTGTTATTCTATTATTTTACTTTTCTTTGTTGTGTCTTCTGCAATGAAATGTCCGGATGGGCGAAGCAAAAGATCTCGTATAGAAACCCTATCACCGAAGATCTGCAGATGATCCCTGACTGACGGGCTTTTTAAATTCATTTTTGATCCGGCTTCCGGCATATGCTATTGTGTCGGATTTTTTGTATCCGCAATCAATTCCCTTATGATTCTACGCTTGTCTTTCGCAGCGCAAACATAGCATAAGAAGAAATACTTTACAATTTCCATACCGACCGCTTTGTCCTGAATCGTTTCACCGATTTATAACATACAAAAAGATCAGAACGCTGTATCCAAAGACAAATACGTCTGACCTTTTATCACTGCATAGTTTATATCCTATGACCTATAAATAAACAGATTCCCTATCCCACAGTCCGGGTTCTCTCCGTCCTAAAATTACAACCCCTGCTTGAAAAATTTCCTGAAAGCAGATACCTCCGCATGGGACTGCGTGACAGATACGGCATACTTGCTACCGCGTTTGATTCCCGGTTCATAAGTAATCGGTTCAAACTGGAACGTAACATCCGGCTTGGATGCGGTGCAGTACCCCACCAGGGTGGACTTAATCTGTCCGCCATTTTCTTTGTTGAACACAACCGGCTCCTCATGCCCTTTCAGCTCTGCGTCCACAGGCACCACGACCACTTCTCCCGGTTTATATCCTACGATGAAATTACTGTGCGTCGTGACTTTAACGACGACTGCATCCGTAAAATCCTCCATATGGCAGTATATCAGCGTATACTGATCTCCTTCCGGCACACACTCATTGAAAAGCTCTCTCATCCTTGCCTTATTTCTTGCATTTTCCTCATCTGTCGCACCGGTCAGAAGCTTCTTAACGATATCCATCAATCCCATAATAATCTCCTCGTCTAAAACAATATAAATTTAATTACACTTCACAAATGCTATTTTACCATATATGACAATACCGGAAGAACAGTACATAAATTTGCTGACCTTATGTTCAAAAATAACACAAGATCATTAATACGAATCTCTGCGATAGTTTTTATCCAAATTCACTTGTTTTGTACAGAAATCATAACCACCCGTAAAACGGGTGGTTTGCTCTGACCCTATAAGGGTCTTCCT
>ENA-OPCX01000627-OPCX01000627.1-human-gut-metagenome-genome-assembly--contig:-NODE-627-length-17384-cov-5.274973_pt1 | contig 17384 bp, 14 predicted proteins | sample MGYA00241570_ERZ501491 | MGnify/ENA primary metagenome ERZ501491 (study PRJEB25962, sample SAMEA2042620) | human gut metagenome | biome: human gut; feature: human-associated habitat; material: faeces... | reverse complement strand
ACGTGGCTGGACAGGGGGGATGGGCTACCGGCATCCTTGGACCTGGCGGCCACGGAAGTGATCATGAACACCACCCCCGGGAGGGAATTTCTTTTCAGGGAAATAATAAGAGGCCTGGAAAAGAAGTATGACCATATTCTGATAGACTGTCCTCCCTCATTGGGCATCATCACACAGAACGCGCTTATGGCGAGTGATTTTGTGATCATACCCACGGACGGGAACTATTTCGCCATGAAAGGAATCGAGAAGATACATTATATCATCGGCCTGCTCAGAAGGAAGCTGGGCGCACAGGTACGCATACTCGGTTACTTCATGACAAAATACAATGCGGGAAGAAAGCTGGACGTGGACATCAGGGAGAGCCTGATAGAGACATTGGGGGAGAGCGTGTTCGAGACAACCATACGGAACAATGTGGCGCTGGGAGAGGCGCAGTACAATGCACGGGGCATTTTCGATTATGCACCCTCGTCAAACGGGGCAAGGGATTACCGGAGTCTGACCGAGGAATTCCTTAAAAGAATCAGGAAAATGAACAAATAATAAAGGAGAAGGAATATGAAAGAATTCAAGTCGAAAGGGATTTCCCTGGAAAATATGGTGGGGGCAGAACCTATGAAAGAAAAAAAAGTGGCGGGGACACCGGGGAAGGCGTATAACCAGACCATTGTCCTGACCGAGGATCTGGTATGGGAACTGAGGACATTTGCCGCGGACCACCGTTACAGGGGAGTCAAGACGGTGATAGAAGCGATGATAGGCTGCTTTCTCAGGGAGGACGGGACACTGGACCGCGACAGGCTGGAACAGTTCTGGAAAGAATATGTAAAGAAGTAAAGTTCTATATTACTTGTTAGGTAACGATTCTTTTTAAGTAAGATACTTATAAACTGAAAAAGTAATACAATGAAAATTTTAGGGTATATATTGTTGGCCTCACTCACATGTGCATTATCCGCATGTGAAAAGGATGAGATTCTGCCGGAACCTGAACCTCCGGTTGTCACCCCGGGGGATGACGACGGACCGGAAGGGGATGATCCGGGAAAGGATGAGGAAGAAAAGATACAGCTCGGAATAACCGCGTCGTTGCAGGCGATGCAACAGACAAGGGGAATCATAGAGGCGTTTCTGCCGGGACATGAGATGGGGGTGTTCATCAGCGCTGCCGGCGCCGAGTCTCCATATGTACATAATGTGCCTTATGCCTTTGACGGCAAAAAATGGAATGCCGGCGGGGACGCTCCGGTGGAGGACGACGCGGAGGTGGCCGCTTATCTGCCGTACAACGGACAGACGGCAGGGGACAGGCTCATCCCCTTTGAACTGGCGGACCAGCACGACATCCTGTATGGAAGGGCATCGGTCACCAGGGACATTCCGACAGCGGATATTGAGATGAGACATGCCATGAGCCTGGTACGCATCAAAATTCTGAAAAATGAATATATGGGAGAAGGCATTGTTTCAAACATAAGGTTTGACAATGTGATCACAAGGATGACGCTTGACATCAGGCGGGAAACCAACTCCCCCCTGATATTCGATTTCTCAAGCAGGGGAAGTCTGCAGGCGGGCGGCAACTATCATCTGAACGATGCAGATCCGGTGGTGGTGGAGACAATCCTCCCCCCTGTCTACGGTTATGACCAGAAAGCGGCGGTCAGTTTTACCATTGACGGGAAGGAATATGCCTATGAGTTCCACAGGGACCATGAATGGGAGGCGGGAATGAAATACACCTATACACTGAAGATGACGGGAAACTACAACTCCCCGGTCAACATGGAGCAGGTGGACATCGATGTGGAGTACTGGAGCCGGTATGGCAAGACGGACCAGATTATACTCAACCCGAATCCGGACGACTATCCTTTCAAGGTATGGCCCAATTATACCGAATACGGCTATGACTGCTATCAGAATGAAGGCAAGGTGTTCGGAACCTTTTACAATCCCTATTGCGATAACGGCGAGGGAGAGTTACGGTTTGTATTTATGAGGCCGGGTACGAATGAGATTGTGGAGCAGTTCCAGCCGATAGACATCAAGACGAATGGGGCATGGGATGGAAAACGTATCCAGTGCTATGTGACTTCCGCTCCAGGTACATACCAGCTTGTGCCGTTATTCCGCAAGAAAGGAGAAACGATGTGGTGCAGGGCAGTGGGATATTCCTATGGCAGTACGGACGAGGAATGGTTGTATGAGGTGAAAGCGCCTGCATCGGACGACTTGCCGGCATTGCGCATGATGGAAGTGGAAGGACAGGGATATACCTCTATTCTTGCATATCCGGTTCCTGATGATGATCCGTGGAATCTGGTATATACTTTATCCAACCGGGGAGAAAAGGCGCTGAGAGGCGAAATAAAAGCGGTCTGGGAACGTGAGTTCAAGCTGAAGTCCAATTCATATAGACCAAGTATAAAAAGACAGGGTGCGGTAAACGATGAGGAATGGAGAGATGAAATCGGTAAGGTTTCTGTGGACATTCCGGCAGGAACACGTTTCTGGAAGGGTATTATGAGTTGTACATTTCCAGTTAAAAGATTGGATCCACAATACGGAGGAGTTGGATATGCAGGAGCAATCGTACATTTGTATTGGAGAGCTGAAAATTCTGATGAATGGGTATTGCTCCGATGTGATGCGGATTATCTGTTCAACTGTAATTATACAGGAGGCTATATCTGGGATGAAACAACTAATTATTTACATATTGTTCCACAGAGTTGGATGTAATAAAAAATAAGATGAGTATTTTTACAGACAATCAGTTGCGAAAAGCAGAGCAGATACTTCAATCTCCGCTTTCAAAATTATCGGATTTGACTTCTTCCGATATCCGGAATCTGGCAGTTGTATGGTCTATTATTCAGGAAAGATTGAAGGAAATACATACACATACGTCGAAACAGAGGCTTTGCTGAAGGACGGCATAACATCAGAAAAGCAGTACGAGAATGCCAAAATGCTGAAAAACTTGCATAATCTTTTTGTTTCTGAAATGGAGTATATCCATAAAGGGAAGAATACTGAGATAATAGATGAGCGTACTCTGCTCCGGCTAGATTCCGGGCTGTCTTCCGGCCTGGTTTCCGATGAGGAAGCCGGCCAGTTCCGCACACGTCCGGTAAGAATATCCGGAATTGATTATGTACCTCCTCGGGATGTATATGAGATACGTTTCAAGCTAAGCGAGGTGCTTTACCGGCAGACGGAGCTGGAGAATCCCCTTGAACGCAGTGTATCTTCATTGCAATATTGCACGAATACAGCCTTCATTGACTGCAACAAACGTATGGCACGCCTTGTGGAAAGTATCGTCATGATGAATGCCGGACTCATACCGGTCTACTCATCGAAGGATGCCGATATTTTGAATTACCGCAAAGGGCTAATCAGTTTCTATGAAAACGAAACATACAGTCTGTATACAGATTATTTTCTGGACAGGCAGATGGCCCGGATAAAGGAATTGACAACGGATACCGGAATAGAAATGTAATTCATTAAAATGACATAAGATGAATTTAAGGTGGAGAAGTCCCGCTGCAGTGATGCACCGGGGCTTCATTTCAAAGAAAGCATTATTTTTATTCGTTTTTGATTAAAAGTTAATTCAGGTAACAAAGATAGCGAAATATAAGCGAATAATCCCAACAGTACTATTACAGCAAATTTTGAATCTCCGCTCTCCATCTCGGATTATGTGCTCACGGGAAATAATGGTGTTATACTTTCCGGGGGTGAAAGTTATGTGATCGGTACCGCTGATTGGTATTCGGTAGCTTACGGAAACGGCAAATATGTTGCGGTTGGAGCATCCAAAGGCAATAATGGGGCTTAAGCGGGTATGTTACCAGTTCGGCAGACGAGTACTCCTAAAAGATTGGTTGTCCCCGAAAACGGCTTTGCTACAAACTGCAAGACAATCATATATGCGAGCGGTAAGTTTGTAGCAGCCGGACTAAGGAACGTTGACGATTTCGACCCCTATTCATCCATTGCTATATCAAATGACGGGGATAACTGGTCATTTGCCCCTAAATTTAGCAGCACCAGTTATTTCAACACGTATTATGGTGTAGCCCATGGCAATTGTAAATACGTCGCTGTGGGGAGTTACAGCAACCAGCAATTGATATCGGCCGTCTCAACTGATGCGGTTTCATGGAGCGGTTATGATGTGGCGGGTCTCGGAATCGGTATATTGAAAGGTGTAATTTTTGCGCAGGATGCTTTCTGGGCATTCAAGAATGGCACGGTGTATAGGTTGGTAGATGGAATCACATGGACATCACGTTCCACGGGGAGGACTGAGAACATGCAATTCTATGGCTTTTGGAAACGGAGTATTTGTCGTTGTCGGAGATGATGGATATATCTCCACATCCACAAATGGAACAATCTGGGGAACTGCTTTCATGACCGGAACGAGCAAATGGAAGTCTGTCACATATTCAGATGGAAAATTCGTTGTGGTCGGGGAAGACGGATATATTTCATCCTCTAATGACGGCATGTCTTGGAGCGACCCCATTCCGATAAGGGACAATTCGGGTAATAAAGTCAAGACAACCTTCAACTCCATTCTTAGACTGGCTGATTAAAATTTTCTTTTTCAAGGCAAGCCAATACGACAACAGGTACAGGAAAACTTCCAGTACCTGTTTTTTTTGCCCGTTTTTAGCCCCATGCAGAGCAAAACGACTATGGAATGGTTGTTAACCCCTCATCTCACAATCGGAAGATCGTAGAACGAATTTATGACCTGTTGGGATGTTTTTGTTGGAAACACGATGAAAAGGACTATTTTTGTTTCTAAAAATGGATTCATTAAATATTCTGGGCGGCCGGCTGCGTGATTGTATAAAAAGCCACCTTCTCCAATTCGGGAAGGGTGATATTAAGGGAAACGTATATATACTATTGGGAGGAGATGAATTCACCCTCTCGATATCCGACTTGTGTGAGGGGAACGGAGAACTTCCCCGGAAAGAAAAATATCTGGGAGGGTACTATGACAAGGTCAAGGCGATGCTGCCTGAAGGGGAACCTGACAAGTACTATGTCACCTTTGTCGATTTTTTCTCTGACATATGTATGGATACCTGCATCAGAGAGTCCACCCGCAAGAACTATTTCCGGACATTGGACACTTTGGGAGAATATGCTCCGGAGGCGGCTTTCTGTGATATAGACAAGACATTCGTATGCGGGTACGAGCGCTTTCTTTGTTCCATGGGAATGAAAGCCAACACAATTGTTAAGCATATGAAACATCTGAAAAAGGCACCCCGCCAGGCTTGCCTGAAAGGATATGTCAAACATTCCATAGAGGAATTGTTCAGCCTTTGCAATGTAAAACCGGAGAAAACTTTCAGGGAAAGCCTGACGACCAAGGAACTGGTTGTGCTTTATCAATTTTTGGAGAACAATTTCGATACGATGGAAGAAAAGGAACGGGAGATTCTTTCCGGCCTTCTGTTCTCGTGTCTGACAGGTCTGCGCTACTCTGACATTTGTTCGGTGGAATATTCGAATATCAAACGGATCAGAAACAAGCGCTGGCTTTTTCTTACCATGAAGAAAACCTCCCAGAAGGTTTTTATTCCCATCGAGCAGATGTTTTCCGGAAAAGCACTCGGTATTATAAAATTATTCCACAGAACGAGGGGAAAACTCTTTCATATGCCTTCCAATGCAATATGCAACCGGGTTATAAAACGTGTTTACAAGAAATTTTTTCGCAGCCGGAAAAACATTTCCTTTTACCTCGCGAAACATAGTAAAAATTATATCTAATTGATAAACAGTTATTTATAATATACCATTCTATTTATAGGTAACGATTTAGAAACGAGCGAATTACTATATTCAGTTTTCTTTTGCATTAATCAAAGAACGATTTTAACGCTGCAAATATACATTTAGCCAGCGATAAAAGCAAGTGTTTTCTGTCACATAAATATCTCAAACCAGCTATATAGACAAAGAAGGTCTGATTTCACGTCTCTCCTATCCAATGAGCAAAGCACTTTCTTTCCGGCTAAAAGCGACATTACATTCCCCTTTTTATATTTAGTTATCACAAGATTCTTATTCTCTGAAATGCAATATTTTGCGTAAACAAACAAGTTGTTGTATCTGATAATTTTGCATTCTGTATAATTTAAAATCAGAGAGTTTATGGCTACAGTAAAAATTAAATTCAGACCTTCTTCTGTGGATGGCAGAGAGGGTACGGTTTATTATCAAGTGATTCACGGACGTGTGGCAAGGCAGATCAACACTTCCTACAAGCTGTTTCCTGCCGAGTGGAGCAAACGGTATTCCCGGATTGTCATCACGCCATCCAATGAGGACAGACGACAATATCTATTGCTATTGGATAAACGAATAGCGGAAGATACCGACCGGCTGGAGAATATCATCACTGCCTTGGAACGGAAGGAAGGTGCTTTCACTGCCACTGACGTAACCTCCGCCTTTCACAGTGAGCATTGCGGACTTTTCTTTCTCGCTTTTATGCGGGAGGTTATAAACGGCCTGAAACGTTTGGGAAAGGTACGTACCGTTGAGACCTATACGTCCACGCTCAACAGTTTTATACGGTTCATGGATGGGAAGGACATACCGCTAGGAGATACGGATTCCGACCTGATGACCGCATACGAGACATGGCTGAAGTCTAAAGACATCTCCATGAACACAATATCCTTTTACATGCGTATTTTACGTGCCACCTATAACCGTGCCGTGGAGAAAGGACTCGTCACCCAGCGCTTCCCCTTCAAACATGTCTATACGGGAGTCGAGAGGACAATGAAACGGGCCGTCCCCCTGCGTGTGATAAAACAGCTCATAACATTGGACCTGTCACTTCATCCGGCCAAGAGGTTTGCAAGGGATATGCTGCTTCTCAGTTTTTACACAAGGGGGATGTCCATGATCGATATGGTGTTCCTGAAAAAGAAGGATCTCGACAACGGCATCCTCTCATACCGACGGAAGAAAACCGGTCAACAACTTTTTGTAAAATGGGAGCCGTGCATGCAGGAGATAGTGGACCGTTACAATATTCCCGGCTCCCCGTACCTTCTTCCCATTATCGCCAGACCAGGCATGGACGAGAGAAAGCAATATATCAACGCATCTCATCGTATCAACAGATATTTGAAAGCCATTGGGAAAGAACTAGGCCTGTCCGTCCCCCTGACCCATTACGTCGCGCGCCATTCCTGGGCCAGTGCGGCCCGGAGTAAGAATATACCGATTTCCGTAATCAGCGAAGGTATGGGACATGATTCGGAAAACACAACGAGGATCTATCTGGCTTCATTGGACACTGCCACTATTGATAAGGCGAACAGATTGATTTTAAATTCCTTATGCAGGGAATAATATATTGAGCGGATAGACGCTTTCTTTGCAAGAGAAGTGAAAAAAGAATTTCCTGAATAAGGAATACTTGTTCAAGGAATAATCTTGGATGTAAGAATGTTCAGGGAATGATAAAATGTTAAGCAAAAATTATGATCTCTCCTTAAGAGATGAATAATCGGATGCAAAATTACGAAAAATATTGAGAATAACCACAAAATGAGTAAAAAAACAACAATAGGACACGGACCGATCCTTGAAACCGCAAAACGGATTGTTGAGCGAACTGTTTTTTAGAAGAATGCAAAGTGTTTATTATCAGACTGTTTTATTCATATATATCGCATTGTTCATCTCTTAAGGAGAGAAGTGCAACAGGAGCAGGTGCAAACGCACCTGAAAATCCGCCAGATATAATGGCAAATAGACGCAGATTTCTGATCGGGAATGAAGCAATGGAACAAAAACAGGGAGAAATCCCGAACTTTTACGAACTGTATTTATAACTGCCTGATTGATAGAAACATTCACAATCATGCAGGATTGATAAATATGTCCTGAAGCGAAATGGCGGCATTTACAAGGATCGAAAAAGAAATGAGGTGGTATGTAATGCGCGACCTGAAAAGGACAAACGCCAAAGTACCTGCTTATAAGCTGTTGAAAGGAATGAAGATGGAGGTCTTCGTTCCTATGAAATGGCACTTGGTCACCCGTAAGGGAGTGCGTGTCCGCGAGGAAGTGCCGCTCATACAGGACTTGCTCTTCGTGCATGAGACACAAGACAACCTTGACGCCATCGTGGAAAAGACCCCGACTCTCCAGTATCGCTGGTTATGCAACACTTGGCGGGAGCCGATGGTCGTTGCCGATACGGACATGGAACGTTTCATCCGTGCCGTGGATGCCACTGAATCCCCCAGGTATTACCTGCCGGAAGAAATTACCCCAGTCATGTACGGGCGTAAGATCCGCATTGAGGGCGGACCGCTCAACGGATACGAGGGAAGGCTGCTCACGACACGGGGTTCCAAGGTCAAACGTCTGCTTGTCGAACTGGAAGGATTTCTTTCCGTGGGGGTGGAGGTTGATCCCGAGTATATACAACTTATCTGACAGAACTGCCTGTGACTTTCATTTTCACCCTTTCCGCTCCTTCTTTATTTGGAACGGTCAATTCTATTCAGGCAGCCGTATGTCAATAGTTAAACCAATTGGATTTGATAATGTTTTTTGTGAAATATTTACTTATTTAATATATTATATATTAATTTAATACTAACAGAAAAATGTGGGAACGGTATTGACTTTTTTGACACTCTTTGAAACTTGCAAAACGTAGGACTCAACGTGAGGGGATATGTCTCAATTACAATGAAGCGGCTGATGTCCGGCAACAAGGAGTATGACGCTCACTTATTATCCATGGCTGTTGGCGCATAATCTTATTAAACTAAAATTAACATCAATGACATATCGTCCTGTATTTAAATAAGATAAAGTAATTTGAGCACTTATGATTTATATAATTTACAAGAAATAATGCAGAAATGACCATAGCAGTAGACTTTGACGGTACTATTGTTGAGCACAAGTATCCGGCAATCGGCAGGGAGTTGCCGTTTGCCATTGAGACATTGAAAAAATTGCGTGACGAACATCACAGGTTGATTCTATGGACAGTGCGTGAAGGGCGTCTGCTTGACGAAGCTCTTGCCTTTTGCCGTGATCGCGGTCTTGAATTTTATGCCGTGAACCGCGACTATCCGGAGGAGGAGAAAGGGCGTAACAATCATTACTCACGCAAGCTCAAAGCCGATCTTTTTATAGATGACCGCAACTTGGGAGGCCTTCCCGATTGGGGTACTATTTATGGAATGATTCATGACGGAACCACTTTTTCGGATTTGATACGTAGTGCCGGTGAATCTCCTGTTTCGGAGAATCCCGGCAGAGGCCTTTTCTCGCGCCTGTTTGGCAGATGATTGAATAATAAATGAAAAAACTGATATGAAGACTTTAAAGAAACTATTATTGTTTGTTGTGGCATCCGCCTTGTTGGCAGGCTGCACCTCCTATAAAAATGTACCTTACATGCAGAATCCCGAGGTCGTGAACAGTTACAGGGAAGATCTTCCCCTTTATGACGCAAAGATTATGCCGAAAGATCTGCTGAGTATAACTGTGAACACGAGTGACCCTCAGGCTGCCGCTCCTTTTAATCTGACGGTACAGACTCCTCTGAATGCAGCCCTGACCAATATTAATACTACCACACAACCCACTCTCCAGCAATACCTGGTAAATAACAAGGGTGAGATAGATTTCCCCGTTATCGGTCGTCTGAAGGTAGGCGGCCTTACGAAAAACGAGGCGGAAGATTTGATCCGTGAGCAATTGCAGCCCTATCTGAAAGAGAGTCCTATCGTTACAGTCCGTATGGCAAATTACAAAATTTCGGTATTGGGAGAGGTGAACCGTCCGGGTACTTTTACCGTAGGAAATGAAAAGGTAAATATCCTTGAAGCCCTTGCCATGGCGGGAGATATGACTGTTTATGGCGTCCGTGACAATGTGAAACTGATTCGTGAGGATGCAAAAGGCAAGCGTGAGATTATCAATTTGAATCTTAATAATGCAGAGCTGGTTGTATCTCCCTATTACTACCTGCGCCAGAACGATATCATCTATGTAACGCCCAATAAGACAAAAGCCAAGAACTCGGACATTGGCAGCAGCACCAGCATATGGATCAGTGCTACATCCATTTTGGTATCTCTTGCAAGCCTTCTGGCAACCATCTTGAAATAAAACTCATAAATATAATTGTTGATTACAAACTGTTGATATGACTGACGAACAGAAGAACACCCCTTCGGGTACCGAGCAACGTGAGGAGAACGTTGATCTTTATGCCTTGTTTTTTAAATACTTTGCCTATTGGCCGTGGTTTGTAGCCAGTGTGCTGGTTTGTATTATATCTGCTTTCATCTATCTCCGTTATCAAGCTCCTGTCTATAATGTTGATGCGGCCGTACTCATCAAAGAAGGTGACAAGAAAGGTGGAAGCAGTAATAATCCTATGGGAGCCCTTCAGGATCTGGGTATGTTCTCCATGACTAACAATTTTGACAATGAGGTGGAAATCCTGAAGTCAAGAACCTTGATTAAAAAGGTGGTGAATCATTTGAATTTGTATATTTCAGTGGCCGAGGAACGTATGTTCGGCTATAACACTCCTTTATATGAGTCCACTCCGGTAAAAGTTTATATGACTCCTGAAGAGGCAGACAATCTGGAAGAAGGAGCCAAGCTTCATCTAAAATACACCATGAATGGAAAATTGGATGTAAAAGTGGAATATATGTTTGACGAGGAGAAGCAGGAGACTGAGGTAAGTTTTGACAGTATTCCGGCTGTTTTCCCCACTCCAGTAGGAGTTTTCAGTTTTACAAAGAACGACTCGGTCCCACCTTTGGAAGAAGATATGAATCTGGTGGCATACGTTAATTCTCCTACAGATGTGACGGAAAGTTATGTAGAGAATTTGTCAGTGGAACCCACTTCGAAGACTACCACAATTGCTGCCATCAGCTTGCAGAATACGGTAAAGCAGCGCGGTATCGATTTCATCAATTGTTTGGTTGACTTTTATAATCTGGACGCGAATGACGAGAAGAATGAAGTGGCTCAAAAATCCGCAGAGTTTATAGACGAGCGTATTGGCATTATCAATCGGGAGTTAGGTACTGCCGAAACGGAACTTGCCGATTTCAAGCAACGCTCCGGATTGACCGATTTGACCAGCGATGCCCGTCTGGCTTTGGAAGAGAGTTCGAAATATGAACAGCAACTGACCGAGAATGCCACCCAGTTGAGACTGGTGGAGTCCTTGCGTAACTATGTGAACAATCCGAAGAATGCAAACGAGGTGATTCCCGCTAATGTAGGGTTGCAGGACCAGAATTTGGGTTCTATCATCAACCAATATAACACGATGCTGATCGAACGCAAGCGTTTGCTCCGTACCTCTTCCGAAAACAATCCTGCGGTAATCAATATCAATACGGGCATCGAGTCCATGCGGCACAATGTGCAGACTACCGTGAACAGTGTACTGAGAGGGTTGCAGATAGCGCAGTCCAACCTTGAACGTCAGGCACGGAAGTTTGAAGGCAGGATCAGCAGTGCGCCGCAGCAGGAGAAAGAATTTCTTACTATCTCCCGCCAGCAGGAAATCAAGGCGACCCTTTACATTATGTTGCTTCAGAAGCGTGAGGAAAACGCAATAACCCTGGCATCCACTGCTAATAACGGACGTATCATCAAAGCTGCTCTTCCTAGTAAAAAGCCGGTTTCTCCTAAGAAGATGGTTGTTATGTTGGCCGCTCTTGTATTGGGTATGGGTATTCCTGTAGGTCTTATTTATTTGAAGGATTTATTAAAATATAAGATAGAGAATGCCGAGGATGTGGAGAAGATAACGGATGTTCCTATTTTGGGTGAGCTTCCTTTAAGTAAGAAGCCCGAAAAAGGTGCCATTGTGGTTCAGGAGAATCAGAATGGTATGATGGAGGAGGCTTTTCGTGGTCTGCGTACCAATATGTTGTTCATGCTTGGTGCCAGTCAGAAAGTGGTGCTTTTTACATCCACACAGCCGGGTGAAGGTAAATCTTTTATTGCTGGCAATACGGCAGTCAGTCTGGCCTATATGGGTAAGAAAGTTGTTATTGTGGGTTTGGATATCCGCAAGCCGGGGCTGAATAAGGTCTTTAATCTGTCCCATCGCACGGAAGGTATTACCAATTATCTGGCTGACCCCGAGCATACCAATCTTTTTGATATGATACAACATTCGGATGTAAGTCCTAATCTTGATATTCTTCCGGGTGGTCCTATTCCTCCCAATCCTACAGAGTTGATGGCGCGTACGGTACTGGAAGATGCAATAGAGAAATTGAAAGAGCGTTACGATTACATTATTCTTGATACGGCTCCTATTGCTATTGTGACCGATACTGCTATTGCCAGTCGTGTGGCTGATATGTGCGTGTATGTGTGTCGTGCAGATGTTACTCCGAAGTTGGGGTATCAGTATATTAATGTGCTGCGGGATCAGAAGAAATTCGATAAATTGGCTACGGTTATTAATAGCATTGATTTGAATTCAAGAAAGAGTGGCTATGGTAGTAAGTATGGTTATGGTTACAACCATAAATATGGCTATGGTTATGGAATGGAAGAAAAGTATGGCAAAAAGTAATATAAACTAGATTAATAGAGCAAGTTTTAATTATTTATAGGATGGATGTTCCGTATATTGTTTTTATATTATTTTTGTTATTGCTGTCTGGATTATATTGGAAAAATCCAAAACGCACATATTTTGTGATAGCAATATGGGTTGTCTTATTTTTTATTGGATTTCGCTCAAGGGTGGTAGGTGGAGCTGATTCTATTAATTATGTTCGTTTTTTTACGGGAGAGCAAAATTTTTATAATATAAATGATACGCGTGACTTGGAACCATTATTAATGGCATACAATGCTGTGTTACGGGTGCTTTTATTCAATAATGGTACATTATATCTATTTGTAACCACTTTCATTGGGCTTTTTTTTATATATAAGATGGTAGATAAGTATTCTTATAATAAGATGCTCTCTGTATTATTTTTCTTTTTCTTTTTAGATTATAGTTTATTCTTTTATGCCTTAAGGCAAATGTTAGGAATTTCTGTTTATTTAGGTGGCCTTCTTTTTTTATTAAATAATGAAAAGTGTAGATATAAATGGCTAATTTACGGCTTGTGTTGCATTGGTGGTTATTTTATGCATACTTCAATTTTTATTTATGGTGCTGTAATAACAATATTATATTTTATACCTATAAAAAGAAAACTTTATTTGTATGTTGCTATTCTTGGAAGTGCTATGCTTGGGATTGTTTTTAAACAATTAAATTTCATGGACTTTTTTAATATGTATATTAATTGGGGGGGGATATCAGCAACAGAACGTTTGGATTCTTATTTATATTGGGATGATATACGGGATACAACATCTGTTAGTTTATTGCTAAGACCTACCATATTAGTATTAATAGCTATCCTCTTAATGGATAACGAAAAAGTAAGTCATTTATTTACGAAAATCTGTGTGTTTAGTGTTGTTGTAAGTAATATTTTCTATGATGTTCCTATGATACATCGATTTACTATGGGATTTTCATTTTATATAATAGTGGTGATAACATGGATTCTAGGAGAAAGGTATAGAGCTAGTATGAAAAGATGTAAAATAGTAAAAGTGGTTCTATTGATAATTGTCATTTATTTCACTAGGTCTTACATGATTGCTTGTACAGATTATGATAAGAACTCAGTAACGCAAATGCATCCTTATTACTTCTTTTTTGAAAAGGAATAGCCGTGCAGCAAAATAATAAGCGAATAGCCAAGAATACTTTGCTTTTGTATTTCCGCATGTTATTTACAATGGCGATTAGTCTATATACTTCTCGTGTTGTTTTGGCAACGCTAGGTATTGAGGATTTTGGCATTTACAATGTTGTGGGTGGCTTTGTAGCTATGTTTTCTGTAATTAGTGGAGCGATGACTTCAGCTACACAGCGTTTTATTTCTTATGAAATAGGGAAAGGTGAAGAGGGTAATGTAAGTACACTTTTTACGACCGCTGTAATAATACATATATTTCTTGGAGGAATTGTCTTGATATTAGCTGAAACTATAGGTCTGTGGTTTCTTAATACTCAAATGAATTTTCCAGAGAATCGTTATGTCGCAGTTAATTGGGTATTTCAATTTTCGATCATTACTTTTATAGTAAATGTAATTAGTGTGCCTTACAATGCTGCGATTATAGCTTATGAGCGAATGAAGGCATTTGCTTATGTAAGTATCATTGAAGTGACATTGAAACTTTTAATAGTTTATTTACTTGTTATATCTTCTGTTGACAAACTTATACTTTATGCTTTTTTATTGGCATTAGTTGCAGTTACTATTCGATTAGTTTATGGTTTATATTGTAAGCGATATTTCACCGACTGTCATTGCAATTGGATTTATCATAAGTCGCATGGTGCAGAGATGTTTTCATTTGTCAGTTGGAATTTGATTGGTTCTGTAGCAAGTGTAACAAAAGAACAAGGTATAAATATTGTTTTAAATATTTTTTTTGGTGCATCTGTTAATGCAGCACGGGGCATTGCTTATCAGGTACTAAATGCGTTAAATGGTTTTGTAAATAATTTCCAATTGGCAATGAATCCTCAGATCGTTAAATCCTATGCGGCAGGTGAAAAAGAGGCTATGTTTCAATTAGTTTATAAAGGTAGTAAGTTTTCCTATTTAATGTTGCTTCTATTCTCACTCCCAATATTAATTGAAACTCCTTTTATATTGAATTTATGGTTGGAAGAAGTTCCCCAATATACGACAATCTTTTTGAGGTTGGTTTTGATCACAGCATTAATTGATTCTTTATCCGGGACACTTATTACTTCCATGCACGCTTCGGGCAGAGTTCGTAATTACCAATTGATAGTGGGGACTATTTCGTTATTAACCCTTCCTGTTGCATATATATTCTTAAAAAATGGATATCCTCCTTATTCAGCTATGATTGTAGGTGTTGTTATCGCTTTTATATGCCATTTTGCACGACTTGTTTTATTAGGAAAGATAATAGGTTTTCCAATTTCAAGTTTCTTGCTTCAGGTTACGTTTAGGGTGTTTGTTGTTTCCCTATTTGCTTTGCTTATGCCTGTTTGGCTTTACTCCTGTCTGGATGTTACTTGGCTTTCTTTTATTATTGTTTGTATAGTATGTGTTATTTCTACTATGCTTTCCTGTTATTATATCGGATTAAAGAAAAACGAAAGAGATTTTATAAAACAAAAAATAGGAGTAATTATATCAAAAGTTATTCGATGAATATTGAATCTATAAAAGATTGTTACGGGTGTGGTGTATGTGCCACCGTGTGTCCACGGGATATAATAGGAATATCGTTAAATGTATTAGGTTTTTATGAACCTGTTATTTTAGATAGTTCACAATGTATAGACTGTGGGTTATGTTGTGAAGTTTGTTCTTATCTTCACGATGAGCTTTCGCTACAGAAGGTGGAAATACAGAGTTGTGCCGCTTGGAGCAAAGAAAAAGCAGTCCGGCAAAAATGCTCTTCTGGTGGAGTGAGTTTTGAAGTGGGACGTATTTTGATTAACAAAGGATATAAAGTTTGTGGTGTTCGATATAATACAGAAATAAATCGTGCAGAGCATTATATCGCTTCTACTGTGGAAGAATTAATCCCTTCTATTGGGAGTAAATATATTCAGAGTTATACAGTGGATGGCTTCAAGGCAATAGATCGGAAACAGAAATATTTGGTGACGGGTACTCCTTGTCAGATAGATTCTTTTCGTCGTTATATTCGTAAATTCAAGAAAGAGGAAAACTTCATATTGATGGACTTTTTTTGTCATGGTGTTCCTTCTATGTTAATGTGGAAGAAGTACATAAAGGAAGTGAAGAAAACAATTGGTAAAATCACCTATTTGTCGTGGCGTAATAAAGTTATCAATTGTCATGATATGAAGACAATGATCATAGATAATGAAAAAATAGATTGGCATGATTCTTATAATCTATTGGTTAAAGGTGAAAAGGGATATTATAATTCTCGCCTTTCTCAAGGAGATGTTTTTTATCGTCTCTTTTTGAGCGATACCTGTTTGGGGAAAGCCTGCTATGAGAAATGTAAGTTTAAATATGATCGTTCGTCAGCAGATATTCGCATTGGTGATTTGTGGGGAAGAATGTATAAACATAATGAAGATGGGGTGAGTGCTGCTGTTGCCTTCACACAAAGAGGGTGGGAGTTATTGCATGAATGTAACTTGGAGATTGTAGAACATTCTTTTGATGTGGTAGCTGAAGGACAGATGAAGGAAATGCCAATATGTGATGAACTTTATAAAAGGATGAAAATTTTGCTTCAAAGAGATGATTTAGATATAAACCAAATATATAGGCAGCTATTGATTGCTTTGAAATATAGAAAGGTGATGAATAGACTGAAACATCCTGTTCGGACAATGAAGAATATATTGAAGAAAATAGGAAAGTAATGAAGATATGTACAATCACTTGTCACCGTGTGTATAATTATGGTGCATCATTACAGGCTTATGCTTTACAAAACTATCTAGAAGGTAAGGGGCATACTGTAAAAATTATCGATTACAGGCCTTGGTATTTGAATATGCGCTATAATTTTTGGTTTATAGCACCAATTTCAAGGATGTATTCAGTAGCTTCCCGATTTTGGATTATTAGATTTATCTATTGTTTGCTTAAAAGAAGAGATGCACTAAAAAACTATGGTAGAAAAAGAGCTTTTGATAATTTTACTCAACAGTATCTTCGTTTAACCGACCGGTCTTATAATACGTTAGATTCTTTAAAGAATATGCCACCTTTGGCAGATTTATATATAGCTGGAAGTGATCAAATTTGGAATTCGAATTATAATAATGGCCGTGACCCAGCATTTTATTTAGATTTTGGTAGCATAAATATAAAGCGGGCATCATACGCTGCGAGCTTTGCAATAAATGCAATACAAGAGGACCGAAAACCCTTTGTAAAAAATCAACTTAAAAAATTTGATTATATTTCAGTAAGAGAAAGGACAGGGTTGGAGATACTTCGGAACTTAGGTATAAACGATGCGTTTTTAGTTAATGACCCTGTCTTTTTATTAGATAAAGGATGTACAAACTCACAAATTGGTATTGCTCTTGCTCTTTCAAGTATTATCGCTGTTATATTACAACCAATGCTTGCTTCTTTTGCAGACAATCATAAAAATATTGAAATGCGGAATATCATTGCCCCAATTGTATTGTTAGTCATTGCTTTATCCGCAATTCTTTATTTAATTCCCGGAAGTGCTTTATT
>ENA-OPCX01000621-OPCX01000621.1-human-gut-metagenome-genome-assembly--contig:-NODE-621-length-17486-cov-4.941770_pt1 | contig 17486 bp, 9 predicted proteins | sample MGYA00241570_ERZ501491 | MGnify/ENA primary metagenome ERZ501491 (study PRJEB25962, sample SAMEA2042620) | human gut metagenome | biome: human gut; feature: human-associated habitat; material: faeces... | reverse complement strand
AGTTCATGCCGACTGTTGCTCCCCATCTGAGGTTGTCTTGAGCATTGATGCTTGCTAAACCTATGGTCAGCATAGCCATTAAAAGCAATACTTTTTTCATGTTCATTGAATTTGATTTAGTTTGTATATCACCACAAATATATAGATATTTAATATATTTCTATTGTTTTAATGGTAAAGAAAGTATCTTTTGTGGATAATTTGCTAACGGATGGTCGGATACTTTAAAGGTAAAGTTTGAATAATTACCCGCTAATATCAAATTAGTTTCAAATGAAACCACTACCTTTGTACCGTATTTACCAATATCAAAAGTTATGACTTATCATCATTTATCTGTCCTGGTGCATCGCCAGGCAGAGAAGTATGGAGACAAAATAGCCCTGAAATACAGGGACTATGAAACTGCACAATGGATACCCATCTCTTGGAAAGAGTTCTCACAGACTGTACGCCGGACTGCCAATGCAATGGTGGCTTTGGGAATAGAGCCACAAGAGAATATCGGTATCTTCTCGCAGAATAAACCCGAATGTCTCTTTACTGATTTCGGTGCATTCGCCAACCGGGCGGTGACTATACCTTTGTATGCTACCAGCTCACCGGCCCAGGCACAGTATATCATCAACGATGCACAGATACGTTATCTGTTTGTAGGCGAGCAGTTCCAGTACGATGCCGCTTTCAGCGTGTTCGGATTTTGCCAGTCTCTGCAGCAGCTCATCATCTTCGACCGTGCTGTGGTGAAAGATCCGCGCGACATGACTTCCATCTATTTTGATGAATTTATGGCAATGGATGAAGAGTTGCAGCACAATGCCATTGTAGAAGAACGTACAGCAGCTGCCTCAGATGATGACCTCGCCAATATCCTTTATACTTCCGGTACTACCGGTGAGCCGAAAGGTGTCATGCTCCATCATTTCAATTATAGAGAGGCTTTCCGCATTCATGATATCCGATTGCCTTTCATGACAGACCAGGATGTTTCCATGAACTTCCTTCCGCTGACCCATGTATTCGAAAAGGCATGGACCTACCTTTGTATACATCGGGGAGTGCAGGTCTGCATCAATCTCCGTCCACAAGATATCCAAACTACTATTAAAGAGATACGCCCTACACTGATGTGCAGTGTACCCCGTTTTTGGGAGAAAGTCTATGCCGGTGTGCAGGAGAAGATTTCCCAGGAAACCGGTCTGCGTAAGGCGATGATGTTGGATGCCATCAAGGTGGGCAGGACGCATAACATTGATTATTTGCGCCAAGGAAAGACTCCTCCGATGATGCTTCATCTGAAATACAAGTTCTACGAAAAGACCATTTATGCTCTGCTGAAGAAGACGATAGGTATTGAGAACGGTAATTTCTTTCCTACGGCAGGTGCTGCTGTGCCCGATGAAATCTGCGAGTTTGTGCATTCTGTAGGTATAAACATGGTGGTGGGCTATGGTCTGACGGAATCTACGGCTACCGTTTCCTGCTTCCTCAACGAAGGCTATGAGATTGGTTCCGTAGGTACGGTGATGCCTGATGTGGAGGTGAAGATTGGCGAGAACAACGAGATACTTCTTCGTGGTAAGACTATCACTACCGGCTACTACAAGAAACCGGAGGCAACGGCTGCTGCCATCGACCGTGACGGTTGGTTCCACACGGGTGATGCCGGTTATTTGAAGGATAGCCATCTGTATCTGACGGAGCGTATCAAAGACTTGTTCAAGACTTCCAACGGAAAATACATTTCACCGCAGGCATTGGAAACGAAGCTGGCTATTGACCGTTACATTGACCAGATTGCTGTCATTGCCGATGAGCGTAAGTTTGTTTCCGCTTTGATAGTTCCCGTTTATGGCTTTGTGAAGGATTATGCCAAGGAGAAAGGCATTGCATACAGCAATATGGATGAGTTACTGCAACATTCCAAGATACAAGCGTTGTTCCGTGCCCGTATCGATACCTTGCAGCAGCAATTTGCCCATTATGAGCAAGTGAAGCGTTTCACGCTTCTGCCGGAACCATTCAGCATGGAGCGTGGGGAACTGACGAATACGCTGAAGCTGAAACGCTCTGTAGTGGCAAAGAACTACAAGGGGCTGATTGACAAGATGTACGAGGAATAGATTTCCATTTGTTTGTTTTTGAACCGTCCGACTTGGAGTGAATTATTTTCATTCCGGGCCGGACGGTTTGTTTTATGTATGGACTTGCCCTTGGCAGATAGGACTCTCGAGTATGTGCACGTTAGTTAGGCTTAAAAAACAGCCTGGTAGATAAATGGGGATTTATCATTTCAAAACAGCTTCTTCAAAGATAAAGGGGAAGAACCGTCTGTCATCTGTCACGGGATTCAAGCACGTAGTCCGGAACGCTCCCCTTGTTCAGTCCGTCTTTCCCCGTTGCTTTATCCCTCAAACGCTTGGTGTCTGTCCCCGAAACAGCCTTTGTTCATTGTCGGCTCACTCGGGTGAACAAATCAGCTCACTATGGTGAACAACTCCATTCACTATAGTGAACGAGTCAGACCACTATAGTGAGCCGCTCAGAAACTCAAAGCCTCTATAAGACAAAGAAGCGGACACAACAAGAGAAAGAAGGGGACGAGACAAGAGAAAGCAAGGGAACGGGACAGACCGAACACCGGTGAGGGCAAAATTTGCCCTCACCCTTTTTATTTGCCCTCACTCACCCATGTAATGCCGATGAACAGGGCGGTTCGGGAAGTGAGTGAGGGCGGTGAGGGCAACATTAAGAAAATCGTATTAGTTTTTCCTTCTTCTTCCGAACCCGATTAACTTTTATTAGCAAAGAAACTTCTGTTTCTCGATAGGGTTGCGGTTCTCTACCCGGTTTTATATACGAAGCTTAAAAAGAAATCTGCAGAATAAGAGACATTTTAATAAGCTCGAGTATTAACCGTAACATTCTAATAGCCTATGTAGCATACAAAAAGAAACAAATGAGATTGACATTCAACCCTGCTTGTCAATCGGAAAGACAGACCCCATCAGAATCTGTTTATTAACTTAACACACATTTAATCTAATATTTATTTTCCGAAAAACAGCTTATGAAAAAAAGAATTATGCTGACCTTGGTTTGCCTGCTGGCAGCCATCGGTTGGGTAGCAGCCCAAAATTCCCCCATTACCGGTATCGTTATTTCAGCTGAGGACAATGAACCGATTATCGGAGCTTCCGTATTGGTAAAAGGAAGCACTACCGGAGCCGTAACGGATTTAGACGGCAAATTCACTATTACAGATGCGCCCGCAGGTGCGAAAATCCTGCAAGTGTCTTTCGTAGGTATGATAACACAAGAAGTTCCCATCACTCCGGGGACGATAAGAGTCACATTAAAGAATGATGCCAAGCTGCTGGATGAAGTGGTGGTAACGGCATTGGGTATCGCAAAGAAAGAAAAATCACTGACTTACTCTACTCAGGTAGTAAACGGTGATGAATTGGCACGCGTGAAAGACCCCAATATGATGAACGCATTGGCCGGTAAGACGGCAGGTGTGCAGATTAATAAGAGTTCTTCCGGTTTGGGAGGTTCTTCTAAAGTGATTATTCGTGGTAACCGTTCTGTAAGCGGAAGTAACCAGCCGTTGTATGTGATAGACGGTGTACCGTTCGGTTCATCTACCAACGAAAATACCTCAACTACTATCGGCGGAGACAACGACAGTGGTAACTACGACCGTGGCGACGGTATTTCCAATCTGAATCCCGATGATATTGAGAGCATGAACATATTGAAAGGCCCTGCCGCAGCTGCACTTTACGGTAGTTCGGCTGCCAATGGTGTGGTGATTATTACCACTAAGAAGGGCAAGGAAGGACGCGCCAGTATCAGTTTCAATACCAGCACCACTTTCGATATAGCTGCATACGGTATTCCCGAATTCCAGAATCACTATACGGGTGTGTCAACCAGTTGGGGCAGTGATATCAAAGGTAGTCCCGACTATACAGACGATTTCTTCAAAACAGGTGTCACTACTATCAACTCGCTCTCGTTGAGCATGGGTTCGCAAGCTATGCAAACTTACTTTTCCTATGCTAATACTTACGGCAAGGGCGTGGTGGAAGGTAATAGCTTGGTGAAGCATAATTTCAATTTTCGCGAAACTGCCAACTTCCTCAATAACAAACTGACTGTTGATGCCAATATCAATGCGATGTATCAAAGGGGGAACAACCGTACTACTTCGGGAGGTTATTACATGAATCCTTTGGTAGGTCTTTATCACTTCCCGCGTGGTGGTGTTGAAGGTGGAAAGGACTTTAACTACTACAAAGATAATTATCAGATTCTTAATGCCGGTCGTAACATAATGGACCAGAACTGGTATAAATCTCAAGGTACTGATATGGAGCAGAATCCCTATTGGTTGATTAATAAGGTTCCGAATGAGGATACCCGTTATCGTACATTGTTGAATCTGAGTGTGAAGTATAAGTTCAATGACCTGTTCAGTATACAGGCTCGTGGTAGTGCCGACTATGTTGTAGACAAGAACAATACACGTATGTATGCAGGTACCAGCCCGGTGTTGTGTGGTATGAATCCGGCTGGAACAGGAACTAACGGTCGTTACATCTACGGTGAATCAAGTAGCCTTTCTTCTTATGGGGATGTTTTGTTTACTTATCAACAGCAATTCACTAACTTCAGTGTCAATGCTTCGGTAGGTGCCAGCATCAACGATTATACAGGAAACGGTACAGGTTTCGATTCCTATCCGGGTATACTCTCTGTGCCCAACGTATTCACTATGCAGAACTGCTCCTTGAACAAGGGCTCATTGACCGATTGGAAAACCCATACTCAAAGCCAGAGTGTGTTCTTCACCGGTCAGGTAGGCTTCAAAGATCAGATTTATGTGGACGTGACAGCACGTAACGACTGGACTTCAACATTGGCATTTACCAAATACAAAAACAAAGGCTTTTTCTATCCGTCAGTAGGTGTGACATGGTTGCTGAACGAAACATTGAAATTACCTTCTTGGATTGATTTAGGTAAGATTCGCGGTGCATGGTCGAAGGTGGGTAACGGTTTGAATACTTATACTTCAAATCCTCTCAACTCCATTACAAAGAGTGGTAGCATCAATTTCAACAGTACAGCTCCGTTTGCAGAACTGAAACCGGAAATGACTACTTCCATTGAGTTTGGTACTGAGTGGCGCTTTTTCAATAGCCGCTTGGAGTTCGACTTCACTTATTATAAGACTAATACAAAGAATCAACTCTTTACGTTGGATGCTCCGTCAGGTTCACAATACGCCCGATATTACATCAATGCCGGTGATATTCAGAATACCGGTGTCGAAGTTATGTTGAATGGAACTCCTGTCATGACTAAGGATTTCCGCTGGAAAACCGGTGTTAACTTTGCAACCAATAAGAACGAAGCAAAGGCACTGGCTGGTGATGACTTTGGTTATTTTACATTTAGCGGTGGCGAAAGTAACAATGTATGGAGTCGTTTAGAAGTAGGTGGTTCGTTTGGTGACATTTACGGTACTACTTTTGTACGTGACGAAAAAGGCAATATTCAGTATGAACCTGCAAAAGAAGGACAAAAAGATAGTGATAGACTTCCATTGGTGGACAAGACAAATCCGGTGAAACTGGGTAATTCTACTCCTGATTTTAACTTGGGGTGGAGCAATACAATCACGTGGAAGGACTTCTCTCTTTACTTCTTGATTGATGGACGTTTTGGAGGTGAAGTGATGTCTTTGACGGAAGCCGACCTCGATCAGCAGGGAGTAAGCAAGGCAACGGGTGATGCTCGTGACCGTGGTTACGTGATGCTGGAAGGCCGTCAAATTACAGATGTGGAAGGCTTCTATAATCAGGTTGGTGGCCGTGCGGGTGTGACCGAGCATTATATGTACAGTGCTACCAACATACGTTTGCGCGAACTTTCCATTGGCTATAGTCTGCCTCAGGCTTGGTTGGCAAAGACTGGTGTCATTAAGAACGCACAGGTTTCACTTGTAGGCCGCAACCTGTTCTTCTTCAAGAACAATGCTCCATATGATCCTGATGGCATGCTTTCTACCAGCAACCGTCTGCAAGGAGTTGATGTGTTTGGTATGCCTACCAACCGTTCGATTGGGTTCAACTTGAAAGTTAATTTTTAAACAGTAGATATGATTATGAAAAATATATTTAGACTTACAGCTGTAGCGCTGCTGGCAGCTACCTTATTCTCGGCATGTACGGGAGCGTTCGAGGATATGAACACTAATCCGAAGGGAGTGAGCGATGAAGAACTAAAACAAGATAACAACTACATTGGTATGCACTTCATTCCCATGATGCAGTCTATCTATTATAATAAAAATGCAGGTGTCAATGTATGGGAATATCAGCTTATTCAAAATTTGAATGCCGATTTGTGGTCAGGCTATATCAGTACGGCTACTGCATTTGCCGGCAATGTAAGTAATGTGACCTATGCCATGAATGCAGGATGGAATGACAACTGTTGGGATTATGCTTATAGAAACGTAATGGTGGAAAGCTTGAAAATCACCAACAAGTGCAAAGACGATATGGAGACGTATGCCCATTTCGAGGCTATCAATACCATCTGCCGCGTAATAGCTATGTCGCGTCTTGCCGACCAATACGGATGTATTATCTATTCTCACTATGGCGAATCGGCTACTGGTGGTGAGTATGATTCAGGACAGGATGCTTATAAAAAATTCTTTGAAGAATTGAAAGAAGCTGCAGACGTGCTGCGTACTGCTAAAGAAAAGGATGTGGCTTCGTTTATGATGTTTGATTATGCCTATGGAGGTAACTTGAACAAATGGGCGCAGTTGTGTAACACCATTCGTTTGCGTTTGGCCATGCGTATTGTGAAGTATGATGCTGCTTGGGCAAAAAGTGAGGCGGAAGCTGCCATGAACGATAGTAATGGATTGATTGAAACCAATGATGCTAATTTCGGCATTGCAGGAAACGGTTATGTCAATCCGCTTTACGGTATTGCATTCAACTATGGAGATGGTGTTTTAGGCGCTAATATTCCTTCTATCTTGTCTGGTATGGGCGATGCGCGTCTTGATAAGTATGCTACACAGAACAGCAAGAGTGAATATTTTGGTATTCGTCTTGGTATTAAAGGACTGGAAGAAGAAGGGTTTTCGGATGCCTATAAGGCGATTGTAAGTCGACCCAACTTGACAGAAACCTCTCCTGCTATTTTGGCAACTGCTGCCGAAACCATTTTGTTGGAAGCCGAAGCTGCTTTGCGTGGTTGGGATGTAAATGGTAAGGGCACCGCTCAGAGCTTGTATGAAAAGGGTATACGGACATCGTTCGAACAATGGGGAGCCGCTGTGGGCGATTATTTAAGCAGTACGACTACTGCTGCAGCGTATGTAGACCCCGTTATTCCCGCTGCCAGCATTGAAGGCCAGAGCAAGGTGACTGCTAAATGGGACGAGTCTTTGAGTAACGAGGAAAAATTTGCTAAGATTGCCACACAACGCTGGATTGCTATTTATCCTGAAGGTATGAATGGCTGGGCTGAGATACGTCGCACTGGTTATCCCAAATTATTCCCGGTAATGGTGAACTACAGTCAAGGTGAGATTGATACAGATCTTGGCCCACGCCGTTTACCCTTCACCATCAATGAAAAAGGCAATAATCCTACCGGTTATGCCAAAGCCGTCGAAATGTTGGGCGGACCGGACAATGGCGGTACTCGCATCTTCTGGGATGTAGATAAACCGAACTTCTAATCCGCATTATTATCATAGAGATTAAGTGATGAGGACTTTTTGAAGCATGTTTTTTTAAGGGGAAGTATGAAAAACATATTTCATATTTCCCTTTATGTATTTTTTGTTTAATATAATAATTGATTATTATGAATTCAAAATATCTCGTGAATGGCTTGTTTATATTATGCTATTCTATGTTTTTAATGTTTATGAGCGCTTGTTATAATGAGTTGGAAACTGTTGACTTTGAAGAACAAGAAGAACAGCAAAGCGTTTCAATAGAAGATGGTATGTGTATAATCCAATCACTTGGATTCGATACTTTAGATGTGGTAGAGTTGAAGTCAGGTTATCTTATTCAAGGTGATATATACCTTGAAAAAAGTAAACTTGTCACTTATAGTCAACCACAAACAAGGCAGGCTTATCATACTACCGGTTTAATTGGTCACCCCAAACAAAGAGCAATTACCGTTGGTGTTGATAGCTCGATACCTGCATCAGGTGTGGATGATTGGCGAGATGAAATACAGGAAGCCATCAATCTGTGGAATCCTCTTAGTAACCTTAAAATGACTTATACTACAGCTGCCAATCCGGATATACTCATCCGTAGTGATGCTAGCGCTCCTTTACCGAACAATACTATTGCGGCAGGCTCTTGGCCTATGAATGGAAAACCAGGTTCCTCTATTTGGATAAATTTGGATTATGATTATAACAAAACCATTCCAAGACTTCAGAAGATATATAATATGGTACATGAGTTGGGACATTGCTTCGGACTAAGGCATACAAATTGGAAATCATTGGGTGAATCTGTGGCCAATGGTATTACTGGAACTTTTGATTCAGATCCCTATTCTGTGATGAATGGAGGAACTGCCGAATATCAATGGTCTGGGTTTAGTGAGGGAGATAAATCAGCGATAAGTTATTTGTATCCTCGATTTTTTGAAGGAGATTTTGTTAATTACCCAACAGAGGTAAAGCGCTTTGGAGTTGACGTGTATATGGTACGTGTTGTCGGCAATCACCCTATTCTGAAATATGAATGGGGGACTACAGGCATGTTTTTGCTTGCTTCCGAAGGAGATGCTGCTAAAGTTATTTTTGGTAGTCCTGTAACTTCTGAACTTAGGGCATATGTTACTACTGTATATGGAGAAACTTATTGTATTAGTAGAGAGTATGCCACTCAAACAACTATTCAAAGACTTGTTGAAAATTGAGATTAGGCATAGTTCCTCATATATTTGTACTAATTTTCTTCTCCTTTATGCTTTAATCACCTTATAACTTAATAATTATAATATGATGAAGAATGTAATAAAACTTATCTTTTTGCTTTTTGATTTAGTTATCGGTTGCTGCGTTTTGCTTCATGCCCAGGTAGATGAAAAGTTGAAAGCCGACATCGTCAGCACGGGCTACGTGCACAGTCCGTTACCGCTCGACGAGACAAAGGCTTTCGAAACATTCGGCTTGAAAAAGAAAGTGTTGGAAACCGTGATGCTGTGTGATATGGAGGATTTCTCCAAATGGTCGCATAAGGGCATCGGTAAGATTGGTTTGACTGACGAACGGAGCAAGTCCGGCAAGCACAGTCTGCGTCTGGAAGCTCCCGCCCATCCGGAGAAGATTCTTGGCTGGGGTTTGGGACGCGGCACTTGCATGGCCTCTTATGATATAGGAGGTGTGAACTGGGAAGGTTACAACCGCCTGAAGTTCTATATCTATCCCACGTGCGAAGGAGCACGCAGCATCTACCTCAACCTTTATGTGGAGAATGACGGAGAAATAAAAGTACCCGACATTTACGGTCGGGAAGGCTACCACGAAATCAATCTGAAAAATAACCAATGGAACGAATGCTTCGTCGAGATGTCCGGACTGGCGCGCGACAAGGTAACCAAGATTTCATTTGCCATCGAAGTGTTCGGCAAAGAACGTACTATGGGCGACTTCCTTCGCTTCGATGTAGATGCCGTGGAACTTCAGAAGGTGGAGAACCCGGAAACCGTGAAAGGCTGGATGCCTGCACAGAATCGCATCATCTTCTCTACTACCGGTTATAGTATAGAGAGCCCCAAAAGCGCCATTGTCAATGTGGAAAAGCACGGCGGACAGTTCCAGTTGAAGGATGCCGCTACGCAGGCCATTGTTTATACCGGTCCCGTTCGTAAGGAAAAGACCGGCCTGGGAGAGTTCGAGACAATAGACTTCTCGGACTTCAAGACACAAGGCCGTTACGTCATTCAGGTAGGGGATGTCACCACCTTGCCTTTCTATATCCATCAGGATGTGTGGGATGATTCTGCCTGGCGTATGGTGAACTTCCTGTTCTGCGAGCGTTGCGGTTATCCCGTTCCCGGAAAGCACGGGGCTTGTCATAATGACCTGCATGCCACTTACAACGGACATATCATTCCTATAAACGGAGGATGGCACGATGCCGCCGATATGTCCCAACAGACCTTACAGACGGGAGAGATAGCCTATTCCTTGCTCTTGATGGCCGAACGTGCCAAAGAAAAAGGCAATGTAGACTTGTACAACCGCCTGATGGAAGAGGCTTTGTGGGGAATGGACTATGTGATGAAGACCCGTCTGGGCGATGGCTACCGTGCACAGACATGGGGCACCAACCTATGGACCGACGGTAAGGTGGGCACCGACGATGATGCCGGTCGCCGCGAACTGCTTGTCCATAACGGAGCTTTGGAGAATTTCCTGCTTGCAGGAATTGAAGCGTATGCCTCCATGAGGATTGAAAATGACGAGTCGCTTAAGGGTAATCTGAAGAAGATTGCAAAGGAAGACTTCGGCTATGCCATGAAGCGCTTCAACGAACTTGGCTTTGCCGAGCTGATAAAAAAGGGTGGGGGACATGCCGCCATGGCATCCGAGAGCCAGTACCACGCCAACATCTCATGGGCGGCCAGCATGCTCTATAAGCTGACCGGTGAACAGCAGTATGCCGATGAGGCTGTAAAAGCCATCCGCTACACCTTGCAGTGCCAGCGCACCGAACCGTTGAAAGACAAAGACAAGACCTGCGGCTTCTTCTATCGCGATTTGGCAAAGAAGTCCATTGTACACTATACTCATCAGTCTCGCGATTATGCCTACATGGAAGCCCTTGCCGCCCTCTGCGAAACGCAGCCCCGTCATGCCGAGTATGAGCAGTGGATTCGTGCCATGAAACTCTATGGCGGTTATCTGAAGAACATCATGAAGTATGTATATCCTTATGGAATGGTGCCCAGCGGCATCTATCACAAGGATGAAGTGAAGGACTCCGTCAACTTCTACGCCGTCCAGGTAGGCATTCGCAGTGGTGCTGCGAAGGATTTCAAAGAACAGCTCGAGAACGGTATCCGTCTGGATAAGGAGCATTACTTGCGTATATTCCCCGTCTGGTTCTCGTTCAAAGGAAATATTGCCGTACATTTGTCTACCGGAAAAGCCGCAGCCATTTGCGCCAGAGTGTTGAAGGACAAGGAACTGAAAGACATTGCCGAACAGCAGCTCTTCTGGGTTGTAGGCAGGAATCCTTTCGGACAGTCCATGATTTATGGGGAGGGCAGCAACTATCCGCAGCTCTATACGGCACTGCCCGGAGAAACGGTAGGAGAGATACCCGTAGGTATGCAGTCTTATTTCAATGAAGATGCTCCCTACTGGCCGCAGTTCAATACGGCTACTTATAAGGAAGTCTGGGGCTCTTCGGCTGCCAGATGGCTGATGTTGGTTTCCGAATTCTAAAGCAAGATGATATGAGTGACAAGACTGTTTATTCACGGCGCAATCCGGCCATTGACATGCTGAGGGCGTTGACCATGTTCACCATGATTTTCGTCAATGACTTCTGGAAAGTGCATGACGTACCCCATTGGCTGGAACATGCCGTTTATGGTGAAGACTTTATGGGACTGGCGGATATTGTATTCCCCTGCTTCTTGTTTGCAGTGGGAATGTCCATACCATACGCCATCGAACGCAGATATGCCAAAGGCTTTTCGGCAGAATCCACCTTAGGACATATCCTTTCCCGCACCTTTGCTTTGCTGGTGATGGGGGCATTCATCACAAACTCGGAGTTCCGGCTTTCACCGGAAGCTCCCTATCCGATAGGGGTATACTGGTTCTTGATGGCCATAGGCTTTATCGGCGTGTGGAACCAATATCCGAAACCGGCTTCCGGTACTCAGAAGAACCTTTTCCGTGCTTTCAAGATAATCGGCGTATTGGTTCTTCTCTACCTTGCCTTTACCTTCCGCAATCCGCAGGAAGGTGTATTCGGGGCTTATTGGGGAATATTGGGATCCATCGGCTGGACTTATCTGGTATGTGCCGTGATTTATTTCTTCAGCCGTGACCGGTTGAAGTATCTGCTGCCCATCTGGGGAGTCTTCATTCTGATATGTCTGTTGGGCACGCCTTTGCGCGAAAGCTTTGGCGGCGAGGCCATTCTTACCTTTCCCGAACGTAACTTCTATCAAGGTATGCTGGGCATCCTGCACATCGGCAACGGAGCTTTGCCCGCATTTACAATGGGAGGTATCATCCTTTCCATTCTCAGTGCCCGCTATGCCGACAAGGGTGACGGTTGGAAACTTCGCAACGGGCTGACGGCTGCTGTCCTGCTTCTGTTGGCCGGGATAGGGGCGCATCATTTTTGGATTGTAGCCAAGATAGGCGGCACTCCTCCCTGGGTGTTCTATGTAACTGCCATTTCCGTGGCACTCTATACGGTGCTTGGCTGCTTGGTCAGTCATCAGGTCACGGGCTGGTTCAATCTGATACGCCCTGCCGGAACGGCTACGCTGACTACCTATCTGGTGCCTTATGTCTTTTATGGATTCGCCGATGTGACCGGTGTTATCCTGCCGGACTGGTTTACGCATGGATTCATGGGACTGGTCAATTGCCTCTGCTTTGCCTTTGTGGTAATCGGCGTTACCTGGGTGATGGAAAAACTGCACGTTAAACTTAAAATTTAGATAGAATGAAAAAGAACTTTTTACCTGCATTCTTATTGCTGTTCCTGGCGCTGGGCCTGTTTTCGTGCCAGCAGGGAACTAAAGAGACAAACAAAGAATATCCCATGTTCTGGACGTGGCTGGACTATCGTCCCGGTATGAACTTCGACTCCATTTGCCAAGTGATGAACGACATCGGCATGGACGGAATCATGCTGAATGCACCGACTCCCGACGATTACCGGGTAGCCATACCGATTGCCCATAAACACGGAATCGAAGTGTATGCCTGGCTATGGACCATGAATCTGGAACACGACCGTGACAAAATATTGAAAGAACATCCCGAATGGTTCAGTGTGAACCGTAACGGCAAGAGCCTGGCAGACACTACCGCCTACGTAGGCTATTACAAATTCCTTTGCCCGGCACTGCCCGAAGTCCGTGAGTTCATCAAGGAGAAAATCAAGACCTATTGCGAAGTGGAAGGTTTGAACGGCATTGCCATCGACTACCACCGTTTTGTGGATGTGGTGCTTCCTACTACCTTGTGGCCTCGCTACGGCATTGTGCAGGACCGTGAATACGCTGCATGGGATTACGGCTATCATCCGGAAATGCTCAAGAAGTTCAAGGAGCAGCATGGTTATGACCCTCGCGAACAGGAAGACCCTTCGCTTGATGTGAAGTGGCGTCAGTTCCGTTGCGACCAGATAACCGAAGTGGCCAATATGATTGCCGAAGTGGTACACTCCTACGGCAAGACAATGGCTGCCTCTCCGTTCCCTACTCCGAAGATGTCCTCGCGCATGGTACGTCAGGACTGGGGCAAATGGAATCTTGACATTGTATTCCCGATGGTTTACCATACTTTCTATACGGGCGATGCCAGCTTCATTTCCGACTGTACGGTGGAGAATGCACGCGACAAGAACGACATGACGACGCTGTATTGTGGCATGACCGCCACGGACGGGCCGATGATGTTTGAGTGCATGGATGCCGCCTTGAACAACGGCGCCCAGGGAATTGCCGTGTTTACGATGCTCGGTCTGCGTTCTCCGGAGGTGAAGAAGCAGTTCAAGGCTTATACGGACAGTGTCAGAGCCGTGCGTGCCGCCAACGGTGGAGTGATAAAGGCAACCTATCCTAAGGTGGCCGAACCGGATCCGTTCAAACACGAAGGCATTATGAAACTGATGCAGGAACGCATGCAGCAAATCATAGCCACGGCTGCCGGTAAGGAAGAGCCGGCTCCGCTGGCATTGGGCGAGTACAAGGAGGTGGATTCCTACGACGCAACGCGCTGTTATCAGGTGGTAGACAATAATAGCAAGACTACTTTTGACGTGACGTTCTATCTTTACGGCGATGTCGTTTCCGGATGGGATGTGACAGTGGCAGACAAGGATTCTTCTAAGAAATGAAAGGACGTTTTATGATAGTGAGAGATTACGGGAGCAAACTCTTTCTGCTCTTTGTGTTTTCGATGGTAGGCATGGTTTATTGCAATGCTCAGAGTGGAAAGAGTTTGCCCGTAAGGAAAGTAATGTGTACGGCTTCACCGGAAGGTGGGGCTGTGCCGTCCTTGCTGGACGGGAACGGGATAGAGTTTCAGCCCCTTGATGTGGTCAACTGGAAAGATTATCCCTACAAGCCGGAAGTGAGTTTCCGCATAGCCCATACGGGGCGCGAAATCCTGCTCCACTACAAAGTGAAGGAAGCCAGTGTGCGTGCAGTGGCCTCCGGAGACAATGGCCGGGTATGGGAAGATGCTTGTGTGGAATTCTTCGTATCTCCCGAAGGTGACGACCGCTATTACAATTTCGAATGTAACTGCGCCGGCAGGCTGCTGATTCAGGGAGGTGCAGTCAATGAGCGCCGTCCCACGGCGAGTCAGGAGGTGCTGGGCATGGTGAAACGTTGGAGTTCGTTGGGCGGCGAACCTTTCGAGGAACGTTTGGGCGAGTGCAGCTGGGAACTGGTCATGGTTATTCCCGTTTCTGCTTTCTTCCAGCATTCCGTCGGTTCTCTGGATGGGAAAACAATGAGAGGGAATTTCTACAAGTGTGGTGACAAGCTCCAGACTCCCCATTTCCTTTCTTGGAGTCCTATCCGGCTGGAACACCCCATGTTTCACTGTCCGGCCTTTTTCGGCACCTTGTCTTTTGAATAAATCTTTAGGGTGTTCTGGTGGAATCATTTGCCGTTAGCATTACTTATTGGATTGACAATTGCGGAATTATGTGTTTTTTTATACCTTTGCACTTCCTAAATTGTAAATGCATATATGATTACCGCAGAACAACTGAAAGATATCAAAGAACGTACCGAGGCGTTGAACCGCTATCTGGACATTGAAGGAAAGAAGATACAAGTGGAAGAAGAGCAGCTCCGCACCCAGGCTCCCGGTTTCTGGGACGACCAGAAGGCTGCCGAGGCTCAGATGAAGAAAGTGAAAGGCTTGCAGCAATGGATTTCCGGCTACAATGAGGTAAAGACCTTGGCCGATGAGGTACAACTGGCTTTCGACTTTTACAAAGACGAACTGGTGACTGAAGAGGAAGTGGACGATGCCTATGTCAAGGCAATCACTGCTGTCGAGGCTCTCGAACTCAAGAATATGCTTCGAGAGGAAGCCGACCAGATGGACTGTGTGCTGAAAATTAACTCTGGTGCCGGTGGTACGGAGAGCCAGGACTGGGCAAGCATGCTGATGCGTATGTATCTGCGCTATGCCGAGACTCACGGCTATAAGGCCACCATCGCCAACCTGCAGGAAGGAGACGAGGCAGGTATCAAGACTTGTACCATCGAGATTTCCGGCGATTATGCCTACGGCTACCTAAAAGGTGAGAACGGTGTACACCGCTTGGTGCGTGTTTCGCCCTACAATGCCCAAGGCAAGCGCATGACTTCTTTTGCATCCGTGTTTGTCACTCCCTTGGTAGATGATACCATTGAGGTGAACATCGAACCTGCCCGCATGTCATGGGATACCTTCCGAAGTGGTGGCGCCGGTGGACAGAACGTCAATAAGGTAGAGTCCGGTGTCCGTCTGCGCTATCAGTATAAGGATCCATATACGGGCGAAGAGGAAGAAATCCTGATTGAAAATACCGAGACACGAGACCAGCCCAAGAACCGCGAGAACGCTCTCCGTCTTCTCCGTTCCATGCTTTACGACAAGGAACTCCAGCACCGCATGGCCGAGCAGGCAAAGGTGGAAGCCGGAAAGAAAAAGATCGAATGGGGATCACAGATTCGCAGTTATGTATTTGACGACCGTCGTGTAAAAGATCATCGTACTAATTACCAGACATCCGATGTGAATGGAGTCATGGATGGTAAAATTGATGGTTTCATCAAGGCATATCTGATGGAATTCTCCGATAGCGAGGCATAAGAAGAATAGATTCTTTTTGATATAATATGTCGCACATTCAAATTTAAAGTTTAATCTAAATATACTAGCTATGGGAAATAAAAAACATAACAAGAAGCAAGATTACAGCAAGCGTGAAGAAGAAAAAGCAAATCGTTTGATAAAGTATTTGTGTGTAGCTTTAATTATTTTGGCTGTCTTGATTATGACTCTTTATTCATTGTCTTAAAAAACGATAACCACGATGGCACAGGAAATAGAACGTAAGTTTTTGGTGAAGGATGATTCCTATCGTCAGCTGGCTGACAGTAAAAGCCGGATAAAGCAAGGTTATATTTGTAGTGCTCGTGGGAGAACTGTGAGAGTACGTATCCGCGATAAGGAAGGTTTTCTTACAATAAAAGGGCCCTCGGATGAGTCGGGGTTAAGTCGCTATGAGTGGGAACGTCAGATTCCGCTTCACGAAGCAGAAGAATTGATGAAACTTTGCGAGCCTGGACTCATCGATAAGACACGTTATTTGGTAAACTTTGATAATCATACTTTCGAGCGTGGTGGTGCATGCCTGTAATCCCAGCTACTTGGGAGGCTGAGGTAGGAGAATCACTTGAACCGGGAGGTGCCGATTACACCGGGGTGCCAGCCTTCGCCTGATACCACGATTACACGGTCCAGAACACGGGCAGGGTCTGCGCTCAGTTTTTCCAGTGCAGCGGCAGCGATCTGCTGTTCCGCCTGCTGGCGGCTGGTGTTGATCTCCGAAAGGCGCGCCGCAATGCCTGCGGCCTGCTCCTCGTTTTCGCACAGCAGCAGCTTCAGGGCAACAGCGGCGGTATCCATGCGGCCCGCGGCGTTCAGGCGGGGTGCCAGCCCATAGCTGACGGTTTCCGCCGTGACAGGGCGGCCTGCATAGCCTGCGTTTTCCAGCAGGGCCTGCAAACCGGGGCGCAGGGTATCCTGCAAGGTGGCAAGGCCCTCTTTTACAATGGTGCGGTTCTCCCCCACCAGCGGCATTACGTCCGCAATGGTGCCAAGGGCGGCAAGTTCGCCAAAGGGTTCCAGCAGTTCAGCGGGGTCCTCACAGCCTTCCAGCGCAGCGCACAGCTTTAACGCCACACCGGCACCGCACAGATCCTTGAAGGGGCTTGTGTCGTCCTCCCGCTTGGGGTCCACAACGGCAACGGCTTTGGGCAGCTGCTGGGCGGGCAGGTGGTGGTCGGTAATCACCAGCTCAATGCCCAACTCTGCGGCCAGGTCAGCTTCCTCAATGGCGGAAATGCCGTTATCCACTGTCACAATCAGCTTATAGCCTTTATCTGCCAGCTTTTGCAGGGTTTCACGGTTCAAGCCGTAGCCG
>ENA-OPCX01000607-OPCX01000607.1-human-gut-metagenome-genome-assembly--contig:-NODE-607-length-17735-cov-4.548756_pt1 | contig 17735 bp, 16 predicted proteins | sample MGYA00241570_ERZ501491 | MGnify/ENA primary metagenome ERZ501491 (study PRJEB25962, sample SAMEA2042620) | human gut metagenome | biome: human gut; feature: human-associated habitat; material: faeces... | reverse complement strand
CGGGAGCTTCGGTTTGCAACCCTAATTTATAAAGATTGTCGAATACGCAAATCCCATAGCTTCCGGCACCATAATAACTACCCATATCTTCGCCAACCCATTTAAGGGAAGTGCCTTCCGTGTCGAATATACTTTCATCAGCGATTACGGCACCTTGTATTTTATGGATACCCACCTTTTTCAAGGCGGAGATCCATTCCTGTAGAAACCGCTTATGATCCGGGGCGAAATGCGCTGAGCCAAGGCTAGGATCTCCGCTTCCCTTGATATATAAATTGCCTTTTAACAAGCCGTTCTCGATGGAGCCGTCGTATTCTAATGTCGTGGGAAAGCGATAATCCTCGCCCAGTATCTCCAATGCGGTAGCGGTCGTAACCGTTTTCATGACCGAGGCTGGGGTCAGCTGCCGGATTGTATCGTAAGCGAATACCGTCTCGCCACTGTTAACCTCTTTCACGATCAAGGAAAATGAAGCTCCTTCCATATAAGGCTTGCGCAGGAATTGCTTGATAGGTTGTGGAGTCTGTGCCCCCACTGAAAGGTATAAGCAAGAAATGAGGAAGAAAAAGGATATTTTACGTATCATGATGTTTATATATTCTACTTTATTCTATCTTTGTCGCAAGCAAAGATATGAAAATAATATGAATCCACTGTTTGACAAGCCTTTTACGTTTGACCGTGTAATACGCATAGTGTTCGGTATACTGGTCATCTCAGGAATTATTTATTTGATAGCCTTATTACGAAACGCTTTGTTACCTTTCCTGATCGCTTGGTTACTGGCTTATATGATGCAACCGTTCGTAAAGTTCTTCCAATATAAATTATGTTTTAAGAGCCGCATCTTATCGATTATGGCGGTATTGGTGACTTTAGGGCTATTGATAACGTTGCTGGTAGTCATGGTCATTCCTTCTATTGCGGCTGAGGCGGATAAAACGCTAGAACTGATCCGCACACATGATCCCGGTGAAGGTCATGTCCCTTTGATTCCGCATTCATGGATGGAATATCTGGAAAGTAATGTGAACTTCGCCCAGATCATGGAGTTATTGAGTAAGGAGAATTTGTTGAAAGCGGTGAAGCAAATTGCGCCCCAGTTATGGTCTATCTTATCGAACACTTTCTCAATCCTTTTCAGTATCACGATCGTGTTCGTGATCTTGCTTTACTTTATTTTCATCCTTTTGGATTATGAGAAGATCGCGAATGGTTGGATCGATTTGATACCGGAGCGTTACCGTCCGTTCCTGCAAGGTTTGGCTGAGGATGTGGAATACAGCATGAACCGTTATTTCCGCGGACAATCGTTGATAGCTCTTTCTGTAGGGGTTCTCCTCGCGATCGGTTTTAAGATCATTAATTTCCCGTTGGCGGTCACGCTGGGCCTGTTTATCGGCGTGCTGAACTTAATTCCCTATATGCAGGCGATCGGTATTATCCCGATGATTCTATTGAGCTTATTGCGTTCGGCCGAGACTGGAGAGAACTTCTGGTTGATCTTTGGTATGGCTATTTTAGTCTTGGGTATCGTACAATGTATACAGGATTTATATCTTACCCCTCGCATAATGGGTAAGGCTATGGGACTGAATCCCGCCATCATCTTACTCTCATTATCCATCTGGGGAACGATCCTAGGCTTTATAGGCTTAATAATAGCCCTCCCATTGACAACATTGTGCTTATCCTACTATAAACGCTTTATCTTGCACGAAGATAATGAGTTAGACCCCGGAAACCTTGCTCATCAACCTAAGCGAGAGAAAATAAATTCAGATTTAATCGCAAAAAATTAGCCATGCCTATTGCATATTAAAAAAATACTCCTACCTTTGCACCCGCATTACAGAAGTAACGCACAGGATGATTCGCTAGCTCAGCAGGTAGAGCACATCCCTTTTAAGGATGGGGTCCTGGGTTCGAACCCCAGGCGGATCACAGAAACGCTGGACAGAAATGGACAGTAAATGTACAACTCCTACAATATCAAGGTATTGTAGGAGTTTTTCTTTGTATAATGTCTGTGACCTAAGACACGAAAAGGTCACAAAAAGACACACTTTCGTGACCAATTCGTGACCTGTCCACCCTCTAAGATTTTAGGTCACGGAATGTCTTAAATTGGCGGTTTGTTGTCTTGATTTGTCCGTACTGCAAATATCTCATTTTCAGTTTATCAATTTAAGTTTGTAACTAAAAAAAGAGATTATGAGAAGTACTTTTAAGCTACTCTATTTCGTCAAACGAAATGCAGTAAAGAAAAATGGTAACGCACCGATTATCGCACGTATCACTATCGACCAAGTTGTAGCCCAGTTTAACACCAAGTTGGAAATAAATCCGGCTCACTGGAGCGTGGAATTAGGCAAGGCTTCCGGCAGAACCGCAGAAGCCGTACACATCAATTCCATGCTGGAAAGTATTCGTAGCACAGTTCATCAACATTACCATGCGTTAATGGCGCAAGACGGATATGTAACCGCAGAACTGGTAAAGAACGCTTTTTTAGGCAAGATAGCAAGGGAACGGACTTTGATAGAGTTCTTCAAACAGCACAACGAACAGTATTTGCAAAAGGTTAAAATGAATACCGCAGACAAAACCTACTCACGTTATGAACTGACAAAGAAACGACTTATGGAGTTTATGAAGTTTAAATACTCCGTTTCCGATATGCTCATTAAAGATATAAATGTGGTATTCATTGAAGATTTCCTGTTGTATATCAAGAATAACTATGGGTGCAGCCATAATACGGCTATGAAGTTCGTACAACGTTTTCGCACGGTAGTAAACTTTGCCAAGAATACGGGTTTAGTGACTGCCGACCCTTTCGGGAGTTATCGGGTAAGGTTTGAACGTACCGATAGGGATTATCTGACTATGGAAGAAATTACCACCATTTACAACCACGAGTTTAGCTCTAAACGGTTGGAGCAGGTACGTGATTTGTTCATTTTCAGTTGTTACACGGCACTTTCCTACATTGATGTATGCGAGTTAAAGCAGGAGGACATTCGCACCGGATTTGACGGTAATTTGTGGATTATACGGAAAAGACACAAAACAAATGTTACATCTACCGTCCGATTGCTGGATATACCAAAAGCCATATTGGAAAAGTACAAAGACAAATTGCCAAACGGTAAGATTTTACCAGTTATCAGCAATCAGAAAATGAATGATTACTTAAAAGAAATCGCAGCCATTTGCGGAATTGAAAAGACCTTGACCTACCATGTTGCCCGCCATTCGTGTGCAACTTCGGTACTGCTCGCCAATGGTGTACCTATCGAGACAGTATCTAAAATTTTAGGTCATACTAATATCCGGACTACTCAAATTTATGCGAGGATTACCGATTTGAAAGTAAGTGGCGACATGGAAATGTTGGCTCAAAAACTGGACGTTCCAAATCGTACTGCCAGCCGTTGAAATCGTGTTATCGTCAGATAACAGCAAGGTGTGATTTGTGGCACACAAATCTGTTTTCCGTGCCGCAAAACACCTTGGGCAAATTCACTCCAAAGTCGTGTTGCCAATGAAAGAAAGACATTCCCTAACTAAAGATTTTTTCGCTCGTCGGGACGGGTGGTCCCGCCCCTTGCCGCTGGGCGTTCCCCGACCGATGAGTTTATTTTTGTAATTCTGCAATCTTGTTTTATTGAAATATTGATAGCCTGATTGATTGAAAGCAAGATTTCAAGAAAACTGGATTGATTGAAAACAATAAACCATTCAATATTGATTGAAATACTGAATGGTTTATTTATTATCAAGAATATAATTGCTTGCGAAAAGAAAATAAAACTTGCATCATGTATCGTTTTCATCCATTCTTCGGAGCAGACTTTTTTGCAATGTCTCCAAATACCGAGTTCTATTTATTTTACGGCTTCGCATTTCCAAATAAGAATGATATAAATCACCAATATCTATACTGAACACATTTTCAAAATATCCTGCAATCTCTTTTAAAGTAGCCGTTCCTTTATTAAAATCCCCATTCGCTTCTAAAGCATAAATCAGTTCTACCAACGCCCTTTTAGAGCCAGTCCAACGCAAAATACTTTCTACAACCTGTCCGTTATCCGCTTTGCGCTGTACAATACGCTCCAATTCCTGCAATCTGTTAGTCAAATAGATTTTCAACAGTTCGTTAGTAATAATTTTAGCCACTTTAAAATCATATCCGGTTGAATATAGAGGGTCTTTATCAATATGGGAACTGTCTGTACATATTCGTAAATCATTTTGATTTCGGGTAAAATAGTACCTATCCAAATAAGTAGATTTAGAACGGTAATACTGGTAAAAGTCCAAATTCCTACTGAAATAGAATGTCAAACTATTTAGTTCATTGTACAGATATTCTTTTTGCGCAACATCACTACCTGTTGGGAATTTGCTTTCTATAACATAAATTTTGTTGTAGTACATATATTTACTTAATACTTCCGGCTTTAGTTCTTTAAAGAAATAGATTTCTTCCGCCTCGTCCCTAAACTGATAATTTACTGTATACTTCCTAAGTTCATCACACAAAGGTCTAATAAAACGCATCATGTGTAACGCCCTATCAATCCCTATACATTCGTCAGAATTAGAAATATTTATTTCGGTCTGTATCTGAAAGAGTAATTTACTAACGTAGCTTTTAATTGCTGCATATTCCATACTCACAACATATTGCGCTATAACACAATGTTATAAAGATAACCTAATACAATAATAAATAAGGTTATCAATCCAAAGAATATCCCTATCAGCCGCCAAGTCATTACTTTTTTCAACAGCGTAGCTTCGGGCAATGACAGCCCAACAACTGCCATCATAAAAGCAAGCGCAGTTCCTATGGGGATACCCTTAGCTACAAAAACTTCAATTACCGGTACTATTCCGGCAGCATTGGCATACATTGGAACTGCCAACACTACTGATAAAGGAACTGCAAACCAATTATCCTTAGACATATACTGCTCAAAAAATCCTTCCGGTACATAGCCGTGCATAAATGCACCGATACCGATGCCGATAAGGATATACAGAAGTACACCTTTGACAATGCCCCATGCTTCTTGCATGATAATCGGCAATCGTCTAAAGAACGGAGTATGCTCTTTTTCCCATGTTCCGGAGTCGGAAGTTGAGTTTTGCTGAATTTGTTTTACCCAATCACTCAAATAAGGCTCCAATTTCATCTTGCCCAAAATAAATCCACCTACCATACCTAACAGAATACCGCTAATCACATAAATAGAAGTAATACGCAACCCAAAAGTGCCGATAAACATGGCAACAGCAACCTCATTCACCAAAGGCGAGGTTATCAAATAGGCGAATGTTACCCCCAAAGGAATACCCCCTTTCACAAATCCGATAAACAGCGGTATGGAAGAACAGGAACAGAACGGGGTAATAGCACCAAATAAGGCTGCAAAGAAATATTGCAATCCATATAGTTTACGAGAGGTCAAATAATTGCGCAAACGTTCTATCGGGAAATAAGCATTTATAATTCCCATTATCACGCTGATAAAAAATAATAATATCAAAATCTTTATCGTATCGTAAAAGAAGAAGTTTATAGCTTCTCCTAAAGCTGTTGAAGCATCCAAACCGAAGATGTCATACACCAGCCAATCTGCAAACCTTTGTATCATAATCCTATTATTGTTTGTAATAATACGAACATATTACCTAAAAAATTAGCGGTTACAAGCACATTTAGGCAGTTCTTGTTTTTTTATCTCTGTAATGTAGAACTTGGCAAATTCATTCTTGATTTCATTACGCACTCTTTCAAATTCGCTTCTGATGAAGTCCGTTGTCCCTATTACTTCCGAGGGGTCATCAAAACCAATATGCAACCGTTTCCCTACATTGCCCTCAAAAGCCGGACACGTTTCGTTAGCACTACCGCATACTGTTATCACATAATCCCATGTATCACTTAAATAAGCAGTTACATTGGTAGGAATATGCTTACTTATATCAATGCCAACTTCTGCCATTGTCTTAACAGCCAAAGGATTAACTTTCTCAGCCGGATGCGTACCAGCGGAATACACTTGTATATTCTTATCAAACGATTGCAGGAAACCATGCGCCATTTGGCTGCGACAGCTATTTCCTGTACATAAAATTAAAATTTTCATATTATACCCAAATTTATCAATCCATAATAAATGCCAACCAAAATAAACAGTATAGCTACCATGTTATTAAACCACTTCTGAAAAGTCTGCACACGGTTATAAAACTTTCCTATCCCTGCTACACTGTATGCCAAAATCCAAGCGACAAGCATAACTGGAAGCCCTGTTGCCAATGCAAAAATGACAGGTAGCAAATACCCCTCACTTTCCATAGCTGACATGGGAATAAGCATGCCAAAATAAAATAGACCACTGGTCGGACAAAACGCCATGGCAAACAATATCCCCAACAACAAACTACCCCATGAGCCTTTTAGTTTTTCTGTCTTTTCAGTAGCGGAAAATCCGAACTTAGGTAATTGCAATTTATCTCCGAATAGCATAAACAGCCCTATCAACATCAAAGCAGGAGCAAGCAGCAGTTCCCCCCATTCGCTGATACCTTTTTGTATGGCAAACATATCTGCACCCTTTCGGAGTATTGCGATAAGTATTGCGCCTAATGCAGAATAAGCCAATACACGCCCTAAAGTATATAGAACACCATTTGTAAATATCCGGTTACGGTTATTTATATCCTTACTGATAAATCCAATAGCGGTAATGTTGGTAGCCAATGGGCAAGGACTTACAGCAGTCAACAGACCGAGCAGAAAAGCAGTAATAATAGGTATCTCACTATTATCCAACCATGTTTGCAAGTATTCCATAAAACTGTATTTATTTTAGCAACTGATTGATTTTCTGTTTTAATTCTTTCTTGAAAGCCGATGTATTGTTTCGGGCATTCTGAAAACCAAAGCGTGTCATGTCGTTACGTTCTTCTTTACCGTTCTTCCATTTATTAACATAAAGAGAAGACCAACTTACACGATATTTCTCTGCCAACTTCTCGCCTTCGGGAGTTGAAATATCTACTTCTTTGAAACGTAGTTTACCATTTTTAACCAACTCTGCCAAATCTGCATTGACCACTTCTTTCGTATATTTCTCAATGGCTTTGCAAGTTACACAACGTTGTTTCCCATGAAAATAAAGAACTTCCACATAGGTATCCGCGGCAATCTGAGCCATTCCACAAATAGAAAACAAACAAGCAATGGTAAGGAATAAAAAGCGTTTCATCATAATCTGATTTACTTGGTTAATACATCTTTTACTTCTTTGGCAGAAAGTTTGCCCTTTGCCACAACCTTACCGTCAACAACGAGGGCAGGAAGTGTCATTACATTGTATTCCATAATCTTCATCAAATCTTCTTCTTTGGTTATTACCGCTTCCAAAGCTAATTCTTTTACTACTTGTTCAACCGTTGCATACAGAGCCTTACAACCTGCACAGCCTGTTCCTAATACTTTAATTTCCATAATTTATAAATTTATTATATTAAACGTAATTCGCAAAACAACGAACATTAATATTAAAAAAAGGGGATTATCAGCAACACTCCCCCGATTTACAGATACATTGCCCGAAAAACTCCTTAAAGAGTTCACGAGCCAATTGCCAATTCTCTCGGTTGATACAGTATTTCACTTTAGGCGTTTCAACCTCTCCTTGTATAAGTCCTGCATCTTTCAACTCTTTCAAGTGCTGTGATACGGTTGCTTTGGCAATGGGAAGTTCTTCGTGAATATCCCCAAAATAACACGTTTTCTGCTTTGCCAAAAAGTGCATAATAGCAATTCGGGCAGGATGTCCCAATGCTTTGGCAAATCTTGCCAACTGTTCCTGCGTAACAGTATAATCTTTCTTTTCTTCCATATCTCGAATATTGTTCGCAAATATACGAACAATATTCGAGATAGCAAATTTCATCATATTTTTTTTCAGTGCAAGGTGCAAGTGCGTATATATATATACGCTTGCACCTTGCACTTGAACTATATATATTCATAATCAACCACTTGCATAATTCAAAAATAATGCGTACATTTGAACCCAAGATGTTGGCAGACAGACACCGGACAACAGCAGACAGTTTTTAAGGACTAAAGCGTGACGGATGCAAAGCCAAAATTTCTGAAAGTACTGATATTGAGGAAGAAATAACGTTTGGTTCATAACCCAGGCGGATCACCAGAAAACAAAGCCGAAATCGGCAAAAAGAGACAAGTCCTGTAATACATTGATATTACAGGACTTTTTCTTTTACCTCCGACTATATCGCAGGTGTCATTACCAACCTGCCTGCTACGGGCACTCTGTTTAGTGGGTTTTCCCGTAACAAGGGGATTCTATTCGGCATTGGCAACCTGTTTTGCCCAATCTCCGGCCTGCTTTGCGCTTCCATTACACAGCCGGCCAGCCTGCCATTCGATTTTAGGATATAGCTTCCTGAGTTGCTTTACGCTGCCTGTAATAGAACTGCCGCCGGAAGTGGCAAACGGAATGATTGTCTTACCGGAGAAATCATATTTCTCAAGAAATGTATTGACCGGACGCGGACACAAGTCCCACCATATCGGATAGCCGAGGAATACCACATCGTAATCTTGCAGATTGAGCGTTTCTCCGCCCAGCGCGGGGCGTGAGGTTTCATCCGCCATTTCCACAGAACTGCGGCTTGCCTTATTATTCCAATTAAGGTCTGCCGAGGTGTAGGCCGCAGCCGGAGTAATCCGGTACAGCTTACCGCTAACTGCTTGGGCAATGGCATCGGCAACTCTCTCCGTAGTTCCGGTACAGGAGAAATAGGCCACGAGGATTTTCTTATCGGATTGCGTATCGGCATCCGTTGTCTGTTTTTGCGCTTTCGATGAGCAGCTGAAAGTTAGTAAACTCATAATTATCAATATAATTTGTTTCATTTTATTCTGATTTTGAATGTTTCCGATTACTTGCCATGATGGACAGCCTAAGCATCTTATTATACCCATCATACATTATTTAATATATGTCCGCCGGAAAGCCCGGCCGAGATTATCGCTTATCCGATTCGAGCTTGTCATACTCTTCGTCCGTCACCGGTTCGAGCCATTCATTGGAAGTATTTTCACCGGGAACCTCGAAAGCCAAATGAGCGAACCAACCGTCGGCAGCAGCTCCATGCCAATGCTTGACGTTTGCCGGGATATGGATAACCGTACCCGGCAGAATTTCCACAGCAGGCTTGCCCTCTTCCTGATACCAGCCGCGTCCGGCTACACCGATCAACATTTGTCCGCCACCACTTGTTGCACGGTGGATATGCCAGTTGTTACGACAGCGAGGCTCGAACGTGACATTGGAAACGCCCACCTGCTCGCGCGAAACGGGAGCGAGATAACTGTTACCGATGAAATACTTCGCGTATGCCGTATTCGGCTCGCCGATAGGAAAAATCATTTCGCGCTGGAAAGCGGCTTTGGCATCCTCACCGGCAGCATCTTCCGCCCATACGCCTTTTGCCAGATTGAATGCCGCCCATGCTTTCGGCCAACCTGCATAGAAACCGATGTGAGTTATGATTTCGGCAATATCGGTACGGGTAATGCCGTTCTTCTTTGCCGACTGAAGATGGAATACGAGCGAATTGTCCGTGATGCCCTGACTGATGAGCGAGGTAACGGTTACCAAACTGCGGTCGCGCAAACCGAGTTTGTCGGTACGGCTCCACACTTCTCCAAAAAGAACATCATCGTTGAGTTCTGCGAATTTAGGAGCGAACTTCCCTAATTGGGTACGCCCGGCTGTCTGTACTATTTTCTCTTGTGCCATAACATTGAAAGTTAAAATACTGAATACTGAAATAAAAAGAATCTTGTCCATGGTTGTTTCATTTATCGTATGAGGTTATTACTATTACCGGTTGTTTTACGATTGCAAATTTACCGCGGTTACGCAAACCGGTTTGTATATGATTTACGGATATTTATACCCGAATCATTGATTTTGCGATTAGGGATGCATGTAATGCAAAACAAAAAAACAACCGTCAACAACACCGGAATGCGCTGATACCTCAAAAAAAGCGAAAGGAAACAGTAAACAGGATTAAAGTTGCGGAATACCGTAACGGCGAAGCACACCGGGAGCAAAGGAAGGACAGCACGCACACCGCACTGCAAGCCTGTGACAACACCGTAGCCAGCGCAGCGCCCTTTACCCCCATATCCAACCAGAAGATGAATACAAGGTCAAGAATAATATTCAGCAGCCCCTATCAGCTCCGTGCCCAGGCGTTCTTCGTACTTATCGCCCATGGCAGACTTTACTCTTAACTATCACGGAAGAGCCTCTATTTCCGGCTGACGATTGTACCCGTCGCCTGATTGGCGGGCATTACCAGCACCTCGGCCACCTGTATGTGTTCGGGTACGGCGGCGGCAAAGTACACCACCTCGGCAATATCGTCGCCCGTAAGCGGACGGATACCCTTGTACACATTATCGGCAACCGACTTGTCTCCACGGAAGCGCACTACGGAGAAATTCGTCTCCACCAAACCGGGCTTGATGTTGGTCACTCGCACGGGAGTATCCACGAGGTCGATGCGCAATCCGTCAGACAACGCCTTTACGGCAGCCTTGCTGGCACAGTACACACTGCCGCCCGGATAGGCGTAATCGCCCGCAATGGAGCCCATATTGATGACATGACCGCGGCCGCGTTCCACCATTCCGGGGACAACAAGGCGGGTCATGGCAAGCAACGACTTGACATTGGTGTCGAGCACGATGTCCCATTCGTCGAGATTGCCTTCGTGTTCCTTATCCACGCCGATTACCAGTCCGGCGTTATTAACGAGGATGTCTATCGCCTTCCATTCTTCGGGAAGCGAGTCGAGAGCGGCTTTCGCAGCCTCGCGGTCGCGTACGTCGAAAGGCAGCAGACAGACATCCGCGCGATATTCCGTTTCCAGTTCGCGTTTTACGGCAGTCAGTTTCTCTACATTCCGTCCGTTGAGAATCAGGCGGTAACCATTCATGGCAAACTTACGTGCACATCCCTCTCCTATACCCGAAGAAGCACCTGTGATGAGTACTGTTTTCTTTTCCATTTCTTACGAAGACTTTAATGTTACGGACTGCAAAGTTAGGACTTATTTGCGAGTATCGGTCAATTACCCGCAATTTATAACTCATAACCCTGTTTTGGGTTGTTCGATTTTTCTTTTCCCAAGTATTTCCTTCCATTTCTTTTGCGAGTTCTTTGGAGGCGTTTTATGAGAACAAAGCGGGTGTCTGGCGAATCAAAAGAGGAAACATCCGCCTCCAAAGAACTCGCAAAAGAATGCTGAACAATTTTTAAACAAACTCTAAAGTTTTCAAGAAAATATGTACCTTTGCGCCACTTTTTTATGACTGACTGTATCAGGTAGAGATTTGTTTAATTAGTTTGGATAAAGTAAGAAACGCTTATGCAAAAGTCCGACTGCATCATCAGCGTAGAGCACGTATCGAAGTTCTTCGGAGATAAAGCCGTACTGAATGATGTGAATTTGTCTGTCCGTAAGGGCGAGTTTGTAACGATATTGGGACCGTCCGGTTGCGGAAAGACGACGTTGCTGCGTCTGATTGCAGGCTTCCAGACTGCTTCGGAAGGAGTGATTACCATTGCAGGGAAGGACATCACGCAGACACCGCCCCACCGGCGTCCGGTGAACACGGTGTTCCAGAAATACGCCCTGTTTCCCCACCTCAACGTATTCAACAACATTGCTTTCGGCCTCAAGCTGAAGAAGCTGCCCGCCGCCACAATCGAGAAGAAAGTGAAGCAGGCGCTCCGCATGGTGGGCATGACCGACTATGAAGACCGCGACGTAGACTCCCTCTCCGGCGGACAGCAACAGCGCGTTGCCATAGCCCGCGCCATCGTCAACGAGCCCGAGGTGCTGCGCCTTGACGAGCCCCTTGCCGCTCTCGACCTGAAGATGCGCAAGGACATGCAGATGGAGCTCAAAGAGATGCACCAAAAGCTGGGCATCACCTTCGTATACGTCACCCATGACCAGGAAGAAGCCCTGTCCATGTCAGATACGGTTGTTGTTATGAATAACGGTGAGATTCAGCAGATCGGTTCTCCTACAGATATCTACAATGAGCCGGAAAACCGTTTTGTTGCAGGCTTTATCGGTGAATCCAATATTATCGAGGGAACCATGATCCGTGATTATCTGGTTGCTTTTGACGGATTTGAGTTTGAATGTGTGGATAAGGGATTTGAAGATAATGAAGAGATCGAAGTTGTATTAAGACCTGAGGATCTGGATATCGTAGATCCCGGTCAGGCAAAGATCAGGGGAATCGTGCGCAATATTACCTTCAAGGGCGTGCATTATGAGATCCTGATTGAGACAGAGCTTCGTACTTATATGGTTCATACCACAGATTATGCGGAAGTCGGAAGGGAAGTGGGACTGAAATTCGGGCCTGAAGACATCCATGTTATGTGTAAGATGGGAAGCTACTGATGAAACAGTACAGAAATCTTATCAAACCATATCTTGTGTGGGCATTTGTGGTCATTGTCATCCCGCTGATACTGATCGCATTATATGCATTTACAGAAGACGGAAACGAGGTGCTGACGTTCTCCTTTACCCTGGAGAATTTCCGTAAATTCCTGGAAGCTACGTATATGAGCGTTATTTTCAAGTCCTTTAAGCTTGGAATCCTGACGACGGTCATCTGTCTGGGACTTGGCTATCCGCTGGCATATATTATTTCCAAATGTCCGGAGAAATCCCAGAGTCTTCTGATCCTGCTGGTAACTATTCCGGAATGGATCAATATGCTTCTGCGTACCTATGCATGGATGAACCTGCTGTCAGACAATGGTATCATCAACCATTTGCTTGGATTACTGGGGATTTCCCCGGTGACAATGATGTATACGGACTTTTCCGTAGTGGTTGGTCTGGTCTGTAACTTTATGCCGTTTATGATCATCCCGATCCATACATCCCTGAGCAAAATGGATAAATCCTTTATCGAGGCTGCCTATGACCTGGGTGCAAATAAATTCCAGACCTTCACAAAGGTTATCTGGAAATTGTCCATCCCCGGTGTGCTTAATGGAATCATGATGGTATTCCTGCTGTCTATTTCCACATTCGTTATTCCGAAACTTCTCGGAGGCGGACAGTACATGCTGATCGGTAACCTGATCGAGTCTCAGTTTATCTCTGTTGGCGACTGGAACTTCGGAAGTGCGATTTCTCTGATTCTGGCTGTGCTCATTCTGATCTTTATGAGCCTGATGAAGAAGATGGATAAAGATGAATAAGGGAGGACGGCATGAAACGTAATAATAAATTTTTCTCAATGTTATATGTAGTACTCTGCCTTGCTTTCTTTTACCTGCCGATCCTGGTGACGATGATCTTTTCCTTTAACTCATCCAAGTCACTGACCAGATTTACAGGCTTTTCCCTGCGCTGGTATCAGGAACTTCTCGGTAACGGGGAAGTAATTAAGGCAGTTTATGTATCTGTTACCATTGCGATCATTGCGACCATTGTTTCTACAATACTTGGAACCATTACAGCGATCGGTTTATCCAAATCAAAGAAGGTAATCAAGGAACTGCTTTTGAATATTAATAATATCCCTATCCTGAATCCTGAGATCGTAACTGCCATCAGCCTGATGCTGTTGTTCTCTTCTCTGGGATTTCGAAAAGGGTATCTGACTATGCTGCTGGCACATATTGCATTCTGTACCCCGTATGTAATTACCAGCGTTTATCCGAAGGTAAGGGCTCTGGATCCGAATATGGCAAATGCTGCCATGGACCTTGGGGCAACACCTTTTCAGGCTTTGACAAAGGTTATCGTGCCGATGATCAAAGAGGGTATTTTCGCAGGCGCGCTGCTTGCATTTACCATGTCATTTGATGATTTCGTTATTTCCTATTTCGTATCAGGAAATGGTGTAAAGAATATCTCTATTGTTGTATATAATATGACAAAGCGTATCAATCCGACGATCAATGCTTTGTCAACCATCGTGATCGTAGTCATCATCGTGGTACTGCTTTTGTCCAATCTGCTTCCGAAGTTTAAGAATAAAGCCAGAAAGCTGAACAGGAAAGCAGTAAAAATTGTCTCTGTAATTCTGGTTGTTGCCGTTACGGCAGGGCTGATCAAATGGGGATTCGTGGCACAGTCCACTCATGTGCTGAAAGTTTACAATGCAGGAGAGTACATGGATCTTTCCCTGCTGGAGGATTTTGAAAAAGAATATGATTGTACCATCGTATACGAGACTTTTGAGTCAAATGAGATGATGTACACCAAGCTTTCAAGCGGTGAGACTTATGATGTGCTGATTCCGTCTGATTACATGATTGAGAGACTGATCAAAGAAGAATATCTGCAGGCACTTGACTGGAAAGAAATTCCGAATAAGAAAAATCTGCTGAATGATGTCATGAACCAGAGCTATGATCCGGGCAACCGTTATTCCTGCCCGTATTTCTGGGGAACAGTAGGAATCCTTTATGATAAGACAGTAGTAGATGAGGCTGATCTGAAAGATGGCTGGAATCTTCTGTGTAATCCGAAATATAAAGGAAATATTTACATGTATGATTCTGAGAGGGATTCCTTTATGATAGCATTAAAAGCACTTGGGTATTCCATGAATACTACAAATGAGTCTGAGATCGAGGAGGCTTATCAGTGGCTGATCGATCAGCGTGACACTATGGATCCGATCTATGCAGGCGATGATGTGATCGACAATATGATTTCAGGAAACAAAGCGCTGGCAGTTGTGTACTCCGGAGATGCATCTTACATTATCAGTGAAAATCCGAATCTGGACTACTTCACACCGGAACAGGGAACCAACAGATGGTATGATGCAATGGTTATCACAAAGGACTGCAGCGAAGTACAGCTTGCCCATGAATTTATTGATTTTATGATCAGTGATAAATCTGCTCTTTCCAATACGGAAGAAGTAGGGTATACTTCTACAGTGAAGAGTGCTTTTGAAACCATGAAGGAGGGGGACTATGCCGGAATCAGTTCTTATATTCCGGATACAACCAACCCGAATAACGAAATCTTTGCTTATCAGCAGCCAAAGATCAAGCAGAAATTCGCAGAGCTTTGGACAAAGGTAAAAGCAAAATAACAAGACGTCAGAGAGACATGAAGGAGGTTCTATGAAATCAAAAAAAGCAGCAATTTGCGGAACTCTGGACAAAAGTAAAAGCAAAGTAAAAAGGATGGCCGCTGTCTGCCGATACGGTGGAAGGCGGACAGTGACTGATATAGACAACAATGCAGAGCATAAGAAGGGAGATCATTTATGAAAAAAAGAGTACTTGCAGTAGTGATGTGTGCATTAATGGCAGGAACAGCATTCACCGGATTCAAGGATGCAGGAGATGATAAAGAACTTGTTCTCTTTACCTGGGAGGGAATGTTCCCGCAGGAAGTTCTGGATGATTTTGAAAAAGAGACAGGAGTTAAGGTTGTTTATTCAAACTTCGATACAGATGAAACCATGCTTGAGAAGCTTTCCATGGCAAAGGGCGGCGACTATGATATCGTGATCGCAGATGACTATATTCTGGAAACTGCGATCCAGGAAGGACTTGCAGAGAAGCTTGACAAAGATTCTCTGGAGAATATCGGAAATATCAACCCATTATATCAGGGACAGTTCTATGATCCGGATGACGAATACACAGTTCCTTACGGAGCAGGCATCCCGCTGATCGTTTACGATCCGGAACAGGTGGATATTGATATCAAAGGATATAAAGACCTCTGGGATCCGTCTCTTGAGGACAGCATTGCACTGACTGCAAACTATCGTGTGATCAATGGTATCACCCAGCTTTCCATGGGCGAGAGCATGAATGAAGAGGACGTTGATGTGATTAAGAAGACAGGGGAGAAACTTCTGGAACTTGCTCCGAATGTACGTCTGATCCAGGATGACAATACACAGAATGCACTTCTTAACGGAGAGGCAAGCGTAGGATTCCTTTACACTTCGCAGGTAACAGCTGCACTGGCTGAGAATCCTGATCTGAAGGTGGTATATCCGGAAGAGGGACTTGGATTTGGTATTATGGGTATGTTTATTCCAAGTGAAGCGCCGGATAAAGATGCGGCATATTCTTTCATGGATTATATCATGCAGCCGGAGGTTGCAGCGAAATGCACAGACTATATCGGCTATTACAGCACAAATAAAGCAGCAGATGAGCTGGTAAATCCGGATCTGGTAGTTCCGGATGACGTTACAAAGGGCGAGATCGTCCAGAATGTAAGCCAGGACGCAGACGCACAGTATCAGAAGAACTGGACTGAATTTAAGGCTGCCTGCGACTAAGGGGTTAATCAACTAAGGAGTTAATATGGATGTTTACAAGGGAACCGGTGCCTTTTCCGGAATTGCCATCGGTAAGATACTGTATTATCATAAAAGCGAATATCAGATGCGCCAGTACGAAATCACAGATGTGAAAACAGAGCTGAATATTTTCCGGCAGGCGCGCACCAGAGTCATGGAACAGCTGGAGGATTTATATGAAAAAAACTGCATAATTCAGGGACTCAGGCTGAGATTTTTCTCAGACAGAAGAATCTGCTGGAGGGAAAAAGCTTTCAACGTGCCATTGAGAGTGTCATACAGAGTGAAAAAGTAAATTCTGCCTATGCGGTAATGACTACAAGGGATGAGATGCTTAAGACTTTCAGAACTCTGGAAGAGCCTGCGATTAAAGAACGGCTGGATAATATGCGGGAGATTTCCGACCGCCTGATCGGTGAACTGGGAGGTATCTCTCCCAGGATAGATCTTGGGGATAAGCCTGTGATCGTTGTGACGGAGAGTATCACGCCAACAGAACTGATGGAGATGGATAAGGATAAACTGATGGCTATTGTTACCCATCATGGTTCCGACATGTCTCATGCTGCCATAATGGCAAAAACAATGAATATACCGGCTCTGCTGGAAATTGACACAGATTCGGAGTGGGACGGACGGCAGGCTATTGTGGACGGATATACCGGAACTTTGTATATTGATCCGGATGAAGAGGTAAAAAAAGAATATGAGATCCGCAGGCAGGCTGATAAAGAAGAAAGGGAAGAACTTCTGAAATTAAGGAGAGAACCGGATATCACAAAAGATGGCAGAAAAATTGAAATCTATGCCAATATCGGAAATATGGATGACCTGAACAGTGTGCTGTATTACGGAGCTGCCGGGATTGGTCTTCTGCGCAGTGAATTCCAGTATCTTGGAAGAGAAAATTATCCTCGTGAAAATGAGCTGTTTCTTGCATACAAAAAGATTGCGGAGACCATGGGAGAAAAGCTCACTGTGATTCGTACGGCAGATCTCGGAGCAGACAAGCAGGCAGAATATCTGAATATCCCGGACGAGACAAATCCGATCATGGGGAACAGAGGAATCCGTCTCTGCCTTGACAGAAAAAGAATGTTCAAGGCACAGCTTCGGGCAATTTTCAGGGCGAGTGCATATGGAAATCTGGCGCTGATGTATCCGATGATCAGCTCAGAAGAGGAAATGGATGAGATTGAAGAAATTATCCGGGAAGTAAAGATCGGGCTGGATGAAAAAGGAATTCCGTATAAACATATTAAGACAGGAATCA
>ENA-OPCX01000596-OPCX01000596.1-human-gut-metagenome-genome-assembly--contig:-NODE-596-length-17885-cov-8.147729_pt1 | contig 17885 bp, 18 predicted proteins | sample MGYA00241570_ERZ501491 | MGnify/ENA primary metagenome ERZ501491 (study PRJEB25962, sample SAMEA2042620) | human gut metagenome | biome: human gut; feature: human-associated habitat; material: faeces... | reverse complement strand
ATGAAAATACTATTAAAGTAGCTTTTTCGGAAGTAGGAGAACCAATAAGAGATTATTTCTTAGATGACAGTAAAAAAATATCAAAAATTGGTGATGTAGATGTTATTATATCTCAATATGAAAAGATGTATGTGGCAACGTTTAAATGTAAAGAAATAAATTTCGACATAGAAACAAATGGAATAACAGAGGAAGAATTAGTAAATCTATTGGAAAGCATAATAAAATAATAAATGAAGGACTACATTAAACTGTGTAGTTCTTTTTACGTGTTGATAAAAGAGAGATTTTGTGGTATAAATTAAAATTGATAATTTATATAGGAGTTTATATTATGAAGATTATAACATTATGTGGAAGTTTGAGATTTCAAGAATGTATGATGCGCACTGCTGAAAAAATGGCGTTGTTAGGCAATTGTGTTCTTACACCGATATATCCGACTTCTGAAAATCCGGAAAGAACAAAAGAACAATTAGAAATGTTAAAAGAAGAGCACTTTAAGAAAATAGAATTATCTGATGTTATATTAGTGATAAATGTAGATGATTATATTGGATATAGCACAAATTTGGAAATAGAATATGCAAAAAAATTAAATAAAGAAATTTTATATTATACAGATTTGATAAAGACTAAAACAATAAAGGTATAGTAAAAGGAGGAATATTAAATGATAAAACATATTGTAATGTGGAAATTTAAAGACGGTGAAAAGGAGAACATGAAGAAATTTTTAGAAGGATTAAATAGTTTGAAAAACATAATTCCAGAGATAAAATATATGGAGACTGGAATAAATATAAATCCTAAAAATGATTATGATGCAATCCTGATTTCTGAATTTGAAACTATGGAAGATTTAGAAAAATATAAAAATATTGATCCAGAAACAAAAGAAATGATAGCTCAAACAGCTAATGCATTAATTAAAATTGTAAAAAATAATTTAAAAAATACATAATAAGGAGCTTAGAAAATGCAAAATAAGAGTACACAAGAATTTGATGATATCATAAGAAACATCATAGAAAATCAAAAAGTTCAAGAAATGAAAAAATACAAACAGCATTATGAAACAAGTACATTTGACCATTGTTATATGGTTTCATATTATTGTTATAAAGTTTGTAAAAAAGATAGATTATTTTTTGTGTGAGAATAATTCTCATATAAAAATGTTGACTTTTCCTAGATAGTTATGATATTCTTACATCAGTTAGTAATCCCTAACTAAAATGTGAGATAATTCATGTGATGCTCTTTTCGTCCCATTGAGCCGGGACGAGGGAGATCCATGGGAAAGGATTGACGTAAAAGATGTTACATTTAGACAGTGAAAAATAGCATGTAAAAATGCCTCTGAATTATTTGAATTATCTGAAAAAGAAAAAGATATGATTATAAAACATATGTGGCCTGTAACACCACAATTTCCAAAATCCAAAGAAGGTTTTATATTAACATTTATAGATAAACACTGTGCATTAGCAGAAGCTATAAAAGTACTAAAGAAAAACATACATAAAAAGAAAGTTTGGAGATATGCTTATATATTTTTTGCAATGATTATTTTAAAAATAAATAAAGGAAACAATTAAAAAAGAGGAGAATATATAAATGGAAAAAGATGATTATTGTCCAATAGATACATTAATACCATCTGAAAATTAAAAGATTATATAGTAAATAAGGAGTAATTTAATGAAGAAAATTTTAGGAAGATTAATAATTGTTGCACCAGCTGTAATTATTCAGATTTTATGGATGAATTTTTTATATAATAAATTAAACAATTCTGCATTAGTAACATTATTATTAACAATATTAGCATTTTTATTTGTAATATATATAATTAATAAAAGAGATGAAACATCTTATAAAATATTGTGGTTAATAACAATATTAACAGCCCCTGTTTTTGGTGCTTGAAAAAACAGTAGCCAATCTTGAAAACGGAATTGAAGCATTTGCACTTACAACGGGAATGGCAGCCATTACGCTTACGATGGAACTCTTTAAACCGGGTGATAATATTATCGTTGAAGCTGATATTTACGGAGGAAGTACGAGATTATTTGATAACGTATGCAGTAAAAATAATTATGAGATAACATATCTTGACTGCTCCCGTGAAAACATTGAAAGCAGGATAAAAGAAAATACAAAAGCCATATATATTGAAACTCCTACCAACCCTATGATGAGAGTATCCGACATTGCCAAAATATCGGAAATCGCAAAAAAGCATAATTGCCTGTTAATAGTGGATAATACATTTTTATCTCCTTATTTCCAGAATCCCCTTGATTTGGGAGCAGATATAGTAATCCATAGCGGAACTAAGTTCCTTGGCGGACATAATGATACCCTTGCGGGATTTATAGTGACCAACAGGGAAGAGATAAGGGAAAGACTCAGATTCCTTATAAAAACAACGGGAGCAGGTCTTGCTCCTTTTGACAGCTGGCTTATTTTAAGAGGAATTAAAACCCTTGGAATTCGCATGAAAAGATCATCGGAAAATGCGGAAAGAATTGCACTCTGGCTTCAGAAACAGAGCATTGTAAAAGAAGTATTTTATCCGGGGCTGCCTACACATCCGGGTTATGAAATATTAAAAAAACAGGCAAGAGGTTTTGGTTCAATGCTTACCTTTTACGTTGATACCAAGGAACATGCACTTAAGATACTTGAAGGTGTCAGAATGATTAAGTTTGCTGAAAGTCTCGGAGGGGTGGAAACACTCATAACGTATCCCACAACACAGACACACGCAGATGTCCCTGCAGGAGTAAGGGAAAAGAACGGAATAACCGAATGTACTTTAAGAATGTCTGTGGGAATAGAGGATTATGAAGACCTTATAAATGAACTTGAAGAAGTATTTAGAAAGGCTGGTGAATAATATGGCAGAAAGAAATCTTAATTTTGATGAGATAATAAACCGTAAAAATACGGATTGCCTTAAATATGATTTTGCAAAAAGAAGAGGCATGCCTGAAGATGTACTTCCGTTATGGATTGCGGATATGGATTTTAAAACTTCATCTTATGTGGAAGATGCGGTTATTGAAAGGGTAAAACACGGTATTTTCGGCTATAGCGAAACAGGAAAAGAATATTTTGAGGCTGTTGCAGGATGGATGAAAAGACATCATAACTGGGATGTGGAAGAAAGATGGATTATTAAGACACCGGGTGTAGTATTTGCACTTGCAATGGCGGTTAAAGCATTTACAGAGCCGGGAGATGCCGTACTTATAGAGCAGCCTGTGTATTATCCGTTTTCGGAGGTTATTAATGACAATGGCAGAAGAATTGTGAGCAACGACCTTGTGCTTCTTGAAGACAACAGATATCACATAGACTTTGAAGATTTTGAAAAAAAGATAGTTGATAATAATGTAAAACTTTTTCTCCTCTGCAGTCCTCATAATCCGTCCGGCAGGGTATTTACCGGAGAGGAACTTTTAAAACTGGGAGATATCTGCCTTAAACATAATGTTATTGTTGTAAGTGATGAGATTCACAGTGATTTTGTATTTGAGGGCGAGCATACGGTATTTTGCAATGTAAAAAAAGAATTTGAAAATATATCCGTAATATGCACATCACCAAGCAAAACATTCAATCTTGCGGGAATGTTAATATCCAATATATTTATACCCGACAGGACACTCAGAAAAAAATTCAGACATCAGGTGGATGCGGCGGGAATAAGCCAGTTAAGTCCGTTAGGACATGCTGCGGTAAAGGCGGCCTATGTTAACGGGGAAGAATGGTATAACGGTGTTATTGAATATATCGGAAATAACAGGAAATATGTAAAAGAATATACGAAAAAAAACCTTCCGGGCGTAAAGGTCATTGATGGTGATGGAACATATCTTACATGGCTTGATTTCAGAGGAACAGGCATAGATTATGAGGAACTTGACAGACGCATTATATACGAGGCAAAGTTATGGCTTGACAGTGGAAAAATATTCGGTGCGTCAGGTCAGGACTTTCAACGAATTAACCTTGCCGCACCGAGAAAAATAATAGAAGAGTGTATGGAAAGACTGAAAGGTATTGTCAGTCATTAGGAATGTCATGAAACCTTCCGGCAAGCTCTTCTGTCTTAACAACATTAATAAAGGCGTGAGGATCAACCGAATGTATTAATGGTATCAGTTCCCTCCTTGCGTCTGTATTAATTACGGAATATATCATTTCTTTTTCTTTTGCTTCATAACAGCCGATACCGTGGAAAAGAGTGGCATCATGGTTGGTGGTATCTTTTATAAGGCGGTATATTTCATCGGCTTTATCTGATATTATGAAAAGTGTTTCTTTCTGGTAGCGTTTGTAGAGCATCTGTATTATCTGAGTGCTGCAGAACTGGTAAATAATCGAATAAAGTGCGATTGACCAGCCGAACATTGCACCTGCAATCAGAAGAATTATAACGTTACCGAAAAGAATATAATTCCATGCGTCCATTCCCTTCTGCTGGGACATATAAATACTTATAAAATCGGTGCCGCCGGTGGTTGTGCCGACATTAAGGCATAATGCTATTGCAAAACCGTTAATAAGACCGCCGAAAATGCTTATCAGAAGTATGTCGGTTGTAAATATATAATCAGGCAGTATATCTACAAATATACTTGACAAAAGGATAGTCAGTATGGAGTACAAAGTAAATTTTTTACCGATATATCTGAATCCTATATATACAGGAAAAAGATTTAGTAGTATATTAAATACTGAGTAAGGAACGGTAATATGGAAAATACTTTTTATTATATGCTGGAGCAGAAGAGATACTCCTGAAATCCCACCGGGTAGCAGGTCAGCGGATTTGGCAAAGCAACAAAGATTCCACGCATACAGAAGTGATGCGATTATCACAATGATTACGCGGAAATATTGATAAAAGTGTGGATGTTTCCTTTCAATTGACTGGAACATAAAATGACCTGCCTTTCTTTATTATTTTGTATTATTATAACATATAATGTGCCACATGAGAATAATGAAGGAACGTATTTATGTGGTTTATATTTGCAGTATTATTATTTTATTAAAAACAAGATAGACATTAAAAGAAGAGGTATATAAAATGGACATTCTGGAACTTGCAGATAAAATTATTAACGGAAAAAGACTTTGCAGAGAAGATAATACAGACTTCTTTGCATCCTGTGATCTTGAAAAATTATGTACGGGGGCCGATAGAATCCGTAAACATTATATGGGTGACAGAGTGGATATGTGTGCGGTAATAAGCGGTAAAGGCGGAAGATGCCCTGAAGACTGTAAATATTGTGCACAGTCGGTTTTTAATAAAACAGGGTGTGATGTATATGATTTTATACCGGAAGAAGAGATTGTAAGAGCCTGCAAAGAAGATGAAAAAGAAGGAATTCACAGATTTTCCATTGTTACCGCAGGAAAAGCACTTACAGGCGACGACTTTAAAAAGGCAGTACATGCTTATAAGACCATGAGTAAAGAATGTAACATAGGTTTATGTGCCTCAATGGGTTTTATAACGAAGGAACAGCTTGAAGAACTTAAAGCAGCAGGGGTTACATATTATCATCATAATATAGAAACCTCTGAAAGCTATTTTCCCAAAATATGTACAACCCATACATTCAGTGATAAGTTAAGGACACTTAAAAATGTAAAAGAAACGGGACTTAAAATTTGTTCGGGTGGAATAATCGGTATGGGTGAAACATTAAAAGACAGGATATCCATGGCATTTTCGCTGGCGGAAGCAGGCGCGGATTCAATTCCTGTCAATATTCTTATGCCTGTTAAAGGAACTCCGTTAGAAGCTGTTGAGACATTAAGTGAACCGGAGATATTAAGAACCATTGCAATATTCAGATATGTTAATCCTGATGCGGATATCAGGGTGGCAGCCGGTAGAAAATTCTTTACAGAGGGCGGGAAAAAGGCATTTATGTCGGGGGCTTCGGCAGTCATAACAGGCAATATGGTTACTACATCGGGAAGTACTACGGTATCCATGGACAAAAAGATGTTTGGAGAAATAGGAAGAATAATTTAGCCGGTATACATATTCTGTTTACCGTATGATATAAGAAAAATAATTTTTATCTTACAAAAAATTTACATAGATATATCAATAAAATTTACAAAATGTTGGTATACTAATTCCAAAAGTATATTGGATGAAAGCATTATCAATGGAAAGGACTTAATATGCGTATAGGAATGCTTACGAGCGGAGGAGACTGTCAATGTCTTAATGCTACAATGGAAGCAATTGCAAAGGTTTTATATAAAAAAAATAAAGATATTGAAATATACGGAATTCTTGACGGTTTCGCAGGACTTATTAACGGAAAATATAAGAAAATGGAAAAGGCAGATTTCGATAATATTCTTTTATCCGGGGGTACGATTCTCGGAACTTCAAGACAGCCTTTTAAGACCATAACCAAACCTGATGAAAACGGGCGTGATAGGGTTGAAATGATGGTTAAAAATTATGAAAAATGGAAGCTTGACGCGTTAATCGTGCTTGGAGGAAACGGAAGCCATAAGACTGCCAATCTTTTAAGCGAAAAAGGCCTTAATGTCGTGACCGCACCAAAAACAATTGACAATGATATATGGGGAACCGATGTTACATTTGGATTTGACAGTGCCGTTAAGGTTGCAACGGAAACTATGGATAATATAAAGACGACAGCTTCATCTCATGGCAGGATATTTGTTGTGGAAGTAATGGGGCATAAGACCGGCTGGGTAACCTTGTATTCAGGAATTGCAACAGGTGCTGACATAATACTTATCCCTGAAATTCCTTATGATATTAATAAAATAACATCATATATAGAAAAAAGCGATAAGAAATACCTTGTAATTGCTGCGGCAGAAGGAATAGTGGAAAAGGAATTTTCTTCCTTAAAAAACAAAGAAAGGCGAAAGCTTCTCAGTGAGAAAAATTTAAAATCACAGGTTGAGAAACTTGCACTTGATATCCAGACGGCAACAGATAAGGAAGTGCGTATTACAATACCGGGACATACACAAAGAGGCGGTTCACCTACCGCGAGGGACAGAATTGTGTCAATGCAGACAGGAACGGCGACGGCTTTGAACATCATTAATAAAAACTATGGTGTAATGGCTGCGGTTATAAACGGAAGAATTGTTAATGTGCCATTAAAAGAAGTAGCAGGTAAGTTAAAAGTTGTACCGGCTGATGCAGAAATAATTCTCCAGGCCAAGGAGATGGGAATTTGTTTTGGAGATTAAAAAGATGAAAAAAGAAAACAAAATATATATGAACAGAGAGCTTTCCTGGCTCAAATTTAATGAACGTGTACTGGATGAAGCGAAGAGAGAAGGAGTGCCTCTTTGCGAGAAACTCACATTTTTGTCAATTTACCAGACTAATCTTGAGGAATTTTTCAGGGTAAGGGTCGGCTCACTTCAGGACCAGAATTTGATATGTCCAAATGACAAGGAAAATAAGACCAATATGACCCCTGCTGAGCAGATTAATGCAATTTTTTCAAGAGTAAGGGAACTTAACAGCAGAAAAGATGCAATATATGATGAACTTCAGAATCGTATTGCAGGGTATGGAATCAGATTCGTCTCATTTAAAGAACTTAATAAGGACGAAGAAAGTGCTCTGAAAAAGTATTTTAACAAGGAAGTTTTACCTTTACTTTCGATAATGATAGTTGCAAGAAAACAGCCGTTTCCGTTTTTAAGAGGACAGGAAATATATGCTGTTGCAAGTCTTGATAAAAAGAATGGTAAAGAACGCATAGGCATCATTCCGTGCAATATTGATATGGTACCAAGAATGATTGGCATAAAAGGAAAGAAAAATACATATATTTTGAGAGAAGAACTGATTCTTCATTATATGCCGATGGTTTTCAAAGGATATAAAATAATAGAAAAATCAGTTATGAAAGTTACAAGAAATGCGGATATTGATGTTGTAAAAGTATATGATGAAGACCTTGATTACAGGGATCATATGGCTAAGCTGATTAAATTGCGTAAAAAACTTGCACCTGTATTAATTGAGCTTACAAGAGATATAGATGACGTAATGGTAAACCAATTATGCGATTATCTGGAACTCGGAAAGGAAAATGTTATTTTTTCAAAGTCTCCGTTGGATTTTTCCTATGTATTTGATATACAGGATATTTTAAGAGACAGACAGGAACTTTTCTTTGAAAAACGTGTGCCGAAAGAACCCGCCTGCGTAGACGAAAACAGACCGATGATTCCACAGATTATTGAAAAAGACATGCTTTTATCTTATCCCTATGAAAGCATAAAACCTTTCTTAAGACTTCTTCATGAAGCAGCCAATGATAAGAATGTATTGTCAATAAGAATGACATTATACAGACTTGCCAAAAACTCAAAGATTGTTGAGGCACTTGTCGAAGCTGCCGAAAATGGAAAACAGGTTGAGGTTCTTGTTGAACTTAGAGCAAGATTCGATGAAGAAAATAACATAAGCTGGAGCCGTCAGTTAGAGGAAGCCGGCTGTCATGTTGTATACGGAATCGACGGACTTAAGGTTCATTCAAAACTCTGCCTTATAACTGTTAAGAGTGATGACGGAATACAGTATATAACCCAGATAGGCACAGGCAATTATAATGAGAAAACAGCGAGATTGTATACGGATTTGTCATTGATGACAGCAAATTATGAAATAGGTGATGAAGCAAGAAAAACTTTTCAGGAGATACTGATAGGCAATACCATTGACAGGACGCAACATCTTCTCGTGGCACCTAATTCTCTTCAGCAGCCGGTTATTGATATGATTGAGGATGAAATAGAATATGCGAAGAAAGGTGAACAGTCATATATAGGAATTAAGGTTAATTCCCTTACTGATAAAAAGATTATGGACAAGCTTGTGGAGGCATCAAAAGCAGGCGTTCATATAGATATGGTAGTAAGAGGTATATGCTGTCTTATTCCCGGTGTTGAAGGGGAAACGGAGAATATACACATAAGAAGTATAGTAGGAAGGTACCTTGAACATTCAAGAATATATATTTTTGGAACAAAAGAAAGGGATAAAATATATATATCTTCTGCGGATTTTATGACGAGAAATACTTTGAGAAGAGTTGAAGTAGCAGCTCCTGTGTATGATGAAGGACTGAAGGAACGTATAAGAAATATGTTTTCGATAATGCTCAAGGATAATGTACTTGCAAGAACGGCTTTACCTGACGGCAGATATGAAATTATTGATGATGGCAAAAAGAAACTTAATTCACAGGAATATTTTATAGAAGAAGCGTACAAATAGAAAATTCAGAAATTAAAGTATGGAGAACTCCGGAAAAATATGGTATTATTACAGTATCAATTTTCCGGAGGTTTTTTATGGAAGCAATAGAATGTATCAAAACAAGACGTAGCATAAGAAAATATGAGGATAAGCCCGTTGACAGGTCATTAATCGAAGAAATTATCGAGATTGCAAGATTTGCACCAAGCTGGAAGAATTCACAGTCAGTAAGGTACATAGCAATTTATGATAATGATATCAGAAATAAGATTGCCGGCGAATGTATTATGGGACATGAAGGCAATAAGAATAACATACAGGGCGCACCTGTTCTGATGGTTGAATTAACTGTAAATAAGAGAGCCGGATATGAAAGAGACGGAAGCTATTCAACATCTAAAAAAGATCACTGGCAGTCGTTTGATGCGGGAATGGCAGCACAGGTATTTTGTCTTGCGGCACACGAAAAAGGACTCGGAACCGTTGTTATGGGTATTTACGATGAAGAAAAAGTAAAAGAAGTTCTTGGTATCGGCGAAGATAAGTCAGTATCGGCATTGATAGCATTAGGTTATCCTGCTGATGCACCTGCAGCACCAAAGAGAAAGGAAGTTGCAGATCTTCTTACATTTATGTAGGATTAAAGTATAATATTAAGCAAAACAGAGAAGCATTCTGATTGTGCTTCTCTGTTTTTGTGCTTATTCTTATATATCGATATCTTTTTCCAATGCTTTGGAAATATAGCCGGCAGAATCAGGATATACTTCATAACCCTTAGTTGAATCGGCTGATTTAACAAGGTATATATGAAGCTCATTAGTGGTACCGTTATATGTGACCATCCATTTCAGGTTATGGTTCCATTTAGAAACAGGAATAACCTGACCGAAATCTTCAAAAACAGCTTTTGCGAACGGGTCCGTACTGACATCATCAGCAGTAGTATCGGAATCCCATACAAAAGAGTAGTTAGACGGAGTATCTCCGGAATAAGTATAATAAATATCGGTGTCAGTAGATAGCACTCTGTTGATGGATGATGCTATCTCATGTGCGGAATCAGAGTCCACGGAACGCTTCGACTTGCTTGTCTGTTTAACAAGTGTCGGGATAAGTATTCCCATTAAAGCAGCCATAATTGCAATTACAACAATCAGCTCCACTAACGAGAATCCACGGTTGTTTCTTTTTAAATTCATGTTAGTTGTCTCACCTCAATTCTCAATCCATATGTTTATTTTATAACAACATGATATTTTACACAATATCTTTTTGCATTATAAAAGAAAAAATGATATAGTTAACTAATCAGTTTTAAAGGAGAACAAAGATGTTAGAAAAGATAGGAGCTTTTTTGGATAAGGTTGATAATATTGTATGGGGCGCACCTCTTATTGTTCTGCTGCTCGCAGTAGGTTTGTTCCTTACAATAAGACTTAAAGGAATCCAGTTCAGAAAGCTGGGACACGGACTTAAAAATATGTTTTCAAAGGAAGGAGAAGGACACGGGGAAGTATCAAGTTTTGGCGCATTATGTACTGCACTTTCAGCTACAATAGGTACAGGTAATATTGTAGGTGTTGCAACAGCTATAGTGGCAGGTGGCCCGGGAGCATTATTCTGGATGTGGGTTGCTGCACTTGTAGGTATGGCGACGAAATACGTTGAGTGTCTGCTTGCTGTCAAGTACAGGAAGGTATCCGATGACGGACATATTGTAGGCGGACCTTTTTACTACATAGAAAAAGGTATGGGACCAAAGTGGAAATGGCTTGCCAAGATATTTGCGGTATTCGGTGTAGGCGTAGGATTACTTGGAATAGGAACATTTACACAGATAAATGGTATTTCCAATGCGGTTAAGTCATTTTTTGATCCGTCAGAAAGCCATACTGTAACTATATTCGGTACACAATATTCATGGGCAGTAATAATTACTGCGATTGTGATAACATTATTTGTGGCATTGGTACTTATCGGAGGGCTTAAGAGAATATCTTCTGTTGCACAGGTAATAGTTCCTTTTATGGCAATTATTTACGTTTTGTTTGCATTGATAGTTATTGTTTTAAATATTAAAGCAGTTCCGGGAGCATTTAAGTTAATTGTCAAAGGTGCATTTAATCCGTCTGCGGTTACGGGTGGTGCGATCGGTTCAATAATTGTGGTTATGCAAAAAGGCATTGCAAGAGGTGTTTTCTCTAATGAGGCAGGGCTTGGAAGTGCACCTATTGCAGCCGCCGCCGCACAGACTAACGAGCCGGTAAAGCAGGGACTTGTATCAATGCTCGGAACATTTTTCGATACAATTATTATATGTACAATGACCGGTCTTACAATCGTAATTACCGGTTCATGGAATGTAGGACTTGATGGATATGCTGTTACTGAACGGGCATTTGGACAGGGACTCCCATTCCCTGAACAGGTATCATCTTTTATATTGATGGTATGTCTCGTATTTTTTGCATTCACTACAATACTCGGTTGGAACTATTACAGTGAAAGATGTCTTGAGTATCTTACTAAAGGCAGATTACATATTGTAAAAGGATATAGGATTTTATATATTACCTGTGTATTTTTCGGACCATTTATGACAATTAAGGCAGTATGGACAATTGCCGATATATTTAACGGACTTATGGCAATCCCGAATCTGATAGCATTGGTAGCATTAAGTTCGGTTGCGGCATTTGAGACTAAGAAATATGTTGATAAATTAAATAATAAGAACAGTTAAAATGCACAAAAATTATAATGGGTGTTTTTAGTTATAATCACGAAAATTTATGTTAATAATTAAAATGACTGGAAATTTTTTTGAAAAATGGGTATTATTAATATAAATAGGAAGTGAATGATATGTTTCAAATTAATGATTTGGTTGTATATGGTAAGAATGGTGTATGTTCGGTTAAAGGGATAGGAACTTTGTCACTTATAAATAATGACAGGATATATTATACATTGGTACCCGTTTACAATAAAGAGGAAATAATATATGCCCCTGTTGAAAACGGCAGGATAGTAATGAGAGAGGTTATCTCCAGAGAAGATGCAAAGGAACTGATAGATATATTTCCTGATCTTGAAGAGACTGTTGTAGCAAATGAAAGAGACAGGGAAAACTGCTATAAGCAGACTTTGTTAGGATGTAATTGTGAAGAGCTTGCTTCAATGATTAAGACCATATATAACAGAAAATGTAAGAGAATAAGTGAAGGAAAGAAAGTTACTGTTGTTGATGAGAAATATTTCCGTCAGGCAGAAGAACAGCTTTTTGGCGAACTTGCTTTTGCACTTGATGTTGATAAGACAAAAATCAGCGAAATGATTTCAGAAAGGTTCTGACAGTTTAATACAAAGTAAAGAATAAGAGCTATGGTACGTTATGATGGGTACCATAGCTCAATTTTTTATACAGTTCCCGTGACTTTAAGAACGCTTACACCCGGAGTAAGAGTCCATATTCCTGTAGCAGGATTTTGTGTATAGGTTGCGGCAGGAACGGTTATCTGACCGGCTATGGTGTTAAATACACCGGTTGTAGTGTCATAGCTGTAATTTGTTCCTACCGTCCACGTAACATTATCAAATGTTACGGTAATAGGGTTAAGGATAGGATCAAATGTATCACTGATTACAACGTTATCACTGGCCTGTGCTGCTAAAGAGCCGGTATTCTGGATTACAAAAGTATAAGTCAGCTGACCATTTTCAACAACACTGTCGGGGCATACTGACTTGGAGATGCTTAAATTGGTTGTAGCTGCAGCAGTAATTGTGGCAGAAGCAGATAAATCGTTATATAAGGAATCTCCCGAAAGATTTGCAGTATTGGTTATTGTACTCAATGCCGTAGGATTTGCATAATCATTTACCTTTGTTTCGTATAACAGGGTTGTGTTGCCTCCTGCAGGTACGGAAAGACCTGTAACAGATAAGCCTCCTGCGATTGTAACAACAGGGGAAGCCTGACTCACCCCATTGATAAAATACTGGATGGTATCTTCAACGTATGTCAGCGGAACGTGTGTATTGGCATCAAGGGTATAAGCACCAAGGTCATCTTTAAGAGTAAGCCCCGTCAATGCTGCTGTGCCGGAATTAACTATATTGATAACATAGGTTACGTTGTCTCCCGGTTCGTAGTTGGAATTTAATGCAGTTTTGGTAATTGTAAGGACTTCAAGCAGCTCTCCGGTTACAACATTGGAATTTGCTGTTTTATTGTTGTAGGTTAACGTAGCCTAGTTGTAAAATATAGGCATGGAATGCTCCTTAAGATTTTTTAGTATAATATATGCTGGTATAAACAGGGTGTTAAATTAAAAATAAAAAAATTAGCACTCACCTATTGACAGTGCTAATTAAACGTGATACTATACCAACATAGAAATTGTTCTACAACATATAGAACACTAGAAAGGAAGTGTTGTTATGAATATTCAGAAATTTACTCAGAAATCAGTTGAAGCAGTACAGGAATGTGAGAAGCTTGCGTATGAATTTTCTAATTCAGAGATAGACAACGAACATCTTGCATATGCCCTTGTCAGAATTGAAGATAGTCTTATACTTAGTCTGATCCGTAAAATGGATATAGATGAGAAAGCGTATATTGCAGATTGTGAAAAGATTGTAGATAAGAAGCCTAAGGTATCAGGAGATGTCCAGATAAGGATAAGTCAGGCTCTTAATAAGGTTCTCCTTTGCGCGGAAGACGAAGCTAAGGCAATGGGTGACAATTTCGTATCTGTAGAACACCTTTTCCTTACTTTGATTAAGTATCCTAATAATGAGGTAGCCCGTTTATTTGCAAAATATAATATTACAAGAGAGCGTGTGCTTCAGGTTTTACAGGGTATAAGAGGCGATAAGTCAGTAACAACGGATAATCCGGAAGCAACTTATGAAACCCTTGAAAAATACGGTGTGGACCTTGTGGAAAAGGCAAAAAAACAGGAAATGGATCCTGTAATAGGCCGTGATAATGAGATTAGAAATGTGATAAGAATTCTTTCTCGAAAGACTAAGAATAATCCTGTACTTATAGGTGAACCCGGTGTAGGTAAAACAGCCGTTGTTGAAGGCCTTGCACAGCGAATTGTAAGAGGCGATGTTCCGGACGGACTTAAAGACAAGACCGTATTTTCCCTTGATATGGGAGCACTTGTTGCAGGTGCCAAGTATAGAGGTGAATTTGAGGAAAGGCTTAAATCCGTTCTTGATGAAGTAAAGAAGAGTGACGGTCAGATAATCCTGTTTATAGATGAACTTCATACAATAGTCGGTGCAGGTAAGACAGACGGTGCAATGGATGCGGGCAATATGCTTAAGCCAATGCTTGCAAGAGGTGAGCTTCATTGTATAGGTGCTACAACACTTGACGAATACAGGATGTATATAGAAAAAGACCCTGCACTTGAAAGACGTTTCCAGCCTGTAACGGTTGACGAACCAACAGTAGAAGATACTATATCAATCTTAAGAGGTATCAAGGAAAGGTATGAGGTATATCATGGTGTAAAGATAGCCGATAATGCACTTGTGGCAGCGGCTGTACTTTCACACAGATATATTTCTGACAGATTCCTGCCTGATAAAGCTATTGACCTTGTTGATGAAGCATGTGCACTTATTAAAACAGAGCTTGATTCCATGCCTGCCGAACTTGATGAATTATCAAGAAAGGTAATGCAGCTTGAAATTGAAGAGGCAGCACTAAAGAAAGAAACAGATGAAATAAGTAAAAAGAGACTTCTTGAGTTACAGGAAGAACTTGCCGAAAATAAAGAAAAACTTGATGCAGGCAAGGCAAAATGGGAAAGCGAGAAGTCATCTGTTGATAAGTTGAGCAAGATCCGTGAAGAGATTGAAAGTGTCAACGGACAGATTCAGCATGCGGTACTATTATTTGCCGTGACGACATCACGGATTGGGTACCCGTCAGCACGGCGGATGATAAGGAGACGGGCGAGAAGATGCTCGTTACCCAATACGAAGGTTCCGTCATCGAAGATACGGGACTTATCAAGATGGACTTCCTCGGACTGAAAACCTTGTCCATCATTAAGGAAGCCGTTGCCAATGTACGTCTGCACCGCGGCTTGGAACTCGACATCGACAAGATATCCATTTCCGACCCTGCTACCTATAAACTCTATTGCGACGGCCGCACCATCGGTACGTTCCAGTTTGAATCGGCCGGTATGCAGAAATATCTGCGTGAGTTGCAACCGAGCACTTTCGAGGATTTGATTGCCATGAATGCCCTCTACCGTCCGGGTCCTATGGATTATATCCCCGACTTCATCGACCGTAAGTGGGGACGCAAGCCCATCGAGTATGACATCCCCATCATGGAGAAGTATCTGAAGGATACCTACGGCATTACGGTCTACCAGGAGCAGGTCATGCTTCTGTCGCGTTTGCTGGCGGACTTCACCCGTGGTGAGTCCGATGCCTTGCGTAAGGCGATGGGTAAGAAACTGCGTGACAAGCTGGACCACATGAAGCCGAAATTCATTTCGGGTGGACAAAAGAACGGCCACGACCCGAAAGTGCTTGAGAAAATCTGGGCCGACTGGGAAAAGTTTGCGTCCTATGCCTTCAACAAGTCACATGCCACTTGCTATTCGTGGGTGGCCTATCAGACGGCTTTCCTCAAGGCCAACTATCCGGCCGAATACATGGCGGCGGTCATGAGCCGAAGTTTGGCGAATATTACCGATATAACCAAACTGATGGACGAATGCAAGGCAATGGGCATCAATACATTGGGGCCGGATGTGAATGAAAGTAACCTGAAGTTCACCGTGAACAAGGAAGGCAATATCCGTTTTGGTCTTGGCGCGGTGAAAGGGGTAGGCGAGGGTGCTGTGCAGAGCATCATGGAGGAACGCGAGAAGAATGGTCCTTTCAAGGGTATATTTGATTTTGTGCAGCGTGTCAATCTGACAGCCTGCAACAAGAAGAATCTGGAATGTCTTGCTTTGGCGGGCGGGTTCGACAGCTTCCCGGAGCTGAAGCGAGAGCAGTATTTTGCCGTAAATTCCAAGAACGAGGTCTTCCTCGAAACCTTGGTGCGGTATGGTAACCGTTACCAGGCCGACCAGGCTGCGGCTGCAAACTCCTTGTTCGGCGGTGAGAATGTGGTGGATATCGCCACTCCGGAAATACCGGTAGCGGAACGTTGGAGCGACCTCGACCGTTTGAACCGGGAGCGCGATTTGGTAGGTATCTATCTGTCCGCACACCCGTTGGATGAGTATTCCGTAGTTCTGGAGCATGTTTGCAACACTCACATGGCAGAGCTGGAAGATAAGACGGCACTTGTGGGACGCGAAATAACAATGGGTGGCATCGTGACCGCCGTGCGTCGCGGTATCAGCAAAAATGGAAATCCTTACGGCATAGCCAAGATTGAAGACTATTCCGGTTCGGCAGAGCTTCCTTTCTTCGGAAATGATTGGGTGACCTATCAGGGGTATCTGGGTGAACGTACCTTCTTGTTCATCAAAGCCCGTTGCCAGCCCAAGCAATGGCGGCAGGATGAGTTGGAGCTGAAGATAACCTCCATGGAACTGTTGCCTGACGTCAAGGAGAAACTGATTGAGAAGATAACCATTCTCATTCCGCTGAGTGTGCTGAACAAGGCTTTGATAACTGAACTGGCAGAACTGACCAAGGAACGTCCGGGCAGTACGGAGCTTTATTTCAAAGTCAGAGATGAGGATAGCAAGATGACGGTCGATTTGATTTCCCGTCCCGTGAAGCTTTCCGTGGGGCGTGAACTGATTACTTATTTAAAAGAGCGTCCGGACCTTGAGTTCAGGATTAATTAGTTATCTTTGTTGGAAAACGAAGATAGGCTGCACCTCGGCATAAAAAATGAACAAGTTCATTTTGTTTTGCATTCGGTTTGCACTATCTTTGCTTCGAAAGCGAAGGTTGATAAAACGCAATTGACAGTAAATTAATAATTATAGTTGACATTTAATATTAAAAGAAATGGCTTTAGAAATTACAGACAGCAATTTTCAAGAAATCCTGGCAGAGGGAAAGCCGGTCGTTATGGATTTCTGGGCACCTTGGTGCGGCCCTTGTAAGATGGTGGGACCAATCATCGATGAATTGGCTACTGAATATGAAGGAAAGGTGATTATTGGCAAATGTGACGTGGATGAGAACGGTGATGTGGCTGCCGAATATGGCATACGCAACATCCCTACAGTCTTGTTCTTCAAGAATGGAGAGCTGGTGGACAAGCAGGTAGGTTCTGCTCCGAAATCTGCTTACGTGGCCAAGATAGAAGCGATATTATAAGGTACTATTTGACGATTTACGATTTACCCTTTCGGCATCATGGCGCAGCCAAATAGTAAATAGTAAATCGTCAAATAGTCAATAACATTAACCCTTTAAGCAATAGTAAGTATGGGAATGGAAGACGATTTTTTGCAGAATGATGTCGATGATGAAAAGACCATCGAGTACATCAAGAATTATTTGCCGCAGGAGTTGAAAGAGAAGTTCTCTGACGACGAGTTCTATTATTTTC
>ENA-OPCX01000578-OPCX01000578.1-human-gut-metagenome-genome-assembly--contig:-NODE-578-length-18207-cov-9.123182_pt1 | contig 18207 bp, 19 predicted proteins | sample MGYA00241570_ERZ501491 | MGnify/ENA primary metagenome ERZ501491 (study PRJEB25962, sample SAMEA2042620) | human gut metagenome | biome: human gut; feature: human-associated habitat; material: faeces... | reverse complement strand
CTTGCTGTCGCCCCTTGATTGCCTACCAGCAAAGGCGGGCGGGGCTGTCAACGGCGGCGCTTGCGCCGTTCATCTTGACCGTTGACTGGCTCGGCTGGCTTTGCTATTCCGTGATCTCTTTCAGTTATTGTCAAAGGAAATGTAGATAGTTAGACTATTGGGTATGTAGCTGATACTTAACCACTTTTCGTCGTTTGATAAAAGTGTCCCGATAGAAACATAGTTTTCTCCCTCGATTTCCTCTGACACATTTTCAATTACGGAAAAGCCTTCTTGGTTCAAAAGCTCCATATACTCGTTATAGTCGTTTTCGCTAATACCGGTAAGGTTGATATTACAATTCTCATGTTCTGTATCAAGTGTAGCCCATGCAACCGTACCAGGCGCAACAGGAAGCCCCTCTGTGTACTCATTCTCAGGCCAAACACCCTCGTCCAATTTTGTAACACTATTAGATTGCGTATTGTTCTCATTGCTTGTCGGTGTAGATGAGGTATTTTGATTAGAACACGCAGCCAAAAAAATCATAATCATGATTGTGAATACAGAAATATATTTCTTCATTGGTTACCTCCTGTTTTTGTGTATGGTTCGGATAATTAACAAAAGAGCAATAGCTGTTGCTGCAAACCCAATAGCCAAAAGGATTTGCGAAATATCAAAGGCAAACGCGCCCTCAATCTGTATATTTGTTGTCGCGTCGGCTTGTCCGATTGCTCCTTCTGGTACTTTTCCTGATTGTGTAACAGCATATACCGAAAAGGCAGCAGCCGCGATAACAAGCGCAGCAAGAGTAGAAATGATACCGTTCCTTTTTTTCGATTTGGTGTTATCAATGCCAAACTGTTCTGCGGTGCTGTCTGCAAATTCTTTTGGCGTCCCCAAACGCTGGATAATCTGCTGCTCTGTTTCTCCATGCTCCATAGCAGACGCAAAAACTTCATTCAAGTCACGTACAACCTCTTTTTTCATTTTGCGTGGTAAAGATAGTTCCTTTTCAACCTGTTTGATATATTGTTCTTTCATTTGGATACCCTCGCTTGTTGATAACTTTCTATAAAGCCGTTTACGCAGTTTTCATAGCTTGACCAAAATAAGATTAGTTCATCAAGTACATTCCTGCCTTTATCCGTTAAAGAATAATACTTTTTTGAGCCGCCATTTGCCGCAGCCGGAGCCAATCGGCATTTGATTAGTTCTGCTTCCTGCAAACGATACAAAATGGGGTAAATGGTTCCCTCTTTCGCATATCCCAAAACAGACGCACTATTGTTCAATTCAGTTATAATTTCATATCCATAAGTCTCCTTGCGTCCGATTAGGCATAAAAGTATCATTTCCAGAGAGCCTTTTTTGAATTGCTGGACATATTTGTTATTCATATCGTCGCCTCTCTTTAGCTTTGCTATTTAGGCTCGCTAAGTAGCAACTATATTATATCTCTTCCGAAGTATCAGAGTCAATAGGCTTAACGAAAAAGTTACAAGATGTCTGTGTAAGGTAATGACAGAATAGCGGTGTGCTGGCGAACTATGCTTTATTTTGTTTTTTATCTAAATCATTCAATAGGGCGGTAGCATCCCTATTGGCAAGGGGATTTCAAAAGGGAACAGCGTTCTCCTTTGTCTGGGGTGTTCAGAGGGGATAGTGTTCCCCTTTGACCGGAAGAATCCAAAGAAACCGGCGGTTTCGTGGCACACGATTTTCCGTAGGAAAGTCTAGTGTGTTATACCTTTGTGGAGCAGATGGCAGCCGGAATTGTAGCACACCCTGAAAAGTGTGGCCACAGTTGCGGCGTTCTGGCGGGAAAGGTTGCCCCTTGCGGGGCAGCATAAGCGACAGAAAAAGGCTGGCAGGCGGTGCGGGCAAGCACTGTCTGTCAGCCGTGTCATTTGCGGAACAAAGGTATATCAAAGCCCCCGTCAGCCGCTGCTTCCCATCGTATCAGAACCACCACGGCAGCTTTCCGCGCAGGCTGTCCATCGCCTCGCCCTCCACCTTCTTTGTCCAGCTCTCGCTGAGATGGAAATGGAGCGCCGCGCCGATCAGCGGGTGCTCGATTCCATCGGTAAAGCCATAGCGGTACAGCAGATAGGTCTGCTCTCTGGCTGTCAGCTTGTCCAGCGCCGCATACAATTCTATCAGCTGCTCTTTTTGGATATAGATTTGCTCCGGCGTTTGGGTGTGAGGGTCGGCTATGGCTTCGATCCGCAGCATCCGTTCATCCTCTGAGAGAACGTCATCCAGATATACTCTCTGGAAGCCGGGGCCGTCTTTCTTATCCACCATCCGTTGCTCAAATAAACCGAGGGCGGCGCGGATGCAGTCCGTCATGGCGTTGCGGAGCGCCGGTGCTGCATAGGTCAGAAATTTCATGCCCCGTCCGGCATCAAACAAAGGGATCGCGTTCAGCAGGCCGATACTTCCCTCCTGCATCAAATCATCCAAATCAATTCCAATATCATTTTCATCCAGCCCCATGTTTCGGTATTGCTCCAGCGCAATTTTTCGGATGAATCCCAGATTCTTTTCCAGCAGAATGTCACGGGCAGCCGTATCCCCTTTCTGTGCCAGTCTGCACAGCTGCTCATTGCTCCGGGTCGGCATTTTGCTTCTCCTGCGCGTGGTCTAAGGTGGATTGGAGAAATTCCGTCAGCGCCTGACCGAACTTGTCTAATGCTTCCTTTTGCACACCGTCCATCCCCGCTGCGCTCTGGGTGACGGCGGCGGAAATCATTTCGGGCGTGATGGTCGGAGTATGAACATCCGCCCCTTTGGTGAGTTCGGTAAACATCTGCTGAGTGATGCCCTTGGTCAAGGACTGCGCTGCTGTGAAATCGTTGCCGATCTCTTTCTTCACTTCCCGCAGCGCCGCCATAAATGTGTTCTGTATCATCGTCAGGTCTGCCTGATATACGGGAACTTTCTGCCGGTTGACAGTTCTGGCCGCCTGCACCGCAGCGTCTGTTTTATTGTTTCGGCGCAGCATGGCGCTGAGAGTAGTAAGCATCTGGTTCTGTCCGGCGAAACCGGCGGCCAGCGTATCGTCAAAATATTGCTCAATCATATAGGTGACTTCTGCAAAGCGAGGGCTTTCCAAAAGGCGGTTGACGATCTCTGCATTGGCTTTTCCGGTGTACAGATTCCGCGCCGCCTGCACCGACAGGCCCAGTTCTTCAATATCAAAATTTGTCCGGTCGGGCGTGTTGACTTCCCCCAGCAGGAAATCTGTGGAGACTTCAAACACTTTCGCAATGCGGAGCAAATGTTCTGTGCTGATCTTATCAGTCTTACCGCTGACAAACCGGCTGATGGCGCTCTCGGTGCTGCCGATGCGGGTCGCCAGCTGTGCCTGGGTAATTTTATGTTCCTTCATAAGCTCCTGCATCCGCTGCCGGATATTGCCGGGCAGATAGGCTCCCTCCATGTGACGCACCTCTCTTCTGAAAACTCTCTTTATCCATTATACCTGATAAAACCAGCGCGGGCAAATGCTTTCCGCTGGCTTCGCCGCTCTGAGGTCTTGCATTTTTGCAAGATTTCAGGGCGGCGTTTTTTCATTTCTTGCACTTTTAGCGGATTTTTCGGTTTATAGGCTTTTTCCCCGTATATTCAGGCAGACGGGCAGATACCGTCAATAAATAATGGAGGACAAAGCCTATGAATTTATTTGAAACTGTAAAATCCGCTGTCACCGTGAAGCAGGCCGCCGAATACTACGGCTGTAAGGTCAACCGGGGCGATATGATCTGCTGCCCCTTCCACGATGACCGGCATCCCAGCATGAAGCTGAACAGGGATTATTTCTATTGCTTTGGCTGCGGGGCTACCGGGGATGTGATCGATTTTGTGGCGCGGCTGTTCGGCCTGAGCAGCTACGAGGCCGCAAAGAAGCTGGCCTATGACTTTGGCATCGACCCGGACAAGCCCCCGGCAGCGATGGCTTTGAAAAAGCCCTATCCGCTGGCGCGGGCTTTCCGCAACGATGAGATACACTGCCAGCGGGTGCTCTGCGATTATCTGCATCTGCTGGAACGCTGGAAGGTCGAATATGCCCCGCAATCGCCGGAGGATGAACTGGATGACCGCTTTGTGGAAGCCTGTCATATGATCGAGTATGTAAATGATTTGTTGGACGTTCTCATGTTTGCGGAACTGAAGCAGCGTGTGAAAGCGGTGGATATGCTGCTGAAGGACGGCACTATCACCGCGCTGGAGCAGCGGCTCAGACGTCTGGAAAAGGAGGTGCAGCACCGTGGCGAAGAACGAGCAATCGCGTGAGGCCAACCAGCCCATCTGGTTTGACGGCAAGAGTATCAATGAAGCCCTGTTTTGTGATGATTTTCTCGGCAGACACAAAATCATCTACACAAACGGGGCTTTTTTCACGCCTGATGGCCGCGTGACCGATGAGCTGCCACTGCGTGGAGAAATTTTTGAGGAACTGAAATGCTGTGCGGTCAGCAATATCCCCCGCAAAATCAGCAATATCGTGGAGCTGATGAAGCTGGCGGCGCTGGTAGAGGATTTCCCGCCGGAGGCTGACCGCATTCATCTGGCAAACGGCACGTTGTTTCTGGATGGCTCCTTTACGGAGGGAAAACCGGACATCGTGCGTTGCCGCCTGCCGGTGGCCTATAATCCCGATGCGCCCACGCCGACCCGCTGGCTGGCTTTTCTGGATGGGCTTCTTTACCCGGAGGACATTCCCACTTTGCAGGAATATATCGGCTACTGCCTGATCCCCAGCAACAAGGGACAGCGCATGATGGTCATTAAGGGCAATGGCGGCGAGGGTAAGAGCCAGATCGGCGCGGTGCTGTCCGCCCTGTTCGGCAGCAACATGAAGGACGGCAGCATCGGCAAAATTTCCGAGAACCGTTTTGCCCGCGCTGATCTGGAACACATTCTGCTGTGTGTCGATGATGATATGCGGATGGAGGCCCTGCGGCAGACCAACTATGTCAAATCCATCGTCACCGCACAGGGTAAAATGGATTTGGAGCGTAAAGGCAAGCAGAGCTATCAGGGATGGATGTGCGCCCGGCTGCTGGCATTCAGCAATGGCGACTTGCAGGCTCTCTTTGACCGCAGTGATGGCTTTTATCGGCGGCAGTTGGTGCTGACCGCCAAAGAGAAACCTGCCGACCGTGTGGATGATCCCGACCTGGCAGAGAAGATGAAGGCCGAGGTGGAGGGCATTCTGCTGTGGGCTTTTGCGGGATTGCAGCGGTTGGTAGCGAACAACTTCAAGTTCACCGAGAGCCAGCGCACCAAAGAGAACCGGGAGGCCGTCAAGCGGGACAACAATAACGTGTTTGATTTTCTGGAATCCGAGGGCTATATCCGGCTGAAAGCGGATGCGTCCATCAGTTCAAAGGATTGCTACGACATTTACCGGATGTGGTGCGAGGAAAATAGCCTGACTGCACTCAAACGCCGCAGCTTCAGCGATGCGCTGGTGGCAGCCTGCGGTAAGTACAATCTGGAACACTGCAACACGATTACCAATTCGGCAGGACGCCGGGTATGGGGCTTTATGGGGATCGAGGCAGTGGCAAGGCCGCATATAAACGAGTTTACGGACGCTTCACAGTGTACGTACGTACCGGAAGACTGGCGGGATTGATTTCCGATCTGGTCGCCGGTACGTATGTACGCAGCGATTGACCCTGTTACCTCATATATTGTAGAGGCGCTTCATTTGGATAAAGTGGTCGTGCCCATTTTGGGTACACCTATTGATTTTGCAGGCATATTTTAGAGCAATCTCAAAACAGCGAAATGTTTCTCTTTTATCCGTATACAGTTCGCCGGATGGCGGCTCACGGAACGACGTACAGATTGCAGCATTTTGTGACAATACAGCCCGAACAGTGAAAAGTCCCGCATTTCTGTGAAGTCGAATATTCCGCCGTTGACCAACGATACGCAGGGAATCATTTCTATCGCAAAACAGCATTTGCACAAATTTCACCATTGACCAAAGCCGGTGCGCTCCCCAGCGTAGCCGGTTCTTTTTATGACGCAACCGAAAATCATGTTTTATCTATCAAGTGACAAAGGGCTTCACTTGCGAAAATGGAGGAATATATTTTATGAAGTCAAGTATCCGAAACGAAATCAAGGCGCAGATCATCCGCGCCGGTTACACCATGCAGGAAGTCGTTGACCAGCTGCACGATGAGTATGGGTGGAGCGACAGCGTATCCAATCTTTCCGGAAAATTGCAGCGGGAATCGCTGCGGTATCGGGAGGCCGTGGAGTTGGCTGACGTGCTGGGATATGACATTGTCTGGCAGAAACGGAGGGATTGAGTATGGAAAAAGCACAATACGCGATTATGCGATTTGCCAAATATAAGGGGCCTGAAATCGGCAATATCGAGGCCCATAACGAGCGCACAAAGGAAAAGTACGCCAGTAATCCCGATGTGGATACCAGCCGAAGCAAGTACAACTTCCATCTGGTCAAACCGCCCGGCAAGTACCGGGCCGAGTCAGAGAGGCAAATTGCCGCTGCCGGATGCCGTACCCGGAAAGACAGTATCCGTATGATCGAGACGCTGTTCACAGCCAGCCCGGAGTTCTTTAAGGGAAAGAAACGGGCGGAAATTCGGGTATTTTTCGAGGAAGCTCTGCACTTTTTGGAACAGCATCAGTCCAAAGAGACAATTATATCCGCCGTGGTGCATATGGACGAGAAAACGCCCCATATGCACCTTTGTTTTGTCCCTTTGACGGAGGATGGCAGGCTCAGCGCCAAAGACATCATGGGCAATAAAAAGAAGCTGACCTGGTGGCAGGATGAGTTTTGGAAACACATGGTCAAGAAGTTTCCAGATTTGGAGCGTGGCGAGAGCGCCAGCCTGACCGGGCGCGACCATATCCCGCCCCGCGTATTTAAGGAGATGACCAGACTGACCAAACAGAAAAGCAAACTGGAGGATCTGCTCACTGGAATCAATCCCTTTAACGCCAAAAGCCGGGCGGAGGAAATCTGCAAGATTCTGGATACCTATATTCCCAGCGTGGAGAAGATGGACACACTGCTGCGGAAATATGGCGTAGCCTTCACGAAAACAGCATCCGAAAACAAAAAGCTGAAAACGAAAAATGCCGAGCTGGAAGAATCTCTTGCATCGGCGCAGAAGGTCAGCACCCTAAAGCAGATCGAAGACCTCAAGCTGCGGCGCGACTATGACAGTGCCGTGGCGATTTTGGAACAGATACCGGCAGAAGTTTTGAACATCTATGCGCAGAGCAGCCATAGAGGAAAGGAGCGGCCTATTGAGCAAAGTTTATGATGATCCAAAATATAATGCGGCATTTGACCGCTGTGTTGATGTGATGGCGCGGCTGTTGCAGAAGTACGGGCCGCAGCTGTTGGAGCAGATGCAGGAGACTGCGAAGGATGGCTGTACACAGTCTGCGGTATCAGGAAAGCAACCCGTTCCTGTGTATCAGGAATTTGACAAAGCCGCTTGATATAAATTTGATTTACACGTTGCGTGTTTTTTTGGCGTATGCTATAATAAATACGCAACGTGTATTTTTGCTTTACGGGGTAAAAGAAATGGACTGCAAAACCAAAATAAAAGAATTGCGGGAAAGTACAGGCATGAACCGCAAGGAATTTTGTAAATATTTTCAGATTCCCTATCGGACTGTGACAGAGTGGGAACTGGATAACCGCCATGCGCCAGAATATGTGCTCCGTTTGTTGGAGTACTACATTCAGAATGAAGGTCTGGCGAAGAAGAAAGTAACGGATGAATGTTCAGAGTTAGAAGAAAGGGGCGGCCTGCATGAAAAAAACTAAAACAAAATGCTATCTCTACACACGGGTATCTACTTCCATGCAGGTAGACGGATATAGTCTGGATGCTCAGCGCGATAAGCTGCGGAAATACGCTGAATACGAAGATATGATAGTGGCTGGGGAATATTCTGACGAAGGCTTTTCCGGCAAGAATATTCAGGGCAGACATGAATTTCAGCGGATGCTGCAAGACATTCAGGACTGCAAAGACGGCGTGGAATATGTGCTGGTATTCAAGCTGTCCCGGTTCGGCAGGAATGCCGCTGATGTGCTGAATTCTTTGCAGCTGATGCAGGATTTCGGTGTCAATCTGATTTGTGTGGAAGACGGCATTGACAGTTCCAAAGATTCCGGCAAGCTGATGATTTCTGTCCTTTCTGCGGTGGCAGAGATAGAGCGTGAGAATATTCGGACCCAGACGATGGCCGGACGAGAGCAGAAAGCCCGTGAAGGAAAATGGAACGGCGGCTTTGCCCCTTATGGATACCGTCTTGAAAAAGGCGAACTGTTGATTGCTGAGGATGAAGTGGACGTGATCCGCACCATCTTTGACCGCTATATTCACACCAACGATGGTGTCAGTGGCGTGGCAAAATATCTGAACCGGCAGGGCTTTGTGAAGAAGTTAAGGCAGAACGGCACCATTCCCGGTTTTTCTGCCAGCTTTGTGAAGAGTATCATTGATAATCCGGTATATATGGGAAAAATCGCCTATGGCAGACGCCGGACAGAGAAGAAGATCGGCACACGGAATGAGATGCACGTAGTTGAGCAATCGGAGTTCCCTATGTACGAAGGGAAGCATGAGGCTATCATTTCAGAAGAAGATTGGAACCTCGCGCAGGAGAAACGCAAAGTCAATGCTTACCGGCGTGAGAAAGTCAATGATCCTACCCATGCACATATCCTGTCCGGCATTCTGAAATGCCCCTGCTGCGGCAAAAGCCTGTACGGGAATATTGCCAAAGCCCACAGCAAGGACAAAAAGACCCGCTATTACTATTACTGCAAGAATACGGTTACGCCGACTGGTCATGAGTGTACTTTCCGGCTGAACATTGAACAGACAGAGATGAACCGCATGGTAGCGTCAATTATCTCCGCTATGGTCAGTGACCCACGGTTTGCGGATGCAATCAAGGCAAAAATCGGCTCCGCTGTCGATACGAACGATTTGGAGAAGCAGCTGGAAGCATTACAGGCGCAGCTTCGTCAGACGTTAGGCACAAAGACCCGCCTGGAACGGCAGATGGATGGTTTGGATGTGAATGACCCGTATTATGACCGGAAAATTTCTGATTTGCAGCGCCGATATGACGAACAATATGGCGCAATAGATGAGATTGAAGTCCAGATTGACGATGTGCAAAGCCAGATACGGAGCATCCGGCAGGAGAAAATTTCGGGTGATAATATCTACCGCCTGTTGCTGGCATTCGATCAGGTCTATGAAGCAGCCTCCGAAGTGGAGCGGAAGGAGTTCATGCGGGCGTTTATTGAGCGGATTGAGTTATTCCCGGAAAAGCAGCCGGATGGCAACTGGATTAGGAAGATTATCTTCAACTTCCCTGTCCCGGTGAATGGAACAGAAGTGACAGAATTGCCCTTGGAAACTGAAACAACAGTCGAGACGGTAGTACTGCTTTCCCACAAAAAGCCAGACGGACATATCAACGTAAACGTTGAGTTTGGCGAGGGTGAGGGAAAAGTTCCGCTTGATAATATCGCTAAAAGAGCCGAAGAATATAAGCCCAAAGAACGAGTGACCTACAAAATGATAAAGGAGTACATAGAAGCTAAATACGGTTTCAAGGTACATACCGCATATATCGCAGAGGTAAAGAGAGATTTAGGCTTGCCAATGTACGATGCTCCTAATGCGGTAGAGGAATTGAAACAGCCGAGGAAGCATCCGACAGCAGAGAAAGTGGAAGCCATAAAGGATGCGTTGAAGCATTTTGAAGTGATTTAATGAGGATAGGCGTATCATTAGAAATAGTGGTACGCTTATTTTTTTACATAGTTGTCTTTTCGTTGACCAATATTTTATTTGGTTATAAAAGCGGAGGACAGATTTTATACTAAACTGCCTAATTGATAGAATTAAAAGCGTTCACTTTGCTATTATTGACTTAAAGAGAAAAATCAAATATAATATATTAAAGTGCCCAATCGTTGACTTGATTAGGGGCGATTAAATAGAGGTGAAGATATGCTTCAGAATAAAGATATTGAGACACTGAGAATGTTGTTTAGCAGTCATAATTATGTTATGACTACTGCTGAACTTACAGCTTCAAAGTTATACTATGCAGATATAAAACAACTTTTAGATGAAGGATTGATTGAAAGAGTCAGGCGAGGTTACTATCACTGGACTCAAGATTATGGAGAAAGTGAAGTTGTCATTATCAATCGATTGTTTCCCGATGCAGTGCTCTGTATGGAGACTGCCCTATTCTATTATAGATACAGTGACAGAAATCCTGCCGAATGGAACTTTGCAATAGATAAAAATGTCTCTAAGCGGCGAACAAAAATCGATTATCCGTTTATAAAGGCATATCGTGTAGAGTCAGAGTTGGTTACGCTGGGCGAAACCGAAGGTGAAATTGATTTCCACAAAGTCCGCATTTATGACCGTGACCGTACTATTTGCGATGTGCTGCGAAATATGAACAAGATAGATAAGGAGGTTTTTAATAAAGCAGTACAAGGCTATGTTAAGGACCCGAAAAAGAATATACCGAATCTTATAGAATATGCGAAAGCTTTGCGTGTTCAAACGCGTGTAAAAGAATTGATTGGAGTGTGGTTGTAATGGCAGATATAGCAGCTTCCGTTCTGGCAAAGCTGAGAAATAAAGCAAAAGCTTCTGGTATCAGTTACCAGCAATGTTTGCAGCTTTTTGTGCAGGAAGAATTTTTGAGAAAGTTATCAAAATCTGGGTGTGAGGATACGCTTATACTCAAAGGTGGATTGTTCATTTATACTTTAACTAATTTTGAAAGTAGAGCAACAATTGATGTCGATTTCTTGCTCCGTGGATACTCTAATACAATAGATGATGTAAAAGAGTTGATTTGTAAAATCATCGACACGCCGACTGGTAACGATTATATAGAAATGCGAGCAAAAGGCTTTGAAGAGATTTCTCCGCAAAGAAAATATCACGGTATCAGTACACAAATTATTGCTCAAATAAAAAATGTGCGTGTGCCGTTTAATGTTGATATAGGAGTGGGCGATATTATAGTCCCCCGTGCCGAAGAACGCACAATCAACACTCAGCTTCCAGATTTTGAAGCACCTGTAATCAAAACTTATTCCCTTGAAAGCACCATTGCCGAGAAGTTTGATGCCATACTGCAACGCTTTGAACTGACAGGCAGGATGAAAGATTTTTATGACATCTATTATCTTTCAAGGACATTCGATTTTGAGGGTGCAAAATTACAGGCAGCTATATTTGAAACCTTACAGCGGCGTGGCACTCCCTATGACAGAGATAGTTTTAAGCGTGTTGTTGCACTTGCCGATGATGAAGATATGCAGAAGCGTTGGAAATTCTTTTTGAAAACCATAAAAGATAACACACTTGAGTTTCCATTTGTCATTGAAGAAATCCAGACTTTTCTTGAGCCTGTGTTTAACGCAATTGTGAATGAGAACGAATGGCAAGAACAGTGGAACTTTATTATGAAATGGAATAAAAATGAAAGGAGTCCTAAATTATGAGTAGTGTACTTACTGTTGAACAGCGTGAACAAGCAGGTTCTGACTCCTATAATAGATTTGAATATCAAGTTCATTGGATTGTATGCCATATAATAGGTAAACTTCAAGAAGATGCAGAGTGTATTGTTTTTTGTGAATTTCATGATGATATGGCTGAATTTTCTCCCAATAATCAGCAGTATCAGTTTTTTCAAATAAAGACAAAAGAAGATTCTTCTGACTGGACTATTGCGGAAATGTCTAAAAGGGAAAAGAAAAAAAGTGGTAGCTACAAAAAATCTTTTTTAGGTTTTATTTTTTACAACTATTTGACATTTGGTGCTGAATGTTCGCATTGCCATTTTGTATCAAATAATGATTTTGATAAAGAGGTTTTGTTATGGCAGTCATATATTGAAGACGGGAAAAGACTTCAGACAGAAAATATTGCGTTATATGAAAAAATCAAAGACAGGATTAAAAATGAATTTTTAGATGATATGCCGAGCAATTTTGATTCTGTCTTTGAGGAGTTTATTCAGAATACTTTTGTCCATAAATCGGAACTACAACTAACAACTTATGAATCTCAAACTATGGGTAAATTTTTCAACCACTTGGCAGACAAAAATATTCCGTCCAATACTGCCAATCTTATTTTTCAGCAATTGCTAAATGATGTAAGAAAAAAGAGTAAAGAAAAAATCAAAGTACCTATTAGTATGAAAAGTTTAGTTGAGAAAAAAGGTGTGGATATTGCTCAAATAGGCAAGAAAATTGATGGCAACATAAAGAACAGCGGAAATTATGATGCATTTCACGATTACTTGATTACCCAATCATTGTCGGACAAGGATATTAATCGTATAGAATCAGCAAAAACGCTCCACGATACAAGGTGGCTTGATGTTAATGATGTTAAATATCAAGAAATTGTTGTTGTGTTGCGAAAAACAATTTCTACATATTGTGAATCATGTGAGACAAATGGGTTTAATAATGACCTGAAAAGATTATGCATTCAAGAATTACAAAAGCATAATCTCCTATCTGATTCTCTTGATAAATCGTTAGTTGAGGTGTTGTATTATGAGCAAAAATTCAGTTGAAAAAGTTAAACAAGAGCAAAAGTACAAAATTTTAATTAGAAATTTACGAAAACAGCAGGAGGAAAAAGATAATGAAAAGGCTAGCAATAAAAAAACTGATAGTAATTAGTCAAAGTGAGTCTCGGTCGTTAGAGGTTCCTTTTGAAAATGGGCTAAATATTATTTTGGGAGGAAATAAAACAGGTAAATCTTCAATTATCAAAAGTATATTTACTACTTTGGGATGTGAATGCAAAAGAATTGAAACTGATTGGAAGAAACTAATTTCTGCTTATTTGTTGTTTTTTAAATATGGGGAAAAGCAGTTTTGTGTTGTTCGCCAAGGCAAAAAATTTCAGATTTTTGAGAATAATGAGGATTCCTATTCTTGCATTATCGAAACGGAAACTTTTCACGAATATAGTAACTGTTTAATGGATATTTTAGAAATCAAAATGCCCTGCATTTCAAAAGATGGTAAGCAATTCAATGTAACACCGCCATTACTCTTTAGATTTCAATATATTGACCAAGATGAAGGATGGAGCAGAATAGCTGATTCTTTCAGTAATGTTGCGTATATTAAAGATTGGAAACCAAATACAAATAAATATGTATGCGGTTACCTTGATGATAGGTATTATGAACTTCAAGCACAAAAAGCAGAATATATACTTGAAAAAGATGATAAGAAAAAAGAATTGAATTATAATCAAAGCTTTGTCTCCCGTATCACATCTACACTAACGCAAATTGAGCATATTGAATCCGTTGAAGAGGTTACAACAGATATTGAATCTTTGCTTGCTAAGGCGGAAGAATTAAGGAAAATGCAATTTTCTTATAATGCAGAGATGACAGTTTTGGAAAATGATATATATGTGAATCAACACAAATTGCACGTTGTGGAACACAATCTCATAGAAACAAAAAAGGACATCGAATTTGCAATGACTCAAGAAGATGAGTTGGTCTGCCCAATTTGTGGCACTATTTATTCAAACGGATTAGAGGAACAATTAAATATAACTTCAGATTATGCTCATTGTGAAAAGCTTATTACAGAACTGAGAAATAGCATATCTATTGCTACAGAAGAATTAGAAGAACTTAAGGAGAAATATAACGGTGTCTCTTTAGAAATCCAGTCTATTGAACAAAAAGTTCGGAACTCTCAACAACTTCTATCTTATTCTTCTTTTTATAAAAACAAGGGACAGTATGAGATATATGAATCCTGTAAGAGGCAATTGGAAGTTTTACAAGGAGAAATAGATTCATATGTTTCTAAAATAGCAATAATTGACGAGAAAATAAACGAAAAGAAATCCAAAGAGCGTTCCAAAGATATAAGAGAAGATATAGAAGGATATTGCCGAACCTTAGCAGATGCGATAAATCTTCCTAAAACATTCATCAAACTAAGGGATTTTGTGCAAATAATAGACCGTACTGGAAGCGAAACTCCTCGATTAGTTTATATGTATCAGTCGGCTCTGTATCTATATAATTTATATAGAACAAATAGCCCTTTCAATTTTTATGTGGTTGACACTCCTAATCAGCAAGGTCAAGATGCCGAAAACTTAGGGAGCATATTCAAATCATTAGAATTATTTTTGTCTGACGCGGGGCAGGTCATTGTTGGAACTGAACGAGAAACTGGGCTGGAAGGAAAAGCGAGCAATGTAATAAAGCTCACAGAAAAACGTAGATGTCTTAACACTATTAATTACAGCAAACATCTTGAACTATTAGAAGAATTGCAAAAAACTGCAATTAGTTGGGCTGCATTCAACCACAAAGCAAAAAATGAAAAGTAGCGGTGGAGTGGAAAATTTCCGATAACTATCGCTCCAGAGAAGCATTGGAAATGTTCCACATAGATAAATCGGCAGAAAATCCCCATTTTGACGGCTTTTTGTTACATACCATAAAAACCATGGACAAGGTGGTGAGGTATGGAGGAAACAATCAAGTTGACTTTTTTGAGCATACGGAAGAAGAACTTGTAGAAATTAAGGTACAGGAAGAACAAGAGGAAAAGAAGCGATTGGAGAAACAGCGTGAGCGTGAAAAAGCCTACCGAGAGAAGCGAAAGGCGAAAAAACTCGCTGAAAACGGTGGAGAAATCGTCAAAACAAAGGTATGTCCTCATTGTCAAAAAGAATTTATCCCTACAAGCAACCGACAGATTTTCTGTTCAAAGGACTGTTGCTATCAGGCAAGGCAGGACAAAACAAAAGCCGACAGAGAAGCCGAAAAAGGAAATCATTATTATCGTCAGCGTGTCTGTGCTGTGTGTGGCAGTACCTACTGGCCTACACACAGTCAGCAGAAATTATGTTCCGAAGAATGTCAAAAGCAAAATCACAACGAGAAATCTTTGAAATTTTACCACAAGAAGCAAAAGGAGAAATCAAAATGCAACGATTTATCACAGATGAAAGAACTGGTATCCAGTACGAACTCATCGGAGATTATTACTATCCCTGCTTGACGATAGAAAACGAAGAACCCCCTGCTCTCACAAAATACGGAAGAATGAGGGAAAGATATTTGAGGGAGCATAAGAAAGTTTTATATTGCAATCTGCTTACAAGCGGAAAGTTATATGAACACCTTGCTGAAATTGATACTTCGGCGTGCAATATGGCGGAGTATCTGATAAAGGAAATGGCAAGAAAGCAAGGGGTAACGGAACAACTGAAAGCGGAGGATATGATGAGATGGGTCGGATTGATGAATAATATCCGAGCCTGTGCAGATGAGATTGTATTGAACGATATTGTGTATTCCTAATAGCATACCAGCCGAAAAGGAACTGCTGTCTTAATTGATGGCAGTTTTCTTTTTCGGGAAGTATTCAAGAAGTCATTAAGTCGTGAGTGTAATGGAAGTGGTAGAAAAGTTCACAAAGGCGTGATATAATATACTAAATTGAGAGCGATAAAAAAAGTAATTTAGTGTTGAGAAAAAGGTGTTAATATATGAAGAAAAAAATAAGTTTAATATTAAGCATAATATTATATTTAGTTGCTATATTTATTTTGATATATTATTTTAGTGTAGAGTTTAATGAATTATTACGTTTAAGTCCAACTGGAAGAATAGTATTATTACTATCAGGTTGTCTTTTTATGTATTTTGGTGGTTTAGTTTTAACGAAATATATAGATAAGAAATATAAGAATAAGGTTTTAAAAATAAATATAGGTATATGGTTTATTTTATATATTATATTATTATCAACGCTTACCTTATTTGATGATTACTTTTTTAGAGGAAATTTTAATATATTGAATTGGAATAGTGAATTGTTTAGAAGTTATATGTCTAACTCATTTAATTTAATTCCATTTAAAACAATATTTGGTTACATTACAAAGTTTATTAGTGGAGATATTGCACCATATATATTTATATATAATATTTTAGGAAATGCAGTTGCTTTAATGCCTTTTGCCTTTTTCTTACCAATATTATTAAAAAAACAAAAGAAATTTAAAAACTTTTTAGTAACTATGATTTGCATAGTTATAGGTATTGAACTGTTGCAATTTATTACAATGTCTGGTTGTTGCGATATTGATGATGTGATTTTAAATGTAGTAGGTGCGTTAGTTATGTTTGGTATATTGCGAATAAAATCAATCAACCAATTAATAAGAAACATATTTCTTTTAGAAAAAAATAAAATTGATTATAAAGATTTAGTAAAAAAGATTATTATTATTTTAATACCAATTATCTGTATTATTGGGGTTGTTTTTATAAGTGAAAATAAGTATATAGATAAAAATAGTCAAACTTTTACACACTTAAAGATAATAGATAAAACAAAAGAAGAAAATATTGCTTGTAATACTGCATTAGAACAATTTTATGAAGATAAAGAATATATATATTATTTTCCTTGCGAAAAAAGTAAATATGTAATAGTTATATATTCTAATGGTTATCAAGAAACTGTAAAATCATCTTTAGAATATGGAGATATAACTATTGAAGATTTAGAAAAAAATAACATAGAATTTATCAAACAAAAGAAAAATATGAGTAATTGACAAATTACAATCTGTAGGGGAGGTAATTAAGTTGAAATTATCTCTCTTTTATTATATAATCATAACAAATTATAGTAATTTGTATTTATAAATTTGAAAGAGAGGAATATTTATGAGTAGTAAACAAAAAGTCTTTATTGTAATAGGAATGATAATAATTATAGGAGTAAGTTTTGTAGTTGGTTTATTTATAGGGCAACAAAATGCTCCAAAGAATGATTTAGCAATTAGGAAAGTAGTTGGGCAAACATTTTATGCAAATATTGAAAGTATAAAGCAATACAATGATGGTAGCTTCCACATTAATGTAAAAGGTTTAGAAATAAATGATATAAATTATAGGGGAAATTTTACATTTAAAGTAGATGACAGTATTGATATGACTTGGAGAGGAGAGAAAATTAATATTTCAGACTTAAAAGAAGGAGATAATATATCAATTACATTTACTGATGAAATAATTAATGACATTAGTCCAACACCCTTGGAAGAAGTTGTAAAGGTTCAACTTTTAAGAGATGATGTAGAAAAACAAGAAAACGAAATTAACAATAAAGTTACTACAATAGATATTCAAGAAACAGGTTTAAGTTCCGTAACACCACCAATAAAATATACTTTAAACCAAGAAGAAATATATACAATTTTTAGTATTATAGATAATTTGACTTTTTCCAAGGAAACCTGTGATGGAATTCCAACCTATTTCATTAAATATAATAGTAAAGAAAAAGAAGGTTTTCTAACTTATGGAATTGAAAAATTTGAGAATGAATACCATATAACATCAGATGAAAAAGGTGAAGCCATATTGTCTAGTGAACAAACAGAAAAATTAAATGAAATAATAAAAAAACTTAATAATTAGAAATACAAATTTTCATCTTTAGATAGTGTTGTTCCAATTATAGAAAATTTATAGGAAAAATAGGTATATCAGACCATGCAATGAGTGCGAAAGAAAAATTTATGAATAAAATGAGTGAAAATGGGTGGAATGCTAAAAGACTAATAGAAGGCCTTTGGACTTTGGAAAAAGGAAAAATAAATTATGAAGAAACTACTTGAAATATAGTAGTTCTTTTTGTATAATCAGAAGCGAGGGGGAGTTTTATGAAAGACAATAAAACAGAAAATTTATTATGGATTATATTTACAATTATAGGAGGAATATTTGTTGTAATAGGATTAATCATCGTTGGAAATGTTTTTAATTATGAAAACAAAGAAAGCACTGTAGGAATAATTACGGAAATATCAACATATAGAGGTAATAACGACGATAGAAATTATAGAGTGTATGTTTCATACAATGTTGATGGAAGAACGTATGAATCAGAGTTAAATGGATATTCTTCTAGCTTTTATGAAGGAAAAAAAATCAATATATATTATGATAAAAATAAAAGCACAGTTCTTCGATGGAATAGATATTGGTACTGATGTTTTCAATATAATAAGGCAGTTTTGCCCGTTTTACCTGACACAAAATATATCCGCTCATTCTTCTGCCC